>JGI24158J21664_10007759_pt1 | contig 14260 bp, 12 predicted proteins | sample Ectturendosymbi3_FD_21664 | JGI IMG/M metagenome (IMG submission 21664) | reverse complement strand
TATTATTATTATTATTATTATTGGCATAATAGCTTCGCGGGCCGGATGAAATGGCTTTACGGGCCAGACTTGGTCCGCGGGCCGTAGTTTGGCGACCCTGGGTTAAAACATTGTTGTGCAAATGTGTAGAGTTGTGTAATGTTCATCCAATTTTGAAGTATGAGGCGAGTGGTAGTTCAATATGCAGTGCAATTATTTTTTGAAGTCATAGTAGCATTTCAGATATATTTTTGACAGTATATTATTAGCATTACAGTGCCAAGCTGTCAGTGACAGAACTGATTAAAAATCAGGTTTGTGATGCTGTTAACTGCAGTCCACTTAAAAGTCTTTGTTTGAAGCTGTCTTTTGACAGAAAAACGTATAAAGAGTTGTCTTTTGACAGAAAAACGTTATGCGATATACAATATATATGGTAGTACCTGTTTTGCCACATGAGGTGAAAGCACGCTGGGGCTATGTTACCTTTAGTCGAACACAATTGTTTAGTGTTTATGTGGAAGGTACAGCATGCCGAGACAATGGTTTAGAGTGCAGTGGAAGGGCTCATGATTTGTGGTTAGGATTTAGCCTTCAGTTCACACAATGCAGAAAAGAAGCTGCCAACAGCTTTCCAGTGCTGAAACCATGACAACATTCATTCATGCATCTCGAATTGAGCCATTGCAGATGTCACGATCAACTAAGTAGGTCATGCACATCGATTTTGTCATGTAACCACTTCAACCAATCATGTTCATCCAAAGACAAAGTAACTCGAGCACTATTTTGCCTCATGTGACAAAACAGACATTACCTTACATTAAGCAGAACCTTCAAGCATCATGCCTGTATGTTACTGTAGAACTTGCAATTTGGCGGAGTTAATGCGGAGTCGGATTTGAATATTTTTATGATTTGCAGAGGAGGAGCGGATGCGGAGCAAAACTTTTTGGAAGAGGAGCAGATGCGGAGTCAAAAAATTAGACTCCGTCCATCTCTGCTGCACACCAGAATGAGCAGAGATGATCACTATCCGGTTTGCCGGTTGGATATCCGGCAGGATAGTGAGTTTGCAACCGGATACGGATATCAAAATTTGCTTTGAAACGGGAACCGGATACGGATATCCGATACGATTTACTCGATATTTCGTGGATTCAGACTTTTGGAAAAAGTTGCACATTGCAAAATTATTCATTTATTATCTTCAGAAGCATCTTTTCAGCCTTCTGTGCCATGACTCCGATTCTGTCTATGGTGAGATCTCTGTACCGTAGTGTCATCTCATTCTCCTGTCTGCTAATTGGAACGCCGAGCAAGGTTGCCAGATTAGCTCGTTTGGAGCCAAAAACCAGACATTTGGCTCTTTTGAGAAGCAGTTGGCTCCAAAATTTTTGTTTGGCTGTTTGGCTACTTTTTGGCTCTTTTGCAACTTTTCCTTCCACAAATTTTTGTTGGAGAAGAGTTGCGAGTGGTGCGTGTAATTTGTCCCCGCCACCATAAAACGAGAAAAGTGCCACCATACAGTTGTGTAATGCTTAATGAGCACCCAAATATACCTAAAAAGAGATAGAGAAAATGTGCAAGTGGAACGCGCAATTGGCTCATGCAGTAGCCATTGAATCTGTTCCTGCTGTACACTGAATTGTTTTAAATTTCAATGTTGGAACCAGACACGAAGTCCATAGAGCACAAGCCAGCGTTGTCACTTCTAGTGTTTTAACATTAGATCTCATGTTTTCGGAGAATTTTCTGATGTCTGATGTTTTGGGGACAAATCTGATGTTGACTGGGCTGTTGGTTTTGTTTACTACATTTCCTCTCATTTTAGGATAAAAATAAGTTAGAGTCATAATTTTCAATTTTTTTTACTCAATCTGTCCCCTCATGTGTGTTTGTTTATGGTTCCAAACTCAAGAAGCTCTCTTCGCTACGTTGAGAAATAACATTTTTTTCGTAACGCATGATGTACTTCTTCAATTAATGACAACTGTTCGCTCTGCTTCGGATTCAACGAAGTTTCAGGGTTGCTGATTTGGCTTTTTTGAAGCCAGATTTTGAAATTTTTGCTTTTTTGAACGCACTTGGCAATTTTTGAAAATCGAAAAAGCCAGAAAGCATCTTGGCTCTGACAAATTATCGTCTGAGTTGCATATTCACTGCAAATTTCTTCTGACCAGAGTCTATCACCCTGCAGGGTGCAAAGAATATTGCAAAGATTTTTTCTGTTGTCCTAAAAATGTTCAATTTAGCCAATAAGAAGCAAATGAATGACAGTGTAATTACGAGGAAAGAAAATGCTTCTAAAGATTGAAATTGTATTATATCGATGTTTTCGACGAATTTTAATGTCCATTTTGTGTTTGGTTATGCATGATGATGTTTCATGTGTATATGTCGTAAGACTGCTACCTGGCTTTTTTGGGACAAGGTCTGGCTTTTTTGGTGAAGACAGGTTGGCAACCCTGCGAGATTTATCGCGTTGTTACTGTTAGGTATAGGAAATAAAAGCATACATGAAACTGTAACGTAGAAATCTGATGTTACATGATGTTGAAGAAGGCAACAATCTGATGTTAACGAGACTGACCCCAGTGGGAAGACTGGCACAAGCACACACTGTCTCCACATCGCAGATCGATAATAACAGACGCAGAGAGTTTTGTAATGGCGTTGGGTAGGACCACAAGATTACAGACACTTTTTGTAATCACAGTTGTTCGCTAATTCGTAGCACTTGGTGCAACACAACATCCAGTGTAGTGTACTCCAAGAGCAGGGTTAAAAATTTTTCTTTTTTGAAGATTTTGAAATTTGGCTGTTTTCGCACTGGGATTTTTTTACAGATTTTGAAATTTTGGGTGTTTTTCAACGCACGGGGCTTTCTTTAAATCGAAAATAACACAGAAAATTTGGCTTTTTTCTATCGGAAAAGCTTGACCCAGAAAATGCATGTGAGCCGCATACTGACATTCATTACAAATCTTTCCTCTTCTGACGAAGCTCTGTAACCATTGAGGTTACGAACTTCCACCCGCCTGTGAAGACTTTGTTTCCAAATTCTCATCTGAAATTAATTCAATTTTATACAAAAGCCAAAACACGGAAGCCAATGAAGGCAGTGTGCACTGTGCAGATATTGAGGGAATAGATGTAAAGCCGGGGTCTGCGAATTCTTTTGGCTGTCGAACCCTTGGCAAAATCCCAGACAGCTCACCGAGTCCCGAACCAGTTGAACTTCTCAGATCCCACTACCTCACAAATACGGGGACATCTGGATTAACACCAACTACTGATATTACATCTATCTAACTGCAATTAAAAGGCAATGAGCAAGAAACATTATTATTAACAGAGGCACAAAAGGAAAATGGCAAACTTTTCATTGCAGGTTGAGACCCCATCAATGAGAAGGGTGTTTCCTGTGAGAAACAGCAAGAGCATTTTTATCTAGCTGGAGATTGGTGTGTTTAGTAGCAAGTCACCACGCTCTTCAGCGTTCAGTCAGTTCTTCTGCTTTAGGAATGCATTTGCATGACTAACACCAGATTAAAGCGTGTAGGAAATTGAGAATGCAAGTAAAAACGGCTCGACAGCCTCACAAAATTTCGGGTATTTGACAGCGGTATTTACATGGCACTGTCACACAGTTTTTTTTGCGTTTAAACAGTGAATGAGCTTCGAGATCCATACGCATATCAGGGAGTTCATCTTGCAACTGTGAATTAATGTCTGCATTTTGCACATTAAAATGAAATAACGTAACAATCCAATCCGACAGACGCATCCTCTGTAACTCTGTAGGTCCTCAAAGAGTACCTTCAAAGTCTTCACTTAAATTTAGGTGCTTTGCATATATCTCCAAATCACTGTCAACTTCCATCTTTATCCAATTTAAGCAAGTTGGCTTTTTTCTGCCGGAAAAGCTTGACCCAGAAAATGCATGTGAGCCATATAGTGATGTTCATTACAAATCTTTGCTCTTCTAAAAATTTAAGCAAGTTGGAGAAATATATAAAATGATTGCCTTCCAATTTGGATGCACTTAATTTGGTTTCGAATCCCGTTAGGATTGTATGAGTTTGAATAACAGCCATTTCCTTCATGCCGCACTGTGTCAAATCTGGTTTGCCAAACTTATGAACGAATGAGATTTGGTCGGTGACAACACGGAACCACAAATGGTGTGCCATCAGAAAAAGTTTGGGAACCAACGTTGCATGGTTTCTTCTGTTTAGGTTGTAAAGATTGAGATTTGCTATGTTTTTCTCATGCTTTGCTTGTACTAGCTAATCTAGTGAATTTTTTTCATTTTGAAAAATTTCTAAAAAATAATGTAGTTGTAAAAATTTTCTGGTTACATTACTGTTGTGGAATGAATAAGACAAATGGACATTATCACCTGTACCCGCCGTGTTGGCCTACAGATTACAGATTTAGTATAAAGTGAATTATGTATTGTGTTTGTCATCTACTTTGACAAAGAAATGTTGAATTCCTTACAGTAATACTAAATTTTGTAATTACACCATCATGGGCGTAGCCGAGGGGGCACTTGGGCCATGGTCCATACTTTGCCGCCAACCATTTCTCCAACTTTGCAAAAAAGTCTTACTACGGTTGAATGAACATGGTGACGTCATCATTGAAATGCAAACAGAATGTTTGGCTACTTATGTCATTTTGGCTCCTTTCGGAACAGAGTTTGGCTACTTCTGGATCTGGCAACCCTGACCCCAAGTTTGTCAGCATGAATCTGTTCTTGGTGTGGCAAGATATAGGGCTCTTTCAGCATACATTGAGGACATTGTTTGCTGAGTACCTGAACTACGGCTAGCTAGTGTAGGCCTACTATGATCTGTAGTCTAGTGCTAGTACTAGTAGACTAGATAGAGCACTCTAGCTGAGTAGCTTGTGGTCTGTTGTCTACACCAGGCCTTGCAGTCTTCACGCCTATTCTACGTAAGCCTGCATTGACTGGATGTTGGATGATACAAGGCTAGATAGCTTTTTTCTTTCTTAAACATGATATGCAGTTGCACACACTTAAGAGCACTAGTGTTTCTGTATGCTTTCGAGGAATTAGTCGACTGCCATCTGCTTTCGTCTTTTTGCGATGATTCAAACTTGCACATATCTCTATTCAAGTAAGTATGTACTTTCCACGATGGGTGTAAGCAAGAAATCGATCAGCAAATTTTTAATAGGAAATCCATTTTACTATTTTTCTCTACCCTTGTTAGTCATTCCACCAAGAGTTAGTTTTTAGTTCAAGAAATTTGTCAGCCATTAGCATCAACTAGTTAGATGTTTCAGTCATTTATTTATTTGAGTAAATGTCTTTTTAATTTTTGAGTAAACACTTATTCCATGAGTCAGTTTTTTTTGTCACCACTAGTATTCTTGACGTCAGTCAATTTGTTAAGATGTTATGATTTATGAGCTTGTATTAAGAAATTTTGATTGTTGTAGTCTTGAGTTTGTTTTTCCTCTGCTGTTACTTCAGCCTTTCAACTTTTCACCTGTAAGCTTTGCTTATAATTTTCAGGACTGAGGATGCGTAATTTTACGTGAAATCGATTTCCTATTAAAAATTCGCTGATCGATTCCTTCTTTACACCCATCGTAGAAAGTACATACTTGGATATGCACATAATGTTGTTTTGTGACATTAACTTGTGAGAGTAAATTTTTAGTCAGTCATTTCAATATAAATGACATCTTTTAAGACAGTGGTATTGTTTTGAATGCTGTTTTGGTTTGTAGACTAGCATTGCTATGTAGTGAGGTTTGGTTAAAGTGCAACAATCGGTAGTATTAATAAATGAAATTGTGAATGTGAACTCATGGATGTTGTTAAAAGCTAACAATTGCTACCGAAGAAATGGTTACCTAATGAAAAGCTTATTGTGGCAAGAGAACCGTCANCAGAAAGTCTTCTGTAGGAGGGCTTTAGATTTGTGCAGTGGGGCTTGACATTCTGAAATTTGAACAAACAGCACTGTTTGATNGTGCTTCATATTTCAATTTGGGAGGCTTGGAGCTTTGTTTCGGAGGGTTAATCCCATCAAATCCCCCCTTGAAAGTGTCTGTCGAATGAACTGACATAGCGCTTCGTCTAAATCGGTTGGTATTTTTGTTGTTAGATGGTGAATTTGCTCTAAAACTGAAAGAGTTTTACAGTGATTTCAAAAACACTTTGCATTTCTCAAGCATTTTTATGCCTGATAGTCATCTTTCACAAGGCACTTGACTTAAAGGCAGCATTTGCGGTCGTTTCAATGATGTTTCAATTAATATCTCTTGCAAGACATACAAAACCACAAAATCACCGATTGTTTTGCAGAACCATCTTGCAAATGCGCAAAAAATCAGATGCCTCTCAGCAACGGCATAATGCGGCTCATATAACTCACATTAGCAAGTTTTCTTGATGTCTGTTATCTGTGAAAATAGTTTGTATCAGAAGCGATTCTGTCTTCAGGAGTCGTTTGTTTTTTGTGAAGTGCTATCACTGCAAGACGTTTAAACAAAAGACTGCCGTTTGAAATGTACATAGTCGTAGCCAATATCATTTCGTTCAAACCAGAACGGAAAAGTTCTTGTAACTTACCTTGGTAAAGAAATGTCGCTTTTTTGCTACATCACACGTTCTTTTTCGTATAGGCGTAATGACGTTACTTTTCATATTGCAATTAGTTTGAGGAGGTGCTATCTTTGTAAAAATGGTTGCAGTAAGTTTTAGTTTGAGCTTCGTGGCACGGCTTGTACTAAACTGCAAACAACTGCATAATTCGCTTTTTGCAATCGAACCAATTTAGTCTTATGAAAAGAATATCGTGTTTTAGAACCGTCAGAAACAATATTATTACTATAGTTAACAAAAGCGTTGTTTGTTTTCATGACCATTTGTATTTTTTGTACGTACTTGCACGATCACAAGCCCAGCAAAAAAAACTTTGCACCATTGAAAAATTAGGGTTTTCTCTGAACAAATGGTGATGTGCACAGGCTCACAGGAACGTTGAATAAAAAACGTAAGTTTGACTAAGCTAGGTGTTCCCAAACTTTCTCTGGCCATGTACCCCTTCAGCATTTCGATAGATGAGTGTGTACCTCTAAAACACTGTGTCTCAAACTTTTTATTCCATCGCCTCCCTTACACTCTCAACACGTCGTTTGTGCACCACAAGCCTGATAAAGCACACATAAGGTAGTAAATTGAAAGAGTTTTATTTAATGGAAGTAGTAAATAGCTGAACCAAGCAATAGAATGGCTTAACTAAGGAATTGTATTAAGACACTAATATTACGTTCAGAATTCTTGTGAAAATAATCCACACTGTAGCCAGACACACAGACGATCCACAGTGAAAATTTTACAGATAAATTGCTTTAACAAGCTCCAACGAATATCATAGTAAATGAAAATTTGCCAGAAGCTAACATGTCATAACAGTAGGCTATTGAAGTTAACCCAACGATTGATTAGTGATTGAGCGTTTTTGCCCCCGTTGTGTTGTTTTCCCCCTTATCTTTCCCTTTGGTTTTATCGCCCCCTTATCCCTCAAAATCGCCCTCAAGGGCTGATTCCGCCCACTTTGAGAACCACTGATCTAAAATTTCATATGACAAAAAGACTAAGGAAGATAATGAAAATATGTTTACCAATAAACATATACAACAATTACAGGCACTAGCTTTACAGCAGGCTGTTTGAGGAATCTCCTGCCTGGTTCTGCTCCCATCTTCTTTCAATGATTCAAGCTTGCACTGATCATTCAGCAATAATAGTTAAGTCACAACAGTGACCCACACCAACCGAATCAATCGCAATTTATTGCATTAAGGAAACTAGTTTCTTGTGACACACGTACAAGGATTATTTTTACAGCTGGTGCGGGATTATGCATGTTTGCAGCCAATCCATTCAACACTTGGATTGCACTTTCAAAAGTTAGAATGTTAACAAAATGGTGGTTGGCCAATTTGCTCTTGATATCTAAATAGGCTATCTTTACACGTAGGCTATATAAACCAGTGTTTGTCAACCAGGTGTATCGTACACCCCAGGGTGTACCAGAATTCTCCAAGGGTGTACCACCGTGATGGGGTGTACCAGATGTGTAGTCTTGAAGAACAATCACATTGTCGCGCATAGCTCTAACTCATTGTGTTAAATTTACACAGGTTTCAAAACTGTATCTATCGGAGAGTGTGAGTTCATGAATTGTCCGTCGTTTCCCCCTAGTTTGTTTGTAATGTTGGTCAGGTAGCTATTGCATGATCACGTATCCTTTCTACGTTCAATGCAGCAGTCGGGGTTCCACCCGCTGATAGAGTAAGACTGGGAACCACTGCTCTAATTTTACTTTTGTGTAAGCTAATGTAACAATCATGCTTTTTTTGCCAGTGATTACTGTACTGCTTTTTGGTAAGCTACGTAACGTATTTTTTCCACATTAATTTTCAAGTATTTAGCTGGAGCTAAGCGAGAACTTATGCCAAGAAGAACTGAATGATCTGTACGTTAATGAAACTTTACAATTTTTCTGTTCAGAATTTGAGCTATTATCTTATACTTTGGAAAGTTACTGCAGTAAGTTGTTTACCATCAAAGAAAATGGACATATGCAAGTTTTTTAAGAACACCTTAGCAGCAAAAGATGATAGTTGTAAAAAAGAGCATGTCAACCAGGGTTGTGGAGTCAGAGGTAAAATGTTTGACTCCGACCTTTACAAAATTTCCAACACCGACTCAGACCTTGCTAAAATTTCCAACTCTGACTCATTACATGAATGAAGTTTGGCTGTCAAGATTTTTTAGCAACTAGCAATCAATGGAAATCGTGATACGCAGCAAGAATTCCATGTTTCAATAAAAGTTTCAACAGCAATTGTACCATTTCAACAGGCTCAAGTTAGGATTCCTAGCATAGGAGTGCGGTGTAAAAATTGGTTCAATTGGACTTCCTCAGTCAGAGCCGGATAAAATAATCTTACTCCTAATGTTCTTAGGAATCCGACTCTATCCAAAAACCTCGACTCATTGCAACGCTGCAACCCTGATAGTAACTGTCAAGGCAAAGATTTCAGTGAATCAGGCGAGAGTAAGGATATCAGTAAATCGCATGCTGAGTGCAACATAGCCCACTTTTCCGGGGTAACGCTGAGAATCAGCAGTGCACTGTTGTAAAGAAAGAAAAGAAAAAGGCCTACATTGTAAAAAAGCGCAAATGGAACGATGACTACATCGCGTGTGGATTTTATCGCACAAAAAAATGTTGAACCTGTATCGTTCACCGTATTGCCTGGTTTGTACAACTGTATTTGGTAATAGTAATTTGGCTCCAGGACATCTCAAACACAATTAAAGTCACAGCGCATATATTCTTATACAAAGAAAACGTCTGTAGGGAAGGTGCAGTTCTTCCCTGTCTTGAAATTACTTATATAGCTGTTGACAGAGTAAGACACAATCAACTATCAAGGCAATACAACTAAACGTAGATGTCTTCATATTTCAGCAGATTTGTATAAGCGACTGCTTCAAAAGCTGAAGAAAGCTCAGTCATTTCGTATTCATTTCGATGAAACAACTGATATTTCAGACCAGGTGTAGTGCAGTTGATTGTGTATTGTTGGGTTGTCGATGAAGATGAGGAAACAAAAACAAATGTCGAATATTACCTGTACTGTCTAAAAGTTGGAGTTTGCGCAACTGCTAGATTGAATCAGTTCATTGAGGAACATGGTTTGGATTGGACGAAGTGTAAGTTACTACCGATGGAGAAGCAGCATGCAATTAAGGTTCTACTAATGAAGTTGTCCGAAAAATCAAAATCTTTCCCCTTGACTGTTTCAACTCATTGCATGATTCATCGAGAAGCACTTATGGTTAGGAGATCGATGCAAGAAAACAATCAGCGGTCAGGTCTGAAGATTGTTCTTGATGATGTGATAAAAATTGTGAATTTCATCTCATCACATTCAAAGGAACATTGAATGTTGTCAGAAATGTGCAAAGACAATGGAAGCAGGTGCAATGACTTTGCTATATCATGCTGAGGTACGATGATCATTCAGAGGAAAAGTTTTAAAGCAGGTGTTTCACCTGCGACAAGATTTGCAGGCTTTCCTTGGTCAATAAGGGCACCCGATATACACTACTTTTCAAGACCATTTTTGGCTTGCAAAACTGTCCTACTTGTCGGCAATATTTGAGAACGCTAATCGTTTGAATTTGTCATTGCAAGGAAAGGCATTTCATGTTTCTGAAGTTGACAGTGAAGTTCCGGTGTTCAAATAGACTTGTTGAAGTTGTGACAAAGGAAATCATCAAAATTTGATTTTTCAAATTTTTAATGTATACAAAATTTCTCACAAGCTAATAATTTGGAGACGGAGGACAGCGTGATATGCTATGCCCGTGTGTGACGCAATAATCGTCTTTACGATTAGTCGAATGTTGCGTGCAGTTGCGGCCGTGGTTATCATAATCCTAAACGTTCGTTGTTGATCGTGAGCACGCATNTGTTGCGTCTGAAAGCTGCCGAATATTTCCTAGAGACCAGGCAGTGCACTTAACTGAAAAATCCGTATTACGAGATGTGAAATGAGCAAATTTTATCCGGTATTGGCGAAGACCGGATTAAAAATCCGGATAAACCGAAAATTTTTATAAAGAAAAACATAAGAAATCATTCGTCCCACCAGTTTTATCCTGTTTTGGCGGAGATCCAGATTAGCCGAATCCGGATTAACCGAGGTTTACTGTATTCATAAATGTAAAGTTGATCTGTTGATATTCACATGTAACAAGTTATTCCGGAATAGGGTTTGATATTCTGGATTCGAAATAAAGATTCCAGAATATTGCAGAACCTCTAATTGTTCCATAATGCACATCCCTACTCATGTAATGTTGAATGTGCATTTTATTAACTTCATGACAATTTAAAGTGTGGGTCAAATTGATAAAGGCTTGTTGGAAAGGCATTGCAGTTAGCAGTATGAAAATGGACAGGCCATTTATATGTGTCATGACATCAAAACCAGTTGTTCATAACAATGTACTGACATTATATGTGGCTGTTGAAAGACATGGGATCAATCATGGCTGCAAACCTTGAAAATCCTAATCTCCCAGTGGTTACGTGGCTGCAGCTTTGCCCAGGAGCTTTGTGGTATTGACGGCACTATTGTTAGCTTTCGTTAACAAGACTATTGTCAAAACTGTTAGAAACTTCCAAATAACCTCATGCTATTTATTATCTTTGCAGGTACATAAAAACCGGTAAACACAAACCGGCCATTAACTTGTTTTTCGTCTCATGATAAATATTGAAGACTTATGTATTTGTTAGTAGCTTGCTTACTGATTGCCTTCACATCAGTACATGGTGATCTACCATGTGCTGGCAGGGATTACGGTGGAGGATCTATAGTATGTGTGTGCAATTCTACATACTGTGACACTGTTACTGTAACTCGGCCAGTCCCACTTCATTCAGTCAGTAGTTTCACATCTTCCAAAGGTGGTGATCGTTTTGGATTTGTGTTGTTAAGCTTAAAAAACATATCCACCAAAAGTGAACAGGAACGTGTAACCATTAACATTTTCAGCTCCAAAAAATATCAAACCGTGAAAGGATTTGGTGCTGCCCTGACCGATGCTGCATCTATTAATATATTGTCGCTTTCTTCAAAAGCACAACAGCAACTGCTTAAATCATACTTCAGCTCAAATGGCATAGAATACAATATGATCCGAGTTCCTATAGCCAGTTGCGATTATTCAACGAGAGAATACACCTATCTAGACACACCCAACGATTATAATCTTTCAACCTTTGCGCTGGCAAAAGAAGACCTCATGTACAAGATTCCATTGCTGAAGTCCATCTATCAGCTTTCGACCAGGCAGCTATCACTTTACGGTAGTCCGTGGACAGCTCCGGCGTGGATGAAGACCAGCGATAACGAAATAGGCCGAGGATGGCTCAAAGGAAGTGCCGGCGACAAGTACCATAAAACTTGGGCACAATATTTCGTCAAGTTCTTTGACGAATACAAGAAGCACGGGATTTCGTTTTGGGGAGTCACAGCACAGAATGAGCCTTCAAACGGCCTGCTGGAAGATAGCACTTGGCAGTCGACCGGGTTTTCTCCGGAAATGCAACGTGACTTCGTGAAGCTTGACTTAGGTCCTGCACTGGTCGGTGCCGGATACGGAAACATCAAGCTAATGATCTTAGACGATCAGCGTATGTTTCTGCCGAACTACCCCGCAACTGTGTTAAATGATCCCGGTGCCGCCAAGTACGTTTCGGGAATCGGTGTGCACTGGTACTGGAATTGGTTGGCTAGCCCCGAGCTTCTGCAAGCTACGCACGATAAATTTCCCGACGTATTCATCCTCGCTACAGAAGCTTGCAACAAGGACTCGCCCGGGCCAGATTTGGGCAATTGGGAGGACGGCGTGAAGTACAGCAATGATATCCTTGACAATTTGAACAATTGGTCCGTTGGCTGGGTGGACTGGAATATGTGCCTGAATTTGCAAGGCGGTCCGAACTGGGCGAAGAACTTCGACGATAGTCCTATCATAGTCAATGGCACTGGCGACGAGTTTTACAAACAGCCCATGTATTACCACCTGGGCCATTTCAGCAAGTTCGTCACAGAGGGTTCAGTCCGCATAGGATCATCTATAAACGCCTCCAACACTGGTTTGAAGTTCGTTGCCTTTCACCGACCTGATGGAAATTATGTGCTCATTGTACTAAATCCTACTGAGAATACTGCAGACATAGATATTGTCCATGGTAATTACAAGTTTACAACAACCGTGCCTGTAAACGGCATACAAAGCTTTTTTTGGTCCGAACCGTAGAGTTTTTAGTTTGCCTACAATCATTGTACTTACTGTATGTACAGCGTCAACACTTACGTTATTTTGATGATTGTTATTTGATCGCCCGTACGTATCACCAGACACTGCTTACCAACTGATCGAATCGGGATATGTTGCGAAGGTTGTTGGTATGCTCGTGGAACTTTACCCAGATTTTAATCACTGTGCAATTTCCGCCAGGTCACCATTGAATAACAGAGCGTCTATGCAATCCCATTGTTATCTTACCTCATCGCTTGCAATTATGTCCAGTGCCAGTTGCACTCTACAGGCTGTAAAGTTGCTTGCGCTTCTGTGTCTTGATATATATTGTACATTTCCTAAGCGCATTAAAATCTACTCGCAATCACCTCAAGTTATCAGAGAACTGATCTATGTTCTCAATCTAGTCACTATATTATAGCCTGGTGAAAACGAGATTTCCACCCGCAGATGCGTCTTTCAACAAAAAAGTTTATGTTCGGAACAGGCGCTGGTAATCAGCAGTGCTGGAGTATCTGACAGTTGAAGCTGGGATGAGTTCATCAGAGCGGACGAATCTAAAGTATGTAACATTTACTGCCATTTTGTCAGCGCAGTTACAGGCTACTGCCTATGGAAAGAAATCCTTTCTCAGCAAAGAATCAGACACTTTAAGATCTTACAGAGTATATATTTCGCCTACGATGTAGGCATCATCAGCTCTTATTCAATCTGTTTTCTGTTGGCATTTAAATAATTTAGGGGTGTTGGGCATGGAAAAGTCGGAAACCGCAGATATAGAAAAACGCATCACACTATTACTTGAGGGAAAGGCCGCATGTAATTAATTGCGAATGTGCCTCTCCTTGTGACGGAAGTCATCATGGGAATTTAGTCATGAATCTACGAAACCTAATCTCCAGTCATGAAATTAAGTTCTGGCCCGGCATTGTGTGACTAGTGGGTGAATGTTGGGTTCAGCGGATTTTGTCGAAATCAAATACTCGTCTTTATGAAACAAACAACAGTGGTCGGCTCAGTTGCACATTAAGTAAAAAACATCGTTCCAATGCTCAGTTGGAGTGGGGCACGTCGCGTAGTGCGAAAATTTTCCGCATGTTTTTAGTGGCTCAGCAACCTTTTTCTAAAAGTCTGCCGACGCTTTCAACTCATTCAGGGTGCCAAGAACAACGTACGTATTACGCAAGCAGTGGCGATTCTAAAATGAAAAAACTGCGGGGCTAACATAAATGTCTCTCCTGCATGGTGATTTTCCGTTGTAATGAAGATTGATTTGCTATAGTTAACCCTATCACACCCAACATAGGCTTGTGAATATCGTCAGAACCGTCGCCAGAAAGTCTTCAAATCGTTTAAAATTTTGCTGGCTGAAAGTTATCT
>JGI24158J21664_10007758_pt1 | contig 14260 bp, 6 predicted proteins | sample Ectturendosymbi3_FD_21664 | JGI IMG/M metagenome (IMG submission 21664) | reverse complement strand
TTTTTTTCCTTTTTTTTTTTTTATGCGTCAATCATAATTTTCGATTTCCTTTCTGTTTATTCTTTTTAAGGGTTGGCTGACTTGTTGACCTCGAGGTCAGTTCGCCAATCCTCAATTTTTTTTGAACGATTACATGTTTATGCCTTGCGAAAAATACAACCGATTGATTGATAAGCAAAATGTTGATGTTACCTCTCCTGGATAAATTTCTACGAACGCCCATGTTCTTCATCGAGCTCATCGGTAGATTTCCATATACTTTCAACAAAACTAAGTGTTTTTGTAGCACACGAATTTCTTAGACTTTCTGTAGGTATTACCTGAGATATCAACGCGTATTAGATGTTTGAATTATTACCAAAGTGGCAACAAACAAATATGACAAACAGGCTACACTTGCAGGCTACTGTACTTCGACTGGTAAGGCATGCACTTTGAATGGCAAGGCTACTGTAATCAGTGATCATGTGTCTAGATCAGCTCTGTCCAACCCGCGGCCCAGTCGGAGGTTTTATGCAGCCCAGTTTAGGTCTTCGCTGTAGCAAAAGTATCCTACATACTGACAACCTGTCTCTATTTTGATAATCTTGAATTTGACATTTTTAGGCATGTGGACCTCAGAGCTACTTTGTCACGCTTGGTACCATTGCAGTTAGGATTCGAACGCTTTCAGTGCATTAGGGTCAGCTAAATTTAGATTGCTAGGATCAAAGTAAGCCATTCAATGTGCGACCCTCATTAATATGTCATTCAATGCCGCCCTGGTTAAGATAGTGACATAATTTTTGGCTCAGTAAGCCGTTTGGGTGGAACATAGCTGGTCTAGATTTTACTCGAGATTGAGAATGAAACTTTCGAAAGTATTGCGATCCTACCAGTAGCCTTTGCACAGGCGTATAGAACGCTCATGCAGAGCACAGCAAAGATTCCGTCACTCGAGTAAAAATAAAACATGGCATTCCTTGGTAAAATCCATTCCTATTATGTCATAGAGGTAGTTACATGCATCATAATACGGTTTTATTGAAGTGATAAGTTCCTAACTGCTTTAGACGTAAAGTTAGAACGCTTGAAGTACGGTATGTCATACGATTCATGATTGTTGATATGTGAGGGGAAAAAAACAAGAACCAGAGGATGCAAAAACTTAGCAACAAAAAATTCATTCACCCTTCATTCACCCCTGTTTTTTCATTCACCCCTGAAAAAATTTCATTCACCCTGGGGTGAACCATTCACCCGGTTAAGAAGCACTGATCTATAACTTTCGATAAGGTAAAGAAATAAAAAACATAAGCCGCGTTTGATTCTAAGCCGCACGAAATGATGAAAAAAAATTTTGTGAGCCGTGGTTTACAACCGAATAAGTACGTTGTATCTATTTATTGAAACCAATCACAACGTTTCAGCCATTCATTTCTGAACAGACGCTATTGCTGGAAGTTAATCATAGTTCAGATTAAGTAGGTAAATGTTGCTGCAGATCCTACAAAATTTACACTAAATCATAGGGAAATTCTAATTTAACATGTGTGTTCCACAATTTTGGGTATTTTACTGACTACAGTTCACCCTTTATTTCCCCTGTAATGTTCGTTTACAATTCTGTATTCGGTTGCCTTATTTTGCTCAACGAGTACAAAAGAGTAGAGAATACTTCCAGCAAATGTAAACATTTTGATCATAAGCTGCATAATAATATTTGTTGAGAACTTAGAATTTTATATGGATCTATGATATTTTAGTTCTATGATTACTGACTGTCAGTCGATTGAATGTTTACAGAGCGATGTAGTAACTGATCGGAGTGGTGTAAGGAACACGGTACTGGGTGTTCTGTTCGCCCGAAGGGTCTGTGACAGAGCCGCTGACTCTATCATACAAAAAATTGAATCCTGTTAAAAAAACTTTTTTCGCGCGTAGCTTGAAGCAATCACTTGTGCGCAAGGATTTAATTAAATCTGAATACCACGGAATGCGTTTTAAATGTACGTTTAACTGCGAGCAACAAAGTTTCAAAGCTGCTGCTCTTTTTTAGTTCAGAATTTTGGTTGTCAATATCAACTCAATACAAATACCTGCCACTGGTGTCCCTGTTGTCGTACGACTGAATTTGAATAGTTTCTCCGTCATTAACTTGCACGTTTTGGGCATTAGAAGAGGTTTTTATGTCACCGGTACCTGCATTGCGAATTTTAAATGGTGTAATACTTTTTCCAAGCCTTTGCCGGCAGCGGTGTTGTTTTGTATCAGAACTGATCATTTAATCAGAGCTTGACAATTTTTCATGTAACCCTTGCTGTCAGATGTAAAAAACAAGTCGTGTTTGAATATGTTTGGGTGTCGATTCCTCGAAATGCCACAGCTTTGCTCTGCGAGTATTACGGATGCTAAATGCTTCTAAACATATAATACCTTTGAGGTTTTTGTTCAATGAACACTTCACGATTTTGTACCGCGGTGTTGATGAAATTGTTTATTTCCTAATCTAAACTTTTAAAATTTTTCAAAGCAGAAAAAATTATCTACTGCATATGTTGAAAGATCAGCGGGATATGTAGCATCTTGTGAGTTGATAGTTTTATGCTGCAACAAGTCAGCATTCCGGCCTACTGCATAAAAATTTGACAAAGCGTAAATTTTTCAAGATCAATAGGGTCCATTGAACTTTACATCCGATTTCCTGACATAATAATACTTCCAGACATAGCTCCAACTTCAACATCAAGTTCATTTCCTGCTACAACGTCTACGTAACCCATATTGACAGCCGAATATTAACTTTTTGTCTTTGGCTAACTTAACAATTTCATGGTGATTCCTACTTAAACTGCCAGTCGTTTCACTGTGACCATCTTTTTGCCAAAAAATCTATAAACGCACGCGCTGTGCATAACGTCGCTGTCATGTTGTGGATATCTAAGCCTGTAGTTCTATATTGTCATTCATATTTCAGGTAGTTTGGACGTTATTAAATCTTAAGAAGTTTTTATTCACTTAATCTAGTCTGACGACATGCGCCATTTAAGTGTTCCGTAAGTCCAAGATGCATTACTCTTTCCCAGGGGTGGGAACCTGCGGGCCGCGGGCCATATGAGGCCCGTGTGACCTTCAGTGTGACCCACGTCAGAATTTTCGTTACCCACTTTTTGTTGGATTTGCTTTTTAAAATAAAAAACATGGTGTATTTGCGTTTTAAAGTATAAAAGACACGTGTACTTAGTTGTATTTTTCAGCGTAATACAGAATTTGGAATTTTTTCGCCGAAACGTGATATCCTACGATTTTTTCTGCCCGTGATATTAGATAGGTTCCCTTACTTGCTCTCTAGCTTCTATTTCCAACAATTGCATGTATGTCAAAATCCCCCGTAATAGCATCGCCAGTTGACGGTGTTTATGATGTGCTTTTCATTAAAGATATTTTCGTCCACGTACTGCTTAGAGCAGTGGTTCACCGGGGTCGCTCCCCCCAGGGGGCGTCACTAAATTTCCATGGGAGCGCGAGGCCTTACGCGCCCTACACATGGAAAGTTTGATCAATGAATTTGCCAATAAATACATTTGTTTTCACAGAGAAGTCAGGGGTGCTTGAAACAAAGGACAATTACTTAAGGGAGGCGTGGTAAAAAAGCTTAAGTATCACTGGCTTAGAAGTTGCGTCTTGTGAGTTGTCTGAGTCGCGGACTTTAATTAGTTTATGTGCATTTGAGTTAATCGGTCCAGTAGCTTCTTTTCGCCCGTCTAGTCTAAAAAAATTACTGTTCACATATCTTGTCACGACTGTCGCGCATACTTGTGTTAAAATGTGTACTTCGATTTTTTCTCCGCTGCTTCATAAAATGCTTATAGACATTTTTCATATTAGAAAAGATTGCATGAAAACTAATTGTTTCAAAAAATCCAAACGTCCATAAAATTACACTGCTGTCTCTTTAACACTGTGTCGTGTTGTACAAATCGCCCGTTTCAAGTAACAACCTCGCGAGGCTGCTTTATACCTATGAATCGAAATAAAAGTTTTTACCTGAGTCTCCAAACCATGCCGCCCATTCAGTTGTGTCTAAGTTAAGTATACCACGTTCTTTTGAATTTTTAATCTAACTTTTTCACAATGTCAACAATTTCAAACTTATTCAACAGATTATGTGACAATGTGATATTTGAACTTTTATTTCAGCATCCATCATTTTATACAACCATTTTTTTACTTCTGGGTTGGGTCGCAAGACTCGCCAGTCTTTAACGAATTACTGTATGTCGGTATGCCACAAACATTTTAAATCAGGGGTCTCAAACTTTGATTGCTCTGAGGGCCAAATGAAGAACTTTTAAAGTAACTCGAAGGCCGCATTATGACGCTGACGCAACAGTGGCGCTACCTGAACCAAGGAACAGCTTTTATATCATATTTCCTGCGAAAGGTATCGTGAGTTTTAGGCAAGTCATTTCTAGCCGTCTCTACGTTCGTTTAAAAGAAACTTGTTCACTCAGCAGCCGAGCACTCCCTTTTACTACCGCTCGCGCCACTTTTTTTGTAAAGCTTTGCAACACCATACCTCACCAGCCGATTGAGCTAGAGAGATGTTCAAACCCTCTACGGATTCAGTAAGTCTTGTAATTCAGATAAAAAAAAATTGTTTTCGTTTTGGGTTTGGGGTTTTTCGGGGGAAATGTCATAATGGGGGATGTTTTCGCCTTTTTGGCTAAGTTTACCTGGCCCTGGGCGCCAACCCAATCAGTTATTTTTTTGATTCAAGCTTTTTTGGAAACTGGGCTGTCGTCCGAGTCATTGGAGTCCTTGATCGACTTCCTGGCATATCTGGAGCCAAAATTATGGCTCAAAAACCAGTATTTGACAAAAATCAAAAGTATTCATGAAAGGTATAATTTTCCCTCAGGCCAAAATTTGGCCAGCCATTTCTCGGCAGCAGATTGAACTAAAGACTGTTCAAACCCTCTAAGGACTCGTGAAGTCTTTTAGTTACGAATAAAAAAACTTAAGTTTTTATTACACCGGTAATAAACTAAATAAGGTGAATGTCAATAATTTGAAAATTCCCAAAAAGCAACACGGGCCGCACAAAACGCTCTCGTGGGCCGCGTGTTTGAGACTCCTGTACTACATGGCTTATTGTCCTCGTTACTGTTCAGGTGAGGTCTGGCGTAGGCATCGATTTAGCATTGGTGATTTTAAGAACAACGGCTATAGTAAGTATTTTGGTGTTGCATGTTTCTCAAAAACATTTTTTTAATCAAAAGCACAATAAATATCGGTTATTAGCTACAAGGCAACATGGGCGTCGGAAGGATTTTTCCAGGGTAGGGCCAATAGTGGATTTTTCCCGAGGTAGCCGAAAGATGTTTCCAGGGGGGGTCAAAAATGGTGAAATCGCATTTTCTCTCACGAAACCAGGAAAACAACTTTTTTTGCAAAAAATGTAATAGGAAAATGTCAAATTACAAAATCTAAGGGGGGCTTGGTCCCCCCTTTCGACGCCCATGCAAGGCAAGACACAGATGTATTAGATTCACTGGCGTCAGTCGATGGTGCAGTCACCGACGTTGAGTTCTGAAACATAAAGCCATGTTTGCCAATGAGGTTGAAAAACCAAAGTAATTCTAATCAGATGATCCATGCTACTGATGTTAACAAATGGCTTAACTTCACAAAAAAACATGCTATTGATGTTAACATCGAACAGAACAATTCAAATTGTCGAACTCCAAAGTAAAATAACAAAGTTATGAACAGACGTCATTGTAAACATTTGCAGCACTTTGCTTGTTGGTTGAGAAGGTTTTCCTGCGTATGTTAACGTGTAAACACATCCAAGATAACACAAGCGCAACTGCTTGTAATGTCACACGGGATATCTCAATCATTTTTCCCAAATCAAAATACAACCAAGCAGTGTGTGGTTAAACAATCAACAAGCAGACAACCCAAGATGTCCAAAGATCAGGTGACTTTGTCTGCGCCGGGTTCAGGCAATAAATCGGAAAAAACTATCACGTTAAAAAGGTTTGCGCGCTTGAAAAACTTCGAGAAGTTCTTTCAATAGAAGCTTCTGAGTTTTCGTGTCGATCGAAACTCGCTTACGATCCAGTGAAACTGTGTGAAAGGAATTTTCGGGTCTCGTGTGCTGTGTCGCACTAAAGATGTGCATATACCGTTGCTTGCCGTGATGCAATTGAAGATTTGTTTTACTAAACTTTCAGTCTTTTTGTTGTATTTCGATTTTTAATCTCGACGTAGAGATGTGAATTAATGAAAATAATTTCAAACACTTGACTGCATCAATCTGTTTTCACTTTATGCTTATCCTATTCTAACTAAATCCAGTTACAGCAGAAAATTTTAAAAAGTAATTCAGCACAGAGAGACACACCTGGATTAAGCGACATGTGCTTACTTATCCAGAGGTAGTTGTGCTCTAAGAGAAATTGTGAGGCAATTCATTTTTAACGTGCACTGTGCTCCTTATTGCAGACTAAAATTTTGCAACATTGTAGTAAAACCCTTTGCATGTTATATTTCTTGCTTTATATGAGGATCGTTTCATTGCGTATATAAATTCGTTAGTGCGTTGACTTTGTCACAACGAAATACTCTTTTTGTTTGATTTTTAAATTCTGTTGATTATCAGAAAATCAACAGAGGTAAGGATCACGCTGGGGTTTGCTCTTAGTCTGAGGTATTTTTGGGAATATAGCAAATACTTAATATCACATAAAACCTTAAATGATTCAACTCATCTTGTTTTACCTCAGGGTGCCTTGATGATATATCTCTACAGAGATGAGCCGCGCTTTCATTTGCCATTTCAGTTTCTACAAAGCCTCATGGACATAGACTCCAGCATGACCAAATTAAGATGCAAGTTATTGTTTTGATTTTTTTGTACTTGTAATCAGCGATTGTACTGTACTTGCAATAGCTAATGTTAGGTAATGTGGTAAACTGCATCATTTGCTAAGAACAGTTGAGCTATGTTGTAACAGTGCAACTGTCCATAATTTCAATTGGATTTTTTGCAGCTACTACTCGGAAATTGCTCTCGATAAGTTAAATTTACCCTTATTGTAACACCACACAATAAAGCTGCTATTGTCGTTCTTATCCATAGTCTTGAAGTAATCAGCAAGTGCAACAGTGATTGCTTCGCTTTTGAACAAAATTATTTCCTTTAATTGATTTATACTTTTGAAACAAACTTTCTTGATGTGATTCAGTTTATCACAAATGTTTAGCTTTGTTTCCACCTTGATTTCAGACAGCCACACTTGCATGGTGCAACGAATGATTGGCAACAAAATTGGAACCGGTGGATCTTCAGGCTATTTATATCTGAGGTCTACTTGCAGGTATTGTGGGACACATTTGTCTATTTTGAATTGTATCAAGTTTACGACATTTGATTTGACAAGTTGATATGCTTCAAAAGATTCTTGGAATACGTTTTGGTTTTTGAGTTTTCTTCCATAAAACTTTCCACTCATCAACACTGTTAGTCAAACGATAAGTCTGTATTTTGTATAAATGACACCTGAGCTATGGGTTAATCTTCTCCAAGACTAGTTTATACCAAAATATGTGTTTCACAAACATACTTTCTGTTCATGGTTATGAAGCTGCTAACCCAAAATAAAAATGCATGCNGTAGTTCACCGAAGGAAGCATTATACTTGTAAACCTGTAACATAGCCGCCGTCTATTGTCTTCGGTTGTAAAACTCAATGCTTTGTCCATCGAATAGGTGATCACGTCCGTTCTTTTTTCTCCCATTGTATTTTCTTTTTGCTTAAGATATACAGCAAAGACCCTTTGTTTTAGGATTTTTCCCCACAATAAGCCTCTGGAACAACTTCCATTTAGCTGACAACAAAGTTACTAAGCTTGCATTGATTTGCTGTTTGTTGTAGTTTACCCAAACTTTGTCATTGTACATTTTTTCAAAATTTTCTTAATGCACTTTTTATTTATTATCACGTGATTAAATATTCTAGCAATTGGGACATTGTAAAAGTAGATATACACTTCCATTTGATGTAAAGTTTAGGACATACCCTTTCCACGTGAATTTTAGCGAGAACCGTATCGTTCAGCTTGCAAGGCAGTAATTGGAAACACTACCTTCAGTCAATTTGTTTCAAATGAAGTAACGTATGGCACCTGAAAGTTGTGGCTTTAGAACTTTTTATACATTGCGGAAATGAAGCAAAGCCTACGGCAGCATCCACCCACTTTTAAGGCATTTAATGCAGTTTCTTTTCAACGTTTTTTTCTCGAACATTCCAACTCATCAGTTAATTGCTTCAAGTAACGCATTTACAGTCTGGAAATATTAATAAACTTTTCATTCGTTATTATTAGCTACGGCTGCAATATCTGCCTCCAGACAGTAACGAACTTAAAAATGATTAAAATGTTTTTCTAGGCTTATTTGTCCGCAACCTATCTGCATTTGAATGGCAGTTGCTTAGCTACGTTGTACTGTGCACACTCTGTCAAAGTTGTAGGCTGGGTTCAGTCGGGTCATACATACTGTAGGTCTTGAAAACCTACCTGGAGCCTGTACAAACTCGTGTCCAGAGCAAGTGAAGATGACCGCCCACAGACCACTCGTGGCACCTCAAAAGTTCTTTTTTTGAGCTAATTGTTCTAACCACTTCTTGGCCGCACTAGATTTCGGGGCAGGTGTTGAGCAGCCATTAGATTGTCTCATCCTCCAGAACCGTCAGGCCGTGCAGTCCATGGAGAGGTCGATGGATTGGACATTGGAGGACAATATGGTCGACGGTTTGTTCTTTTGCGCCACACTCACAGGCCGACGAGGAGGCCATACCCCATTTGTACAAGCATGAGCGGAAACGCCCGACACCGGTTAAGCCGGACCCAGGCTCTTCTTGGAAGGGTCGCTCCGGTGGGGGTGCCGGTGTCGGGGATGAAAGTGCGGAGTCTTGTGGGGTTGTCCGCCCACTCCGCATTCCATTGGCGATCCGCACAATGCGCCGCACGTATGTTGTCATTGTCAGATGAACTGATGAGTTGTTGTGCGGGTACAAATGGGTGTCTTGATTTGAGGCGCCGTGCATTTGCACTCGATGGACGGGTGAGCGTTGGGTGGAGCAGGTGTCCAGGCTCCATGGCACAGCGTGCAAGAGACAGTGTGACTCCAATGCGACGAAGCTCAGCAGATTGGATGCATGTAAGGATTGGAAGGTTGTCCACTGGTATAGGGCACAGGCAGGGCCGGCCCAAGCAGGTGCGGGGCACAACGCAAGACCTAGGCGCGGGCCCCCTGTGAGCAGTAATTTATGACGTCATCGTGTTCAGTCAACCGTGTTACGATCGTGGTAGAGCGCAGATATAAAGTACTAACACGAGAATTGAGCACGTTTGCTAACGTTCGATAATACAGGAAAATCGCTCGTTCTGACGAGAGCGTTCTTTGTTGACAATGGAGTTTATATAGCGTTTCTGCTGATTTCTCAAGTGTAGGGTGTATCTGGCAAACATGAACAATTCAACCCAAACACCATGGCGCGGGCCACAAACACCATGGCGGGGCCCAATGCAACTGCATCGGCTTAAGGCCTGCCCTGGACGCAGGCATCCAGTCATAATTCGCAAGGCGTCGCTGATGGCGGGGTCGATAAGGCGGGTACGAGCACTACGGTACCAGACAGGACCGCAGTACTTTGCAGTTGAATGCGCCAGATGAGGGTGGCTATTTGCTGAGTTGTTGCTCCAGTACCCCAACCGGAGCCAACAAGCCGCCTCAGGAGCGCGACGCGTGATGTCAGCTTCTTGGGAAGTGACTCAAGATGTCGTCGATACGTGAACGACCTGTCCAACGTTACTCCAAGGTATTTGGGCTCGGAGCAGAAGGGCAGGGTCTCGTTATTGAAGTTGACTTTCAGCTCACGTTTAGCTTCCTTGTTGTTAAGGTAGAAGGCTGTCGACACCGTTTTTGTAATGCTGAGCTTTAGCTTCCAAATCTGGCGGTATTCACCTACGGTTGCCATGTCCGTGCTCAGCACCGCTTCCACTGCCTGCCAAACTCCATCAACATGCATGATTGCTAGATCGTCAGCATATGCATACTTTGTGGAGACGGTGGTCGCCAGGTCATAGATGTAGATGTTGAAGAGAAGGGGCGCCAGGACAGATCCCTGTTGGACGCCGTTCTTGAGGCATCGTAACCTGCTCCTTATGCCGTTTCCGGTGGTAAGGGTAAAGCTGCCATCGCCAACCATCTCCATGATCATGCGGACCATGTGTCTGTCAGGTAGCAATCGCAGCAGCTTGCAAGTGAGGCCGCCGTGCCATACGGTGTCTCAGGGGCGCAACCACCTCTTCATTTCGGGGGGGGACAATTTTCATGAAATTTCATTCGATGACGTCATCGTGCTTATTCAACCGTGGTACAACTTTTTCGCAAACAGTCGCATATAATAATAATGTATTTTTGCCCGCAGACACGAAGTCCATAGTACAAACACACACATTCTGCACAACGCTGGTTAATAAAAACAGACAAAATAGAATGTTTTGCAACAGCGTTGGAGGCTGAATCACCGGTGTCGGGTTTATGTTACAGTTAGGAAAAGAAAAATAATTGAAGTCTAAGATTAAGTCCAATATTTTTCACTGATTTTACTTATTCCCCTACTGTAGCTTGTTGTGGGTATCTGACATCTAACCAAAAAGTTTTAATTTATACAACACACATCAAAAAGTAATCGCCAAACTTTATTCCTTTACTCTGAGAAGCAAAATAACTGACAAAAAATGATAGGTCAGAGGTCAGAAATTTCGCAGAGGTCAGAAATTTCGCTTGATACTAGGCTACAGAAACTTACTTAACAGAACGTTTTGTAACGGCGTTGGAGGCCGAACCTCAGGTTTATTACAGACGCATTCTTAACACTATTTGTTCACTTGGTACAAAACTACTGCAGAGTGGAACACTATTTCCTAAACTGGTCAAGCCCAGGTAAAGCACGAATGCGTTGTGACATGCACACCCTCAAACGAAGAAACACTGCAATGTTCGAGCACTGTCACAAAGTAAAATGCGGTTGTAGTGTTCAAAGAACAAAGAAGAATATAAACAATCTGACTGCGTCAAAGCAGGCAACCATTACGTTATTAGACCTTCTGATCTTTCGAGAAACAAGTACATATTTTTTCTTAATAATGCCTCAATTGTATGAATGTTACATTGAACCTGATGAGTCATGACTACAAACACTCGCTCTCCAGGGCAGGTTGTATGGAGCTCTGCATCCAAAATTATAGGCCACACGCAATCTCTGCATGCGTGACTTTCTGAAATTCCACCATAATTGCAATGCATACATGGGCGTACGAAAGAAACGAAAAATTCCATTTTTAACTGCATTTGAGCATCGGGAAAAAGAGGCTCGCAGCTTGTTTGCTGCACAACATTTTTATCGCAATTGTCTCTGAATGTCTTTGTCATCTGAGAGCACAGTATCCAGTATGGCTCCCACATATTTGTAGTGGTTAACAAATACTAGATTTTCACCACCCATTTGTCAGTAATGGCGTGACTGTGCTTTTTGCACTCTTATCCCTAACCGTCATACAAACAGTTTTGCTGAAGTTGAAAATATTTGAATGTGATTCTGCATGAGCCTGACACACAGAAAAAAGTTCTCTTCGCAATATTTCCAAGAATGAGAACTTTTCAGTTTTAATCAAGATGCAGACCGAACGATCAGGACAGAGTAAAAATTAGTATTCTTATACAAAAACCTGGTTCCGTACTCAGCAAGTGTAGCCATGTCTTTAGTGTGACAAATGTATTGGCTGCTACAGTAGTACCCTGCCTAATTTTCGTCTTGTTTTAGCAAATTCTTTCTAGCCCAATACTTCTAGCATGTGCTTGAAAATCTATCACAAATGAAGATCCCAAAGTTGAAAGATACCCTATGTCAAGGGTGAGGGATCTTTGAATGCTACCATTTCAGACAAAACGGATCAGGTGTCTTGTGCCTTTGGCGCGTAACGGATCAGGTGTGTTTGGGGCAAAACGGCTTTTTCTGGCATCCATGAGTTGTGTGAAAGTTTAGAAGTACGTGTAAACCTATGAGCTTCCAGGACTTGCACTGGTTGCAAAAGATAGGGTCTTGTAAAGCGTCATTTAGAGCCAAAGTGGTCTAGTAGGTAGGTGCGTTCAACACTTGACTAGCACTCATATGACACTTTACACAACTTTTTTCCCAAGCCGTGGTACTGGGATCAACCAGAAAGACACTAAAACATGAAACAGTCCTCAACCTAAATTTAGTTAAAAACTATCAGGTTTCGAAGCGAAAATGCAGCTTAATAACATTTTTTAAAGAAATGTACCACGTTAACAATGGTGACCCGCTTTGCCCCTAACAAAAATAATCAAAAGGTCGTAGAAGAACAAGCGGTTTGACGATGCACTAACTGTTATGTCAAGAATTCTCTTAGTAATTTGAAAGTTTCAGCAATTTGCGCGGTTCAACAGTACCCTATGTTATAGTTTCATGAGGGCAAATTGAGACAAAACTTTGTCTCTGTCTATGACAAAATAGTATACGAACAAACAGATAAAAAAATGCTTTAAAAAACGAACATTTTAAACTACAGTATCTCCCAAGTTTTGACACTTCCAGTATATTTGTGGTTAAATATCAATAATTTACGAAATTGTCGATCAGATAACCTGTCTCAAGATAAATCTTGTAAGGAGATAATTTTCCAATAGGGCAAAGAAAAATTCCGGTAAGATTTCTTAAAAATGATTAGGATATAAAATTTCATCTTTATTCTTTGAAAATTTCTACAAATGTCAAAATTGCTGTACAATGTTTCGAAAATTTCGGGGGGCAAATGCCCCCTCCCCCCTGGTTGCGCGCCTGCGGTGTCGTAGGCTGCTGTGAGGTCGAGGAACACAGCTCAAGCCTTCTTTTTAGCCGAAAAGCTATCCTCGATGCCCTGTGTCAGCAGGGTNACCTGGTCTACGCCCGACCTCCCGTTTCGGAAGCCCGTCTGCTCCTGNGGGAGCAGTGAGTNGATGATTGATTCGACACGAGCGTAGATGAGTCTCTCGAGGATTTAAAGGTGACACACAGTAGAGATATGGGACGGTAACTATTTGGGTCCCCCGGTGACTTTTCTGGCTTGGGGATCGCAACTATTATTGCTCTTCTTCAGATCTTTGGAATTTTGAGTTGGCGCATGCAGGAACTGAATAAGTCGCAAAACCAAGACTTAAGAGCCGACGCGGCGTGGAGTATGAACTCCGGGAAGATGGAATTCAATCCCGGAGACTTTCCTGGCTTCAGGCGTCTGAGTGCAGCAGCAAACTCCTCCGGTCTAAAGGGTTCAGAGATACTGTGACCCTCAGGTATAGAAATCTTCCATAGGTCGGACAGCTGTTTGTTGACGAGCCTGGTGAACTTGCTGCCTCCAGTCCTGTGTGCCCCGTTCTTCACGAGTTGCGAGGCGATGGAGTTTGCCGAGACGGGGCACAGGCGAGAGGAGCGTCCAGACCTGCCAGTAAGTTTGTTGATGGTTCTCTACGCATTGCGGCTGGAGTGGGAGAAGTTGATGGAATTGACAGCTTCCTCCCATCGCTCCTGCTTCTTCTGTTAAAGTCGAGGTAGTAGGGACAAGGCGGCTCTGTCACAGTCAGACCCCACTGGGGCTCGGATGGAGGGGCGATAGAGGGTCTCGCACTCTGTCTCAACATGGCACATAGTTCTTTCGGCGGCCAGGTGGGATACATTGTTTGGCCGCAGATAATGGGCTCTCGCAAAAATCCTGCTATGCCCTTTCATTATTTGATGTGTCCGGAGGTGGCAATCTCTCAACGGATTCACCTGTGAGAAGGCAAAAGCGCTTCCAATCAGCATTGCGAAAGTTCCAACGCTTCACCGGATCGCTGTGGGCAGGAACCTTGAGTCTTGGTGGCGTTATGAGGGAGGGCCGATGTTGTGACCGCGGGAACTGTCCTTGGACACGGTTGTCCGGAAGTCCAGCTTGGTGCCGATATTCCAACGGTGAGAGAAGAAACTACCTATTTCCTTTGGATCACATTGTGGGAACGTCGGGATGACCGTTGGTGTGAATCGCGAGCGTGGAGATTTGTAGACGTTAATGATCTTGTATCCTGCGACGTCTACGCACAACCACTCAGTCTCTGATTGTTCTGGAGACTGATCGACCAGTGACCATTCCAACCGCTCGTGGACAA
>JGI24158J21664_10007757_pt1 | contig 14263 bp, 9 predicted proteins | sample Ectturendosymbi3_FD_21664 | JGI IMG/M metagenome (IMG submission 21664) | reverse complement strand
TGTAATAGATTTTGATAAGTCTTGTAATAGATTTTGATGCGTTCCTGTAGTGCCGTATGAGTTGCTAGCTATGCAGTGTATTTGTTTTTGCGTTTCCATTTGTTTTTCTATTCTTTTTGCGTTGTTACATTATCATAGCTCGACGTGACACGACAAAATTGCACCAGTCAGGCTACCGCCTGTAGCAAGATTGTCGTTAAATAAATAATAAAAAAAAACAAGCGTTAATGTTTGAAACTTTTTATATTTTCCTAAAAGAAATAAACCATTGCTGAAACATGGAATGAACAATGCAACATTCTTTACTGAGATTAGATAAATTATTTAATTTATTTTCATAGGCAACTACGTGCATTATGTATACTTTGTAATAGTTAAAGACTGGGATACTACAGGAAATATAAGCATAATATATGTTTACGTCTGTAAAGTAGGTAACCCACCAACACTTCTCTGATTGGGCCCTGTAATAACACATTTTTTGTGTTTTTGTTTGAACCTGTGGAAAGAGTAAACAAAGTGAACTGATGCAGCTTATTGCAGACCAGCAGCTAAGGGAAGAAAATGTAACAAAATGTGCAGGGTACATAGATGCATATGTATAGAAAGCTGAAAAATAAGAAGAGCAAATGATGAGAAAGGTGGCAAACAAGCAGAAAATTCAAGACCCATAATTGAGAATGAAAAACAAGACCTTCTGTTTTTGAGTTTTTGGTTCTGATCTTCAAGGTGATTTAATTTTGCCTATATCTTTACTATGTACCTTATTGGAGCTAGATATTTGTGGAGCTTCTGCAGCAACTCAACATCTCAGTGATGTGCAGTTTTGGGGCCTGAATATGATTTATATGAATACTGATAAATATTCTTAATTCAGGTCGGTTTTACATACATGTTGCAATTTCATGCATAAATGCATCTATATATTCAGGTTGTTTTTTTAAGGTGTTTTAGGGACCCAATTCAGTTCCCTAGAATTGAAGATCGGGTCCCTAGAATCAGCGAAAATTATCATTGGGTTCCTAGAATCAAAGAAAACCGGGTCCCTACAGGTCCATACGAGGTACCTAACATTTTCCTTAAAAAAATGATTTATTGTTTTCCAGAGTTAAAAGTATAACACTTGTTTGTTTGATAGGTGGAAGTACAAGAAAGTGTTCGGTTGCAGCGACTCTTACAACAACAACCTGTGTCATGTACTCTAGAAGAATGTTTTGATCTGTACACTCAAGCAGAAGAACTGGGAGATGATAATGCCTGGCTTTGTCCCCACTGTCATAAGCAACAGCAAGGAACTGTTAAGAAATTAAGCCTTTATTCATTGCCAGACATTCTCATTTTACACTTAAAACGGTTTAGAGTCACTCAAGGACGTCGGACTAAGCTCTGTACGAGGGTGGAGTTTCCAGTCACTGGATTGAACATATCAAAGCACATCTATTCGTAAGGGGCTGTTTTCACTTTCAGTGCAGTACAGATTGGCCGTGAGTTAATTAAACTTGCTGTTCCGGTTTTATGGCTTAACTGAATTTGGTATACGAGTATTATTCTGCTGAGGAAATTCAGTTAAAATTACATTTTTATACAAGTTTTAATGTACAGCATTGGCGTTGGGATGAAATTGTCACGGCTAGTTGCTGATTTAATTCAATTTTATGAAGGAAATTTGGAAAAGGACTGGTTTATCGTGGCAGTGACAACTCAATTTTTGAATAGTCCTAATTTTTCAAAACCCCGTGATGGTTTGTTGAAAATATGTTTACGAGTATCTTGTCAAACTTCTAACGTAAGAACTGTTCCATAATTAATGGAAAACGTATACACTTTTCTATTTAATTATGAATCTTCCGTTTATTTAACTGCGCTATTCAATTTTCAAACAACTGGAAGATATGCAGGACGAAAACACAACTACTGTATAACAATATACCCATGTGGTGGCGCTAGGTAGGCAACTTAAGAAAGTAAAAGAATTTGTCCCTTGCTACGTTACTGTGACTCGCGCTGATGTTTGCTGATACGTCGAGGTTTCGCCGTTCTCATTGGTTCCAATTTAGCCACTTGACCTGGGGCTTCGCAGTTTTGTCTGTAGGCTTATGCAGTATACATTTATGTTAATAGTTTGTTCCGGATTTAAACTGGTGAATACATTTATGGTCAGCTGATATTCACTTTTACTGAAAAATGCCTAAAACTATATTAGTAAATTTGGAATATTTTTCTGGAACGTTTACTTCTGTCTATTAATTTGCTCCTAATATTGTCATTGTGTCGTGTGTTGTTTCTCGCACAGTGATGTAGCTTCGCACCATTTCCCGAAGCAGAACGGGTCGAATCTTGATGCATGGGATATCACTGCTTTGACCAATAGCGAAAATTGCCTTTATGATTTGTACGCCATCTGCAATCATTATGGAAATCTCAATTCGGGTCATTACACGGCGTCTTGCTGCAATCCATTGAATGGAAAGTGGTGAGCATTCGCTTGTGACTGCGCTGTAAGAGTGTTTAATACAAAGGGCAGTCCCAAGCGCAGCGTTGTAGAGATGTGCTGTACTCGGTTTGCTGATACGTGACTGCGTAATCATTTGTGTTTGCCTTATTTCTTTACTCTTCAGCGTAGAAAAGCGTATAGGTTTGTAGGTGATGAGGCATACGTTTTCGTTGTCAGTGCGTTGTGTTTCAACGGTTCATAATAGCGGGTGGTATGTCCTCATTTTCCGTCTGTGATTGACAAAGACCGTCGATCGTAACGTAATGCGCAGCTGGATGCCGATACGTGTCGTAAAAAAAAGAAGAAAGATTCATGCGTGTGGCAATTTAATGCTCCGGATAACGTGAATCCATTTTCTGCTCTTCTGCAAATCTCAAAACAGAATCTTAGCAGCAACGTTTTTTAGGTACCAGTTTGATGATAACCGGGCAGAGGTTATCAAGGAAGCGGACTTGTCGCCTCAATCTGCCTACATTTTGTTTTATCAAAAGCGATCAGCTGCACCTGCTCTGTCATGCGGTGGTCTTTCAAACAATTCTATAATGTCTGATCATTGGGCATGCAGCCTTCCGCAATTCCAACCGAAAGTGCAGGTGAGGGTTTGGTTGAATTGGGAACGGGCCACTACCTGTCATTCGGTACAACTTTTTATGCTGATTTGATTTAGAAACAGTCATGCAAGCCCTGTGTTCTCTTACTTCTTTGATGTGACGATATAGCGGTTTTGTTTCATTTTCTGTGAAGCTTTTAACGGAAAAATCTCAGTTGTCTTCATCAGAATGACATAACCTTTTTAAACAGAGATTTAACTTCTGTTTTATGCTACTGCACCACTGCTTGTACGCAAACCTAGGTGACATGTTGCAGCAAAGTCATCGTAGTGCAGGTTACATCCGCTAAATTCTGTGTATCAAGTTCTGTCGGTTTGCAGGATCTTAATAAACAGTGACGACGAAACGTATTTTATAGAGGGATCCCGAGTCTGAACTTGGCCTACGACTTACATTATGCTCATTCTAGCTTGTAATGCCAATTTTGCACAACTTCTCGAAAGAATGAAATGCACAAACGCACCTACACCCGGGGTGATCTTAAAAAACTCACATACACTCGCTGCCTATGCGGTATAACAACGCAACAAGGTTGAGATGAAAACAAGTTAGCGTTATTGACAAGGTTAGGCACTCACTCAGACTCAGCAAAGTTTTGACGATGGGTTACTTTGTGACGAAAAAATAAAATGCAGTGAATTAGTGGATAAATCGCTTGGATCTTGCGTCCGGTTTGAAAATTCTGGGCCTTCCGACCCCCATTGCTTCGCTGCACATAATAGTAACTGTCAGTTTGGCGTAATGATCACATTGGGTATATTGTTGAATTTTGTGATATTGCGATCTGTTTTGCAGCAAAATTTGAGCGTAGTGTCAGGAGAGTTGCAACCACTGGAGTTTGACTTACTGATAAAGTTTGTGTGCTTAAATCGGTTAGAATCGTTGTCGACTAAGGTAACGTAATTTCTTTTGTTTTACGTGAAGCTCGACTTGTTCTGCTCTTGAAAGCAGCCAGATCATAGTGTCATTGCTATATTCTGATTCACATTGTTATGTTGACCTGCGAAATTGAGGCCACGACTGTTTCAAAAGTCGTTGGTGCTTTGGTTAACGTGGCCTGATTTTGGGTGAGAATCATGCTCCTTTGATGCGAAACTATTCAATTTTGTCAAACAGCACCACCTCAGAAAAAATACACTCGAAACTGTGTCAATTTGGTTTTCATCCCCGATACTATGAGTTTGTGGCTGAAACGACAAAAGTGCACAAAATGCGGAATCGCATTGGTCGCATGTGCATATCACTCTTATAGTAGAATGCACTGTCGTCTCCAGCAGCGTAGCCGATTGAAAAGGTTCACAGCGTGCGTCGTTTGAATTATAGCCTTGTATTTCTTGGCATTTAGCGGACACTGTTGACTCAGTCTGTATTATTCCACACACTTAAGTTGGTGGTTTACACCAGCACGTCTACACTTTACCTGGTAAAGTCAGTCTGGGAATGGTGACATAAGAGCACTTAATGGAGTCGCTTGTCTTTGTTGAGCGTGAAGCGCTATACAAATACGATACAGCTTCACGCCTGGAGCAAAAATTTGCTACAACCGTATGTGACGATGTGTCTTTGGGTCGCCAAAAACAACACCAACATGTTGCAGTTCCATACTTACATCTTTTTTGGACAGATAGCGATTATACTGTAATGATGAAACTTTTTTTACCCCAGTAACCACACCAATGCATTCCTTTAAGAAGAAATTCGTGCGACAACAATAAGCACCCTTGCTTTGATAAAGGGTCGCTTTCTTGTGGGTGCATTGCACTTTAAATTGAAAGATTTTTGCGGAAAATATGATCAGATGTGTCATTTTTCTCGCAGTTCAATTCGCAAAGCCACCTGAATCATTACAGTCTCGCTGCTGGTGGCGCGCCTCGGGTGGCACAGCCTCTTCAGAACGGGAAAGTCCCGATGCGCGACAGTCTGGCGTATGATCCCGTCAACCGGAACTGCAGCAAAATCGACGCTGCCATGAGCGTGAAAACGCAGAAAGATGGCGGTATGCGAAGAGACGAAAACGATGACAGCGACGAGGGCGGCTTCAACTCCCCAAGTCGACCTTACGTGCGCGGCCTTCGACGCCAGGGCTCTGCTGTGGTCGGCAGACCTACAGGCGAGCGGGAAAGCCGTGAGGTGCTGAGAGGTCGACAGTACCGCTCCCACAGGAGTCGCCGGAAGGTAGTGACTCAAGCCAGCCCAGTGTAGAGCCCGCTCGACTGCCTATCGGGACTTTTTCTTCAAGAGCGTTTAAGCATGCATACGAGGAGAGTATTTTGCGCAAACTGCCAACCCAACTGCTGCAGCTGTTCACTGGGGCGTAGCGTCGACGCGTCAGTTTCTCCGTGCAAAGGCCGAGTCTTCGCGATTAGTTCGGTGATGCGCGTAGATATGGAGTTGCGTGACATCAGTCTTTACTTGGGCATTTCAGTGTCACGTCTTCCATCACACGGTACGAGCTCAGTTTCTCTTGATATTGACGTCCAGTGTTTTTTGTTTTTTTTCTTTTCTGTATCCCCTACCACAAAATTACAGGCCATCATCGTCTTATTGAGGCGGTCGATGCTGACAACAACCCTGAGCGAAAAAAACGGTGTGTTTTGTGAAACAGGTCAAAAAATTGATCGTCAGAAATAAAACATTTGACACATACTTGTAGTGAAAATCAACTGAAGTCGGATAACTCGAACCTACGCCACAGTGACTTAAAATGCCTACAGCATTGTTTGTACTAAATTGTGTAATAAGTTTTCAAAACATTTTTGCATTGTGTATTTCTGAGGTCCCTAACAGAATATGGTATCGTTGTTTTCGCTTTGAAGAGTGTGGAAATGCATACGTCATACTCTCCTTGTAAAGTAAGGAGTATGAAAAGCCTCCTTCCGCCCTACAATCCTTGTAAGCAGTGTGCCTTACGACTTTTGCTGCATCGATGCCTGCATTGGACAGCTCGGCGTCAGTTTTTCCCTTTATCATTGCTTGGCTAGAGTTTCACAAAAATTCTGAAAAGTAATTTAAAAAGTCATTTAAAGCGCTTGTGCAACAGCATTAATTTTGTTAAAACATTAATTATTGACATTTTGATTAAAAAACACCTTAAAAGTTTTGATTAAAAAAATCTAATAAGATTTAGACTCGTCCCTTTGGCCCCTACCACTAAACCGCCGATTTTTTCGCAAAAAAACAATCGTTTAGCAGCACCTGTTTTGGCAGTAAAGCTTTCTTGTTCAGACAACATTGACTAGTTTTAAGGCAGTGGTTCTCAACCTTTTCTGTCCCATGGACCATCTTTTTCAAAAAATACCCGATGGGCAACTTTGGATAACACGTGTGATTCGTAAAACTGCAAACACAAGAACCTCAGAAATGCCATACATAATTTATTGTGTGGTAAAGGTTACAATCTTCAGGAACTTTTCCCAAGTTCTCTGTAGACCACCAGAAATTCCAGGCGGACCACCGGGACCACGTTGAGAATCACTGGTTTAAGGCTAGCTCTGAATAGAGATAAATCCACGCATATCAGCTAATTTTCCACGTTTTGTTTTTATTACATCCACGCATATCAGCTAATTTTCCACGTTTGGTTTTTATTACGATTTTTTTCGTAGACGTATTTGTCGTTGAAATTTATAAATGTTCACAGCTTTACTAAATTTCATGCTCTTGAAGTTTAACATTTTCCTGAACAATTTATCGTGGTTTTGTTTCGATTGTAAATTTTATTTGGATGTGGCCCATCAGCAATAATACTTTCTACAAGATCTGGTTATCTAGCGCAGGGTTTCCTCAAACTCAGGGCCATGAACCCCCGTATATGAATCTGTTTTTTTCTCGAACCCCAATCGTATGTCGCATAAATTTCTACCCATCCAGCGCCGAAGGATAATCAAGAACTAAAAATAATGACCCTGAGTAACGTTTTATTGTGCAAAACTGACAACATCAACGTTACGGCTGGAACTACTTTTTATCAGTTATTGCAGCTAATTCCATAGCGAGTCTGGACTTGTATTTTGTCTTCATATTTTGTAAGCTGAAAATGTTTTCTCGCACATGTAGGTATGGCAAAAATTGTAGTTGTCTCTTGCTAGAGCAATAGATATTCGTCCGCAACACTTACTCAGAATGATGAAAGAGCTGTTAATTGAAACTATTCGTTAAATTTACCTTCGGACGCGCAATGCGAGAATCATTTTAAAAGACATTTGATTGAGAAAATTAGAGATAGCGCAACAACCAAGAATATGATTGCAAAAACTTGTGAAATCATTTAAATTACGAAATCACTACCGTAAGTATTTTTGACAGGGTACATACTGTACAATGTATTTGTTGACTTTTTATTTTTCGCCATATCTTCACGGACCCCAGTTTAGGTAACCTTCACCTATCGAATTGAATTGCTTATGCCGGCCGAGACACGTCGTGGAGGGACCTAGAACTTGTTTGTTATTAAACTTTGTGTGTGAAATACCGACCGGCGCACTGATACTAAGTTCCGTCAGCGCGTTATGCGTGACAGCTCTTCAACACATGATGTGGACCTCGCCACTTTGCAAATTTGTTGGCCAAATAGCCCAGGTTTCAGCTGGTTAATGTTATACGTTTTTCTCGTGTACATTTTGTTTGCGCGGCGTTTTATGGCAGATTTACCGAGTTTAGGCCAAGTTCCCTGGCAGCGTGTTGCCATTTTTGTGGTGTGACACGTAACGCATTTTAATGCGAGCAGTGTTGTCAGCAAAATGCTTGTAAAACTTGGTACTCCTTTTCGTGAAAATACCGAGGTACTATTGTACGAACAAAACGTTAGGTGGAAATCACGTTTCGTTTCTCATTCCAGATCCATGACATCAAATGCAGTTTGATGGCTTTCAAAATTGTTGAAAACGCTGTATTTGCCAACGTTGTGGTTAACCGCACTGTGCACCTGGTCAAAACCGTCGTATGTGAAGGACCATCGTTCGCGGGCATTCTCATTTTCACGTTGTTTAGCAGCGTTAGATTTGAAACTTGTTTCATGGGCGCTCACCCATCACTGGTTATCGATGGCAATTAGACTATTTTAAATTAATATGTCAAGGGTTACCGATAATCAGCAGATTATCTACATTGCCAAAGTAACCATAACAACTTCCATAGAATGTAACTCTTTTAAAAAGTGATAACCAATTATATCAAATTTTTACCACCTTTCAGGAGAAAGAGTTCCGAAAAAGATAAATGAGAAACGCTGCTGTGTTTTTAGGCAAACAGTTGTGTTTCTTTTGTACGTCAGACTTTTGCGTCGAACTTCTACGTTATTTTGAATCTCCTTGGTTTTTATTTTCGCCTGAGTAAGCACATTCACCATCGTCTTCCAAACAGTATCACCACTTGGTGTTATCTTGTTTCGTGACGCTGTAGCTAGCAGCGAAACTGATTTCCCTTCGTAGTTATCTGTCGTGACGAAAACGTGTCCTTGTGACAAAGATCGCTAGTAATGATTTACAAGCCTTGGCAAGAAATTGCCACCAGTGCTGAACGACGAAACTTAGGTACCACTCGTCGTGCTGGATTCGTTTGTTTCTAACCACAGGCCTAACAAGGCTTAACCCATTAATTTCTTGCAAAGTCACTTCAAGCCCGCTCGACGCTTTAGCTTGCAAATGCCAAGTGCAATTTGCGTATTTCCTGGCGAAGTCCATCGTACTACGTTAGGGGAAGCTCAGCGTCTTACGAATAGTGTCAGAAACAGTTGGCTTCAAGAAAGGAGGCAGGCAATGTCTGTTTGTCATGTGTTCTTGAATAATATACAGTAGATCTTAACGACTCTTAACCACATGGTGGCACCCAAGCGTCATTGCGTATGCGCATGTCAACTGTCCTTCGCGTTGGTGCTAATCTCGCCTTTCGTTATTCGACACATATTTTGTACGTGCTTTGAAATGGTTTTATTGAAAGAGATGTTCTTTTCATTGTGACGTCAGCCGCGACAAGAACGGCTGCAGATGATGATACACTTCAAAAACATGTTCGACTCATGATGTCATCTGTGCCGCCCGCGCGGCCGTGTTTGAAGCCTTGCTGCAAAGGACTCCTAACAAGACGCAGGTTTTTTTGTGCAATTTCGTCTCTGAACTTGAAATGATACCTGGTAAATATTGTTTTGATGGCATTTATGTGGTTTGTTACCGACAGATGTTTTCTACCGGATGTACGTTGTGACGCACTTCTGCATACTTGTGTGCAAATCATGATCACTTCTGCGTCTGTGTGATTGTGAAGGTCCTGGTTTATTTTTTGTGTTTTTCTATCATTACCGTTTCGTATTCAATCATCGGTGCATTGTGACGCATTGAGTGAGTACAATTTTTAAGTGTTTTTCTTTCTTGTTTCTAGTATAAGAATTGATCATGTGTTGATTAAAATCGCTTTATTTGTAACAAGCTTTGCACGCAAAAACCGCCTGGACTTGTTGAAGCGCAGGTATGGGAATAGTCGGAAAAAGGAAAGATTTCTGACAACTGCCCTCATGAGGTCAACCTNACCTCACAAAGCTGCGAATGAAGAGAACAGGCGATATCTTTACCCTGTACTTTTGACTAGGCGTATAAACACGAAATTGTATGGTTTTAACGTTACGTTAGTTCCCGTCACAGATTTTTTTCGTCGAAAAGAGCTAGAATTGGCTTGATAAAAGGATTGTATGCTGCGCAAGATTTTTACTGAAACACCGGGAACCTCTTCCGGAGGAATGCTGTTTCCGGCACTATTTTTGTTAATTTTTCAACAAATTAAGTACACTGGCTTAAAGTGCTGACTAAAATTTGAAAGCCGTGTCACAAACAACACAACGGAAACCAAATATTTTAAATAAATTCATATTCAACATTTCCCAAACAAACCTGTTTTGAAAGTAAATCTTATAGCGCCGAGTTTCGGAGACATTGCCAGGATCGTTTGATGAACTAAGGGGAGGAAACATAGTCTGCGCTGTCATAGGTCGTCTGTTCTTAATCAAACATGGCTTCGGAAACTCAGTTGTCCGTTTATCGTAAAGTTGTTCGTAGATTAAAAAAGTGCTTGCTGCAGCTATACTTTGACCTGTATTGAAAGTCTGTGCGATACAAGTTGCCACAGCGGCACGTTGGTAGTGGAGTTTTCGGAGGATCACCACACGCTTCATATCTTTTATGAAGTGGTGGCAATAGTCGATTAATCAACTCCGACTGCAGTTAGAATCTTGAGATCATTGCCGTCGAAAGGGTCCAAGTAGGATTTCAGGCCGTCGGTAGATTTTAGTTGTTGGGGGGTATACAGCCACGTTTCGCAGAAGGCTAACAAAATATCGTCACCTATTTCCATTTGGGGCCACCAGTCGTAAATGAGGACAGAGTCCCCACTGGTACCAGCCATGGAAGACTTAAGCCCAAGTCACAGCGGTAGAGCAGTAGTCGAAGTGGCGTAAAGTGAAACTGCGGAAGATACGATATTAAATTTGTTACGCCGCCACTACTCACAAACTACGTAGTGATGTATAAAAATTTGGTTGTTTTAGGCGCATGCAATGATTTGGACGTATAAAGCACCACGAAACAGCTCATAATACCCTCGAAGTTGTTGCATCTCTCGTTTGAAAAATATCTTCTGGTGTAATTTTAGCACGCAGATAATACACAACACACACGTTTTACTGTTGATCTTTCATTTCTTTGTCGCGAAACTCTTATATGCCGTTTGCTCGGTGTTTCGTTGTCAGGACCGAAGAGATTGTTCAGTGGCAAAATCTCTTCGTGTTTTTCCCACGGGAGAGTTAAAACAGTATATGGAAATATGAAAAGACGCTATAAGAGATTTCTGCTGTTCTTATTTGTAACGTAAAGTCGACTTTGGGTATGAAGTTAAAACCAGGGCAGCGGAGCGCCGAAGCTGGGCATCTTGCCTGGAGCCGGAGCTCATATTAAAAATCAGGAGCCGGAGTTCGGCCATTTGAGAGGTAGCTCCGGGTCCCTTCCCAGATACTAACGGTTTTGCCAAATAGACTTACTTTAGCTAAAACAGTGCTCCACATAGCACACTAAACGCGATTGTTACGATTCAAGACACCAGTCTGCAACAATGGTTCTGCAAGTATTTGATGTTTGTTTGGTCTCAGGCTGTAACATCGTTGCTGGCAGGCGTGGTATAATTTCTTGAACAATGGCTCTCTAACACTGTTCTGAGAGCCGCATGCAGCTCCCAAGCTTCTTTGTGAGGCTCTTAGCAGTCTTTCAGTAACACATCTAGTAGTTTGCGTAACAGCCTTCGTTAGTGCAATAAAACACGTGTCAATTGACTTAAGTCAAAATTTTTAGGGCTGCTCACTAACAAAATTGTAGGTCTGGATTTTTCTCCCTTCAGCGAAATGGTCGAGAACCACTGTTATGCAAGTAAGCATGGGCGCAATTTTGTTGTAAAATGCGGGGGCGACAGTTTAGTGTGAAATCAATGAAGTGATCGGGTCGATGCAGAAGTAAAGTTTTGTAAATGCAGATTTCCAATCTTGTTTATAGAGGTGTTTTAAAAGCAGGACTAATCACGCTAATACACCACTTGGGTTTTATCAGAGCTGTCAGTTGGAGTGCACAAAATGCGGAATCGCATTGGTCGTACGTGCATATCACTCTTATAGTAGAAAACATCTGTTTTCATGCATTTTATAAGAGGTGTGGTTTACAGCGCGATTTGAAGTCTTTTCCAAGTTGCTTAACCTTACAAAGACGATAAATATTTTCTTGCACATTTCCGCTCTTTGTAAAAGCTACAAATCTTTTCAATGCTACTGGGCATCATGCCTGCAACCCCACCCCTACCAAAATCTCCATTGATATCCTCTTACCAGGTGGTGGATGCATCCTTTCGATCTTCCCTTGTTGGCCCCTGCATACGTACCCCATCTAGCCTACAATGTAATTTCTGCATACCTGATCGTTTGGTGACTGTTGCCTTGTGACTTTTTTATGTGATACAACTTAGTTCAGTCTTTCCACAATCAATTTTTCAGGTTGAACATCAGATTCTAATGGATGAAATTACTGTCAAAAGTTCAATTCTAAGAGTTCTACTCGCATAACGACACGAAAATAGATTTAAGATTAAACAGAAATAAAAACGCACAACGGTGAATTGGTAAAAATGTACAAGTTTCACATGATTAACACAAAAAGAATGTCCAACAAAACTAGGTGTGATCAGGTATTAAGTTTTGGGGGAAATACATTTTTACGGGGACAAGATTTTAGTTTTTACAATAAATGTGGCGAGCACTGCCCCCGAATGCCACCCTTGGCTACGGGCCTGCCTGTTAAGCAATAGTTTCGTACTTGGATGATATTATTGCTGCATTATGTTGTTTGTTAAACTCAAGTAAATCAGATGATTTACGAACCAATGCATTCAGCACAAGCACAAATTGTAAGAGTCACGAAAAAATATATTTTGGTTTTGTCGGTAACCATTGTCGCGACATTACAAGAAGTGTGGATAAATGTATATTTTATCTTTGATTCCTAGTCAAGTCCTTATGTTTTCAGCTATAGGTCAAGATATAGTTAGGGAAATAATTCTCCAACGTTTTGATTGAAATCCTATTTACTAATGGTTGAAAACAGGCTGTTGCAAAACTGCCCATCCTAAAACTTAGTCTCCACAAAAGTGCTGTTTTTGTCTTCGGCAAAAGCTTTGCAGATATTTGCCTGAAAATGTAACTTTCTAACATTATATACACTTAGGTTTACCAGACATCCCGCTTTCACCGGGACAGACCCGGTTTAAAGGCTTTCTCCCGGTTGGTCAACCAAAAGATCCCGGTTAGGCATTCAGTCAGGCAGCATAGCCCTACACGATTATTAGCATGCTATGATTAGTCTATTTAACCAACTTGCTGAAGAATGATGCGTGATCTTGTTTCGTTGTTTTAGATGTAACGGTAATTGATACGTCATTGTAGTGGGTAACTAATCCATTGTAGTGGGTAACTGGTCCAGATTGTTAGCGCATTGGCTAGTTCAGTAAAGTTGGCTAGTAAGAGTGGGTGTTCTTTTTGCAATTATAGGTTATTGAAAGGATTTATTTCGTACCGGAACTTGTTTCATTTCCTTCTAAGTCTCGTTGTTCTGAAGCGTCCCGGTTTTCAATCACACAAATATGGTATGCTTATAAATTTTACGTTGTCTGTTCCTGAATACGTGACAGCTAACGTTACAGCAAAACCAGATACATTTCAACGCGAATCAAATCCATGCTATACTGTGGTCTTTCACATGTGCAGCTGTAAAACTATCATTGTTTTATGAAAATAACCCTTCTAACAGTATACTACACAGGGTAAAATGTCGGACAGAACCAGTAAACCATCTTTCGCGGTCTCTAGAAACTTGGAAAATGCTAAATATCATTTTATTGAAGCTAAAATTGATAAACTAACAGAATCCAGTGATACCACACCAAACTCAGTTTCAACATCAACTCGGCTATGTGTGACATCTAACATGAAAAGCACTTCACCGCGCCAAACTTGGCAAACGTCACTTTTGTTTTTGGAACTTCTCCAAATACAAAACCTGAAGAGAAAAAGTGGGGGGACATGGCATATTATATCACCACACCTTAAAAATTGGAGGAGACACGTCCCCCGTGTCCCCCACCAAATTCCGCCCATGCAAGTAATAAAAACGTTAACTACCACAACTTATTGCTGCCTAGTCAGAATGATCAAACCGGGTCTGTAGTATAGTGTAGCGATCTAAAAAGAATTGAGCTATAATGAGTACGTATGTAATATAATATCCATAGATTTTGTAGCTGTGTAATCAAATCACTACTCATGCTGTTAGCAAGGAGTATGATTAAGATATGATACCATTGCAGATTTAAGCGTGAAATGCACGGCACGCCATTGTAAAGTANGAATTTTTATTAGAAATCATTACACTTGCTAAGAAGGTTTACTAGATTACTGGCAAAGTTCACTAGGAAACACTACGTTTACAAGCAGTGGCATAACATGAAAGTTATAACTAAATGTGAGCGAACTAGCATTGTTTTGTGCAGCAGGACATTATCAGGAGGGTATAAGAAAGCAATGTCAACAAATGTGTACTTTTCTTGAAGTTTTCATCTGTGGAAAAAAATATTATGTAGT
>JGI24158J21664_10007755_pt1 | contig 14265 bp, 13 predicted proteins | sample Ectturendosymbi3_FD_21664 | JGI IMG/M metagenome (IMG submission 21664) | reverse complement strand
CTTTAAGGAAAGGAATGTTGCAGAAAGGTCGTACCAAGGTTGAATGAGCACGATGACGTCATATACTTTACGGTTTTAACACGGGCCCCTACAACAGGGATTTGACCCCTCTGGCCCAATGTGCTAGTTTCGCCACTGCCTGGAGATGGCGCCACATGAAAATAAATGGTCATCGCTAGATGGTGCCCATGAGTAACAAGTCACTGTGATAGTAACCACAAGCGAATTATCGTAGTTCACTTATCCCTGTATAACGATAGTGCAACCTAGTAGAGTGAAGTCAGTGATGGATCTCTATTGCTGCTGGTTGCTTTCCTGTTAGTTAATGCCCCGAATTGCCATCTTTTTCTTGTGCTCGCCTCAGTACTTCAAGGCGATGTAGTCAACTGTAATACTAGCTAATTGTGACAGTTGGGAAAGCAAGCCCTATAAGTATTTCAATCAGTGGCGTAGCCAGCCCAAAAATATAATTTATCCAGCGCATTTCCATGAGACCAACATAACGTAGGCCTAAACACATTTTTCAACACGTTTTTAAAATGAGGTTGTTTGTTGAGATCCTTATCAAATGCCTCCACGTTTACGTGAATCAGAGAAGATACATTCATATTTTTGAGGATTTTCATGCAAGAAAAAGTTTGTTACAGATTTATGTGCATCAAAATGTGTAAAATATTTTCGTAGCAAAATTCTTCAAGCCTTAAAAACGCGTTAGACGATAAAGATTTGTAAAATTTTGTTAATGCACTGGAATTGCACAGTCTTTTCAACGTGTGATCGGACTGCATGTCATTCAGTTCAAGCTGCAAATCGTCAGATACTGTATCAATTCCAGCAGAGAAAGGATAAACTATCAAAATCAGTTCTAGGTTCAGCTTTCTTGAAGTCCTGAAATCTTCGTGCCAGCTCTGCAAATGTTCCCTGATCTTCAAAGTGGCAACACTGTTTCAAACTGTTACCATTTGCCGGTACTTCCTACAAGGGGAAGTGACAAAACTTACCTTCACCTGCTTCAGGCCCGTGGCCAGAATTTACCAGCAGGGGGGGCAAAAACCAGAAGGGTGGGCCACATTTTTAAAATACAGTATTGGATGTATGCAGCAACCGGTGGGCCAAACGTGAAATGGGGGGGCCAGGCACCACTGACGACGGCCCTGACCTGCTTGCATTGCGAACAGGCCTATTTTTGTGTGGAAGAATCTCACATGACCAAACATATAATTTACAAATAATCCTTTTTGCACAACAAAGCTCTGACATTAGCGAAGGTCATCACCAACGTTGGCTATGTTGCGTACCAGCTGATAACTCTTTGCTACATAAATTAAGGTGGTACGTCCTATAATCTAAATCTTACTGGTTAATTAGGCCAGGGCTTGTCGCGACCCCATTTGTGTCGCAAAATGTAATTTTGGGAACCCAAAACAAATTGGCTTCACAAATCAGGTATAAGTTTTTGTATGCTTTACAAGAAAATTACGAGGCCTTTAGTGAATCTTTATTCATTAATTCAGAAAAATTTTGAAACGGGTCCCAAACTGTGGGCCTCATTTTTCACAAGCTATACTGTTGCAACCTCTCCGGTGGTGTTGCGTTGATTGTGTTATTCACCACGAACGGGATGTGCGTGAAAAACAACGCCATACATATACGTGGCGCGAACAAGCAATAATAGAGTGATCGTGGCGTGTAATCTCTGGTGATACTAACCATGTCAACGATTGAACGTAGCAATAGCGTGCGCGAAGAGTGATCATGGCATATGAACTCTATTGTTGCTTGCTGCCACAGTGCGAAGCTTTGCGCACATGCAGCTCGGGATTTCCGATCGCAACAATACACTACTCGTATACCTATAAAATGTATTTAAAAGGAATAAAAGCATGCTGCACGCTTGCGTTTGCCACTGTTTTGGCTATTCGTAGCAAAATCAGTGAAGAGCAGTGTCTGAAACGCAATTCCGACCTGGTTAGAAGTAGAACAGTTCTTCTTATACGCTTGGAAGTGACAACTCATGTACCACGATCGGACTCAAATAAAAAGCTAAATGACGATCACATTTCCAAGCGAAGCTTGTGGATTACATGTACATGAAAAACTTATTTATTGCTGAAGCGACAATTCAAAAACAAAACTTCAATGAAAGACATTTGCCAAGACACTACACCCGTTTTAGGTAGCTCTGCTGGCTATCGTGAAAAACGATCTCATAATCGCATGATAGATTCACCCCGGGCCTTAAATCATATTGCCCTAAAATGCATTTAACGCCACTTATAAAGGTAGATGTTCAATCGAATGTTTAATACCGTTTCACATTTTTCGACATTTTATTGCTGATGTGAAGAAAAAACATCAATCCCAATTCCCACTAGACCAGGTTATTAAAAAATGTTGTGAAACTTTTCAACAGAAGTGGAAGCAAGCGAGAGATGAGCCCCCAAATTCACAATCAATACCTCCAAAGTCAAGCTCTAGTCTCACTATGAAGTCATTTATTGTATACCATTACGACGCCACCAACAAACTCAAAGCCATCCCAATGCTGTTGATCTGGCGATGGATCTGCTTCTATCCAGCCAGGCCAGAAAACACAGAGGAGAATCAACCTATCATCAATTTAAAACCTTCGCCAACACCACAGTCACCAATAAAAGAGTTAAAATTTTCACCAGAAGATTGCTTTTCTGCTCAAATTTATATGATGTAAGCGGAATGATCTAACAACCAATAAGCTAAGCATTTTTCTGTCGGTTGCAGATTTCGCTAACCATGCCAAAATTGTCATTTCGTGGCCAGCGTGAGTTGTCTACGGATTTGCAATTGCAACAAAAGGATCAAAACCACACAGCCATCAGTCACTGTTGCCTGACGCGTAGCCAGGTGGGGGCAAAACGTCCCACCATTCCCCTAATTTTGGACTGAAATTAATCAAATGTTAAGCAAAAATTATGACCGCATAAAACCAATTATTGAATCCACCAAGCTGTAGATAGGTAGTAGCCTATTTTGCCCAAGTTTCTGCGTTAGAGCTACAGGCGTACGAGGTGGGCAAGATTTAAAAAAATTCCGAAGCTTCGGGCAAGATTTAAAAAAATTCGGGATGAACTTCCCGATGTTTGGGAAAGTTGCAGAATCATCGCCCTGCACAACTTTCCTATTCGTTTTCCTGACAGTGGTGCAAAAAGTCGGGCGAATTGAAAATTTTGTCCCCCTAAAGCCAAAGGTTCCCGGAAGTCTCTGGTGAGAGCTGAGTACCATGGTTTGTTGAGGCGCGTCGCTGCGCGCAGTAATCAGGGCCGTAACGACGGGGGGAAGAGGGGCACAATTCACCGGGCGCCGAATCACAATGAGGCGCTGAGTGACTGTGGGGCCGCCGAAAAGTCTAAACAATGTCACAAGTACTTTCTTCAATGCAGTACATTGGGGCGCCAAACTTGCTTCTTTCCCCGGGCGCCACCTAACCTCGTTACGCCCCTGGCCCAGGGGCAAGTCGAGAACTGCGTTAAGCGAAAGCGACTGCGTTTGTTATTACATAACCTAAGGCTGGGCAGTTCTCACGCGGTAAAGAAATAATGAAACAGTGGTACTATTACGAAACAATAGCATTGTTCACGCCGTTCGATAAGAGTTTAAAGTCCGGCCTGTAAATCCTGACTTTCAACCAAGCGAAATAAATTGTTTATTTTAAAGTATTTTTGTCTCTGTTTCTACTTCAATGGGCATAAAAAAGGGGCGCATTTATGGCAATGGGGCGCCACAGACGTTTGGGGGGAAGTTGCCCCAAACTGCCCCCCTGGATCCGCCACTGGCACAAGTTATGCGTTGTCACGTCATGATTGTTTTAACGTACTGACCAAAAACCTTTTTGCATTCATTCCGACACTAACGCATGCTTGTGTTTAGAACACCAGGTCTACTTTTGGGGCTATACTAACTGCTTTGAGAGCACACTTAGTAGTTTTAGACAAAAGTTAAAAGCTTTGTACACAGTTTCAGAAGTACTTTGGAACTTAGATTCAGGAAATGTTGGATTCACAAACCATGCACAAGTGAAATTTAAGGAGGCTACACACCTTCCATGTCCAGGGTCAGTTTGTGGAGTTATTTAACGACAAAAGTTTGCAACTGGAATTTTTAAAACAGAGTTTATGACATTTTTGGAGAAGAACAAGGAAAGCCCGGTAATTTCTGATTTAGCCCGACTCTAAGCATTTTGCCAGTGGCGCACCTAGGGTATGGCAGGCATGGCACGTGCCATGGGCGCCAAAATTTGCTTGGAAAAAAATTAAAATCTTTATTTACAGTTTCTCGAACGTCTAATTTGCGACCCGCTCAACCAAATCAACACAGCGGCGGGCTTTATGTGATGTTGCGCCCTGCATTACATAAGAGGCTGAAAGTTCCTGCCTATAGCGATCCGGTGAAGCGTTGGAACTTTCGCAAGGCTGGTTGGAAGCGCTTTTGCCTTCTCACAGGTGAATCCGTTGAGAGATAACCACCTTCGGACACATCAAATATTGAGCGGGCACACCAGGATTTTTGCGAGAGCCTGCTATCCGCGGATAAACAATGTATCCCATGTGGCCGTCGCAAGAACTATGTATCATGTTGCGACAAAGAGTGTGAGATCTTCTATTGCTCCTTCATCCGAACTCCACTGGGGACTGACTCTGATAGAGCTGCTTCGTCCCTACTTTCTCGGCCAGAATAGGAGCGATGGGAGGAAGCTGTCAATTCCATCGCCTTCTCACACTCCAGCTGCATGGCATGGAGCACCATCAATGAACTCACTGGCAGGTCTGGACGCTCCTCCCGTATATGCCCCGTCTCAGCAAAATCCATTGCCTCACAACTCGTGAAGAACCGGGCATACATGACCAGGAGCTGCAAGTCCACCAGGCTCACCAACAAGGGCTGTCCGACCTATGGAAGGGAAAATAGTATCTCTGGCTCCTTCGCGCCGGAGAAGCTTGCTGCCACCCTCGGGCGCCTGAAGCCAGGGAAGTCTACGAGTATAGATTTTATTTTCCAGGAGTTTATACACCACACGCTGGGTTGGCTTTCAAATGCTGGTTTTGCGATTTCCGCATTTCCTGCCTGCACCCACTCAAAATCCCCAGGATCTGGAGAAGAGCACCAATAGTTCCGATCCCAAAGCGGAGAAGCGATTGGTGGACCCAAAGAGCTCTCGCCCCATATCCCTGTTGTGCGTCCCATTCAAGATCCTCGAGAGATTCATCTACTCTTGTGTGGAACCAATCGTCAACCTATTACTCCCATGGGAACAAACAGGGTTTCGACACAGGAGGTCGACCATAGATCAGGTCACCATGCTGGCATTGCGGCCTCACCTGTAAGCTACTGCGATTGCTACCTGACAGACACATGGTCCGCACCAGCATAGAGATGGTTGACAATCGCAGCTTTGCCCTCACCACTGGCAAACGGAGCAGGTTTCGATGCCTCGAACGGCACCAAACAAGGATCTTTCCTGGCACCCCTTCTCTTTAACATCTACATCTCTGACCTGCCAAACCACGTCTCCAGAAAGCCAATCACCGTCTCCAAAATGTATGCATATGCTGACGACCTAGCAATCATGCTTGCTGATGGGAGACTGGCAGGCAGTGGAAGAGGTGCTCAGCAAAAACATGGCATCCGTAAGTGAATACCTCCAGACTTGGACGCTAAAGCTCAGCACTACAAAAACGGCGTCGGCAGTCTTCCATCTCAAGAACAAGGAAGCTAAACGTGAGCACAAAGTCAACCACAACGAAACGTAGCCCTCCTGTTCCGAACCCAAATACCTCGGAGTACAGTTGGACAGGTCACTCACGTATCGCCGACACCTTGAGTCACTTCGTAAAAAGTTGACATCACGCGTCACACTTGAGGCGGCGTGATGGCTCTGACTGAGGTTGTGGAGCAACAACGTCGTGACAACGAGTACTGCGCTCCTGTCTGGTGCCGCACTGCTCACACCCGCCTCATTGACCCCGCCATCAACGACGCCTGGATGCCTTCGTCCTACGCCAGCGGACAACCTTCCTATTCTCGCAGGATTCAACCTGCTGAGCTTCGTTGCAAAGGAGCCACTTTGTCTCTAGCACGCTGCGCCATGGAGCCTGGACACCAGCTCCACTCAGCGCTCACCTGTCCAGCGAGTGAGAATGGATGGCGTCTCAAATTGACTCGCTGCACAACAGCTCATCAGTTCAACTGACAACAATATCAGAAGTGTGGCGCTCCGGGCAGATCACTGACGGAATGCGAAGTGGTTGGACAACACTACGAGACTCCGTACTTTCATCCCCGAAACCCACACTCCTAGAATGACCCTTCCAATAACAGCGTGGGTCCAGATTAAATGCCTCTGCATCGGTGTGGGACGTTTCTGCTCCTGCTTGCACAAATGGGGTATAGGCCCTTCTGCGGTCTGTGAGTGTGGCGCCGAAGAACAAATCGTCGACCATTGTTTCCTCTGATGTCCAATCCACCGACCTCCCCAAGGACTGCACGGCCTGACGGTTCTGGATGATGAGACAATTAAAAGGTTGCTCAACACCTGCTCCAAGATCAGCCGAGCATTTCAGTTCAATTACAATTACGCTCAATAATCATTATATACAGATGGCAAAGCTTCTGCGCAAAAACGTGATGCAATAAATGAGAGCATCTCGTCACCACCAACAAAAATTGTCCAGGATTTTATTGATGTGCACTCCCCGCACACGTTAACCAATTTTCAGCAGTACGTTGTCTTTACTCGAAAGAGAAACAAAGGAATGAACGCTGAAGACTGGCAGCGAGTAAAATGCGAATTGCTGTTGCAACCTTTGCCACGACAATAAAAGAGCACTCACACTCGAGCACCACGCCGACGAGCGTCATCTCATCATACACGGCACCATTTCACTGCCCGTGAAAGCGAATGACGACACCGCACAACAGACCAAACGATGAGCCAAATAATCGCCTTGCAGGGTCTTGTGCACCAAGGTAAGGCGAGAACTCGCTCAGGACACTCCTGGGTCATTCGAACTCCATCAATACTTGGTTTTCCACCAGGGTTTCTCGTGAAAGTTTAGCTGCAAGAAATACGTAAAATTTATGGCTTTTTTTATGCGCAGCACTGTGTGGTCAGAAAGTTGTCACCACGACGGTTTTCACTTAAAAAAACTATTGCTTGAGCATCTGTCAACACATCGCTGCGATGAGAGACTGCTCCAGCGCAGAGATGCTTCGGTGAGAAGCAGTACATGGCGAGAGCTACCGTAATGTGGCAGAAATTTGATCGCGGTGAGAGATACATCCATTGATTGCAATGGAATGTAACCTATCGATATTATCGGCCACATAACAATGACAAGCAGCGCAGCAGCCATTGGTAAAACAGTGTATGACTCCAGTATAGAAACCGCGCAAGTTGAAATCACCAGCTTTTGTTCGTTGGCTGCATTGAGCAGGCCGGTACGTATGACGCAACGAGCAGGACACGTAGCCACGACGGTAACGACATAATGCACATGATTTGTTGGCAGCATCTCAAAAACTAGCACGTGACATACATTTCGAAAAAACCAGCATGACAGCGTTTCTGCAATAATTGCCCTATGCTGATACTTTGACCGAAACTTACAAGCAGGGGCAATTTTTTTCTGGTGTCCAACGAAACAGTCTTTCAGGTCACTTTTTTCGCCAACGCTCGCATCCTCGCACAGAACACAGCCGGTCACGCTGCACCTGCGACCAGTCGTAGAAGATTCTTCGTCATTTTAAAATCACAGAAATGCAGCAACACGATTAAGCCGACAAGCTGACGTGGCATTAGAGCCAAACTGCGGCTTAAACATCAACCGTGCAACGTACCCATTTTCAATTCTGACACGATCCATCACCACGCAGTTGGCCAGTTTGACATTAGCACCGATAGAGCAACTTTTTCCAATCACCGATCTTTTTACAGACGTCCGTTCAGCAACGGTAGTTCGTTCACCGATCAAGCAATCCGTGCCAATCTGCCATCAAAGAACACTGAGAACCACCATGACGATTGAAAGCTCTAGGTTTCTCGTATGCTTTCGAGGAATCAGCCGACTGGGCTCTGCTTTCATCTTTTTGCGATAATTCAAACTTGCACATATCTGTGTTCATATCCCCACAAAGGGACCAACAAGTGAAGCAATCGGCAAATTTTTTATAGGAAATTCACGTAACACTACACATCCTCAGCCCTAAAATCTTGTGTCTGTTTAACTATTTCTTATCTATTCAAAGATATTTGTTATTTGAGAACCACCAATGCAGCAATGCAATATATAGCTTCCAATCCTTACAACAGATATCCTTGTCCGGCGATGACCATCTTGCCACAAGGCTATATGCAATAAATCAGTATTTGGTGGGGAGTTCATCAGTTCTTATTAATCGAACTAATCTGTGAGCAAAACCCAGCAAAATATCAAAGAGAAAAAACTCCAGTTGTAGTTACTTAAAGAGTGCTCAATGTATCTGGTGCATTATCATGATGAAGCTGGACTTTAATACATGGTATCCCTACAATGCAGGAAACTTTTGTTGATGGCCAGTTCAATCGCTGTGCATTGCAGCTTGGCGTTGACAAGTTGCACCCGGAGAATTACAACTTTAATTATTTTCTTAGAGTTCTGCTCCCGCTTTTCCTACAGGCGACACTTTTTTGGGAAAGTTATGATAGGTGTTTTGTCAAAATCGTGCTTACTTTGTTTCAGGGCGTCACGAATTGAAAATACGTAAAATCCCAGTATATTTGCGGCGAGGCTGAAGTTTACCGAAGGTATGAGATGATGATTGTGGTTCTTCACAATTTTACGTAACCTTGTTACAACCAAGGTTGCAGACTTATATCTGACTGCGCATCCACGAACTCAGACTCAGTTACATATATTTAAAAACGGTGTCATACTTGAGACTTTTCGTCAATTTTGCAGGAAGGATGGATGCGAGTTTGGACGACTGAAATAGAGGAGTCGGTTTTTGATGCCTGGACAAAGACATACGTTTCATTAGTGGAAGGTTCAAGTGTGAAAAAACGCATAAAAAGTCTTATCTTCAATTTTTCAACTCTCGAAGTACACATCCCATATAAACAGTCCACTTTTCGCCGAAACCAAAGTTTAGACACTATGGTCAATTTGTAAATCGTGATTACAAAACCTGGTCAAGGATTTGTTTCAACTATTTGGAAGAACGCGTTTGAACTTGAACAGCTTGTTACGCAAAAAATACGTGGTGCTAATACGGCCCGATACAAACAAATCTCAAAACGCCGATTCTGATACTATGTCAGTACACCTGTACAACGCAATGAGCAACATGAAGAAACGGTAGTTGCGTCGAAAAATGCGTGAAACCTGGACTAAAACTTCTTGTTACATTGAAGCCTTGGTATTGAATCGATAGCTTAGGTTCGCCCTGCAGTGAAATTTTACAATGGATATACAGTTATATAAAAGCTCAGGTGAGAATATTTAATGACCAAGTAATTTTGTGAGGACGGTCGTGAGGAAGCACTGTGGCACTAAAGGTATTTATGTACTCGATTCACACTTTATCACCGGTGGCTTATCTCTGTACACAGGCGCCAAAAGAACTGTTAAGCAGACTTTAAGCCCAATCATAAGTTGATTATTCCAACCAAGGTTGCGGAGTCGGAGGTAAAATATCCGACTCCAACCTTTCCAAAATTTCCGACTCCCGACTTCTTATCATAAAGGGAATGAAATTTGGCTGTTAAAATCAATGGAAATCGTGGTGCACAGCAAGAATACTCTGTTTCAACAAAAGTTTCAAAAGAAATTGTACCATTTCAACAGGAGTTCCCAATTTAGGAGTGTGATGTAAAAAATGATCCAATTGGACATCCGGAGTCGGAGAAAAAAGTCCGTCTCCGACTCCCAGTGTTGTTAGGAATCCGACTCCACCCAAAAACCTCCGTATCCATACGACTCCGCAACCCTGGTTCCAACCATTTCCTTCTGCCTTGTTCACAAAATACGCTCCAAGTGACAAACAACTCTTCATAAATGTATTGACAAAACATGTCGAATGTGCAAAAGAACAAATATTAACATACACACAAACGATTCCAAAACTGTGCACCTAGTTAGCACGGAAAATCTCTCTTTTGCACCAACAGTCAATGAAAGAATCCGTTATACGGCAACAAATCAGTTATTTGAGATTTTATAGAAAATATACATCTCGCTAACTGAGTAAGTTAGGCATACTCAATTTTGTTATTGGATAAAAAAAGTCAAGAAGTAGGTCTGCAAAGTGAAACAAGTTGCACGCTTTCAATTTAAAACATTTTCACTGCTTAGTAAAGGAGCAACTGAGGGCATGGGCAAATACAAGAAAGACACATATTTTGCAAAAAAAGTAGGAAAACCGGAGGTATGCTCGGATGCAAGCCATTATAAACTCACATATCGATTTGCTTCGACATAGGCAGAGATGGTATTCACGTTAAGGCAAGTTCCTTCTTCATAAACGTATGCGTAGCATGACAAACTCCCAGATTTGTTAGATTCTTGCTGGTCAGGATCAAGCGTTAAGTTTAGAACGAAATCCTTTTGTTCATCCTCTTCCAGGTACGAAAATATATCTGAGTTCGAAGCCCACGAGTGTTTGCACACCAACCTCGTTACATCAAGATTCACAACGATTCGTCAAACATGCAAATAGCCACTCAACCAACGGCAGAAAACATCCAATAACTCGCAACGCTTCTATAGCAGCTACCGTCGTAATCAGGGTTGCGGAGACGGAGTTTTTTGGTTGGAGTCGGATTCCTAACAACACTGGGAGTCGCGGTCGAATATTTTTGTCCGAGTCCGAGATCCAATTGGATAATTTTTTACATCACACTACTAAATTGGGAATTCCTGATGAAATGGTACATTTCTTTCGAAACTTTTGTTGCAACAGATTTCTTGCTGTGCACCACGATTTCCATTGATTTTAACAGCCAAATTTCATTCCCTTTATGTTAAGGAGTCGGGAATCGGAAATTTTGGAAATATCAGAGTCGGGAGTCGGAAATTTTGGAAAGGTCGGATATCTTACCTCCGACTCCGCAAGCTTGGTCGTAATAAAGAATGTTGAATTGCAATATCACATGAAATTTGTCATTCTGCAGAGCGCTGAAGCAAACTCCCCTCATTTTACATTTACAAATGTCATTTTCATGATTATGCATGCAGCTGGAGTTTCTAACATTATGTCATTTTATACAACGTTAAAACTATCGCAGCGAAGCCCTTTCCAATGACCACGGCGCCTTGTTATGCAATAACATAGTCCCGTTTACGACGGAAGCTAAATTACTATTTTGACATTAAGTTTATAATAACTATTTTAACGCCGCAACGATTGCGTGAGAAAGCTGATGTGACGTGGGAAATTTTCCAAAACAGCGTATGTCAAGCGATCTGCAGATTTCCAAATTTTGAAAAATTTACATGGCATTAGGAAATGTTTCACATAACCCGAAAAATCATTCATTGACATTGGGCTTAGCACCTTCAACAGCAAATGCTGCCCTCAACTGCACGTACCTTTCGCCGCTGAATCGCTGTGTTCGACATCAACTGACCGATCATTCTTGGATGGTGTCTTTTTCACAAATTGCTTGCTAACGACATAAGGTAACACTTCACTACGAAGTGAGCTTCTTTTCCTGATAAAAAAAGTCATTGTAACTGTAAGATCTCATCCAATGCACTTAATTGAAGATCCGAACGTGCAGGGATGCCTTGGAGGGACGCTTTCTTCCGGAAAAAAAAACATACGAAAATGAAGCAAACACACTAAAGCAAGCATTCTTCATACCGGTTTTGCAGAATATATGACATCAACGATTTCTTGACGACGTACAAATGTGCATCGTGGAGATCGGTGCGTACTTGAATGCGAGGGAATTCGAACATTAAGTTCTGCCGCACCGGCAAAGTATCATCCTGAAGCAAAGTTAAGACCGCGTTGATAATATCTCATTTAAACAGTGATGCGAGGATGGCGCTTGTAGCTGCCGATATAACTTTAGACATTCAGTAAGTAAAAAACTGGAATTTGAAATTCTGTTGGTATTTACTCATACCACTGAAAACTTAAATGCAGATGCCCAAAATCGACATTCGAAAGACTTCTGTACTAAATGATACCAATGAACCTTTTTTAAGTATAGGGCGTATACTGATATTACATACCTCAAGGTCTGCTTCATTTAATAAGAAAAGAACACGTTGGCTGTTGCTTTCAGCGGGAGACAAACCAACAAATTCTCTTTGCTTCTGTTGACCTACAACCAGTATAACGAGATAGAAAGTATAGTTTTGTCGGTCTAAAAATCACAATCGCATTATTTTGGGTGAAAATCTACGCATGCTGTTGTCGCGAAACGAAGTGAGCGAATCAGAAGACAACGCAAACAAAATCATAGAGAGCAAGACCCCTGGCAATCACCACAAGATGAAGCTAGTGACTGCGTAAGAATAACTTGTGTCTTGACTGAAAAGCAAATAAAGCAGACAGTCATAGGTCACAAGCAACGCAATGTGGAAAAATAAGGAACCATGCTGCCTTAAGGAGGGGTACAAATGTGAACCAACTTTCCATATCCACTAAGCTCCGCGTGAGTTATCACAAAAATAGTCCAATGGTGATCAGTGCACTGCAGGCTGCAGTCTCACACATGCGAGTTGACCTGCTCAATTTGCTTCATAGCAGTAATGCTCACTTTAGATGTCTATTTCAGTCATATGATGGCCAGGGGATTGGGTGTATACCTGATGCTGGTCGTTGATGTTGGCAAATTGCTTTTTTTTCTCTTTCTAACTTGTATGCAGCAAGAGTTAAGTTTCTGTTTTGAAAAAGATGGTTGTGGTATGCAAATTTTCCAACAGCATCAGTAATGAACTAACAGTTACCTTAATGATTTCTTGCAGTTGTGTATGCCTTGAAAACCTGAGATTAAAGTAGCTATCTGTTATTATGATGTGTGGGCATTTGCAACAAATACCACCACTGCTCATGGATAGCACAGTGTGCAGCAAAATCAGTGTTTAACTAACAGACCATGTCTATGAATGTTGACTTTCGATGCAGTGGTTCATTGCAATATGCCATTGTGGTGCCAAGTAATGATCGTCTATTTTTCTCCAGTCTGTTTGATGCATAGCCTGGTTGATTTTCTGTGTTTTTCATAAGAACTTAAAGGATGTGATATTCATTTTGTCCAAAACAAAATGCATGTTGAGATCTTTATGATCAATAGGATATAAATTCCAAACACTGTTACCAAATCTAATTCCCAAGCAGCAATTCAAGCAACTACTTTTTAAAATGTTGCCAATTAAACATATTTCGGGCTGACTTTGATCTGTGCACTGCAAGTGCATTGAAAAAGGTTTCCAAAGCATAGTCTGCACAGACATTAAGAGGAGTCTAAAACACCAAGTTTAGACTTTTAAACCAAACTGAAAAAAAACAGGACATCAACATAAATTCACAAAGGTCAATATCAAGAACATTATTGCTACAAAAATTCTTACTTTTTTTCTTAGGCTTCATGCCAGGTGTATTTTCACTTTCTGCCCTTGCCGGGCACAAAAGCATGGTGATAGATGAGTCATGTATCCTGTGAGCATCAGCCAATCGGTGAATGGGCATGTCAGTGATGAGATCACATGTTAATATCAAAACATCAACCTGAAACAAAGTTGTTTCTAGAGCTATTTTTTTCACTGAGACATTTCAGTCATTTTTGGTGAGACATTTTGGTCACTGAAACATTTCGGCCATTTGTCTCACAGTTATATTAAAACTCACTGCAACAGTGTTTTTTAGCCTATATTTTCAGACATTTTGACCAAAATAACTTAGTATTTCATGGTCATTTCAAAATCATTTTGGTCCATGACCAAAGTGTGCTGAGGAATTCCAGTGACAACTGGTAACAAGCACAAACAACTCACAATAAAAAGCTTGCTTGGAGAACTTGGAAAATAATAGTTGCTTAGATCACGGCACCGCAAATGTTTCTTGGCACAACCTTAAAAAATTGTTCTAAATTCTCACGACCAAAACATTTTATTACAGCATATAATTTTGTGGAAAATACTTTATTATGAAATATCAATTTGAAGACTTTTATTGACAGTAGCAATTTTCTTGCACGAAACTCTATGAAACTTAGCACATATTGAATAAATTTAATTTAAT
>JGI24158J21664_10007754_pt1 | contig 14265 bp, 8 predicted proteins | sample Ectturendosymbi3_FD_21664 | JGI IMG/M metagenome (IMG submission 21664) | reverse complement strand
GAGTCTTTTGATACTTTGGATGACCTGCTGGGGTTTCGGGTTCAAAAGTTGTGATGTAAGTTAGTAGAAATATTTAACTAATTAGATAATTAATTGATTTGTTTATTTTAGATCATAACTTTTGAACCAGAAACGCTAAAAAGTCAATCAAAGGCTCAAAAGACTGACTCGAGCCTAGTTTCCAATGAAAACTTCAGCGAAACACTTTGGCCTAGTGGTTGGGTCATAGGCCAGGCAACATGACCAAAAATGACCTCAAAACTACTTCACTTATGACGTCAGTCACAAAAAATCTGCACCCCCCAACCAAAAAAATTTTTTTCAAGTGCAATCTACTAGATTGGCCGATCCGTTTGAGCCCTTGAACAGCTCTCTAGTGCAATCGGCAGAGGAGCTAGGGTGTTGGTAAGGCCATCGAAAACTGCTGTTTTTTAGTTTGAAATCGAAGTACGAATATATCGTAGACCGGCTCTCAAAGTGTTAAATTAAGACCAAGTGGGTTGTTTTTTTGAAAAAAAAACTGGGTTTTTCTCAACACTGATAGGCACTGTCTCAGATTTTTCTCAAAATTTCACCTAATGTGCCTCTATGGGGGCAATAAAAAATCCTCAGTTTAAGATCAAAATTCCATGTACTTTGGATTTTTTGGCCTTTGAAAGTATGAGGACCACAAATCATTCTTGTCATCATAGATCACCATGTTTCTTTTGTGAGGTTATTGGAAACCCATAACTTCATTTTTGTACAAGCTACGTCTGGAAAGTAATACTCCAATATTTCTTGCCTGTTCTTTCTGGATCTGCTGTCAGAATTGAGCTAGGAAGTGTAGATCAGTTTGCTGTTTGTATAAAGATATTTTGCTTCTACTCCATGAGTATTTCCTAAATTGTCTTGAGGTGAATATTTAGATCTTGACTATGAATGGGGCCTCACAGCTGATCAAAAAGTGTCAAATAATACTCTGCCTGACAAAAATCCAGTTTTGAGATGCCTATTCACTTCGGATCCACACCTTTCAGCTCAATACTGACGACATCTTCAGAAAGAGCAGACCTATAGCTTTTACAGAAATGAAGTTATGGGCCTCCAGAAACCTTTCAAAAGGAACATGGTGATCCACGAGGGCAAAAATGGGTTGTGGCCCTCGTACTGGGGCCATAAAATCTAATCCACTTGGAATTTTGATCTTAAACGTTGGGATTTTTCATTGCTTTGAGTAGAGCTTGACAGATAAGTTTTTTTCAGGCTGATGCTGATGTTCATTTTGCATTGCTGATAACCAATGTCAATAATTTTCATTTTTGCATTGCTGATAATTTTTCTTTTTTCATTGCTTGCAATAATGTTCTTTTTTGCATTGCGGGCAAAATTATTGACATCATTTTGCATTGTTGATAACCGATGTCAATAATTTTGCATTACTCAAACTACAGCTGAAAGGCATCACAGCGCATATTTTTTCTTCAGGCCAAATAATCAAACAAAAATAATTACACAAGTTGCAATGGTGAAACAGCATATTGTAATTGTGATAAGTTAAGAACAAGCAGTGTCCATTTTGCCTCATGAGGCAAAATATACATTCCTGGAGCTATTTCGCCTTTGGATGAACTGATTGGCTGAACAAGTGCCTTTGGATGAACGTGATTGGCTGAACAGGTCACTTGACAAGTTTGGACAGCATGACTGTCTCAGTTGACTGTGATGTCTGCAAATAGCTCAGTCTGATATTCAATGCTGGCAAGCTGAGCTGTTAGCAGCTTCTTGTATGAACTGCAGGCTAAACCTAAACCCTTATTTCTTTATGTATTGTACTTGTCACATGACCACTTCAACCAACTGTGTTTGACTTAAGTCCCATGTGCGCAACTTTTTTGCAGAGCTTTGCAACGCCATAACTTGCCAGCCGATTGAGCTAGAGAGCTGTTCAAACCATCTACGGATTCAGCAATTCTAATTGAGATTGAAAATAAATTTTTTGTTTTAGGTTTGGGGTTCTCTGTTGGTGACGTTATAATGGGGGCATGTTTTCGTGACTTTTTGGACGAGTTTACCTGGCCCGGGTGTCAACCCAACGGGCCACATATTTGGCTCAAGTTTTTTTTTAAATCTAGGCTATCATCTGAGTCTTTAGAGTCCTTGATTGGCTTTCTAGCATATCTGGAACCAAAGTTATGGCTAAAAAAACAAAAATTGGTAAAAGTTCTACCCCCACAAATGTTTATGCATATTGTTTGCATTTGGATGATGTCATCGACCAATCGAGCCGATTTCGTGTCTCAAAGTTTTTTGGAATTCTAGACTATAATACAAGTCTTTAGAGCAGGGGTGGCCAACCTTTTGCATGCCATGCGCCAATTTTTCCAAATGAAGTAGAGATGCGTCATACTGTCAAACATTTCTTATAGCAATGTTACTTCACATCAGTAGTGATTTACCAGCTATATAATCCGATACAAATGGAATATCTGGTAAAGCAGCAAATAAACTTCTAATTTACTTACTTTTTATAAAGATTTCAAACATTTCACCAGCTTTTCAATGTTTGGAGGTAAATATGTTACTAAGAGCAGCAGAAAATTATTCAATTTTGAATCAGTCAGGCACAACCTCATTTTTCTTTTGATCAATTTCATGGACGAAAATGCTTGTTTGCATGTGTACGTTGTTTCAAAACAACATACATATAATTTGAGCGAATATTCTTAGTTCTAGGAAATTTTTAGATGGCAAGGATTGCCAGAAATTAATCATGTCGTAAGTACCAAGGACTGAAGAAAACATATCAAATTTCGTTGTTGATTTGGAGTCAAGAAGTTCCATTTACATGTTACTTGGCATTTTCATTATCTTTCTTTCACTAAGTGAAAACGGGTTTATACCAAAATGCAGTCTTTTTCTTTAGCAAAATCACAAAAGTGATTTTGAAATGAGTCGCAATAACTTATCTTTATAGTGCATTTTCTCATATTGCCACTGTCATTCAATCTTCTCCATTAAATACGGAGACTAGCTGATATCATCATTTTCTAACTGCGAAATGAAGTTTTAATTTCATCTTGAAAGTTTGTTTCAAGGCGATAACAGGCATCTCATGAGGTATTGCTAAGGAAAAAAAATAGATACAAACATTGGAAAGGCTTACCATCTTACTTTATTACAATTTCAGGTATACAATGCGCCAGATTTGGCGCATGTGCCGTAGGTTGGCCACCCCTGCTTTAGAGGATTTGATTGACTGGGTGGCATTTCTGGTTCAAAACTTATGGCAAAATAACTGAATATCAATTAAGGAAATCCCCTAGTTTTTGTAAATAATTTAGGATTTTGGCCATAACTTTGGCACCAGAAATGCTGAAGTCGATCAAGGGTTCCAATGATTTGTATTATAGCTTAGAATCCAATAAAAACCATGAGCCATGAATTCGGCTCATTAGATCAGTCAATGACGTCATCTAGCAAACCGCAAAACATAACCCACTCATGACGTCATCAACCAAAAACCCCAAGCCTTTTTTTCTAAACTATAAGACTTCGTGAGTCTTCAGAGCGTTTGAATAGCTCTCTAGCTCAACCTGCTGCCAAGTTATATCTGGCCAAAGTTTGTCCTGAAATGGCAAATGACACCTCAAATTTTTGTTTTGTCAAGAATGAGCTTTTTGAGCCATAATTTTGGCTCCAGATATGCTAGCAAACCAATCAAGGACTCTAAAGACATGGATTGTAACCTAGTTTCCAAAAAATCCTGAGCCAAAAAATGGCTCATTGAATTGGACCACAGGGCCAGGTATACTTCGCCAAAAAGATGAAAACATGCCCCATTGTGACATCACCCACAGAGAACCCCAAATCAGAAACAAAAAAAATTTTCTTCAATCTGAACTAGAAGACTTGCTGATTCCGCAGATGGTTTGAACGCCTCTCTAACTCAACCGACCGGCAAGTTATGGCGTCGCAAAGCTTGGTGAAGAAAGTGGCTGGCTTGGGACTTGGGAGGGTGAAAGATTTTTGCACAAGACTCTTCTTACAATTTGCTATTGATCACACCCTTACTTAATTTACAGAGACAAAATTAGGAAAACAAGGTTTGCAGACCCTTGTAATCAATAGTCTACACCACGGGTCACCAACCTTTTCGGAACTGAGAACTACTTCTTGGTACAGATTAATGGGAAGGGCTACCAGTTTGATACATACACTTGTTCAATTCGTCTTCAATTATGTCATCATAAATAAAAATGAAAGATATTCATCTATGTGATGACACTGATCATATTCATGTTATTTTCAGAACAAGCCCGTAGGCACCATGTTGGTGACCCCTGGTCTACACTGTTCAATAAATTGTTGGAATTATCGTTTTGTCATTGAAACCCAAATGTTTTCTCCAAATGTCTAGTGTAACAATATAAGATGTATCTTGTAAGAGACACTTTTATGCAGACATTTGAAATGAGCTAATAGTTTGCAATGACAGAACCATACAGGTTTTTTGAGCAGAAACGCACTGCAGCCTTGGCATCTGTTACTTCAGTAATTCAATGCACCAAGATAAGTTCATGTGTACAAACAGTTCTAATGTAACACTGCAGATACCTTCATCAGTTTCCCATGATAGTCCACCAATGAACATTTTTCTGAAATAATAAAACTTATGCAGAAATGTAGGCAATGCAAAAACATTCTATTAACATCCACTAAAATTGCATCAAACATACAAATCCATAACATTTGCTAACTATGAAAGTACTCAACAACATCAATTGCATGGTATATACATACATTACAAAGTTAAGCTAAACTTAATTTTCACAATCCAGGAATATTTATCATTTACTCTTACGTGTCAACAACATGTATATAACCTTTAAAGTAGGCATAACCTCATCAACCTTCCCTAACCATTTTAATGCAATTCATACATATGGAAGAAAACTGAGAAGCAAAAAATGTACACTACTGTGGATATTTACAGGGCAGTTAACACCTTCGAATCCAGTATGGTTTCAACCTAAATCAAGCACATGTCTTTGCAATGGCATTAACTCTTGCCGCCGATTGCACTGCACTATAGAGCTGTTCAAACCCTGAAAAAATTCACCAAGTCTTCTAGTCTGCAATGAAAAAAATTTTTTTGGTTGGGAGTTGTGATGTCAAAAGTGAAGAAGTTTTTTGGCCATTTTGGCTCATGTTACCTGGCCTAGGGCCCAACCACTAGACCAAAGTATTTTGCTGAGGTTTCATTGGAAACTAGGCTCAAGTCCCAAGTCTTTTGAGCCTTTGATCGACTTTCTAGCATTTCTGGTTTAAAAGTTATGATCTAAAATAAACAAAATAATTAATTTCTAATTAAGGGATTAATCAAATATTTTGTTTACTTTAGATCACAACTTTTGAACCTGAAAGCCCAGTAGGTCATCCAAAATATCAAAAAACTTGGATTTTAGCCTAGTTTCCAATAAAAACTTCAGTGAAATATTACCATTTAATGGTTTGGGTCCAGGGCCAGGTGAAGTGGGCCAAGGTGGCTTAAAAGTCCTCCACTTATGTCACTAACAAAAAATCTGCACCCCCAACCGAAACAAATTTTTTTCATTGCTAACTACAGGACTTGCCGAGTCTTTTGAGCATTTGAACAGCTCTCTAGCGCTTTCAGCGCCAGAGTTACATCACACAAAGCCACGTGCAAACCAGTTGTTTTGGCACGAACTGCTTGAAACAGGCAGGACACAAAGGTGTTAACACTTTGAGAGCCGGCCTACGAATATATCGTACCTGGATTTCGGCCTAAAACCTAAGTTTTCGGTTGTTTTACCAACGCCATAGCTCCTCTGCCAATTGCACTAGAGAGCTGTTCAAGCGCTCAAACGGATTGACCAGTCTTCTAGTCTGCACTCGAAAAAATTTTTTTTGGTTGGGGTTTGTGGATTTTTGTGAGTGGCGTCATAAGTGAAGTAGTTTTTGGGTCATTTTGGCTCATGTTACCTGGCCTCACTACCAGGCCAAAGTATTTCGCTGAAGTTTTCATGGGAAACTAGGCTCGAGTCAGAGTCTTTTGAGCCTTTGATTGACTTTCTAGCATTTCTGGTTCAAAAGTTAAGATCTAAAGTAAACAAACTAATTATCTAATTAGTCAAATAATTTTTTTACTTTAGATCATAACTTTTGAACCCGAAACCCCAGCAAGTCATCCAAAGTATCAAAAGACTCGGATTGTAGCCTAGAATCCAATAAAAACTTCAATGAAATATTACCGCCTAACGGTTGGCGCCCAGGGCCAGGTCAAGTGGGTCAAGGTGACCTAAAAGTCCTCCACTTATAATATCACTGACAAAAAACGCTCAAATCCCCAAGCAAAAAATTTTTTTTCGAGTGCAAACTGCAAGACTTGCCGCGTCTTTTGACGCTTCGACCAGGTCTGTAACTCGTACAGGAGCGGATATATTCCCACGCAAAGCCACATGCGAATCAGCTGTTTTTTTGCGAACCGCTTGAATTAACCTGGACGTCAAAGTGTTAAGGACATAATAAGCTGTATCCATACAATGCATGTGGTACCAAGTAGTACGTACAGCCATCACATGGAACAAAAGCAGGCTTGTAATCCAAATTTCATACTTTGCAGCTGCTTAGCCCACAATTTTTTACATCAGGTTCAGAGCCTTAAAAAAACAATTTTTTATAGCATTTCCTATATTTTGGTTTAATTTGACCTGACATTTTTAATTTTGATGCACCAACAAACATTCAAATTTAACTAGCATTTGAACAAGCGTAAGAAAGAAATAATGCGCCAACCAAGACAGCAATACTGCTACGCATGCAAACGCTGCTCCATGATAAGACACGCATGGGAAAATGACGTCATTTAGCCTCACAAACAGCATGCCGTGAAGCGGTGCAGGTACAGTTTGGAAAGTGCCTTAACACAATAAAAGGAACAAACAGGTTATCAAGCAAGATAAATGCTGAAATTTGGTTGGCCGGCACAATAACAGGATTGGTGAGTAAAACTGATGCCATACGATTTTAAAAACAAGAGGATCAGGAGATTCAATGAAAGCGTGTTGGTGAAGGTTTGTATGGAAAAACTGTCATTTTCAAAGGTGTAAGCACATATGCAAGCATATCTTCAAAAAACAATTTGGAAAGCAATTAAATTTTTTGTTGACGGTTGTATACATACTGCAAAAAGACTGTGCAAGTATTAAAATAATATTCTGAACAGTTATGGAAATATTTTAGGTGGCTTCTATAGGTGTTTGTAAGATTTTGTCTTGCCTGAGAATTGGTGCCACCACCACAGTACCATGTTGGTATCATTGCTCAGCATAAATTATTGGTGTTTGTGACTCCAGTGATGTCATTTCATATCCGCAACCAAGATCCTTTACTGACGGATAACAATCTTTTACAGGGCACCTTTGCTAACGTTTGATAATAGAGGAAATTCATAAATAGTTCTAGTGAGACCGTTGTTTGTTAACAATAAGATTTATAAGCCTTTTTTACTGAATTCTGAAGTGCAGGGGACAACACTAATTGGAGGGCCGGCGGACCGTGTTTCCAAATGAAAAATGTGAACTTCCGGCAGGATGCACAGAAGACAGAAGGGCAGGCCAGCAGGCTGCACAAAAACGTGGTCTGGCGGGCTGCGGAAATAGGCGGGGTGGGCTGCAGAAAAAGGCAGTCCATTGGGCCGTCCTGCAGTGTAGCCTGCCGGCCTGCCCTTCTGTGCAGCTCGCCAGCCCGCAGAAAATTGAAAACACAGCCTTCCAGCGCGCCGTTTAGTCTAGTGTTATCCAATGCAAGGGGTATCTGGAAAAAATTAACTATATACCTAAATACCATGGCGTGGGGCCCCCAGAGGCATGGGGCCCAATGCAGCTGCCATCAGCTTTAGGCCAGCCCTGATTTATACATACAACATAGTCATACAGCCAAACTACTGTATCTTATAACCTAAATTCTACCAAAAAACACGGAAGAACAACATACGTACTTTCTTTCGTCGTGCGAAGATTTAATTAGGCTACCGTCCAATACAGGTTTCTGAACTTCTCTATCATCGTGCATTCGACCTTGTCCGTTCTCATGCATTTTATTTGCTTAGTTTGTACAAAAAACTGATGATGTATTTCAAGCAACGTTGTTTCACCCAGACCAGTCCACAGTAATTAAGCTGAACTTATTCTGCATAATTGAAAAACACACTTGCTTTAAAACCTACTGTGTATGGATAATGATTTATTTATTAAATTAATAAATCAATCGAACTGACACTCAGGTCACTGGTTGGTTTGCTTACGTTATCAATACAGGTAAAATATAACGAACCCAAAAAACACTAAAAGACCGATATAAAAGCTAGTATACGCAACGCAAATAACGGCCTCAAATCGGTGCGCAATCCGTACATAGTCACATAATTTAATCGCAGTACCACACATTAATCTACCAACGCCAGCCTTCACTTCATTGTATGATTCAGCCCGTGGGGAGAGAGAACCAGGATGAGGTAAGCGTTCGACCACGTGACAAATATTCTCTTTGTGATTGGATGACATTAGGCACGGCAGGTTAAAGGTCAACGGAATCATGGCAAAAAATCTACAGAAAACGGCTTGACAGGTTGACAAATATGACAAACTAAGAAGCCTATGCCACATGAAAAGCAATAATTCCTCGAAAATTGAATGCAAGCACTTACCCTCACAAAGCCTATCAACCCCAAATAAAAACTGTTACCACTGTGCACGAGGACTCTTCATAAATTCCATCGCATTAGGTACATTGCAGAGGTGAGCGGATATTGATTTTTTCACTCCTGTTCCATATCCGATAAATTTTTGCATATCCATACCCAATACTTATTCGAAAATTTCTGAAATTTAGTGTCCGATATCCATCCGTATCTGATTGCGACGCTGGCTAAATCAGAGGTGATCACGGAGCCGGAGTGGACTCCGGAAGGAGTCCGCGATTTTTGCCAAAGCCGGAGCAGGACCCGGATTTTTGAATGAAAACCGGACCAGAGGTTGGAGCAGGAGTGAGAATTTCAGTTTTTACAGGAGTCGGATAATGAATTTGTTTTAAATTCAAATTTTCTCTGAACAGTGAATTGCTAGATTAAAACATTCGCTCTAGTCTCTTAGATAAAATAGTCGGTCATTAGTTCAGGCTGTTGAGGGTGAGGGAGGGCGGCATACCAGTGTTGCTAACTGGTATATATATATCAAATTTGAAAAATTTGCTATATTTTCAAAGTGCTTGGTATATAATTTTTTGATTTGGTACATACGAAAAATTTGGTATATTTTTGTCAGAGGGTTTAGTTGAAATTTTAAACCAGTTTATTTGGTTTATTACAAAGCGAAAACAGAGAAACCGACAGTGGTGTTGAAGCCATATAAAAAGTTCACCGATTTTGCTTAACATGGGAGTAAGCATGCATTTTGGGTAAGCGGAAAGCGAGGTTGCAAGAGAGCTTAGACGCCCTGAAAAAACTGAACTTGGCTCTAGGTATGCGCTTTTAGACAGACAATGCTTTTAAATGTGGGAAAGCTGCGTACGAAAGTGGCAGAAGATTTAGCAGAGTGGCTGATAGAGCTGGAGTGGCTTGCAAAGAAGTATTCAGCTTGTGCTGTGTATCTCTTCTGCTAACTGTGCAAAAATATAATTGCTAGCTAATATAGAGCATAATAATATTCTGGCCCACAAAAAATGAAAATGCACTGTGTTGGAAGGATGAATTTTCTAGTGAGTAGTAGGATAAATCTGCCACTGTACTCACCGCTAAATTAAGAAAGTAGAAATTGAGCTTGCAGCATCTTTATGGTGGCAGTACACAACGTAACTGTTAATCATTTACGTGAAACAATACAAAGGCATTGAAAAAATGGCGTTAAATTGTATGTTTTCGTTATAGATATAAATTTGGTATATATTTGGTATATTTTTAGATTAGATTTGGTATATTCAATGTAAGAAGGGTTGGCAACACTGTGGCAGACTGGCGGTCTGTGTTCTGATCTGATTGCTTATGCTCAACTGCTGTATCACAGGACGTCAGTTACTGGATGTTTTACCTCTTTGCTGGGTCGTGTTTTGAGAAGTATTCACATTTTTTAGTTTCAGTGAAATGTAAAAGACAACAATGCATGTAATATGTATCTTTACTGTGCAGCAACGTCAACAGCAGGGCAGTTTCAGTCAAGCCAGCAGAAATACGGTTCAGTTCAGGCAATTCCTAAACACGCCGTTATCATCTTGCAAGTTCAAATACAATAAAAGAAATAAATTAGTTGTGTGAATAAAGTGGTATGAAGTGTTTTCAATGTAGCCTACATGGCTTTACTTGTAGAGGCTAAAGTGAAAAAATAGCAGTAGCTGTCTTGTTTTTCTGGGACAGGACAAACTACTCGAAAAAAACCGCAACTTTCGTCTCTGTCACAAATCGTTTGACGTCCGAATATGGTACACAGCGCGTACGCAAGCGTAAAACGCTAGTCGCAGGCTCGAATCTCTAACAGTTGCGTGTATACGAGACATAGTGTAGTCAACCATTGCTCTGCTTGACAAGCGCTGAGATTGCGGCATCGGTAGCTGAAGTTGTTGAGCGGAAACTGCAGAAAGGGATCTTCGTCCTGCATAGCAAAGATCGCAAGTTCACTGCTCAGATAAAATGCGGCTTGCGTCCCGCCTGTTATAATTCTAAACTTTGATGAGGCACAGCATGGCAGTACACCTTGGCCATACTGTGCCTCATCAAACTGCGATTGTCACGTATGAGAGCAAGGAAAGAGACCACAATGAGCGATTGAGAATGGATAATGGAATAAGAATGTCTGCCAATGAAATTGATATTGCAGTTGTACCAAATGATTGGTAATTCTCAATGTGTGATTGCCAGAACAGAAAAACGGTGCGCATATTGCAGTACGAGGTAAAAAAATTATTTTCACTTGAAAAATAAAGGTAACTCATACAGAAGCGAAATAACAACGGTCTCATTTGACCACTTCCGAAAGCTCACAGTTACCGAACGACGGTGTTTGCTGAAAACGGTGTCGATTGGGGTCTGCAACGATTCTGCTATAGGTTCTCAAGAACGTGTTGCTTTCCGATAATGAAAATACAAATTTAGGATCGCACTTCATGTGTGATAACTAATAACGTAAATCGCATCGGGGCAAGACAAAGCTTTTTCTCTTAACGGTTAATAGACAATCAGTCGAAAGGACAGTAAACGCCAACATGAGCATACAGCAATACAAGCTCTAGCCACCAAGATTGTTCTAACACCCGTCCGTGCTTGACTGCACCCTTCGCCTGCAGGCCAAATACATTCTGAACATTAAAGCTTATGTATACATGCTGCAATGATGCGAAACTAAATTGCTAGGAACAACTGCGCCAAACTCTTTTTTAGCATAAATCCGCGCGCAGATAGAAAAATTACTGAATTTCCCGTAAAGCCCAGTATAAATAATTGTTTTGATATCTTTTCTCTTAGAAAAGGAAAAGGGGTTTTGGATGTTTGCTAGATCTGAACAGCAGCCCAAAATGTTGAAATCCTTGTTTGTATCGCAACATTCTTGTATGTTCGCAACAATCATATGCTTTCACCGAAGTCGCAATTGAGTAAGCTTTGATAATGTATTTGCTGTGTATGACCTTGAATCTGCTGGGACTTTACTTTGTAAAAATGGCCGCTTATTGATAAAATCAAAGCATTTACGACGTGCGCATGCCTAACTATTTATATTCCTGGGGTATTTGGGATCCAGACAATAAACCAATGTTTTGCAACTTTTTGGAGTTTCCGCAAATCTCATGAGTTGACTTAGTTGTCAGGTTTTTGGGCATGCTACAATGCACACATGGGTACATTTGTCTGAAGGAGTGTCAGTATTTGATCCACTTTAATTTGTTATTAACATTAACATTGAAATACATCAAATACTTTTTTTTGTAAATACAGCTAACCACACGCATGGGCGCGTCGGAAAGATTTTTTCCGGGGGGGGCCCGTAGGGGCTTTTCCCAAATTTTTTTTCAGGGGGGGTCCAAAAGTGGTGAAATCAATTTTTACCCCTCGAAATTGAAACAACAACCTTTTTTAGCTAATAATTTCAAAATCCAGAGGTGGCAACTCCCCCTCTGCCCCCCTTTTCCGACGCCCATGACCACATGACCAGTTTAGAAACCTTACGGTGTGAAACACAGCATTATAAACAGTCGACAATGAAACCCGCTCTGCCAATACCTTCTAAATTCCACTACCTTTTTTTAAATAAAAAACACATTGAAAATACGCGATATACTGCTCATTGTCCTGCGAGGCTATTTTGAAGAAAGCAATATAGCAAGCGTACGTTCTTTTTGTATACATTATGCCTTACCGCGCAAGAGAGTGGCGTAATCCTGCCGGTTGATTGTGCAGAAATCGCTGTGGAAAGCGTGGAGGAGGTATATGTGACTCCCCTGTTTACCGCTGTTTTCGATTCCTAACCGCTTTGCTATTCTGTCGTACGCTTCCGATAGAAAACTAAGCAAAAACGACCTTGTTGTTTTTTTAAATTCAAACCTGCAGAAAATGTCATCACAGCTGATTTTCTTAACTTTCCACAGTAAACACCGTTCAGGTATAAAATAACAATATATATATCGTGGACGTGCTTGTTCTGATCTTCAGTAATTTATGAGCAAAACATTCAAATTTGTGAAAGATGTATGAAAAATCTTGTTGCTCAACCGAACTTCGCAGCACAATATCCTTCAGCTCTCGAATTTCGCATCTCATTAGGTTTTGCGCTGCACGTTTGGACTGATAGAAGTGCAGATGAGCTCATGATCTCGCTAAGCAAAACTGCGAAAACTACAGTATAGAAAGTACTTGTGACATTGTTGGGACTTTTCGACGCCCACCGCAGTCATTCGGCGCCCGGGGAATTGTGCCCCCTTGCTTCCCCTTCGTTACGCCCCAGCATGTGAAGCAAGGTGTTTCAAAAACGTTTTTCACCGGCACTGCTTGCATAGGTTGGACAAGAGAAAACCTACCACAATTTACACGTATCGTCTAACTGTATACCTTCATTATCTGTTAAGTTTCGTGATTTTTCCTTGAAAATGAAGTGGAGAGCAAACGAAAAAACGATATGCATTCACTTCAAACTAGACTACTACCAAGAAAGTCAATTCCACCGTTTCACCGTTTTTTAAATATCTTTGGTATTTTTCATATGACAAATTGTCCTGATCGGTTACTGTGTCGTGAAAAACACTTTCTTTTTACCTAAAATTTCACAAGCGCTGCTCTTATTCGTCTTAGTCTCGCAAATCATGCGGCACAATAGGGGGTTGCCACACTCGCACACTCTCGTCACATGCGCCTACGGTTATTTCTGAACAATAAACCACTTTCCGCAAACACTTTGCTACACATGGTGTCTATCCCACAAATTGCCATATACAGGATTTCGTGCCTAATTTCAAAGAAATTACCTGTCTTTCGTCTTCAGTTGATGCAACTCTGCCATCGTTGATATACCAGCAAACCGCTCGTGTCTTTGATGAATCAGCTTGATAATCACAAAGAACAAATACTTGATGTATCGGCACAATAGCTTAGTATCATCAAAAGTAAGGGAGTGATCGAGAAGTGGCTGCGAATAAAGACGAAACAAAAGTTTAGCATTTCACTAATTCTTCTGAAGAGGTTTACTCACAAGGTTTTCCGCTCACCAAGAACATCTGCTCACAAGCGGAAGATGAACAGGTACGCTGTGAGATAATATGCACGAGACGAGAAGCAGAAAGCGTAGGGCTGTTCAATATAAAGATCAAGTAACTTTTGTTCTACCGCAAGTATTACAGTCGGTTTAACAGACAGGTTTTTGGTTTATTCTCTTTTCTTGTCTGTTATATTTTTCTGCTTAAATTTCGTCTGCAGAGAGTTTTTGTATGCATTTTTCGTTACTCCCACAGATTTCAAACCACTTACAGAGCATGTGGACTATTAACAACCGGTCTCACTCTTTGTGTTTAATCGGCAAATTCATCGGAAAAACAACGAACTGCCAATAAAAGAAACAGCACTTGGCCTCTCGTTTAGGGGTGTTAAAATATACCCTGTTGCCGGCTCAACAGAGTGCACTGGTGATGTCACCAGGGTTCCCACAAATGTTGACTAGAAATTCCCTAAAGATGAGTTAAAAATTCCCAAAATTTCACACAAATTCCCTAGATTTTGCACAAAGCAGT
>JGI24158J21664_10007752_pt1 | contig 14268 bp, 18 predicted proteins | sample Ectturendosymbi3_FD_21664 | JGI IMG/M metagenome (IMG submission 21664) | reverse complement strand
TTATTGCTAAATGATAAGTGCAAGCCTGAATCGTTGCAAAGGGATGGAAGACCATGTTGGAGATTTCCTCAAACAGCTGGCTGCAAAGCTAGAACTTGTTTTGTTGACCCCATGGAAAAATTAGCACAAAATATCAAACGCCTTTGGGCTGGCAAGTAGTTGCTGCTTGTGCAGTGTTTCAAATCAAAATTTGATTTCCACTCATGTCTTGCTCTGCGGGGAATGAAGTTGCCGTCCATTACATGATGGCCGTTTTTTCGCTAACGCTGGAAGTATTAAATCAGAAACTACAGTAGCAGATGCTTTGAAACACAGCTGCATCCATCACAAAAAAGCTGGCAAAGGTTAAACACGAGTAGTCTAACGCTGCCTTAAAATCAGATTCACACTATTTTCCATGGCCCCGTAACCAGTCTCACGTTGTCAGTCATAGCACAAACAGCAATTTAAAACTTTTAAATATCCAACACAATGTACGAACAGAAAAATCGAAGCACCTGTGAATGAGTCGATTCCAAGCGATCCAATGTGGATGGGGACCAAGCCGCGCCCTTGCGCATCCTCCATGCAGCCGGCCAGGGGCCGAATCTCCCCGGAAAACTTGTCCTTGTCGATACCCAGGATGGGAGTCTCAAGGTCGGAGCCAGAGGGGTCTTTCATGATGGTGCCGACCAAAATTGGAAGCAGTTGGCCTGCGTTACAAAAAGCACAGAGATTTTACCCACAACCTGAGATCGGTGGTAAGAAAGACTTCTGAAATCCACAAAAACTTCAAACTTTCGTCAAGTAAACATATTTTTAAAAACCGACTTTTTCGTTTCCTCAGACGCACGTGTAAGCGACGTGTACAGAACAAGGAAATATGCCAAGAATTTAATAGACAGAGGTGCTTTGAGGACTGGTACAGTATAAAAGCGTAACATCATGACTGGTTCTCCACAAGCATAAAACCATAACAAACTGACTGGTCGGTGTCATGCGCGATCGCCCAGGAGAAGGCCGGATACCGGTCGTCTTTTTTAAACTAACCAGTAGCAGCAAATTCCATCATTCCAGCCGCGCCACCGTTCGCAGCGAGAACGGCCGCCCTCTCCTCCCGGCGCAGCAGGTCCTGTGACGACCTGACAAGGCGCGATGCGCAGCGCCGTCTAGCGGAGGACAGTTCCTTGAGCGAAGTTTCGAGCTTTGCTTTTTCGTGACGCGCGTTGAACGAGACACCCTGAGTCATGGCGTCCGGGCCTGCGGGCAATGAAATAAGACGTCGTCAACATTCAAGAATCCCACAAGAACGAGACTTTTCCAGAAAACCGTTCGAAAATACAGTAACACTGGAGAACGATGAGTGATATGTCGGGAAAGAAGATGCTCGACACGACCTGAAATGTTCCCAACGCAGAAAAAACAACACTTCTATCTCGTGTCGATGAACGCGCAACAAGATCCTCGTCTGCAATAACCTGGTTTCACTGCTCATACGCTTTATGTTCTGATTCAGGTATGAAGCAGAACAGAAAATGTGTGGCGAGGGTTCGTTGGCGATCAGCGCGTCCAAACACACGTTTCACGGCATGTATTATGGCAACAACAGGACTGGCTCCAAGATTTGCAGAAATAAAAGACGACATTATTAACGTATTCCGCCTGAACATACGATCAAGTTCGGCTCAATTTTAAAAGGGATCAAGAAGGTAGGCCATTACACGAGAAAGAAATCCATCTACTGTGCAGTTTTGTTTTTCTTCGGCATTTAATTATTCATTTCCTGTTATTGCGGCAAAAAAAAGCTTGCAAGAATCAAAAGATTTGAAACACGATACACGGCAATGGTAACAATAACAAATCAGGCAATGTTCACAAAACACGAAAAAATAATTATAGGAAAACAGGATAAGAGCAACTCACCAGACGCAGCATCGTAGAGTTCGCGCAATGCGTCCAACGCACGGACCTCACAGGCCAGGACAGCGGCGTCCAAGAAGGCCTGGTACCCCCCGGCGCACGGCATAACCTTCTTCTCGCTTGCCAGGCCTGGTTCGGACAAGATCCGGGCTGAGCTGACCGGGAGGGCTTTGCCACTCAGAGGGTCAATGAACGTATCTCCGGGGACAATGGGCACTTGCAGGCGAGAGCTGGCCGCGTCTGGCGGCGTCATGGTCCCGCCAACCTTCAAACAAATCACATTTAAATGGAACTCAAGCATCGGTTAGGATTTGCGCCCAAGACCAAAGTACATTTAATTTGGTAATTTTCATCCATTCTGTTTTGTTGTTGCAAATTAAAATCCCTGACTAGATTCCGAACGCAAGAAGAACTCCCTGCATAGAAAGCAAGCATTTCCGAGACGATGCGCTATAAACACTGATGATAAAAAACACGCTAAGGGACAGCAGAACGGAACGCCTTGAATACCTTACAAGTACCGCACGTTCCCAGCCAATCAAACAGGCGCAAACATGACTCACAGGCAAAACTTTTCCTTCCTGGTCCATGGCTATGGAAATGATAGGGACAGGCCGGTCTGTGTTGGAGTCAAGCATCACAGAGCCGATTTCAATGGGGGTCGGCAGGCCGGTGATCGGGCTCTTGTAGGTGCCGCCTGCGAAAGATAACCGTTTCTCTACAACGAAAACTATTTCCACAGCATGCCTCAAAAACATGGCGGTTCAGAAATATCTGCGCGAAGATAGTGGGACAGCCAACGTAAGCATAGGTGGAGGAGCAGACAGTTTTTCGAGGTGCGAACGATCCCCAAATTTGCCCGAACATTTTTTTATGCGGGAAACTTTCACTCAAATGTCATAGCTAAACGCGAAGTTACCAGAAACAGTTTCTTGATTTTACGTAGTGTATCTTTAATGTGTTTTCTATGACATAATGAAGTTTTTTTTAGTCAGACACATGAGTTTTTTGAGTCAGACTCATTCATGTTAAATACGTCTGAACTTCTGTTCTGTTTTTAAGCCTGATTTTTTTAAGATTTTGACTGAATTTTCAAAAAATGAAAACTTTTGGGGGTGACCTTGCACCCCCAGCTCCTACACCACTGAACGTAAATATTTTTAGGGGGTCAGAGTTTTACACTTAATGGGTTCTTGTCACCAACCGCTTGAAATATCCAAACAATGCGAAAAGCCATACCATCAGAACTTATTGTCACAGACGCTTGCGAAGCACGGTAACAAACTCGGTATCGGACGCCGTGGTGAGGTACATAGCCATAGTCTACAAGCGATTCATCCTGAACGTAGTGCCAGCAGCTCGGTACCTACCAAGCGGGTGTACAGATCCGGTCTCGGGGTGTATGGTCACTCCGCAGATCGGGACCGTGAGCCCAGTGTTCGGGTCAAACATGGGCGCGCCGAACCTGAGGTCCGCCCGACGTTCCAGGGCCTGAAGGGTGCACTTGAGCGGCGAACCGTTCCGCTGGTCGACCGGGAACGGCACGAACGGTATGAGGTGCTCGTCCGATTTCGACGCCTCCCCAGTGGCGCAGTCGGCGGTGAAGATGACGCGCGAAGCGATCGGATCGTAGCACAGGTTGCCTTCGATTGGGAGGACGCGGCCTGTCAAGAGGGGATGCTCGGATGTTACTACTTGGGATTGCGTAACGCGTGGCGTGACGCTAAGACGCAGAGAAAAACGCTCCTTCGGCGTAAGCAGTGGCACTACAGATTGGTTGGTATATTGGGTGAAGGTGGGTGAGGATGCAATGGGTCAAGGTTGATCGGGTCAGGGTTGGTTGGGTCAAGGCTGATTGGGTCAGGGTGCAAGAATAAAGACCATGCAGTGGCCCGAACGCAGACCAAGTTTGTACCAACGCAGGCTCCAATCATTGAAGTAGGAAAGCACTCGTGTTCTGGCATTGCAAGAATGCAATCGGACAAGGTGCCACGTTTTCTGAATGTTACGATGCAACGCTTCACAAAAAAAAACAAATTTCCAGCCTTGGTTCGCCTGATTTACGGACGCACTTCACCAGTTTTGGATACACTTTTCAAGTTTCCACTTTCTCGCGACCCTAATACATCCGCATGCCGAAAGAATCAGGGGCGAAAGAATTTTCGACTCGAAACGAAGAGGGACAAGAGCAGCAGCACACAAAAAGCGCGCTAGATTGAAAACAACCAACCTGTTTGCGGGTGGACAAAATGGTCGTCGGACCTTATCGGCATCACGTGACCGTTAGCCAATAGCATTTCAGAACCAGGGTTGGGTATGACCAATCCAGTCGCAGCATCATATTTGCAAAGGTCAGTGGCCTTTAACGAACCGTCGGGAGCGAAAAGCTCGTCTCTGTTGAGCGGGGTCTTGGTGCCTGGGTATGCAGGTGACATCGATAAACTCCAGGCATAGAATAAAAGTTACAGTGGGGTAAGGGAACGCACAAGAAACGAATTGTTGCAACTTTCCACGCACAAATGTCCTTAAACGTAAAAACACTAAGTTCAATAACGGGCAACTGCTGCAAGATGCGGCACACTGCATTCGTCATCCCTATCCAGTCAGGACAATGATGCAGTCTTTTCACGAGTGAAATCACAATGGTAACGTTTCCTTATGACGTTTCTAATAAAAAAAATTTATTGAGGTCATACTAGCGCACGCACATTGTTTCGTGATGATAAAGGTTTACATGAAGCTCTCCCCGCACCATTGCATATGAAAGGCATCTATTGAGTTTTTATAAAGATTGGTTGAAAGACGCCCTTCACAAGGCAAGAGTTAAAGGCGTTTGATATGGTGGCAACGAAAACCCGACTCTCTGTCGCACAAGACGGCTTAGACTGACCGGACTGGTAAAATTGAAAACGACAAGACAATAGACGAAACATTCGAATTATTTAAGACCGTAAATGCTCCGTTTGTGGAGCGCAAGAAAAACAGAATAAACATCGATTGCATCTGTGCTTAACCTTGATTTTGTCAGATATTCCTGATAATTACGGTCCGCTGCAAATTTTTTCGCAAGTGGTCGTGAGGGTACAAGCGCCACTTACCGGGCTGGACAAGCTGCGCCCCTGTCCCGGTCCCCACGACACCCCAGCAACCCAGTCTTCTGCATTCAGCGTTGACCGTAGCCGACATCTTGTTGACCAGGGCGCCGAACTTGCCGCCAAATTCTGTCTGTATCTCTTCGACAGTCATCACACCTGAGAACGCAAAGTGCGATGGTTGTGAATGGTGCGTTTAAAATATAAAACGACTTTTTATTGGAGGTGTCGTCACGGGCCGGTGAAAATAAAACAGACAAAACATTGTAAAAAAATGATGACTTTTCAGCGATGAAACAAAAAGGAGTACGTTTGTGGTTATAGCCAGTAAAGCTGAATTTGACTAAAATTAGCAACAAGAATAAGAGCTAAAACAAGCATGTCTTCACAGAGCAGACCACCTAGTTCGGTGTTTTCAATAAAATTGTTCGCCAAGTATAGCGTCGTGTCGTTCTGCTTCAGATAGGAAAATATCTACAGCTTTATTGCCCCCTTCAAAAAAGTAGTTCGATATTTCCGTGTTTGAAAGCTCTAGCGTAATTTTGGATACTGAACACACCAGCTGGAAAAACATAAGTTTTTCAACGCTTATGAGTTCGCACAACTACTGACATGTCGCTTCCGGAATACACTTTTGAAAACTTCTTGAAAAAATCTTTCAGAACGATTTTTAAAAACAGCCGCTAACCGTCTTTCAATGACGTAAGCGCCCTGTCCAGCAACCTCTGAGCAGCTCTGAACGCGGCAGTAAAAAGCACGTGGTGGCGCTGTCGTTCCAGTTCATCTTCGCCGACGACAACGCGTTGTTGTTGAAGCACGGCCTGCAAATTGTGACGGAAGCAAAGCAAGTGTATTTGCGTGCGCGTGTGCGAGTAAAAAAGACGCAAGTGATTCGAACAGCGACTGGACGATGTCAACCAAGTTTAGAGACGAGCTTGACAATTAGCATCCTATCATCAAACCACGTAGCAACCAAATAATCAAGTTCGGTGACGAAAAGAAACACTGAAATCTGCGAGGACGTACACATGAGAGAAATATCGCCTTGAGCTTGAACAACAATTGAAGTTTTTTCTGAGTTTTCACTCCACAGGTGGTGACAACCGGTTACAAGCTACAGTAATGTGTGAAAAGACTTTGACACAAAGCAGTGAGCCCGACAACTGCCTGTGGTGCTTTCCTAATCGCAAAAACAGCAAAACAATCATGAAGCATCAACGCACAGCGAACTTCTCTCCGAGTTCCTTTCTTCTTTCCAACTCGATTTCGAGTTCCTCGCGCTTTCGCTCGTACTCGTCGAGTTCTTCGCGAGTAGCGAGCGACGCCCTCCCCCTCAAGTTCAACTTTGCAGCCCACAAATCTGAAAAACGTATCGACTTCTTTTGAGAAACGCGCACCAGGGGAAGAAAATGCATTTTGCGTTACTTTTCAAGACTCGGCGACATCGGACGACTATTTTTCAAGTCGTGCTGTGCTCGAGACTAACCTTTGAGCGACTGCGTTTGCTGCGCGACTTTCTGGTAAAGTGACTTGACTTCCTCCTTCTGCATGCCGATCGTCGATGTGACTCCTTGCGATTGCTTCGTCAAGATCTTGTAGAACTCTTGGCTGCTGAACGCTTCTAAATCGACCTGTAAATCGTATTGAACGCCACGGTTTAGCACAGTCACAACTTCGATCTTCAGAGTCAAGTATCTGCTTCAAAACTCTGCCTGTGCTCACAGCCATTCGAAACAACCAAGCCCGGTTTTGCGTTTAGTGATGTTTCTCACCGAGCAGCCAGGGAAAATATCCTCGACTCGGCGCATAATTGGAGTAGGTTAGAGCAAACAGTAAGTTGTCATAGCAACTCGAGACCGATATGGCGAAAAAATGTAAAAGAATGACGGAAGATGAAGCAGAGGAGAGTTGTGTTAAACCTCACCGACAGTACAGGTCTCTTAGGCTTGCGGTTGTGACGTAAGTTACGGAAACACACGAGGTTTAAAATCGACCAGACTTGCGAACTTGTTGTTTTGTAGCAATTGAGAAAAAATTACCAGTTTGAAAAAAAAAACGTTTTCTGGCTTCTTTATGCTGAAGATTGGTGTTGTTCTTGTATTACATCAACTACTCGTGAAAAACTACACTGAAGTCATATAGTTATCACGAGAACGATGATTGTTTACCCGTGCTCGAGCTCAAAACCTAAGGTATCGTTAACTGCAGCAAAATGATAAACAAAATATCCTCACAGACCTGTCGCTCATAATCCCAAAACTCGTCCTTCGCAGTCACTGAATCAGTCTCAACAGCGGCAGCAACAACTTGACCATCAGCAGAAACTGCCGCAGCCGCCTCGAAGTTACGGTGGAACTTCTTGATCGAATGAACCGTCGAACCCTGCACACAAAACAAAGTTCCCAAGAAAGCACAATTGTGCAGAGAAAGGCGTTTCGCTATAAGGTAGAGAAATAATGGAAATTCGCCACAAACCGCAGAGTGGATGACAGGTATATGCAGACATGCCCAGCTTGGTGGGCCTTGTTTTTGGTACAAAAGACAATTTTAAGTTGAATCAAGTAAACTTTTTGATGGATATCGTCGCCATGAAGCACAATCACAATAAACAACGTATTCTGAAAAACTTTACTCAAGATTCGGTTTTCAGAGAAAAACATTTAATGAAAAGGCCTGTACGTCTAAGCCATGGGTGACGAACCTATTTGCTATCGCGGGCCACTTTGTCAGTTACCGCTGAGTAAGCGGGCCGCACACCTTTTTAAAGATTAGAAGCGGGTCAAAGAAAGTTCAAGACTGCTGGTCCCTGAATGCTGCGCGGGCCACACGAAATTCTTTTGCTGGCCGCATGCGGCCCACGGGCCTCATGTTCGGTCTAAGCGAGGGTTTAATTACACTCGACAATCCAATTTACGCCAACGGCAAAACTTACCTTGGAAGAGTAGTCGTCGAAGGAGAACTTCTTGGCCAGGGCGCGATAGTATGGCACCAGGAACATGACCTTGGTCCACCCGTATTTCTTGAACAGTAGCAAAGCGATGATCAGGATCACGATGATGGCCAGCGACACAACGATCAGGACGGCGATCATGACCCAGTCCGGCTCGAGCAGGATGTCCGTGCTCAGTGCCAGCCCGTTCTGAACCATGTACAGTGGCGTTGGGGGGAAGAAAGGGCCGACCTCGGGACAGGCGCCCCCCTCGCCAACCACTGAAACACGAGGAAAAAGATAAGTCGAAATTATTGGTCGCTGAAAACGAATCATTTTCGAACGGCATGGAAGATAGTGCGAAAGAAGAAAAAGGACCGTTCAGAAAAGAAAGCAGCACACAAACATATTATGGGAACAATCATTTTACTCAACTAAAGGCAGCATTCGCAAATGAACCAACTGAATCAGTCGCACGCAGCTTTTGGACCAACTGTAAACCACGCAAATCAGTCCCAGAGTGAGAAAGTGGCGTTGCATACCATTCACGTAGAACCTCTTGTAGCTGTTCGAGCTGTGCACGAAAGTGTACACTCCTGGATCGCTGAATCTGTACGTGAAGAGTGTGCTCTGTGATGAGACCAGAGACTGGTCTTCCTGCAGTTGGCGGAAACCTCCGTAGTCGAAATTTTCGTTGGTGTTGTACAGGCTGTTGGTGTCATAGACCGGGTAGTTGTCGTTGTCCACTCTGCGCAAAACCGCGACCGGCAATGACGTAAGCATTTTGAAAAGTACGTAACAACGTAATCTCAAACGCATCTGTAAGAAAACAGAAAATATGCAGATGTAGCAGCTTGCACGGTATTGATCATCGGCCAGTGAGGCTTGGATCCGTGAACTTATGAAAAGGCAGCTACATTCGCAACAGCGAAAGTATGTACTTATACAAACACTAGATCACACGAGCACGGGACAGCGAGCAAAATGCGCAGCTCATATGAACAGTTGTTGCCTCACATCTTCACTGTCGTGCAATTAGCAGCGCACAAACATGGTCTGGTTTCTATCCTTTGGAACTGAAATTTTTAACAAGTTAAGCAAGTCGCCATCAACAGCAGTCAGCTTGGCCACAGGGCGCCAATCGGTGTTGTTTCAACAAGGCACCATAGCTGACAGGCATCACTGGAAAGGAGCAAGGGACATGGGGAAAAAATTCCTTGTTCCATTATCGCGTCACGCACAACAGTTCTGGCGCTGGCCACAAACAAAACATCCACGAGCAAAAACATCAGCATTTTCTCTTCAGTTTCAGCAACTGATGCTCGGCACACTTTCGCCGGTCGTGAAAACACATCAGTTGTTACGCCACAATAAGATGCACTCACGTGAACATGATCACCGAGTTGACAGCGAGGCACACGACGGGGTTCTCGATGCCGGTGTTACCGCTGCCGCTAGTGGACGTGGCCATTAGCTTGCGGCCCAAGTAGTGCTCTTGCATGTCGTACGTTTGTTTGTAGTACCGCTGCTGGTCGCTAACACTCCGCCTCCTACGCCGCGCTCCGTTTGTTGCGTTCTGTAATTTTCACGCACGTAAATCGTCAGCTTCATCGCTTCATTTGATGGTCGTCGCATTGTTTTCTCTACTTTTGATGTCTGCACCGCAAAGCTCATTTCAACAGCGCTGGACGATCTAACATCAGTTTCATTTATTATTAGAAACGACCGCTCACCCACAGCTTTTTTATATCGCAAAGCGAAGCGTCATGATACGGAAATGCGGTCGTTACTGTTTTCCCCCGAGAAAAAAATTCAACCAACAGCGATGTTTCTTAGCACAACGAACAAAAATTACGTCCCCGACTAGCAAATAAAAAAGCGACGCTAAATCACCACTGGAAATCAACCTGGGCATTATTCTTAAGCTGATTGACAACGAAGTCCGCGTCAGGTTCGTAGACAGCCAGGAACGCGCCGATGTTCGACTCCATGAGATAAACAGACTGTGTTATTTGTATCCCGGATGTGCACTGGCTGGGAAAAATCGAGGACCGCACATTGATGACATTCGTCAGTGACGTGGTAGGAAACTCTTCGTACGAACCGTCAGGAAACGTCACTCTGCAGCGAGAAAACAATATGCCATGTACTGAAACGAAACCACAGAGAAGCTGTTGTTTCTGGCGCGGACGTGCACTTGAACGTCGCATCGCGTTTATAAAACTGACCATCCAATACCTGATGAAAGGTGTTGTGCTGGCCAGGGGGTCGGGACACACCAGCTGGATGGTGCTCTGCTGCGATAGTCTGCATTCCAGGTCGCAGATCACATCCAGGTCGTCGACAACGCACGCACAAGCTCCAATCGAGTCGTCCACACCTGACGGCCACAGTTGAGAAAGATGTAATGCAAAAACAGCTCGTGCGACGTAGAAAACCGGTTTAAACAAGGCCTGCACTACATACGGCCCGCGGGCCGTATGCGGTCCGCGACAGCTTTCGCAATTGCAGAAAATGTTCAACAGCCCGGATTCGGATATATAATAAAATGTCGAATTTCTTTCAAACTGCAACAAAATGAAGTAGATTTTGCGGCCTGGGGCAAATTTATGTGGTCAGTTTGGCCGTTCGAGCTTTCTGAGTTGTGCAGGCCTGAGGTAGGGGATTAAAGCTCCAATGTGAGCACAATAGGCGAGAGGTCAAATTTAAGAAATACCATTTTCGACGGACAGTGGTTTTTATTATTGCTGTCCCTCTTCGCAACAAGCACAAACTCAACCGATTTGACTGTCGTGAATGCCCGACATATGCACGTCATCCTCTACGTCAGCTTACATGCATAAACTGGGTCAAAATTTTATGAGAAAAACGCAATGTGACCATCACCTTGAGAACGTTCAGGGGTGGGGCACACAAGACGGCATTCCTCTTCCCATTGTTCCGGTGTCAAGCACGCGCCGCTCTGAGAACGAGTGGTTCCATCTTTGCACAAAGGATAAACAAACCTGAAAAAAATGCGCGACTGTTGACCTCTATGCATGAAATAATAAGTAAATTTCGCACTTCAGCGAATCACACCATACGTTTTTATTTTGAAAAAAACTTGCTTCGAGCCATGGGAGTCGCAAGGATCTTTTCCAGGGGGGCCAAAAGTGGGTTTTTCCAGGGAGTGGCCGATAAGATTTTTCCAGGGGGGCCAACAGTGGTTAAATTTAATTTTACTGACTCCAAAACTAAGAGAAAAGTATTTTAAGAGGTTAATGGCAAAATATCAAATTTCAAAATCCAGTGTAGCCTTGGCCCCCCTGCATACCCCATTTCCGACGCCCATGCCTCGAATGAATTGCCAGATGTCGAATGGCTTGTAATGTATGCATTAGTGCTTGAAGAAATCTAACGCCTTTGTTAGTTCCTAAACCGAACGTTTGGGAACTCCTCTTTTTAGGGATTTAAACAAAGAAGCGAAACACAATTTAGAAATATACATTGCACGAGTGTATTAATTGACAGAAAAACAACAGCAATCTTACTTGACGCAATCCCCCCCTCCGTTAGCGTTGGCTTGGTAACCGGTCGCACACGGACACTTGAGGTCGCTCGGTTGAAAGTCGCGCCCGCTGCCCGTACACAGGCAGGTCGTCTGGCCGGTACTGGGCTGAGAGGCCTCACCCCCGCATGGCAGGCAAGCATTTTGTGCCTGAAAAGGGATCAACATTCGTTTCGATCAACATGCGATGAAAAGGGATCAACATTCGTTGCCGTGCGATTGAGAGTGTTCCGTCGCGCGACCCCAGCTTGGTACCCACCGCCACACCGACTTGGTTGGATCAGAGTCGTTTTGCCAAAACTGCCTCGCCTCAAAATTGAAGCAAAGCTGTTTTTATACGCTGAAACAATTCGGTTTTTTGTCCTGTAGTTTCATCAAAACTCGCTGAAAAAGCATTCGCTAGCATATTTCTTTGAACATTCTGACCGATTTGCCTTAACCTCTTTCGTTCATTAAAAAAAAACTGTTTACGACCGAAAAAAGCAGAAACAATAGTCATGACATGAGGTTTACAAGCAACACGTCATCAGCTCTTAAGGAAAACGGCGAATTTTACTCTCAACAAGCATTCACAAAACAAAATGGCGGCGTCTGTCGGTGCACATTGTGCAACTACAGAGCGGCCAATCCATGCCGCTTCGGTTGTGGTCATGTCGAGAATTGTTTAGCGAACAGTATCTGGTAGCAACATACACGAGACAACACGGCGTCAACCAAAAGCAGCATATTTTGAAAGTCAGACGTCGTCACATCACAGGTGCCCGCTTGTAATCTTACCAGCGTAATAATACATTCTCGATGTTGCGTCACGCCAATCATTACGTCACACCAACCATTACGTCACGTTGACAAACGAACACTTACCGGTAGGTTTCCGAAATGNTCGACCCTGCACGGAATGCAGAATGCAGCTGAGGCGTCCTCCCCATATTCCTTGTCATTGTATGTGCCGGCTGGGCAAGGTACGGGGCTCGTGCTGCCAGCTGGACAGTAGTAGCCAGGTGGACAGGGGAAGGAGTTGGTCTGGTTGGAAGTGAGGTTGTTGGCCTGGGGCTGGTCGGTTGTGGCCGCGGTCAGGCACACGACTCCAGCTCTGCACTGCGTGCAATTCTGCACAAGTAGGCGGACAAAAACTTTTAAGTTGAAAAGGAATTTTGTTCGCCCAAGCACTCATAGGGTTCTTACGCAATTTCGAAAACAAATTTCCAGACTTTTTCCTAGCTGAAACTTTTTCGAATGTCCGAATGACAGTAGCAAGAAAAAATACGGGCACTGTGATAGTTAACACGGTGAAAATAAAATTATAAATCTTGAATCAAATATTATGAAAATGCATGTCAACAGATCAAGTCTGGAAAATTGTTTTCTTTTTCCACACTAAAAGACCAAAAAATTTTATTCCCGGACTTTTCCAGGCTGGAAAATGACCAAACGTTGTCCGTACTTTTCCAGACTCCGTAGGAATCCTACAGTCAATCACACTTTAAGCAGCAGGACTCGATTGTGGCAGAACATCAACAAGCTACAAACCGCACGAAATGGGCAATAAAACGCCAGAAAAGTCAACTGCGCATCCATTTCTGCACCTGTCTCGTTTCGTCAGCACCGTAGGTACCCGGCCGGCAAGCGACGCAAGTATCTTCCAGGGACGTGCGGGGTGAGCCGTTTATTTCCTTATATCCGAGAGGACAGGTGTTTTCTTTGAACGATCCGGCCGGACAGTAGTGTCCGGGGGAGCAAGGGGTGGGAAAGCTCGCGTTTTGCGGACAGTAGCTTCCTGCGGAAAGAAAAGAAACGACAATGTTACATCGATTGACGCGTGACCGCCGCGGCAGGGCGGGAACAAGTCGAGTTGAAAAAAACTACTGCTGTAAAAATGACACATTGACTGAAATCGCCTGGTCGCTAACACCAACACAGAATAATTTTAGGGCATTTTTGTTCAGGTTCGCAATGTTTTTTGAGGTGCTTTGAGACCGAAACACTTTTCACAAATTTTTCTAATGGTCTCTCATAATACTCGTTTTACTAGAGTTTCGTAAAACAAACTCTCGTTTTACGAGAGTTTCGTAAAACAAACTCGTTTTAAATAGTTGCGGTTTCTCAAAATGTCTTTGCGGTCAGCAAGGCCGAACCTCAAAAAAAGCCTACACGTTCCTTTACGAATCGGCAGCAGATAGAAATAATAAAGCGGCTGACAAAGCAACTACTCGTGGGCAGTTTCATGAAGCTTGTCTTCGAAACTGCGTGAGCAGCGAGGGACGAAAAGCTGTTTAACTCCTCTACTCAAAATGAGTCGCGAAACATGTCGCAAGTCCTCGACCAGCACACGCATGTCTACGGTGATATGATGGGATGCTTTCGATCGGGAAGCGTGAGGCAGAAAATACTGTTCGAATTTTTACATCTAGCTCTTCGCCTTCCAAAGACTGGACCAACAGACCTGCAGGACAAGCAATCTGATCAGCCGCTCGAGGGCAGTAGTAGCCGGCCTCACAAGGTCCTGGGAGGGAGCTGTTGGGCGGACAGTACGATCCCAGGTCGCAAACTATGCCTGTGACGAAACAGCAAAAGTGAATAAAGGAAAGTTCGCTGCATTACCAGCTTTGTTCTCTGCGCAAGGGCTATTGGCCACTGCTCACAACCTCACTCACACTTAACCATCTAGAATAAATAAACATGAAGAATAAATAAACTGCAACCAGTGGCGCAGCCAGCGCAAAATTTTTTGCGGGGGCAAAACACTTTCGGCGGGGGGGGGGGAAACGTCTGATTTTAGGCGAGCAACAGTATTTTGTTTG
>JGI24158J21664_10007751_pt1 | contig 14270 bp, 10 predicted proteins | sample Ectturendosymbi3_FD_21664 | JGI IMG/M metagenome (IMG submission 21664) | reverse complement strand
CATGAAATGACTGCGACAGAAAAATAAGAATTTCTCTCGAAACATATCGCATGGGCATAGCGCACAACCAGTGGCGTACTTAGGGTATGGCAGGCATAGCACGTGCCATGGGAGCCACTTTGACGGAGGCGCAAAAATTGCTTGGCAAAAATTAAAATCGTGATTTACGGTTTCTTGAACCTCTATTTTGCACCCTATGCATTCATAAACTGCAAAGTTGCATCAACACCGCGCCCTTACCTAAAGCATTAAGTCGGGTGTGTTACGCTAGCACCACCAAGCACTATGACAAAACTGTGGTAGCCTAATGTGACATAACACGATCTACGAGACGTCGTCCTTCTCGGGTCTAAGAAAAAAAGGATAAGTCAGTCCGTACTGCTGCATTTCAGGCAAGAAGATATTACTTGGAATCTTGTTGAGATGAGTTTAAGTCCGTGGCTGTGAGAATCTGACTGTTATGCAAATAACTGCTGTTGAGGTCGTACAGATTTAGATATTACTTAAACTGCTTCGGCCCACTCCGACTGGGCGAAACTTCTTCGATGGCCACTAGTGCCCGATAAAGAGACTGAATACAATGACCCAGTCCAGAAACTAAGGTTGAGAACATTAGTTAGTCCTCGAAAAATTAGCAGTTAGTATTGTTGCCGTACCAGTTGAACAAAAAATGTTAACACATGTAAGAGATTTATTAATCTTGTTTAGAGCTAACTTTTTCTGTCTGAATCGGGCTTTCTGTTCGTTCAAGGCTTTGTGAAAAAGTTCTGACTGTGAAAAACTAAAGTCTACGTGTGACAATTTAGGAGCTGTGTACAGTTCAGATATAGATGGCAAGCAATTATACGCAGAACCGTCGCCAGAATATCTCCAATAGGGGAGATTTACGTTTGTGCGGGAGTTTGGCATTCTCAAATTAAAAAAAACTCCACTGATTGATAGTGTTTCAAATTCAATTTGGACTGACTTGGAGCTTTGTTTGGGGGGAGATAAGTCCACCAAAGCCCCCGTGGAGACGGGAGTGATATACGAGAATATTCTAGATTGCAAGATGCTGGTAATTTCAAGTCGTGTAACTTAAGATTATCGCGTTCTGAAGTCCCCCTGACATTCTTCGAATTGCTTTGCAAATAATGCTGACGATGGCAGTTATATGTATTGCAAGCTGCGAATAATCTTTCAGTAAATTGAAACTGGTCTTTTCGTATCTCCGGGCCTCATTGACTAGCAATAAGACAGGGAAGGTTGTGTGATCTAGCTTTGATGAGAATAGAGAGGGGCTAAACAGCGAAAGCTTACTTTGATGAAATAATAAACGACTATACTTCGACAAAGGCAAGGAAAGTGTTGTTTTAATTAGCATTTTTGTGTAACTGAACCGGAAAAGGCTGGATATGTTTATATTTCATTGGAATAGTGTGTTTAGAACACAAGTTATACATCGCTTGCATTAAATAATTTTTTGGACATTTCAAATTAAATGTGTTCCATTAAAAATAATTGTCGTTTGCAATTGCATCATGTTGTTTGCTTTTTTGTAAGTTATACCATTTTGCCAGGCAACAATATGTAGACCTATTAACTACGATAACGTCAATATTTGATTTTGATATTCATTATTGCAAAAATAAATGAGTATAGAAGTACATTGTAGTCGTTTTGGATAATTTATATTTTCTTTGCTGAAAAGCTTAAAGTAAAAAAAACAAATTATTTTCCGTTTCAAAAAAATGTATTTTCTTCATGGTTTATCTTTCGTAAATATTGTCACTACATCTAATATTTAAATTATTAGTAGGGGCGCACATTTACATTTCGCCATGGGCGCCACTTTGCATAGATGCGCCACTGCGTACAACGGGCGTTTTGTATCAGAAATTCGAAGTGCACTGTGCAAGAAAATATTTCTTGAAGCACCAGGTTTGTTCTTTCCTGTATCGATGGTTTTACAAACCTTAAATTTCAGCTTGATGTAGATGTGTGGCTCGCCATTAGTCTTATGTTTGTGACATCAAGCTCTGGTTTGCTGGTGCGCTGCTGAGCGTTCGGCTAGTTGCTTGCAAGTGCGATACATGACCGGATGCAAACTGAGTGTTAGTTTGATTTGCACGGAATAACTAAACTTTAATTAACGTGAAAGAAACATTTTACGCGGAAACGCATCGTGTGGCGCGCATAACTAAGTACGTGATCTTGATGACGTGTGAGTATTTCGAGGTAGAATCAACGACATAGAAAATGGACTATACGTGAGATATTACGCACACTTTAAGTGAATCAGACAACCAAACGGAGCATCCATCAAGACTACCACGTGATTTGCAGGAAACAGCAATAATACAAACACATTAACGGTAAACACAGAAAGTGCGCTTTATTTTCAAGAAAATATCATCGCCAAAAACGGACTTTGACAAACATATGCATCATTTCCAAAATTTGTTCCAAACTTTAACTTATTTGCTTGAGACACACAAAATCTCCGCTTCTATGGAAATGGACAGTGATCCTGATTTGTGGTTTTGCTTCACACAACAAACTGGAGAAAAGCTGGAGCCGTGGCAAATAAATTGCAATAAACGTATATCAATAAAATATCTTGAAAGATTAATTGCAAGCTCTAAAAGCAGTTGAACAAGCAGCTGTATCTAAAAGCATTCCGGTTGACTGCTTCGAACTTTCATCGGCAAAACAAAGACTTCACTAACTGCGTTTTCACGCCTGGACCATAGGTCAAAATGTGTTTCTTATAGCTTTCGTCAAGACGAGCGGTTTTATTTAAACTGACGCTAGCTGCCGATCTGTTGCGTGAATAAAGTGACTCACGGCTGCAGGTTGGCATTGGTTTATCCCACTCTCCAACCCCGTCGTTGTTCTCGTCAACGCATGCTACAGTGTCGCTTCCACGTAGGTAGTAACCGACGTCGCACGCAAAAGTTGACCTCGCGCCCCAAACGGAGCTGGGTGATGACGTCAAACGTCCGTCGGCAGGGAGATCCAAAACAGGACAAACGATTGCTAAGAAGAAATATTTTTTCTTCAGAGAAGGTTAGCTGCATGACATTTCGACTCTAGACAGTAACATCGAATGTATACACAGATTAAATCTTCAAATATCGGTTTAGCTATTTGTAGACTGTAATTTTACTGGTTGTTACATATCACCTTGGCAACGGGGCAATGGTTGGTCCCACTCCCCTCTTCCATCTCCGTCGCGATCAATGCATTGTAAGGTCGGCGAACCAATCAAAAAGAAGCCTTCTTCGCAGGCAAGATCCACTCGAGTTCCAAACATTGGAATGCTGTTTTCTTTCGAAAGAAAGCCGTTAGCTGGCGCTACGACGATAGGACAGGTGATCACTGCAAAACAGAATTTCGTTTTTTGATCAGTTTGGCTTAGGTAAACATTTGAAGCAGTGATTTTTCATTGCACAGATTGCTTTTGGATCGACACCATCGGTTTCAAATCAATTTCTGAACTCCACACCTGCAACAAATGCTCGTTCATGTCCAACATAATTTGCTGCTGTGGCATAGTAACCTAAACGATTATAAGCATTCCACAATGACACTTGTGCTTTCTGAGTTTAACGTGGTATCAAGTGGATTTGGAAAGAATGCCGCAACCGTCGCTCTAACAAATATCACATCAACGATCGCTACGGTCACCAACTTTAGAATGAGTAATTTGATTTTGTAGACAAATTTCAGAGGAGGTCGACCAACATTTTCAAAACCTAGGCTGCTTTTTAGATTTTATCAACCGCAAAGTACGCGTCTGATCCTATCGAACTTTTCTCAAACTTTTCCTCGGGAATTACTCAAATAGTGTCCTGTCGCTTAAGTTGGTGCAGCAAATAAGTTACCCCATTACACGGGTTCCATTGAACCCAGCATGCCTTGATTGTGATCTCAGGCAGCTCTAGAAACGCTTACACTGAAACGTTTAATATTTTTCAAGCAATGGTAATTTCGTCCTAAAAATGTTTTTTGATTTTCTTGGTGTTTTTACAAATGTAGCACATTACATGGTGAACAAACTCTGACGCAGCCTTGGGCGAAGGTCAACTGCCAAAGCTTGCACAGCCTCACTTCAGCTTTGACAGTGTTCATAGAAGTTGTAAGAAAAATATTTTTTCATGTCAGAACTATTTTAAATCACTTTTTAAAAAGGAGTAACGAGGGTGTTTTCAAGAAACTTCACAAAATTATGTAGCCTAACCGGAAAAAGATCATTGCAATTTTATAAAGGTGATATCAAGGAAACAGAGATAAGTTTTGGGAACATTTGTATTTTACACGAAATAATCATCCAATGGATCTGCTGCACTCTTGGTTGAAGGGGTAAATACAGGTGCCCAAGGGATTCACGTTGTGACTGAAGCAAGGTATATAGGGCATATAGAATATTTTGTAAGGGATGCAGTTTGTGCTGGACGCTTCATTTGCTAGATTTACCGGAGTTTCGTGTATTTCCAAAGGGTATATCTCCAGTTTCTCTCCATGTACAAACAACAAGATTGGATACGATTTAATTCAATAATGTTAACAAGAATTGCCAAAGATACCCCAGGGCTTTTCAACAGTGTGCGTTGCACAGCTTTTTTCACTGTGTGAAGTATATCGCATTTAAATATCCTCATTCAATCACTTACTATACACCAAGAGCGTAAGCCTCTCCCCCTCAAAAATGGGATGACGTCGTTTCCGGCTTCCCCCCAATTACATATCTAATATTATTAATTTGACAACTGTTTTTCCTGAAAATTCACAAACCTCCATGAGCTTTGGATTTAGAGAAAAATGGCACGTTCTTTCTTTAAGACCCATAAGAACAGCTTTCCTAAGATGGCAAAAAGAATATTTGGTTTTACTTTACATTGCTTGTCAAAACTTACTTTCGCAAGCGGGAGCCGGTTGACTCCACTCCCCCTCGCCGTCGTTGTTACGATCGACGCAGCGAGTGATGTCACTTCCGCTAAGATAGTGACCTTCATCGCAGGCATACGTCACCACCGCATCCCACAAGGGCGGGGTCAATAAAATCGAGCTTCCGTTTCTTGGTACTTCCGCTTCGGGGCAGGTGATGGCTGTGATGGCGAAAACAAAAAATGGTGAAACACAACTGCCGGTAAAAGCGGCTTAACCTTGCCACAATGTTTTCTTGCACGACGCTATTATCAGCTAAAGTGAGCTTGTTTTTTTACTTACCACACAAGTTAAATATTAACGCATTTTCTTTGAAACGTTGTGCACATTCATCAAAAAATCTGATTCTACGAAAAATCAAACACATGTCTGGTTACGTTCACATGCTGGGGGTGGGTCGCTCCATTCCCCGCTGCCATCCCGGTTTCTGTCACTGCACTCCACAGCACTTTTTCCTTTCAAGAAAAAGCCCACGTCGCACGCGAATTGACGAACTGTTCCGATAACAGGCGGATCTCCGACAGAAACGGCGCCATTTGCCGGTCGGCTCAGTTCGTCGCACGTGGTTACTGCAGAAAATGAAAAGTTGTCGAGTTCGAGTCTTAACGCCAAACTTGGAAATCAGCTTTAATTGATCGGAAAGCAGGCGAGACCTGCACTGGCCACACATAACCATCTTATTAGCAATTTATTTAAAAGTCTTAGGAAGATCGCACACAGCAGTGTTGCCAACTACAGTATTTTTTATGTTTGCGAGTTTAAAGCTCGTGGCGACAAAATGTTAATGGGTGTCACTTAAGAGCAATTTTCTCAGAGATGAATTACAAGTAGCACTCGGAGTGAGAAAAATCAATTCAACTCAATTACGTCACCCGTGTACTTCGTCTGATCACAGGAAATAACTTGTTGGAGCGCGAAATAGATAGTGAGAGGCTATAAGCTCAAGACGTTTCTAGGGGCGGCTACTACAAGTTCGGTCAATTAGTGGTTATAAACTGATCAGGCAGTTGGATAGTTTCTGGGAAAGCCTTGTCTGCGGTTGGATGGTTTCTGGGAAAACACCGTGACCAGGCCCGCAACCAGGGGTCAATCGGGCAATTGTAGCCCACGAAATGTTCAAAATCATGCTCAGTTGTAAGGCACACCAACAAGTTACAACCATTTTGCCCCATCCTCGAAAATAGTGCAAAAACGAGTTACAATCATTTCGCTCCCCCCCGAAAATAGTACAACAAGACCAAGTTACAATCATTTCCCCCCCCCCGAAAATAGTACAACAACAGGTTACAATCATTTTGCCCCCGCCTTCATGACAATTTCAGCAATAGATGCAAAGCGAAGAAAATGTTTCGAACCCCATACAACGAACAACTTACGTTGACATGTGGGAGTCCTGCCACTCCATCTTCCGTTCACTTGGCATGATATAGACCTTCTTCCCTTCAGAGTGTAGTTCGTGTTGCAGGCAAACGTGCAAGACGAGCCATAAAAGTTGCTGTTCGTGCAGCGAAGTTCGCCATTACCGATCGACTTGTATCGAATAGAGCATCTGGTTCCTGTGAAAAACGGAACGCGTGACCCTTGTTAGGCTTGTTATCACTTTGTGAGATTTGTTTTGCGCAATTAGTTCGACAATTATTTATAAACCTCTACCCTTGGACTAGACTGCTAATTTCTAGTCTTGAAATATATTAGCATGAAAAAATACGCGATGTTGGGAACAAGCACGTGAGTCGTGGCAGCAAACAGCCTAGGAGAGATGCGATGGATCAAATGCCCCCCCACGGACTTGTCACGAAATCGTGATGTGGGCAAAGCTTTCGTTGTATTGTGGTGAGCTGTAAATAGCTTTCAGTCTACTCTGGTTTTCTGGACATCGCAACAAAGAAACCGGGAGGAACGCAGACATAAAACTGTGACAGTGGAACTAAATGCAGGCGTTATGAATCCTTTGTGAAAATTCGAACAATGCAACAATTGCTTTGCATTTCCTTACGATAAGATCAAAGATGAATCACGATGCCCACTTCATGACCACTGAGTTTCGGCTAACCTTTACAAAATCAATTTCAATCAACGTTGGTCTGCTATAACACAACAGGGTTGTTTTGAGGACGTGCTGCACTCACCCTCCTTTCCTTATATGAATTTTCATCGATATTTTGTTCCAAACACTTTCTTTCGTACAACCGTGCATTAAAGCTTCAAAATGTGCAGAAAATGATGCCTTATGCTAAAAACACGAGTTTAGAAATCAGTTACGGCTGAGGTCTGCCGTTTTTGTTCAATCTCCTTGTTTTCTAGTAATTTCATTTTACCATTAGTTTTGGATTTTTTTCACCAGCTCTTTACATTTCTACAATTTTTATGCCATTTCTTTGCACCTTTCCTTCGCATGTCTTCTTCATTACGAAGTGCCCATCCGTTTTCAGTTTTTTACACAACATTTTTCAACAGTATCTCGACAAATGCAAATCAATATCGTAAAACTACAGCTTGTTTGTAGAATGACTGCGGACCGCATGCTTAACGTTGGTTTCACGCATTGGTGTGAAAACGAACACAGAAATATGTAGTTTGCACTTCAATATTCTTGCTACAAAATAAACTCTATCAGACAAAAACTATTCAGGATGCAAGAACTCTGCACTCCAAGTGTTGCTAAGAGACTGAATAAAAAGCTGGAACTCAACCTCAGCTAACCCACGTTTGAACTGTTGCGTCTGCACATACGTACGGTACATTCTCCTGATTTGCGATTTTTTAAGCTTTAATTAGTTTTATCTGCTCTTATCAAGCATATATAACAAAACTCCGTTTGGAGTTAGGGCAAGAGCCCATCATCACCGATGCACCAGCAATCACTTCAGGAACGTTCGAAGTGACAAAACAAGACATCAAAATCAAACAAGGATCTTCATTCCTTTTCAACGATTACTCCGTTAGCAAATCACCTGAATCTTTCACCGCCCGACACCGAAGCTCCCCTCGGATTGCTGCCACGATCCTTAGCGTCACAAACGGATGACGCATAAATGCGTGACTACTGGTTTTAAGGTTTAGTCGCTGAAGCGCAGGCAACAACGTACTTTCGCAAACCGGGCTCCTGCTCGTCCACGTCCGCGCCGCACCGTCGCATCTCCGGGTGGCCCCTCCCACAAGCCTGTAGCCTCTCTCGCAGCGAAACGTGCACAACGACCCCGGCCGGTACTGGTTCGTGCAAGAGATCAGGGCGTTGAGCGGAACCGTTAGCGCTGAACAGGAACTTTCTGGAAAAACACGAGTTTTTGAAAAGCGTAGAATTCGTTTTATTGTAAGATGTAGCATCACTAAAAACATCAAAGCGACCATGAGGCAAAAATGATTGGTTTAATGCTTCATTAAAAGCAGGGCAACTCGTTGAGTGTTTAAGCTTTTAACCTTGGCAGAGGTCATGAAGACATTGTAGATGTACTGCGTCAGATTGCTCAATTCTTCCCAAAGAAAATCAAAATTATCTGCACTGAGTAATAAATGCTTTCAAAGTCCACGAAGGCCCACTTCTGCGTGAACGTATATAACGCAAAATTTGTAAATAACTTTTCAGGATATCTCGTGGATGAATGTTTATGAAAAATTGTTTAAAACCTTTTTCCAGGTGACCTTGGGGTGAAAGAATACGGATTTGTGTGCGCAGAGGGGTCCCGTGCACCCCAATTGCACCCTACCTGCTGTTTATATTTGCATGACTTCCACACCAAACAGGTTTCCAAACTCAAAGTATCGCAGCAATGAACTGTGCAAAACTTTCACTGTGGCACGCCACTTTGAAAAGGCAATGCAATTACACCAAGTGGCAATAAAACGATTTGCGTAAAACATATTTTAAAGATAAAGATAATGCTAATGTTTCCTGCAGGGCCACGGACCGGAACCTAAATGTCGTGCAGTATAACTCTTTAATCTACTCCAACTTTGCTGCATCAGGCCATATTTGCAGTTTTCATGCGGCCAACCGTAGCTGTATATTAGCGGGAAACTTTCAGCATACGTTACACAACGTATAATTACAAACAACTGTATATTGTTTTTTATTAAAATTCAGTTACGGCATTTATCACAATAAACAAAAACTGTTTTTTGATGCAAGATATAAAAACCTCTAAACCGTATTGACAGTTTTACAAGAGCACATACAACTTGTTCGCATCATGCAATATCAGGAAAAGTAATAAGCAGATAGGATTCATGCCAAGCAAGCTCCGTCAGCCAGGCCGTCAGCAAATCGAAATATAAGCTTCGAAAACCTGCGTGTGGCACGCGCTCACTATTCGCCTGCCGCACGTCTGTCTCCGAGGACGTGCATAATCGTGAAACCAGATACAATGGCTTGTCCCTACCGATCCGCTCGTATCAAAAAACAGCAAGGGTTAAGAAAGGAATTTAAGTCCGGCATTCATGATATGACTTTGACAAGTTACCTTCCAGGCACGGCAGCTCTCCCGAATTGCAGAGATCGCCTGCGCAGCAGCACCTGCAAACGCTGTTGCGGCCAAACGAAGGCGAGCACTGAGACGGGTACCAGGCCGCCCTGGGGTTCTGCAGGTAATTGTTCTCGCACGCGGCCGATTGTTTGCATTTCTTGCTAATTCGCCTTCGTCCGTTTTCAACGCGAATTTCATTTTGACACGATTGCTGGGGAAAGATACAACTAGATTACAAAGATCGTCAGGAAACGTACAAGGCAAATCGCATTGATGCAATGGCGCTTGCACTTTGCATGAAAACAAACGGGTACAAAGACAAAACATGCTTTAAAAATGCATTTAAAAGACTTTTGAGCAAACAGTGTCGCCATCTGTCTTCTTCATGCTTTACTTATGGTCACTGATAAAGAACCGGATATCTTTAAGAGAATTTACATCCGCAGTTTGCATTTGACTTCCCAAATATTTTTGAATAATTTTCCCCATTTGTTTTGATAAAGCCATTGCTTTCAAAGTAGGACGCTGCTTTCTATTCCAGCATGTAGAACCAGCACTAATGATATCAACATATTGCAGACTAAATAGCAATGAGTAGATAACATTACACTCCATTTTTGTAGTAAAAAAAAAAACGATTTCTGAATTACATATTTCACATTAAGTCAGCAGCGCATGTTTTCCAAACATTGTCTTGTATGCCCTCTCACCTACCTGATTAGGCATGCATTCCCTCATGCCTTGGGCGTTGCATTCATCATTGGAAGCAGCATTCTCGCAAACATAGCATCTGCGCCGGGATGGCCGCAGTTTTTCTAAGCCTGTTGGCACCAAGTTCACGTATTTTAATTTGCGGAAATGTTTATAAGAAGTTTTGTAATTTTTACAAAAAAAGTTGTGCCGGAAAATTTCAATTCTGTATTTAGACAAATGCATCTTGGACCATGGCTACAGCGTGTTCCCAAAAATCTTTAATCAAAATAAACCCTATCGCAAAAAATTGTTACTACCGAAGTAATTTTTAAGGAAAAATTGTCAAATCGTGTCAAACGCATATCGTGCCGTAATAAACTACCTGTTTGAATAAACAGCAAGCCACTTAACAAGCGATCAGGTTGGCTGAGCTTACTTGGCGTAAGTTTGCAAACGTATCTTAAGGCTCGGTCGCACCCAGCAATAGACCAGCGATAACCGGAGCGGGCAGAAACGATCGTGCACGACTTGCTCGACATCATTGGAAGTGATCGCGATCGCCAGTCGAAGTAATCGGCGTCACTCCCATCGGAAGTAAACATCTCTCTGCTTCCGCCTTCTCTGTACAAGCCTAGGTCGAGAGTAGAAGCATAAGCAAAGCAGCAAATGAATACACGAACGAACTCTCGGCCAAGTTTTGTTAACTGTCCAGCAGGCACTACATCAGGCAACTATGCATTGTTCACGGGAACTTTCGAAAGGCGCTTTGCTGGTATCCCTGATGCGTGTTTCCTGTGCAGGGTTGCTGGGTGGAAAAATGCTANGCAGTATATTGCTGGNAACGTACTACACTTTTTGTCTTTCTCATCGTGATAAAACCAAAGTTCGGGCGTACTTGAATTTTAGACTGCAAAAGGTCGTGACAACTCAGAAAACTTGCTTAAAGCCCACAACCACTGTATTCGAAAGAAACTTATATCTTGTTCGACCTTTTGGAGTTATGATGCTATTATCACCTATCGATGGTCATCACATAACGCCAAAACGGCGTTTGTCACAAACATTTCCGTTAAGGCAGTTAAGTCTTGTTTGATCCTGAAAAACAAATCCGTCATTTGTTGAACTGCATCCTTGCACGATACCTTACACTGGGTATTATTGGAGCAACCTTGCACAACCCCAAGGTCGATTGTGCCCCAGCTGACTTGGATGCCCCGTTCATGGGACGGACAATATGAGGGCTTGCAACAACTGCATTTTTCAAAGTCACAGTAAGTAGTTGTACACGGTATTCAGATAATTCGCGCTTTATTTTCTTTCATGATGACACACGAGTCGCCATCGCCCACGCCCGCACTTTCTAATGCAAATTGCTCGTGTTATTACGCATCAGGTGCTCTGTATTAACGCGACTACCTGGATTGTGGTCTTAAAGAATATAAAAGCAGCGCCCGATCTGACCTTATCGTTTGCGTTGCAAACAAACGAGAAAATGTTTCGCGTCATTTGCTTCCAGCGCTCCTTCACGCAAACCGTTTGTTCTGTTCTCCTACAGTCACCACGTTTGCCGGATCGTGTTGTTGGTATACATACGCTTTGTGTGGCGGCCATCAGGTTGTAACGCCCGAAGTAGGCTTGGGAAGATTTAACGTAGTCAGTGCGTTGCGCTAAAGTTTATTTTTTGCGTACATTTTCATTCGCTGCCTATTTTTGGGCAATGCATGGTGGGCCGTTTGTCGAAGGGATTCTTGCGAATCGGGCTCTTAAATAAAAACGGTGTCGTCAGTTTCCAGTAAATACATGAAATCTAAACGGAAAAAGTATTTCTTGCACATGAAAACTAGAAACAACTGACAGAAAGAAGAAGAAAACAACTTGAACTCTTGTCTTCCAATGCGGGAAAATGTTTTTACGGCGTAATCCTTGATGTAATTGTTGTATTTTACTACGTAATACCCCGTGGCGAACGATATAAGTGTCACGTAAATGGTTTTTATTGCTTGGTTGGTGGACACTGATGAAGTCAACTTTGACCAAAAGTTTGCTGTTGTCTGATTTTTAAACAACTACATACACAATCTCGCTACTAACAGAAAAAAGTGAACAGAAAGAAACATTTTCTACAAATAGATCGTTTGTCGAGGTTGTTCTATGTCGTCGACAAGCCACAAACGCCAACTTTTCCACAAAGTGTTGACTGAATAGAAAGTCCTTGAATGGTTCTCGCTGCAAAACACGTCGAAGGTCACAAAAGGATATTTGAAAAGAGAGGTAAGCTCGTACTGCGACACGCATAGTCAAGACAGGTAATAGGTTTGAATGTCGCTTGCAATTATAAAGAAACACTACATTCACATCACCGTCGTTTGAAGTCTGTTGACCCTGTGCCCGTTTATGGCCGTTGTCCCATCAAAACTATGAAAGTTAATTTGAATTTAAATTTTCCAAACGACTTTTTCTTGGAAACAAGATGGAAAATTCTTTTTGTGGAAACTAACAAAACTCAGTGGAAAACTTTCTTTTTTGTGTCTCTAGCAGTGTTAAGAACGAGTAAAAGTTCTTGAAAACCTTTCAGTAAAGCGTCAGCCTTTAATTCGCTGGAAAATTTGGCTCACAACGTATCTTTTTGCTTTTGCCGTAATACTCTTTGTATCGAAAACCATTCTAACATTTTGAAATACTACAACCTTGCCTCTGAAACGTTTAAGCTGTTTTCTAACTTCAAGCTTATGTTCATCTTTGTTTGTGCTGATGTTAAAAACAATGGGCTTGCAGAGAACAAATTGAAATGGTGATGATCTTCGTGATCAACAGAAAAACAAGAAAAAATCCATTTTTGTCTGCACTCAAACCGCGGACAAACTCTTACTGCAAAATCATGAAACGACGTCACGGATAGTTTTTTGACCCAAAAATTTTCATTCACAGTTTCGAACCACATATTTTAACGAGGAAATAATCCACAGCAAGCGAATAATTTTTATCGAAAGTTGAACCAACGGATGAAATATGGAAGCCACGATGCAGAAGAAGGTAAAAAATCCAACACTTCAACACACTTGCACTCACCGATGTAGGCTGAACGGGCCCCACCGCTCATCATCAGTACTCGAACAAAGTTCATTTCTGCGCTGGAATGAATCGACGCAAGAGTGCCTTGATCTCTGGCGCAATCTCGCTCGGCTTGCTCGAAAGATGCGTAATTTTTGGAAACTCGCCAGCAAAGCTTCCTCCTCCATGCGTAATATCCTATCGGGCATAGCCGCACTCCTGTGTGACGTGAAAAAATTAGATAGTGAGTAAAACAATGTTGTTTTCTCTCTTTTGGGGGAAATCGAGTTTGTTTCTCACCGTTGTCTTCCCTGACACAGGCCCGTAGCCAGGTTTAAGGATTGGGGGATGACAAAACACATTTTTAGGGGGGAAGTTTTTGTTATATGTAAATGTTTTTTCTCGGCACAGCAAATTTGGAGGCACAAAAAGCTAATGGGGCACTGCCCCCGAACGTACCCCGTGGCAGCGGGCAATGCAGGGGTAACCATTCGTCTACTAAAGCTATATTCTTAGGCCTGGAAAAATTTGGCCCTCAATTTTTTATATTTATTGTTTTTATTACAACACTGCAATGCACTATGACCCTGGGTTGAGTTTCATACATGTTTTTATGCTTACGTTATTTCGCAGTAAGTATTTTCATTTTTTATGTACGCATTTCCATAAGCGTAGGAGCAGGCAAATTTTTGGGGATGCGAAAGATTTTTGGCCAAATTTTCCCAAACGTGCCTGAAAAAACTTTGGGACACTTTTTGTGCGAAGATCTCATGAAGACCCTTTTTCGGATGATCTCCAACAAAAGGTCTTCGTGTGAGTTTGGGCGCCATTTATTTCAAATCAAACACACGTTGGGCGCCATTTTTGCCAGTATTTCCAGTAAATTTCCCCAGATTTTCAGGGATTTTAAGAACGTTGTCACAGATTTGGCCGAGATTTCCAAATCAAAACGTTTGGGGGTGTGCTTGCACACCCTGCACCCCCGCCTCCTACACCGCTGTGTATTTCTATTACCTTTTGTAGCTCAGTGTGCAAAGTTGTAGGCCCTTCTCCAGTAAACAACCTTAGCCCTATTAATCCGTCCTGACTGCGGGCCTGCCCTGGCAATAGAATCCACTACTGCAGCAAGTTCTC
>JGI24158J21664_10007749_pt1 | contig 14271 bp, 7 predicted proteins | sample Ectturendosymbi3_FD_21664 | JGI IMG/M metagenome (IMG submission 21664) | reverse complement strand
CTATGACCAGCCTTAAAACCAAACTGATTGTCTGTGGTACCAAGCAAAGGAGAGATGTTAGATAAAATGAAGTGCTCAAGCAGCTTTGACACCACTGAGCTACTGCGACTGGTCTGTAATTTGAAGTGTCAGACATATTCCCATTCTTGTTTTTGCGTATGGGAACTATTGGTGTGTTTAAACAGGAATTGGGTATATACCCGTGAACAATACACATGTTGAACATAATAATTTTGTACAGTATCATCACTAAAATATTTGAAAGTTGTTTCCAACAGGTGCAAATAATTACTTAAATCATGGAGCTTAATTTAGTCACTGATGTAATAAATCCAGTATTGCCAGTGTCAAGCGAAATTTCTGACTTCACGCCATGTACGCATGCACAGAGTGATATTCTACGTATCAAATACGCTGAGAAAACTTATGATTTGGGCTTAGGGATTCGTGTTTAGGAAAGTGTGTCGGGTGAGGGTTTGAAAAAGAAAATTGAGGTCAACGATTAAGTTCGACAATTTTCAATGGTTATAGTTATTCTCGTACTATACCTTGCTGTGGGTGCCTGATATCTAACCAAAATGTTTTTATTTACACAACACACATCAAACAATAATTGCTAAACCTTATTTCTTTCTTCTGAGAAGTAAAACAACTGAGAAACAACAACAGGTCAGAAATTTCGCAGAGGTCAAGAATTTCGCTTGACACCGGAATCGACATTTTGCACGTTTTCTTCGCTTCTTAGCAATACGTTCAAGTAATGGCGGGAAACAATTATATCATTTCGAGAGAATCTTGACCTACAGTACCTTCATCTTCGAAGATCAGTTGCAGCAACTGGCGCGAAAGTAACTATTAAGTCACTGACGCATGAAAACGTCGTTTCCAAGTGTAGACTGAAAAAAAACTATAACCGCGCCTCGTCCCTTACGCTCACCTTTGGCCGCTTCCCGTCATTTCCCAGCGTAGGTAAGGTTTTAAGCTTTGAAAGAGATCACGGTACTGCTTGCTGAACAGGTCGGACAAATCACCAAACACAAGCTGCTTGTACAAATTTTATTGAAAGGAAAGATATGTAAGCGATAGAGCGATTCCAAGAGACATTCGCATCGACCACACACTGCATCAGAAACGTGATCTCATACATCAACTAGCATTCAACTATATCTAAAGTATATAAGCATGTGATTTTTACAATCATAGTAAAAACAATCCCTTAAAGAATGAGAGAGAGAATTGATGAATTTGCTCACAAAAAATTGCGACACTTCGGTCAAAAGTTAAATGCCAACCCTTTTGCAATTTTACTATTTTCGAACTTTTGATTCCAATAAAAAACGCAATCTTTCTGGCATCGGCTAGCTTGTTAGTCTTAGTATCGAATAAAACATTTGTTTACATTTATTATTTATCTTGGAATTGTTCAAGAATTCCTGATAGTTTGCGGCTGGTGTAAGCGCAAAATACAGCCATACATTCAAAACATGTCTTCAAACTTAAGAAGTGCAAATATGCCGCGGAACAACGCCGAGAGGTACGGTTTGTCTTAAGAAGATGGATCCATCTTGCAAGCCTAATATCAACAGCTCTTGTTATTGCCGCAAGAAATTAGAAATGACTATAATCGTCGCAAAAACAGCCGATAGAAGCAAAAGAGCAAAAAGAAGAAGAAAAATAAAACTACAAAACATTTCTCATTCATTTAAGGTTCGAAATTGGACAAACTTCTTCCGCCCAAGTCCGGCGATTCCGCGCTGGTTGATCTGCACAATAGAGATGGTTATTTGCAGCCACGCAACATGTGAAAATAAGAATTGGGGAAAAAAGAAGAGCAAGAGAAATAGATAAAACGAACAAAAGCAAGCATACGACCCAGCAAATTAATACTGTGAACAGAAATGACTAGCAGAAGCGGAAGGTAGTTATGTTAATTTAGGGTGATTTCTGATATTTTCTCTAACCCAAAACTGTGACGCAAAACGTTTAGACTTGTCTAGGACTTGCCACGTCTAACCTACTATAAAAACGCCAGAAGCGGAACTTACTGTAAATATACAAAACAAACATTCTTATCAAGAGATGACAAGATCTGCAGAAATTGAACGCATTGTTTTCTTAACTAAATATTTTCTTACAGATGACACAACTCAACAACGGAATGCACAACAGAGCGATCCGACAAAACAAATAAAGGAACACACGCACCTGTATTTTTCGCTACTCCCTCTGGACAACCAGGATCTTTCGCTATACTGCAAGCGCACTCCTCCCATCCGCTTCCGGCGAAAGTGTACAGCAGCCAGAACGACCGTTATTACAAGCAAAACAGCCGCCACAACCCCCACTGCTATAGCGGCCACGATTGTTTGACCTGCGATGAGTTAAACACAAAGAAATAGTCAAGAACAACAAAATGAAAAACCATTACAACATTAAAATCAAAAACGCATTTCGCTGAAGTCTTTCAGCGGAACGCAGCCAAAAGACGAAACATGCGCAGCAGCAACAGTGTATGCGGCAAAACAGAAGGAGCAAGTTCCGAGGCAGCCAATCGCGCGCATTTTGCATTGATCGCCGCGAGGATTGCTGTGAAGATAATAAAAGTGGCAAGCGAAGTCGCTGATGGAAAAAAATGAAAGCGAAAAATTGAAGAAATTCTTGAACATTTTTCTTCTGACCATGTCGTGAAAGCACATCGTAAAGTTTCATTTTTAAGAACACCCAAGGAAGAAAAGTTTTTACGTCGAGGGGCAGCTGCACTTGGCATAAAAGCAGCAGTTCTTTCACAGAAAAGCAGTAGTTTGGTTTTTAAGAAGTTCCATTTAACCTACCAACATAATTCCTGTTTTTTCGTAAATATTTAGAGTTTGTTTTTGTTCGAATCGCCCCAAAAGCCATCTGTCCATGCGAAAGCTGTTAACAGCGATCGACGCTCTGCACGTGTCACTAAGTAGATGTAAAACCTTTCAGACTGAATTTGCAATGCAAACTGGCCACAGTGCGCAAGATCTACGTGCATAAATACGCTCTTTCAGTACCAAATCAGTTGCTCACATTACACCTTTCAACGCCAGGAAAGATTTTGAACGCTAAAGCCAGAGATTGCCAAATGGTGTGTCGCGACATCCTGGTGTTGCGGTCCCTTAGTGGGTTTGAATTCAAGACTGCCAAACGGCTAGCATGCAGTTACACACCATTGCATCAAGAAGCAACAGAGCTCACCCGACAAAATACCACTTGACTTCCGTACATTCCTATAGGTCAGGGGTGGGCAAATAGCGGCCCGCGGGCCACATGTGACCCACCACAGCGTTTTCAGTGGCCCGCGGAACAATTCATGAGTTGAGTTGATCTTATTTGGCGACAATTAATATTCGGGAAGAAAAAACACAAATTAGTGCAAGGAACCCTGGGCATTGAAGGAACCGGAAGGTTATCGAGTCGATGCCCCTCAACAGTTAAATTGGTAGCCGGTTAGCTCTTTCGGTAAAGAGCTGGCCTCACAATTGTGAGGCAGGAGTTCCCCCTCGCCGGTTGGTCCCTTGAGCAAGCAACCTAGCACTCAGCTTATGGGCTGATGCTGCTACCGCCCGCGGTGGCCCAAAAATTGCGACTGCGCTTTGTGCAATTACGTGCTGTATCACGCTGTTGTATCGTGTTCGTACGCCAGTACTTCACCATGCTTCGACTGCTGTGATTCATGTGTCGTGATTGTGCTCGTCTTTCCGCAATAAGCAAAGCATGCAACTCGGAGGGAAACCTCCATACGCAAGAAGAACAGTTAAATTAGCTTTGTTACTGTCCAGTTTCAACTCGTGGTGCTGCATATCATGAAAACCTGCAAATCTGAAATCTCCAACTCATCACAGTAAATGTTAGTGTTGCGGCTAATTTGAAATTGCTTGTATTTCCATTAGAAGGTGCGGTGCGGCCCTCCGCTAAACAGAACCTTCTCAAAGTGGCCCCCAAGCCAAAATAATTGCCCACTCCTGCTGTAGGTGGAATTCTTGGCGCGCTTTCTGTTCATGGTGCCTCACGATCCGGTTGTTTAATGTGACGTCGCGTTTGACAGTCACGTGTGCGTCGCTTAGAGACTACAAGGGCGCCACAAGTTTACATCAACCGTTTCAACTAAGATGTCAGGCTTTTAAAAAATCTGTTCAACCCCAATCTGTGTACGTGCATACGAGTCTGCAGGAAGTTAGAAGCATCGCGTGCAGTGACGTGCCAACAGCTGAATTGATAATAATGAATCGCATTAAATAACAACCTGTCAATATTTTTATGCAGTGCATCGCTTGATTTTATGCATGGGATTAGTGGGTCGGAAGTTCATACCAGTTGGGAACCACTGGCTCTCGCGGTATAAGCTAAAAATTATTGAAAAAAAGCCAAATGAAACTTGGGAATTGTGACTCGGTGGAACCGAATTGGACCATGAATTAGCTCTTTTTGAAGAAGTCTTCATACTTTCACAGTAGCTTCTGCTACTGACATTTCTCCTACGACAACCCTTGAAAATGTTTTCCTTTGTAACAAAGTTTCCAAGTGCACACGAAGTTTAAAGAAACTTGCACAATTGCTTTTATCAGACAGGCGTCTACCAGTCCCAACGCTGTGAATGCTGTTTGCCATATCTGATGCTGGAAACATGCAAATGAAGTGCGACTTTGCATCAAACGAAATGTTTTAGCATGATTGCCAGCAGAAGAAAAAAGTTCGTTGCTGAAGGTCATGGTCAGGGCGCAAGGAGAGGCGAAACAAGCATGCAGTATTAATGGCGCGTTGTGCTGGTGATATTTGGTAAGTCAGTGCAGCGGTAAAAAGCGCGCAGTTCCAGTCGTGCAGAGAAACAGCGCGGTGCAGTTTACTTGTATATTGCGACGGCGATAATAACAATGAGGATGATCGCCGCCAGGACGACGCCAACGATAAGTCCGATCAGGGAGGAGCCTAAAAGACGAAAAGTTTAACGGTGCGTTATCCTCTGCTGCCAACGATTCAGCTCGTTTTTTGAAAACGCGGAAGTGTAAGACCTGTTCCAATCTTTTCTTTCAGCGCCTTTGCGAAAACGTGAAAAAAAACGGTTTTAGAATAAAAAATTAGGCAAAAAAGTTTTTCAAGACACCAAACATTTTGCAAGGTAAGCGTCTGCGATGCAATCGCGGTGCGACCTCCGCAACGCAGTACAAATATATCCGCCGAATGTTTTCACAGGTACTACCGATCAGTTTAACCAATTAAAGGCAATCAGTTCGTTGAACGACATTCCGCGTTTCTCTTCTTCATGTTGATCGTGCGTTGGTTAAGAAACCTGCAAGTGATTGCTAGCAGTGCAACTGAGCCCGCACTTGCTGGGGATTGAACCGAAGTGCAGGCCCTCGGATGGAAGAGGGTGAGGGGAATAACCCCCGAATGAAACTTCACCCTCCGTGAAGATATTAAGCTCAAATCAGCTCTGTTCTAGTTCTTGATACCTGCCCACCTCCCCGCGAGACCTAGACTGACGAGGGGCCTGCAAATGCGTCATGCCAAATGTGCAAACAAGGTGACAAAGAACCCGTGCATTGGGAAAATGTGCTGTGGATGAAAGCGTGCAAAACGTACGATAGCGCTTCTTCGATGCGTAAGCACGAACTACTGTCAGGTCAATTGAAATTATGGGACGTGTTTGTAGAAAAAAGGCATCTCAAAGCTTTGCAACGTCAACTTCATTAAAATTTAACTTCCAAGATGGATTTGCAAACCAAATTTTTCAGCTGCCTTTTTAATTCAAAACTGTTCATCTTCAGGACCGTAGTCGAGTTCTAGGGTTTTTTTGGGGAAAAAACATTTTAGGGGGCAATATTTTTGTGATTATTGTATGCTTAAAACAAACTGTATAAAAAATTATAGGTACAACATTCGGGGGACACAAAAATAATTTTGCGGTCACCGAAAGACCCCCTATGGCTACGTGCCTGGTTCGTCTCCGCAAGCAACAAACACATGAACAATCAAAAATCGAAAGCTATTTTGTTTCTACAACGCCAACCATAAACATTAAATCTTAATCTCAATTCAGCTAATTTTGTCGCTTCTTCGCCGCGACGACCGCAGGCAGCAGTGCGCACGCTCTGGGTTTCCAAAACAAGACAAAGGGAGCCGAGCATTGCAAGAACTTACTCGTCGACTCGCATCGCGTTCCTTGGTACCAGGTGGTGCACTTGCACACCGGATCGTTTACAACTGTGGTTACGCAGGAGCCGCCGTTCAAGCAAAACGAAGCGCCATCTAGCTGACACTGCTCTTCGCACCTGAACAACAAAAGGAAAGTAAAATTTGGCAAAACTACAAAGAGCATGCAAAATCGCAGGTTTGCTCCGCAATGATATGCGACAAACCTCAGCCAACGCAATCTTACATTTTGAAAAAATTTATGGATTAAAACTACGAACTTAAATAAAACGAGTTGATCAGGCGACCGTTCTAAGCGAGTTTTTATCTAACAATCACGTTCAGGTCAATCATTTACACTCGGGCAAATAAATCAAAACACTCCCTTTCAAGTTTCCTATCAAGCGTTTATCTAAAAATCAAGACACTGCTTTTCGTAAACTGCAAAAACGCATGAACAAAGCAGCCAAGACCGCGAAACGTTGATTCAAATGTGACATGGCAAAAGCGGCTTTAAATGCAACAGATTTTTCCTTAGTAAAGCACAATTCCCCATTAAAGCAATTTTCTAGTTCATTAACCATTGTTATCACCTGGATACAAATATTTTTTGTAATGCCTTACATTCTTCCTGGGTTCGTCTGGTTCTTGTCCCTGTAGCCGGCGAGACAAGCGCAGGTGAAGCCTGGGTGGGTTACAGAGTCAGTGCACCTGGCGTTTTCCGGGCAGTCGTCCTTATTGTTAGCGCATTCGTCAAAGTCTGCAAAAAAGCAGCGGTTTTCAGGATTATTTAAACTTCTGACAGTATTTGCTGCTGAAACATGCCAAGTATTGCAGCTTGATATCTTCTCGGGAGCGGAAAAGCAAACGGCCAAAAGCTTTTCAAGCTAATCCTCATGGGAAAAATCAAGCAAAACAATCAAAACAAACACATTGACAAAGACAATTGACTGGCAAGGATAGAGAGTGGGGATAGTCTGTCACAATCTAAATCGCTAAAAAATACCCATAAAGTGGTTGTGCAAAGATGGACTACGAAATAAACTCGAGTGGCCAACGACGCGAAGTTTTAAAGAACGCGATTTTTGTTGTAAGGTCCATCAGCATAACGATCTGATCGTGTATTGAAGCTAACAATTTTGTCAGTGCTACATAAACGACAATGCAGAGCTGTGGGAACCTCCTCCTCTGAGCTGAAGCTGGCTAGTATGAGGTTAAGGCTTTTGTTTTTTATCAAAGTTTCCCACGTATTGTGGCATCCAGGGGCAGGATGTTGGCAGAAATAAATTGGATATGAAAATGGAAAGGCGAACAGTGTTTGAACTCATTAAACATATCATTCCATTAAGAATCAACTCACTTTGTATTTCTACAGAAATAACAGCAACGTTGACGCCTTGAAAAGTGATGGAGCTCAAGATTCTTTTAACGTCTTCTTTCGTTTTGGTGACGTTCGTAACATTTGCCAGTTCGATTTGAGCGTCGGCAACGACGCTACCTGACCGGAAAGTGATGGACACGATGCGGACGAAGAACACGCCGATGGGCCTGAAGAGTTGGTCGTACTGAAAAAAATGCAATCGCCCTGTAGCGCTCGTCGCTGCATTTCAACATTGATTTGCGAATTCATTAAGGCACAACATACGTATCATGAAAGAGAACAATGGTGTCTGTTCGAAGCTTCAAATATTCCAAGTCAAAGCAAAAGCGACATTCGGACTTGATTTCTTGTAAGCAAGAGAAAAAAGAAAAAGTCGCTGACGTCTGACTTACAATTAGTCGGATTGTATTACGCATCAATGTGCCGTTCTCTGAGTCTGCGTTGTTCAGATCGGCACTGAAGTTTTGTCTGATTGTCACGATGACCCTCACCACTTGAGCCACTATACATAAAAATAAAGCAGACATGAACATACATGTTGTCACAAGCTTCTGTAAATTCCACACACCAGCACTTTTGCTGACTACTCATTTTAGGCGTCAGCTGATGTCAAGGACGTGAGCTGCAGCGCAGTTGACTCCATTAAGAGAAGCAACCATTTCTTAAAGGAAAAGCATTGTTTTTATTAAAATTCGATGTATTTTGTTCAAATTCGACGCAAGAAGCATTGTATTTATTCAACTCGAGCACCTCTGTATCGGTTGGATCCCAGCGCAAACCTCTAATGCCTTTTTAGCAAATGTTTGCGCTACGCAAGGAGTATACAGCAGATTGTTCGATGATGTCCTTGGATTACGACAATACCTGGTGCAGTTACGAAAAATGCACATGCACGTTTTGCTGGCAGCATAGTCAGCTCTGACTCACCAACACAAGCGCTTCCCACTTGGGCTGTGTAACTGGGGCATCGGATCGTCGGCGTGGTGGCTGAAACCGGGCTGGTTGCTGTAGCGCTGATGGTAGCCGTGGAGACCATCGTGCTTGCTGTAGTGCTATCTGCACCTGCAGTTGTCGTGGTGGCAGAAACCGCACCACTCGAAGCAGTGCTGGGTGCGGCGCTGGAGGTAGAAGCCGTAGCAGCAGCCGTAGCACTCGAAGAAGTGCTGGATGGGACGCTGGGGGTAGGATCCGGAACTCCAGTGGAAGTGGCCCCGCTTGTGACGGAAGTCATCTGCGTTGTAGGAGCAACAGTAGAAGCAGTGCTAGGTGCAGGTGTGGTGGACACGGCGCCGGGCGTTGATGTGGACGTGGTACTCGCGGTTGTGGTTGTACTGCCTGTGCTTGTGGTCGCTTCTGTTGACGTGACACTGGGACCAACGGAAGATGTTGTTGGTGTTGTCGTTGGGGTTGTTGTCGAAGCTGCACTTGCGGACGAGGTTGTCTCTACCGGAGGCGTCACTAAAATTTCGCAAAATTGATTAGTTTTCGCATGCTTTCGCGCTTGGTGCCAGTTTTCGACGCCTAATTAGAAGAAAAATCCTCACGTTGCACACATCTTCGAGATGTACGCTAGTTTGCTAAATTTTTGTCTATGCTTTTTGCAAAAGTGTCTGCGTTATTACGCACCAAATGGTCCCGAAAAGACGTTCCATCTGCACGAGTAAAGCAATTTCTTGTTTATGACAAAGCGTATGCACACTGCACTTTTTTTTCTCAAAACGTCGAAACAATTGATTGTAAAACCAAAAAACATTAAGCCGTTCCGTTCATACGGGGGCTGCGAAACATGGGGCCTTGCGAATATTTTTACTTACAAAGCACTAAAAAAAATCAAACATTGAAACCACTTACCAACGGAATTGCATCTCGTTCCTTCAAACCCTGTAGAGCAACTGCACACCGGGTCGTTGCCAGTCGTGGTGATGCATGATCCGCCGTTTAAGCAGTACGGCTCTCCATCGAGTTGACACTGCTCTTCGCATCTTAAAAACAAAACGAACTTGCTTTGGAAACGCGGTAAAAGTTTGACTTACACTTTGGCGTGTTGAAAACAACGCCAAGTCTCCATCCAATCAAGATCCAATTATTTTTTTCAACGTAGCTTTTCTTCTGAGGGTCACCAGGCAGCTTCACCTTAACTGTAGGAGTCCTTCATCTTAATTGTAACATCAACACATGTGAGTCATAATCAAAATTCATAAGGAATCAGAATGAAAACCTCCAGGTGTGGCTGTTAAGGCTTCGAGGAATCAGCCTGCCACCCAGTACCACGTATTGCTTTCATATCTTTGCGATGATTCTGACTGCATATATCCACAATTTTGGAAGTAGAAGTGAAAAAGGAGAGTTTGTACCATTGACGCCGTGGCACGCAAAAGGTTTCCGTGTCAAAATAAAATGGTGTGTTACAATACCGGTGTCGAATGCTTTCGATTAAAAGAGAACAAACCGTTCGGCCAAGAGGGCCTGTTAGAATCTACGGAAGCTGGTGATGAATCGACGGATAATCAGCGACACGCACTTTCTATGGTTGATCGCTAAATACAACTCATCTGAATGCATGCTTTTTCGAGGTCGACAAAACATGCTTACAAATCTTTGGCACACTGCCAAGATTTAAACCTGCTGGAGAGCGAAAATTGGGCATACAGTGCTACGCACAGGACGAAATCTGCACGAGTTGTCCTGCAGCTTCGTTACAATTATTTCGCAAACTCTTGTTTCGAAGAACTTGCCACACACTTTTCCAGGGAGTTGGGTTCCAACGCATTTTCAAAAATTACCTTCCATACTTTTTTAATGCCTTTTCAATACTAAATTAAAAAAGTTCAATACCATGCCTTACCTTCATTTCTCGAAATTCTTAATCATGAAACACAATTTTACACATTGCACAACACTGCGCAAATATTATGAACTGCTTTTCCTTCAGGAAAACTGTGCTAACTTGCAAAGAACAAGATTTAAAGCATCGGTGTCTGAAGACTTACTGCATCAATCCAAAAGAACCTAAAGCAATTAAGTTGGTTTGCTTTGTCTACACACAAGCAAGAGATACCAAAAAAACTTGAATGAAACTCAGTACAAAAGGCAACAGAACACTGCAGCAAACTACATCTACACCAGCGGTCTCAAACGCGTCTTTGTTTTCAGCCAGATGCGCAAAGTATTAACTTAGAGTTCCTTCCCAATCGTGACATTTTTTAATCCTCCCAAATTAGCAATGTACACTAGTCCTTCACCAACCGCCTCACAATTAGATGTGAACCACACAGATTTACATCAAACATATTTTTGTTCATAACGAAACCTTGTTCAACGGTTGCCTTCCACGTGATAGCAGCAACAAGTGCTTCACAACAGACCATAATTCACAGAAGTTGTCACCAGTCCCGTCGCCACGGGGGCTTTTGTGGGCTTAGACCCGCCAACTGAAGCTCCACCCCCCCAAACTGAAACGTGAAAAACTATAAATCAGTGCAGTTTTTATCAAATTTTAGAAGGTCAAGACCCCTTGCACAAACGTAAAGCCTCCCTATTGAAGACTTCCTGTCGACGGTTCTGTTTGTCACCATGCATATGTTTAAAATAAATGACTTCTAAACACAAGCAATTGTCTGCTTGGATGCAAAGAAGTTATGGAAACCTGGAAAAAGTTTCATTTTAGCTGGATTTACAGTTTCTCTGTCATGTTTAACTCCTTGCGGAACTGGGCAAACCACGATAGATACCGGTTGCAACCCAGCACTCCTGCGGAACTGTGTTGAACATCTAGCGGACCGCAGCCCTTTTAAAAATGTAACCTGATTAGTGATTAACTACCCAATAATTCGGCCTTCAATTTTAACCATGATAGAATATTATGAAACTGTTGAGGGGTTCTCGACGAAACAACCTGTTTAACAGGTTTTTGTCGGTGTCCCAGCGCTTAACTTTATGGCATGTAATTTTCTAATGTTTGCGCCAATAAAATCAACTCAAATACTAACTTCCTCTTGAAAAAAAACTGACAATCAGAAGCTGGGGCCAAGATCAAAAGATTATCAAACTGGTTAAGATCACATCACAGTCATGATCTTGAACAAATCCAACTTGAGGTAGCTGGTGAAGTATTACTTTATACTTCTGATCTTTTCCGTTCAGAATTTCCATACTTTTTCAATACCTAAGGGACATTTTGGCCAAATTCAATACTTTTTCAAGGTCTTGAAAACCGATTTTGAAATTCAATTCTTTTTCAAAACTTTAAATACTGCGTGGTAACCCTAATTAATGCATATTTTTCTGACTCCACTTCTTGTGTATGGGGATGATCCCTCTGCAGTTTGTCGATTGTTTAGTGTCCTTCCAGAACACCATGCAACTTCACACTCACGCATCAGCCGGACTGCTTTTCTGTTCAAGGTTTTGAGCAATTCAGGCAGGATACCATCCCGACCTTTTAACTCCTGTGTATAGGAAATATAACTCCTGTGTATAGGCCCGCAACCGGGGTGAGGCAAACCAGGTGGTTGCCTCCTCAAAATTTTCAGAAACATTTTGAGAGCACCAGCAAATCTTTCGTCGTTACGAACAAGTTACTGTCATTCCCCTCCGAAAAATTTCAGCTGATTACGGCCCTAGCTGTGCGTCCAATGGTGTGAGAGTGAATGACTTTAACAGCTGTTTGAAACATTTTCTCAATCTGACAAGGATGTCCCCGTCATTGCTGACTGACACAACAATTTGATCGTTGTTGGATGTATTAATTTTAGATTGTTTGCCGTGAAGACACCGGATGGTTTGCAGAACAGTCCACTTTATAGTCAGTAATTGGAATCTAGTTTGTGTCCGGATTTTTCCCATGATTGCATTTTGAACTTTTTTACAATGAGTGCACATGTTCGCGTCTAAGCCTACGCGAATGTATAGAAGTATTACATGAAAACCGAATTCCGATCTCATAAAAGCTGCAGCTTTGTTTTGCAGTCAAGCTTAGTAGGCTACTTTCCTTGCTTGAACAACGTCTTTTCAAAGCAAGGTGTACCATAAATATTCAGGAAGAGGAAAAAGTTTTTGCACAATTACCAAAACCAGATTACAACTGTCAAAATCTTTAAAAATTTCCAAGTGCGATAATTTTTGATGAGCTAGGTGTGACGAACAATTATGGGGAAAGACTTCGTTCAGGCTTCGTCGACAGTTTGCCTAGTCGGGGAGTAGTCTTAACATAGATCGNAGTAAACTCTTAANTACTTCCAGAGCAGCCTGCTAATTNGCTCAACTATCGCCTTGGCTTTAACAGGCCGACCTTAGGACAAAATCTGCANCCACNCAAGCGGCACCGGAACGAATATGCTGTATGCTCTACCGCAGAGCAAGATCACGAAATACCGATACGGCACAGCAGTAGAATAACTAGGTCTTTTTGACAACAGCACAGCNGTAACTGCATACAACANCTAAACGGCATCAAATGTATACACAGCAAANCCTGAAGAAAATATATTTGCTNCAGCATACAATTGAATGCAACAGTTAGCCTACCTAGTCNTGATGCTTTTCCGGCTAGCACCACAGCTGCCAAAGTCTGCAGAAGACATTGCTACCAAATATAACGGAAGCAAAGCACTACTGCACTATCGGCTATCCCAGACGCAGTCGTGCAGAACGATATGTAGAACGCTAGATTCGAATGTTAATTCTTTCATTAATTTTTGTACCCTCACAACTTTATGTCATTGAAACACAGAGGTATTTTACAGAAATAAGAAAGAATAAACGAGGCATGGAGTCATGGAAATGCCAGCGAGCCCTACGACATAATTCAAATGAAAATTTTCCAAAGTCAAGAGCTGCTGTTAGTTAGTCTCACGACATGAATTGTTGCTAGTTTTTAAAGACACATCATCGGGTAGGTATGATTGAGTTTACAAGAAACTTACATTCTGCCTGGTTTTGTCTCGTTTTTGTCTCTGTATCCGGCAAAGCATTCGCAGGTGAAACCTGGATATATCACAGAGTCGTTGCACATGGCATTGACCGAGCAATCATCCATCTTGGCCGCACATTCGTCAATATCTACAAGAGAAGGATGCATTTAAGACATTTCGGCAAGCCGCTTAAAAGCTTTGTGTACTTCCGAGGTGGATATCAACGAGTATGCAACAGCACCTTGCTACTGCTCTATCAATGTTACTGCAGTTCTGGCAATAAAAATTCTATAGCCATAATAGGGCAAAGGTTAGCAAATCATTTTCCGTCAACGGCTGGGTGATGCTTAAATCAGTGTTTGTTTCGCTGCTTTCACGGATGCCTGGTTCAAATTATTCTTGAATTTTAAAGCTAGGTGTGGGTTTTCAGTCGAAGACTGTTGACGATGTTCTGAAAATCGTTTTAGGTGCGTGGTTTGACATTCCAGTGAAATCGGTGTCAAGTAATGGTAAAAAATATAAAAACTTCATCTCAGTCTAAATAAAGTTTGAGTCGAGTCGTGTAAAAAGTTTTAACCTTTGTCTATACCAGTGGTTCTTAATCTTTTTTGCATATCTTACCCTTCTATCAAACAAGATTACCAGATTTACCCCCAGTACATTCAATGGTGCTCTTTTTCTGAAAATACAAAATTATTAAATTCTTACAGTTTAGAATGACTTATAAAAATTTACATTGGCTGCAATCTATGGTTCAGTAAATTACTCCCTTGGAAGATGAAATTTACCCCTAGGGGTACATTTACCCCAGGTTAAAAACCA
>JGI24158J21664_10007748_pt1 | contig 14271 bp, 10 predicted proteins | sample Ectturendosymbi3_FD_21664 | JGI IMG/M metagenome (IMG submission 21664) | reverse complement strand
ACGTAGAGACAAACATACCAAAAGACTCGAAAGCAAAAATTATGCTGGCACTTTGCCCTGGAAGGTGTTTATTGCATCACAAGGGCATTAAAAATGACTAGACAATGTTTTTCCACGTCACAGCGAGAAACGTGAAGTTTGCAGTGAGTCAATGACCAAATTGTCATCCATTCAATTTTTTGTACGAAGCGCTACTATATCGCGGTAACGCAATTTTAGAAATCTGTACAGTAGGTTGAACAAAATTACTACAGACAGCAGAATATTGGTGTATAAAAAAGTATCTGATTTCGTGCTGAGCTGAACTTTTCTCCAAAAATTGTTGCTGGCAGGCAGGGGTGTATTGCTAAAAATAGAGGTGTGGGAACCAGGCCCGTAACCAGCTTGGANCACCAGGTGGGGCGAAGAGTTTTCTAAGAGAGGACCAAATTTTTTTAAACTATGCCTAATAATTTTAAACTATGTCCAAGATATTTTTCCAGGAGGGACGAAAAATTTTGTGAGGGGCCCCTGCGTCCTCTGGTTACACTTTGCATTTGATATTTTCGTCCTTATCCCTGTGCAAGAAATGGTTTACTAACAGGCTGTACACAAAAACTATCCCAATGGACGTTTTTGTGTCGGGAACCATCGATCAAAGAAAGTATCTCAAAAATTTAGGGGGAGCTTCAGCCTCTTAGCCCCTCCCTGGATCCGCCTATGATTGTGGTAAATCTATGATTAACTTGTCACCTTGTGGCGCCCGTGATCTGCACGTGGATCGGTGGCTGTTGTGTTGTGATCCCTTTATTGCGATACTGCAGTGTTCTTTTAGTGATGCATGCCTGTTTTGGTACGCATTCCATACGCCACGTTGTTGTGTTCATTGGTTGTTGCACGTAAAAGCTTTACTTGTCTCCTCCCGTTCATTTGTATCTTTTTGCGCAGGGCGCTTTGTGATTGGCGCGGAGTCTTTAGGGAATTAAAGCCTGGTTTTCCACAGAAAGTGTTTTAGAGGCATTTGCAGGCAGAGCGTGACAGCAGAATGCGCATGAGCTCTAGTTTTGTTTATGTAGAGGCCGTACACACGGCTTGCCCACTTCCGTAGCTTCCCATGCCTGTAGAGCATGGCACACCAGTTGTTGTTGTGAATGCTGGTACGACGACCACGCAGGAATGAAGATCTGTTTGGTAATTTAGCAAATCTCGAAATCATGACTGTCCGATTTCGCAACAAACATGTTACTCTATGTCCGCTAGTACCACTGCCGAACTTTACGGAATGCATCGATCCCGAGAGAAAAAGCTGGTGAGTTACTCACTGAGTAGATAAAATGCCAGTGCACATCCATGAGGTGGTGGGGGGTTGTTTGAGGTGCTGGGGGGTCCTTCAGCACCTTTAACGCCCCTTGGCTGCGTCTTTGGATACGATACACATTCATCTCATTCTCTTCAGATTGCGAAGTAACCCTAAGAATTTTACGACAATACGATATTGCCTGTAATTTATTTACCGAGAGATACGTGGGTTGACACCAGGCTATGATCACAATCACGCAATGAACGAACGCTGGTAAAAAAAAAACGGACAAAGAACATGCAGCGTATAGACGTCATAATCAGCCTCACGTAGAATAATGCTTCCGTGCGATGAACCGTTGCTCAATTAATTATTTTGCTTTAGAGGTTCCCTGGACCGCAGTTCAAGATCGTTGAAGGGAGTAAACCACAATGAACACGGTAAACTACGCCGGTTGCCATGTCAACTAGTAAGAGCGAAGTCCATGCGTTAAAAGACAAGGTAAACGGACAGAGTGAGCCTGACCTTTGACTCGATTGTTCGGAGCAAAAATTTGAATGGAAGCACTGGGCAGTGCTTCTTCCAGCCTCAGTAATATCCCATTTTTTACCAAAAGTCGTGGTGGTATGATTTCTGCTGACCTCAGCAGGCAAAGTGCGCAGGAAATCGATTTAGTTAAAACTGATCATTTCCAACGCAAGCATATTGGTCCTAAAANGTAGTACTTGCACTTCTCATTTACAACGAAGGCCTTCGTGAACGTTGACGACGGCGACCTGCCACAGTGGAAGTCGACCCGACGNGCAAAACTGCGTGAAAGTCACGCGATTGACGACGCTCGCGAGACGCGCAGAAGGACAACAGAGACACGAATGTTTTCGAGCAGCTTTGCAATGACCGAAGTTCGACTGCAATAAAACAGGATGCGGAACTGCGAACGGAACACGGAATACTGACGAGAAATTGTTGCGGCAACGAATTGGTCAAAGGTGCTCGGTTATAACCGCCTGGACATTTTCTGCCAAGCCAAGGAGACCAAAGTGGCCATCAAGATGTAATGTTTCCCTACCTTTTCTTTTCATGGTCGGCGCCTCGCATCGAAGCTATGGTTGAAACGAGGTATACATTGACGGCTCAAAAACAACTGACCACAGAAATCACTTAAATTGACACGTAAGTACGGCGGAAAACGACAATGGGAATTATTTCACTACAACGTACTAGTCGACCAAGCTCTATGACATATTGCAAAACGCGTATTACGAATTACACCGGAGCTGATGTTCCTAGCAACAGCGGCGCAACGCAACGTGTATATTTAAACTCTTTGCGAAATTTAGAAATTTTCTTGAACATCTTGAATAAGCACCGACTTTTACCAACGGTCAGGTGAACAAAAAGGATCTTCCATGTCAAACGCGCTCTTTCAGAATTCAAAGAGACTTATTTTTACCGCGGCTAATATACTACCAGCAATCAACATGCGGCTCACACTGCCACTGGTGAGGCATTGGGCGGCATTGTGAGATTAGGCGTGTTGCTCGCATTCTGCCTTTCCGCCAATTCCTTTTCGAGTTCGTCCAGCTTCTTGCGAAGGCAGTCGCGGACCGTGGTAAGTTCCTTGTGGCGCTCCTGAAGCGGCTCCTGGAATTGAAAACAATGTCCAGCGGTTTAACTGCACGGAGATTACATTGCGACAAAGCAAACCTTTGTAGGTTAGTAAGCCAACTGCAACGACAGTGCGCCGAAGGATCAGAGTATGAGATCAAAAGCCCACTTTTGCATGTTCGAGTGAAAACGTGCAGCGCAGGGAAACAGCACATAGTGGTTCATCCTCAGCCCGAACAAACAAGCCCATCGCACGAAGTTCGGCAAAATATCATGGAGAACCATGCATGGATTCAGAAACTAATTGAAAAACAGCAGAACTAACGATTAAAATGCATGCCAAGTTTTAGTTTTGAAATAAATTTTAAACCAAGGTTGCGGAGTCGGATGTTTTTGGGTGGAGTCGGATTCCTAACAACACTGGGGGGTCGGAGTCGAATTTTTTTGTCCGAGTCCGGATGTCCAATTGGATCATTTTTTACATCACACTCTTAAATTAGGAATTCTTGTTGAAATGGTACAATTTCTTTTGAAACTTTTGTTGACACAGATACTTCTTGCTGTGCACCACGATTTCCATTGATTATAAAGTCAAATTTCATTCCCTTTATGGTAAGGAGTCGGAGTCAGAAATTTCGCAAAGGCCGGAGTCAGAAATTTTGGAAATGTCGGAGTTGGAGTCGGACATTTTACCTCCGACTCCGCAACTCTGTTTTAAACAAGACCTCACTTTGAAGATGCTGCAATCTTTTGATAATTCTTAAAACCCTGCTCAGGTAACTCTCTTTACCTGAGAGTTACCTGAGCAGGGTTTTAAGAGAGTTACCTGAGCAGGGTTTAAACTCTCTTTAGTGTATGGATAACTCCAACCAAATTGGCAAATGACGTTTTAGGAGCACAGACGCATTTTTCAACAACTTTTCAAGCTCATTTGACCCGAAACAGCAAACTTGTGGTTTGAAATATATTTTTAAAAAATTCCGTATAAGGCACGCAAGGTGACTCCGGAATTTCTTTGATGACTCCGTCGACTCGGCTTGTTTTGTCGGTGAATTCCCTCGTGGGACGCAGTTACCAAGCATGCTCGTCAATCAGAAAAAATGGCATTGGAAACCAGATGTTCTACAACAGCACTGCTTTTGCATCACCGCTATCTTTGCCGTAACCCCCTCCCCTACTCAAAAACCTACAAAACTTATGCATATTTCGTTAGGCCTGCTCGACAGAACGCTTCCAATAAATCAGCTACTCACTGAACCAGGTTCGTCTTTTTACAATTTAGTTGATAACCGTATTACAGTTATGCAGCGTCAGAGGGACATTTTCTAGGGGGGTCGCAAGGGGATGTTTCTAAAATATTTCTAGGGGGTCAAAAGTTGTACAATTTGTTTTTTTCCCACTCGACACTAAGAAAACAACCATTTTTGGTAAGAATTTAAAAATCCAGGGGGTGACCCCAAGGCCCCCCTTTCCGACGGTCATGGTTGTGTACATAGAATGTCTAATCGCGATCCCTCAAAACCGGTTCACGACCCTCTGGGGGGGGGGCGCGCGCGCGACTCCCTGGTTCAAAGTCTATGTTCTAACAAGTGAAGGCTGGCACGCACCTGCATTCGCATATTCGGATTCCAGCGAGAGAAATAACCGGACCAGAATTCGAGATGGCGGATGGCGGCGTTGGGCAAAAGCACGTGATTCTGATACGCCGACACGTACAGGGCGTTCACGTACTGCTCGCGGGTCGAGGCCACCAGAGACCAGAGCGACTTGGTCTTCTTTCGCACTTCCTGCGAGTTGAAACATTCGCATCCTTGTGCTCAGGACGATGGCACGCGATGGAAAAGCATTTTTTTTATGTTGCAAGATTTTTCGCAGTTGGGTGTCAGAATTCAAGTAGGAACATCAAACTGGTTAAAACTTTTTTTTTCCAAGGTTATAAATCTACAATTGCGAGAGAACCACTGAAAAAAGAGGAAATTTCACAAAAATACATGAGGTTTTTAGTATCCACGGAAACTTCACAACAACGGTACTTTTACCTCTTTCTTTCGCTCTTTTTCTGAATTATAGAGGAAATTTCCAAAAAGGCAGGAATACAGATGGTCGAGTATCACAATCAAAAATTGCTCGTTAAACTCGAACGCGTTGGGAAACTAGAAAAACAGCAAACAAAACTGAACAGCCCTGCCGGGCAAAGCACCATATCTACATTACAATTCAACCAGCACGCGGAAGCGCAAATCGCGAAATTGTAATTTCAATTGAACATAAACTTCTCCACGCGGTTTATGAAAACCGTGATAGACGATCAGTGCAATTTACGAGTCCACCATTCACCGTCATCAAGTCTTGCTTTAGATGACATTGCTCTGAAAGCAAACATCGGGCAAAAAAGTCGAATAGGCATGGGCAAACTAAGCCCCATGAGGCTCGTGAACTCTTCAATCCAGCCCGATCAACTTGTCAAAATTGCATTAACAAAGCCAATTCCCTTTGTCATCTCCTTTATACTTGCTCGCAAAAACAATCCATTAATTGGCTTTCGGTCTAGCTCGATCAACTTTTAGACTTAAATGCGGCCTGCAAGTCAAAAAATTTGCCCACCTGTCTTGCGAAAGTACTGCACAAATAACTCGCCCGCTCCTTGAAAATCAGTTGCAGATTCATTTGATAAGCTGTGATTGAAAGACACCCATGTACTAGTGATGGTGGGCAATCAGTCAATGAACTTTCGAGAACGCTTAGTTCATTTTTACAACAGCCTCTTGCGTCTACGTACTAATGTCTACTGCATGTGCGTGGTACGGAAGCATTGTGGAAAGTAGCAACAATAGACCGACCCAGTTGCACAATTGCGTGTACACACACTATGCGAGTAACCACGTCGACAGTGGATCGGAAAGAGAGGAGATACGCGCTGCAGGTTGTCAACGACACCTGAGAATGTCGATCCGGGAAACCTCATGACGTCGCCACAGCCAAGGTACAAAAGTCGGGGAACCGTACGATGCAATAAACCACGTCGAACAGCGTTTCAAAGGGCTGGACAGAAGCACACAAGCACTTGCCCGTTTTCAGCACAAAGATATTTCGCGCATAACGCCGGTCCAATGATGCTTATCGCATTTCGAATCCAACAAGAATAAAAAAAGTGCACCTTCACGTCAAAGGCTGAAAAGATTGGTGAAAAATGCGTTCGTTTGCGCAAGATAATAAAAAAGATTACGTCAAAAACGACCGAATTTTTATGTGTAACAATATAATTACTAGGTTCGTTTAACTCGAATAGGTTCAGAATTGCCGCGGAAACAACACAAGACGTATCGTATCCTTCAAGTGAAGCGCCACGCTCTAAAATAAGTCAGCACCAACACAACATGCTGAACAAGGGGTTCCCAACCTGGGGTACATGTACCCCCAGGGGTACATTTGCCAATTCGCAGGGGTACATTTAAGGTTAGCAATAAAAGAGAAAAACATATTTACATATTATTTATTTCCAAATATTTATACATATATCAGTGAATAATATTTTCAAAAATCCTTATATGCTTATTGTTAAATACAGTATGTCTATGAATAATCATGATAAAATATCTTGTCATAAGAAATTTTAGCGGTACATGTTCGTCTGTCGAAATGTCGAAGGGGTACATGCTCACCTGTTGGAATGCCGAAAAGGCACATGCTAAGAGAAAGGTTGGGAACCCCTGTGCCAGGCGGACCTAACTTTCAAAATTTCGGATTGTGGAAACAGGACTAACTTTAAGGTTTACGAGTACAGTGTTGGAAAAAAACGCCGCAAGAAATAAATCCGATCAACGAACGGTTTGCACACCAGGCCTGGCCGTAACCCAACCGCAGTTCGAACTGTGTTAAAAAATGCGTGCTTTTGTACGGAATTACCGTGCAGTTACACCAGCTACATTGAAAGTGTCCTTTAAAAATTTTGAAATTGTACAACTGTATCATCGGTGTTAGCGCCCGCCACCCTATAAAATAATTGCACCGAACAGGATAGTTCGCAATTTGGCAAAGCGGCCGACATACAAAGTCGATCTACTTTTTCGCAATTTAGGACCTGGAGGAAAATACCCACGTCGACTTCCATAAGTTACTGAAGGTAGTTATTAGGCAGGCAAGCAGTGTTCACAATGGGCTTCACAAAACCAGCTGCAATGCAGCAATGTTTGAGACTGTTGAGCGGCAGTGCACACGCAGAAAGGCATAGTTTAGACTGCGCGCACGCAGAGGGGGAAAGCCCACGCTGTTACCGCCCTGGCTTTGCCGGACATACGATGCCAGAACACTCACGAGGGTAAAAGAGGGTCTATGAAACATAAAAACGACTGAAAAAGGAGAAAAGCACATTAATACAGGGAAAGAGACTGAAAATAGGTGAAGCACCTTAACAAAGGGAATAAAACTCAAAACAGATAAAGATGATAAAAGCGCCGTTCAAGCGCTAATAAACAACGCACTAAACGGGCGTTACCAGTGTTCTAGCGCCAGAACCAGCTGCGAACCATTTGAACTTCCGTCAATCGGATTATCCGCGTTTATCACTGGAACAACCCTTATTTACCGCGTGCACCAGTTAGTTTGACCTCGTCGTAACAGGACTGATGCACAGTCGGGTAGAAACAATGCGTACATCCGGGAGAGNAAGAGAAACGGTTACAAAACAGACAAAGAAGCGCGCCTTTGTTGTCGTTCGGCGACCCGAGCAACAGCTGCAGTCAAAAGATCATGCCCGAGTGATCGCACCAATCGATATAGCGACACGAACTTCCGGTATGAAAAGTGAAACTCGGATTATCGGAACTAGGGCCTGACGTCACACAACTGACAGGCGAGTGCGATAAGAAGCGGCGGCGACCACAACTGACAAAGGTAAAACGTTTATCGCGTTTTTTGTTTTTTTACTGTTCCAAGTGACTGGTCTCCACAAAGGCGACATACAAGTGTATCAACCGGTAAATTTTAAGCATAGGAAATCGATTTCACGTACTGTAACACTATGCATCCTCAGTCCTAAAATCTGCAAGCAATGCTTACGGGTGAAAATGCTGAAGAGGTTGAAGCCAGGGCAGAGAAAACAAAGAGACTCAAATGAATTTAAAGCAGAACACAAGCTGCGACAAGCAAAAAAAGCTTGAAAATACGTCTGCTTAAACCGCTGAGCTATAGCGACGACGCCTGTCGGCTGATATCTCTGAAGCTTGCAACAAATCTTGAGCTTTTAAATGTGGTGTTTAAACCCAGAGATGTAAATGTAACTTAAAATAGAACCCTTCATTTCGATCAACTTATTCATGTCTGTTGCATTTGACAGAGGTTTAGCGCGAAAGTTACTTCGCGTTGTTAAGTTTTTCTTTCAGTATTGCAAACGGGCACCATATCAACCGTTCTTGTCAACACCTCAAACCTGTGCAAAGTCAATCGTCTGCAACCACAGCAGCGTTTACACCAACTGTAAAAGCAGAACAAGGCTTCGTGAACACGATTTTTTTCACAACAGACGAGAAAATGCACCAGTAAAGATTTGCATACAAAACATCACGGATTTCCAATCAACTTTCAGCAGCCAATCAACTTCACCTGTTGCTTGTGCAGGAATTTCTACAGAAAACTCGCAAAAAAGATGATGTTAGTACGAACATGCAACAACTTACTTGGTTTGTCATTTGCCAAACGCAATCGATGAATTGAAGAAAAACAGGCGACCGTTCCGAATCCGAGTGATTCTTGTCGCCATGACCGACGCGCTGAGCAAACTTGTGGCCAAAACTTATCCACTCCTTTTCTACCAGTACCTGGACAGCCGCAGATGAAATAAAAAGCTGGCGAATGGCAACAATAATCACCTTATAATTATTGTAAGTAGAGCGTGTATAGTGTTGCGCGCTCTGTTGGGTTGACCGCATCGTGGACTACCCGCATCAGGAACTTCGCCATGCTGGTGGAAAAACAAGAGCTTTTTTAATTGGAAACACGAAGCCCCTGTTTTCACATGAACAAAAAAGTTCCTTTGGTGGCCGTCCATTTGAAAATGGCTGCTGGTTTGGCCAAGCGGCCTTGCCTCATACAAAAGCACGGCAAGTGGATGAGACAGAGAATCAAACACACGAATTTATAATCAAGAAGCTGACAATGCGCCACGTTGCAGGTCGTAAAAGTAGGAATGGAACAGTGTTCAAACCTTTGGTACAGAATCGTAGCAGTGGTGTAACCAGCTCAAAATTTTTCACTTTAGGCGAGAAACAGTATTTTGTTTGGGACGTCGCTTCTCAAAGCACAAAATGACTAGATACGCTAAAATTTGGGCGGCATGGCCCCTTTGGCCTCTTCCCTGGCTGCGCCTGTGAATCGCAGCAGGCCAACCATAAAACAATAGGAAAAGTTGATTCCACTCTTATTGTTTGAACCAAAAGAGTGCAAAAAAGCGGTAATGGATACGAAATCAATGATCATGCATGACAATGGCACATGCCTGAATTTGGTAGGGAGAAAAACACAGTCATAGCTTGCAAGCTACGCATGCCAAGTCATGCTTTCGAACTTCCCGCACGCGGGATCCTGAGTCACTAATTCCTTCAAGGGACAAACTATTAAACCGACAAGCCAGACGATGTCATTCATGAAAAAAATCCCCCCAAGTTGCACGCAAACCAACCTGAAAACCTTCCAGTGTTCGGTAGTAGGAGTCCAGCATGAGCATGGAAAGAGACGTCAGCTGGGCGGTCCGGTCCCATCCGTCGCTGCAGTGCACAAGAACGGATGCTTTGCCGCTCTCGACCCTGTCCGCTATGCGAGTGGCAGCGGCCAGAATGATCTGCAAGGAATGGAAGGTTAGTTGTCGCTTGCATCTCCGGTTGTTGTCAGCGATCAGCTAACTTGGCTTGTTTTGTTTACAAAGCGGAGGCTTGCTTCAACGCAGCTAGGGCAAAGGGGCACTGGTGAACAACGTGGCGGCCAGACCTCGACATTGTAAGTTTTTTCTAAAACTGCGAAAAAAGTCAGAGAATTTCGCAGGTGAATGACACACAGTTGTGAAACAACTTTCTTGAAAATGCCAGTTACAAATAAATTCACAGCTAATGCATCGCAACTCACTGTGAAACAAAGCAGAACAAAGCAATGACAAGCAAAAAAGTCGGTTCCACGATAATTACAGGAAATAACGTTGATTTCTTCAACTGCAGAACGCAACCGACCCTGGGCTGATTGTTCGAATAACTTTTAAGCACTAATACAATCACAGACGAAACATAGGGCAACTGTACTTTGGCATGTTGAAGCCACTGCGTCTGTTCGAGATTGGACAGCCAGTGCTTGTTGTCGCTCGGGCTCGCCAGCAGGCAAGCGTCTTGCAGCTTCCTTAGCGATTCCCTCATCACGTGAATGTTGTGAATGTCGCAAAAGATCAGCTCGGAGCTTGTGTAGACGTCCGACTTTTCGTAGCCGCCTCCGCGCGCCTGTACGGGAAACCAACGGCAAAAGCGTTTGCAGTGTAACCAGCAAGCAGCTTATTTGGACGTACGCGCAAAGCGCATTTCGACCTGACTGCCTTTGAATGGCATTTGCTGCCACCGAGAAGTTGCAAATGCGTCACAACGCGCTGCAAAGACATGGCTGATCTTATGCTGTTACGCCACGCTCTACGGCGACTTTTCTTTGGCGATTACACATATCAGATCTACCGCTAATTCACTTGCTCGGCTACATACATCGCATAAAAAGACCGCAATTTGCGTCCTTGGGTTGATTCACATGAAGGATTCTGCGAAAGTGCCAGTCGCTGTGGTCCATAAGGTATATTTCGCCACTCAGCTTTTATATTTGTCATTTGAACGGCCAACACGCCCACAGGTGCGGACAAAAAAAAGAATCCCAATATTTAATAGACTCAATCAGTTAGTGAACTCCTTACCGAAAATAAGGTTAAAAACTTGAAAAAGCACGCAGTCGCAGACACAGATGAGCTACAGACAACTAGTATCGGTCAATAGTACTCGTTGGGGTTGGAGACGGAAATTTTACGACAGTTATTTTTCAACCTTTTTGCTGCAGCGGAACCTTCCGCAAATTTGTGCGTTGCTCACTGAACCCCATGCAATGATCCAAGTGCCTGTATTGCTACAACCGCATAGAACTGTGGTTGCGAATTTCGTCCCAAGCAATTTCGGTCTGTTTCGGCAGAACCCCGGTTGAAAAGCACTGTTCTAAGACATTGACTGACGAAACTCATATTTTCGCATCAGTTTTCGTTTAAATAGGATTCGGTAAACTATTTACGCTGCATTTTGATACAACATTTTATCAAATTTAGTTCATGCACAGCTATTGAACAACGCTACTCACGCACTTGACGTAACAGGGTAGTATTTAAATAGCCTCATTAGAAAACACTTAACATTTGAAGTAAATATTACTGTTTTGCGTCAAAATGGTTGTACGGCATAAAAACAGCACTGATTTGTGTAAAGCCACATAAAAATTGATTTGAAAAACTATGTGATGTGCAACGAGTATATTCAGTATAAACTTCCAATTACCTCGATTGTCTTACTAGAACGAGCTGCTTACCACATTTGCAACAGCATTAGCCTGGGGTCGTGCGTCGAAGACTAGGAGTTTGTGCGCGTGAGGATTAGCGTCCAGTATCAACTGAATATAGCGCTCGTCGTCGCGACTCTTTTTCCCGCCGATCCCGACAAGCGGCTGAGCGCATCTCGTAATCGTGGCCTGTAACGTGCCAAGGATGGAAAAGCTGAATAGGTTCGCAAAGTAACTACTCTCCATGTGTGAGATAAGCAGGGAATCTACCAGCAAGTTTTTAATAGGAAATCGATTTCACGTAACACTACGCATCGCCAGTCCTTAAATCTGCAAGCAATGCTAACAGGTGAAACGCTGGAAGGCTAAAAGCAAGAGAAGGGAAAGTGAACAAACCCAAGACTAAAGTGTATACGGTAAACCACAACACAAGCTGCGACAACTGGTGCGCAAAAGCAGATTAGTGCCAGAGTAAATGCACGAACAAAGCCTCCCACGCGTTGGGCAGCTGACCGCGCGTGACTCACTAAGAGCGTTGTCACAGGCGCCGGATCGCAGAAACAGTTCCTGCTTGCAACAGCGATTGAGAGGCGCTTCACAAACCGTGAGCAAAATTAAATCCTGTCGTAAGCTCACTAAAGTGAAACTGATGTTGATGTTTCAAGGCATATCGAGTTAGGTTTGAAAGTCAAAAGGACCTGGCTTTCAGGGTGGATCCACGATAAGACGGGGATTCTTCCCCTGCTCCTGAACAGAGCGACTTGCTTCAGGTCATCGTCGGAGGCCGCGGATGGAACAACCAACTGAAAAATAGCACACCAACTGATTATCGGCTTTCAGTTTCGTGCATATATGTAGGTTTTGGTCTTTCGTTTGTCGAGCAAAAAATAGTAATTTTAGTAATGATTTGTCTTATGCAAAAAATAACACTTTGCCAAAAAACTTATTTTGATGTAAGAGCCAAGAACTAAATAAATCCTAAGAATGAAACAATATTGGATTTGATTCAACACATAGTTATACTAGAATTGAAACTTCAAAAGAGTAGCAGAGAAATAACGCTTGTTTTGCCATGTCAATGTTGGCGAGCTTACCAACTGTGGGTATGTGTCACACAGCTCGTATTTGCTGTTGGCTTTAGTGTACCTCCACCCTTCAACTGGCACGCCTAATCTTTCATATTCCCTCTTTGCACTATAGACTGACCATCCGTTGTCTTGAGGATAATCTTCTTTGAACAATGATGCAAAAAACGGCTGCAAGCAACACAATGCGCTAAAAACGTTTTGTCACATAAGCGTGACTGTTCTCAGCAAATGACACCGCAACTACCAGTATGACCAAAAATGCACTTGGTACTATGCCAAATATGAACCAGAAAAGGAGTTATGGTTCAGTAAGAGCTGAAAAAGTGAAATGAAATAGTGAAGCTTTCCCATCTTCAAAAAGCTTGGCTGTTACGCTGCTGTGTGGATATTTCATAATCGAAAAAAATGCTTGGTAAACAGGCGACTTGAAAACTTGTGGACTATTTATAAATTGAAAGCCAAGGAAAAGACCACTGTAAACAATTACGGACGGCGACAGGATTTTTCCACGGTGGGAGAAAAACAATTATGAATTTTGTTGTTGAGAGCCATTTCCACAAGGAATGACAACGCAATTAATCTTATAGTTGTGTCAGGAAATCTTGGAGAAAATATAAATGCATATATCCATGAAATGCATAGGCATACAAAACAACAACAATACACAAACAAAACAATACGTAGGAAAAAATGATCAAGTTTGTTGTCTAAGAGCACTGTGCCCACTTTTGGGTCAGCCTAAAAAAGCAAACTTCTGACAACGCATCAGCAGAAATTCGTTTGGAAATTTCAGAACAGTCTTTTTGAAAATTGTTCTCAAATTTTATGAAACAAGAATGCCTGTGCCAGCCACTATAGTCGTAGGTAAACCTATGAGCGACCATAACTTCTGAATGGAATGAACTAGAAAGTCACCGAACGTATCATTGGATCTGTAAGACATGCTTGCACATTTTGAGATGGGTCGCGATGTCATTTCCGCGAAAAAAAATGTTTTCTCAAAAATTTCAAATGTAAAGGTATGTTTTTGTCATTCGCAGTCGATTCCTTGCTGTGTCGTGGATCCAGGGATGTTTTCACTGGCTTTTTAGCCCGATCCGTTCAGTAGTTGTGGCTGATCAAAGGTTTACTAGCCACTGTGGTGGCCAGCGTGGGCGTCAAAGGGTTTTAATATCACTACATAACCGAATTTTTATCTTAACAAACTGTATTGCTATTGAAAAATGCAAATTGAACAAAATTTCAGATCAGCCTGCGATGACAATTCAGTGGTAGAACTAACTCACTAAACTTTTTTAACTGCATTACTGCACTTGGCAAATAGAGATTTAAGTGAAAGATTTGCAGAATTAGGCAGTTTGACATTGCAGATACACCTTTTTCTAAATCAATATCAAATAGGGAAGGTTCATATCAACCTCAAACTGTCCCAAACATGACAATATAATTATTATTTTAACCTTCATTTTCCCCATGTCCAACTTAAGTTAGGATATGATTTTAAAAAAATTGAGGTATCCCTACTCATGACCAGGGCTGTGGAATCGGAAGTCCCGTCATCCGACTCCGACTCCTGGCAATTTCGATTATCCGACTCCGACCTTCAGCTGTATTAGTTACTTAAAGTGATAATGTTTTCAGATGAATTCATAAACCCAACTTGCACTTTCCAGGAATACGGAAACTTGTTTTAAATCGATGTAAATGCACGTTCATCTCTCACTTTTGCAAAATGCG
>JGI24158J21664_10007745_pt1 | contig 14273 bp, 6 predicted proteins | sample Ectturendosymbi3_FD_21664 | JGI IMG/M metagenome (IMG submission 21664) | reverse complement strand
ATAACTCGACATTGACTCGAGCTTGTAAACCAATGACTCGAAGTGACTCGACCATTCTTGTGACTCGACTCGACCAAGTCATGACTCGACTCTGACTCGACGCCACAAAATTTCAGATGACTCTGACTCGAAGGGCTCGTGACTCTGAATCGACAAAATTGACTCGGGCACATCACTGATCGTTTTACAAAAAAATTTTCTGACGAGTTTTCAAAGAATAATATGCTGCTTTCGTATCAGGGCAAACATTTTTTGAAATAATACCTCACAGCGTTTTCAAAACCTTTTGCGAAAAATTCTTACCCTAGGGTAGAAACAACGTAGTAAACATCATCCCAGCATGTAGTCGATATGTTGATATTCTAAGGCGTGCAAAAAAGCGATAAACTGCGCAGCTAAGCCTCTCGTATGCCATTGAGATTTCTTCTGCATTTTCATTATGACTTTTTCAACAACTGGAACACAACTCGCTATTTGTGTAAAGTGAAACTGGGCGTATGCTAACAAAAACTCCATATCTCTGTAGGCTACCCACCAACTCTGTCGCATGGTGAAAAGCATCTGTCGAATGAGCTGACATAGTGCTTCGTATAAATCGGATGGTATTAGTCGTTACCGGGTGAATTTGCTCTGTAACCGAAAGAATTTTACACTAATTTCAAAAACACTGCATTTCTCAAGCATTTTTGTGCCTGATAGTCATCTTTCACAAGGCACTTCACTTAGGAGACAACATTTGCGGTCGTTATAACGCTGTTTCAATTAATTTCTCTTACAAGACAAAAAAAAGCACAAAACCACCGATTGTTTTGCAGAACCATCTTGCAAATGTGCAAAAAATCAGATGCCTCTCAGCAACGGCATAATGTTGCTCATAACTCGCATTAGCAAATTTTCTTGTTGTCTGTATTCTGTGAAATAGTTTGTGTCAGAAGCGATTCTATCCTCAAGAGTCGTTTATTTTTGCAAAGTGCTTTCACTTCTGTCGCTGCAACACTTTAAACAAAAGACTACTGTTTGAAATCTACGTAGTCGTAGCCTATTTCATTTCGTTCAGACCAGAACGGAAAAGTTCTTGCAACTTACTTTGGTAATGAAATGTCGCTTTTTTGCTACATCACGTGTTCTTTTTCGTATAGGCGTAGTGACGTTTCTTTCATATTGCCATTAATTTGAGGAATTGCTATCTTTGTCAAGGTGGTCAAAGTAAGTTTTAGTTTGAGCTTCGTGGCACGAATTGTACTAGCTCAACTGAAAACAACTGCGTAATTCGCTTTTTGCAATCGAACCGATTTAGTCTTAAGAGAAAAATATCGTGTTTGAGAACCGTCAAAAACAATATTATTACTCCAGTTACCAATAGCGTCATTTGTTTTCACTACCATTTGTATTTTTCGTTCGTAGCCTACTTTCTGCACGGTCACAACCCAACAACAAAAACTTTACACCGGTGAAAAATTAAGGTTTTTGCTGAAAAAATAGTGATGTGCGCAGGCTCACAGCAACGTTGAATAAAAAAAGGTACGTTTGACTAATCCAGGGGTTCCCAAACTTCCTTTGGCCATGTACCCCTTCAGCATTTCGATAGATGAGCGTGTAGGCCTACCTCTAATATAGTGTTTCTCAAACTTTTTATTCCATCGCCACCCTTGCACTCTCGACACGTCATTTACGCCCCCCAAGCCTGATAAAGCACACACATGGTAGTAAAATTAAAGAATTTTTTAAGTGGAAGTATTAAATAGCTGAACCAAGCTATTAAATGGCTATACTAAGCAATTGTGTTACGATGCTAATATTAGGTTCAGGATTCTTGTGAAAATAATCCACGCTGTAGCCGGACCCATAGACGATCTAGAGTAAAAATTTAATGGATAAACTGCTTTAACAACAAGCTCCAACGAATATCATGGTAAATTAAAATTTGCAAGAAAGTATAACATGTCACAACAGTAGGCTATTGAGGTTAACGTAACGATTGATTAGTGGTTGAGCGTTTTTTCCCCCTTTGTGTTGTTTCCCCCTATCTCCCCCTTTGGTTTTATCGCTCCCTTGCCCCTCAAAATCGCCTCCAAGGGGGGGATTCCGAACACTTTGAGAACCACTGATCTAAAGTTTCTTATGACAAAAAGCGGAGGAAGATAATATAATATGCTTACCAACAAACATATACAACAATTACAGGCTCTAGCTTTGCAGCAAGCTGTTTGAGGAATTTCCTGCCTGGTTCTGCTCCCATCTTCTTGCAATGCTCCCAGCTTGCACTCATCATTCAGCAATAATAGTAAAGTCACAACAGTGACCCACACCAAGCGAATAAATCGCAATTTATTGCGTTAATGAAACTATAGTTACTTGTGTGACACATTGTACACCAATTATTTTTACAGCTGTTGCAGGATTACGCACGTTTGCAGCCAATCCATTCAACACTTGGATTGCACTTTCAAAAGTTTGCCCTCGATATCTCAATAGGCTATCTTTACATGCTGGCTATATAAACTACATGCTATTCAAAGCTGTTGTTGTGAATAAGCCAAAACATGTAGAAACAAGGAGCTCAGTTTGCAATACATGTAGTCAATAGTTTGTTCAGGGGCTTTCACTAATACCAAAGATCAACACTGCCTTTTTTATAAAATCCAAAATGATGCCTGAAACCTTCGTGGCGGATGCAAATGTCCGGTTTTCTACCACTCTGGTTGAGGGCCTGATTTGACTTACACACGCGTAAAACCTTGTTTGAAAAGACTTTTTGACCTTTTTATTGCTTGATTATTATCTTGGGTTCTATATTCGACTCCAGAGAGAAAGCAGCAATAAAGGCGATTGATAAACCTACAGCAATCCACTTACAAAGTAAATACACTCTATGTGTGTCTGCAGTCTAAGTTTCATTTATATGTGCATTTGCTGTAAAATGAACAATTCCTAATCATAACTGCTCAATGATTATTATTTTCTGGTTGTTCAATAAAGGGACACCCAACAAAATGGATATCTTAGAAAAAAAAATTTCAAGGTGAGACTGTAAAATAAACTCTACTTCTGCAAAACAGTACAAATTTTAAAAGTTCACCAAAAGTAGCGGTAGCGATAGCTCGCTCCTATTTTTGTTCAGGAATGGGAGGGGCAGCGCCGCTATTATTTTCAACAAATAGCAATAGCGGTAGCGACGCTATTTTCAAATTAGCAGTTGCCCACCTTTGCTGCGGCCTAAGTTATACGTAATGTAGGCTAACTGTTCATGTTGTTAATATTTTTTGTATGATTTGCTTGCACATTGATGTTAATTGCTCAATTTGGAACAGTCATAGTTCAGAGTTTTATCTGAGCACATGGTTCAAGTATGCCTTCGATTCAATATTTGTGAACATGTGATCAGCTCCTGACCTCGGGTATTTAAATGAGTCTTTTGCAAAAATACAAAAATAACATTCACTTCAAATGCTTGTCATCTGTCCCGTGAATTATTGAAGCTTGAACTACTGACTAGTGTTTCAATGGTTTTCACTTCATAATTTAATTACAGTAGAACCTATACTTTTAAGGTGTATATTTGATAAGCAGCCTCTATTGTGCCTCATGAGACAAAAACAGTTGTGAAGTCATTTTGTCAGTAGCAGCACACATTTGTTTCATGTGATCACATTACAAGTTTGGAATGCATGACCTACATAGCTGACCATAAAGTCTAATTTAAATTTGGGCAAGCTTTTAGTGGCTGTTTGTCTACGTCAGCACTCTTCAACCGGTGTGCACCAAAATATGCGTGGGGTGCACCACTACGAAAGGGTTCACAGGGATGCATTACAAACTTGTCACACTAAACTGATACTTTTTACAAAAACGCTATGTTAGCAAACATAAACCATTGACCAAGCAATGATTTTCAAGATTCAAACTAGACTTTGCACATTCTAAAGTGTGGTGCGTAAGCATCAGATTATGTCAAGCTGATTGTTGTATTTGGTTGATTATTTGTAATTCGTGAGCAACAGACAGTGAGCCATTATCAATGGAATTATGAACTTGAGTTATTGAATTAGGGTACTTGCTTGTTTAGGCGCGGGTACTTCCAGACATGGGCGCAATTATGTGAGAGACACGGGGGACGTTTCAGTAAATAGGGTGCATGAGTGTAAATAGGGTGCATGAGTTCGTCAAAAAATCTTCAAGGGTGCACCATGACAAAAACGTTTGAAGAGCACTGGTCTATGCTGGGTAAAAAAGGGCCTAAGCCACAACTTTAAACTTCAACACGTTGTGTCTCTCTTTATTGTACGAGCCACGTGACCATTTCAACCATTTGTGTTCTATCAAGGCAAAATCGCCACGACCATGGGTGCAATTTGGTGGGGGACACGGGGGGCGTGTCCCCCACTTTTTCAGACGGGGAGGACATAATATGCCATGTCCCCCACTTTTTTCTCTTTACGTTTTGTATTTGGCGAGGTTTCAAAAACAAAAGTGATGTTTGTCACGTTTTGTGTGAAGAGCTTTCCATGTTAGATGGTAGGCCACACAAAGCGAAGTTGACATTGAAACAGAGTTTGGTGTGGTATCACTGATTCTGTTCGTTTATTAATTTTAGATTCGATAAAATAATTCTTAGCATTTTTCAAGTTTTTAGAGACCGTGAAAGATGTTTAACTGCTTCTGTCCAAGACTTCACCTTTTGTGGTTCACTGTTAGAAAGGTTATTTTCTTGTAACAGTGAGAGTATTACAGCTGCACATGTGAGAGATCACAGTACAGCCATGATTTGTTCCGCGCATTTGTTGTAACGTTGGTTGTCAACTGGCTTTGTTGTAACGTTGGTTGTCAAGTATTCAGAAACAGGCAGCGTATAATTTAATGATGCAAGTGTATATAACAGGGGTGGCCAAACCTGCTTTATGTATGAGCCGCATATCGTGACACCTAAGTTGCAAAGATCTGCAACATAAAAACCCAAAAACTCGAAATTATTTGCAATCTACGTTTCTGTGACATCGTAATTCTTTTTGGAACGACTTGCAAAACTAATACCGTACGGCACGCTAGCCACCACAGCACCATTTTACAGTATTTCTACACTTGCAATAGAAATAAAAAACAAATATATACTTTTTCGTAAAGCTCAAAGAGCCGCATGCAAAGGTTCAAAAGCCGCATGCGGCTCGCGAGCCGCAGTTTGACCACCCCTGGCATATAATGTCATAACGTTTGATTTTCAGGCAAATATCTGCGAAGATTTTGGCGAAGACAAAAAGCAGCACTATTGTGGAGACTTAGTTTTGGGATGGGGAGTTTGGCAAAAGACTGTTTTCAACCATTAGTGAATAGGATATCAATCAAAATGTTGGCGAAGTATCCCACAGTATTTACTTAGTTTTGTATTGACCTATAGCTCGAAACGAATGGAGTTGACTCGGATATAAGGATAAAATATGCATTTATCCCAACTTCTTCTAATGTCGCGACAATGGTGACCAACAAATCCAAAAGGTATTTTTTCCTTGGCTCTTATACTTTGTGCTTGTGCTGAAATGCATTGGTTCGTAAGTTATCTGATTTACTTAAGTTTACCCAAACCTACAGTGCAGCAATGTTTTCATCCAAGTGCGAAACATTTGCTTTATACTGTAGATACATCACACCTAGTTTTGTTGGACATTCTTTTCGTGTTGAAGGTGAAACTTGGTACTTTTTTGCCAATTCACCGTTGTGCATTTTGATTTAGGCCTAATTTCAAATATATTTTTGTGTCGTTATGCAAGTAGAACTCATAGAATGAAACTTTTGACATGGTGCAGAGCAATAAGTCTGGCCAGGATTTTCGGGTCGGGCCGGGCTTGTTTGTATAAATATTTCACACCAATTTCTGGCCTGCATACCAAACTTTTTTATAACATTAAGAGTAACAACATTTTTCTTTTGTGACTTAGAAAGAATTTGCTGTGTTTGTTGTGCTCACCGTTGTAACTTCTGTTTGTGAAGTGATTGTGATTTTTCTTCAGCTAATTCTGCTGGCAAACACAGCTGCGTTCTTTTGTTCTCTGCTGGGATTAGTTTCACACTGTTTTTGAGGAGGTGACAGCGGTGAGGAAAGTAGCGCGCGATGGCGTTGCATCAAAAAGATCAATCACTCACGCGATTTTTGGCATGTTTTAAGAAGCCTGCAAGCTGGCTTGTCATATCTATAGAGTTATCCTAGAAAGTTTCTTTTATGCCTTTAGCGCCGATTCAGCATTTTGTGTACTGCAACCGACAGCTCTGATAAAACCCAAATGATGTGTTCCACTATATTGCTGTGCTTGTTTACATTCAAATACGATATGGAAGCAGGCTGAACTACAGTACCGTGTCCAGCAACAAATTTAAGTAGGGAAGACCGGGTAGAGTTGTTACAATTTTCACGTAATTTGGTATAACCACCAATGCACAATAGCTGCAGCAAAGAAAATTTGCAGAAGTTTTGCTGCATTCTTCAGCTAATAAACCCTACAAACAAACCAAAAAATTCATACGCTGAGAATTTTTATGGAATGAAAAATGACGTGGTGTCAAGTGTAACAATTGACCCCATGGACGGGGTATATTGTTACAGACCATGGGGTAACCTGTTACAAGAAAAGCAAACATGCAATTATTGCAGGAATAAACCTGTCAATTCAAATGCAACAAGACCTTAAAGAAATGAGAAGCCATTGTACACTGTGATAAGGAGCTAAACATTTACCTTTAAAATGCTGTTTCTGTCACCAGGCATAGTTTTCTATCTGCAAACACATTCAAGTAAAAAACAATGCATGCTCAAAAGCAGCAAGAAAGCGAAAGTAAAGGTTTACCAACACAATCAACCCAATAAACCATCGCAGTCACTGCAAGAATACAGAAAAGTTCAAGCAATGATTGGACTAATGTGCAGTGGCACTGCAAATCACAACAACAGTGTTTTCATCTTGGCAAATATCATAAACATGTAGGTCACTGCCATCACTACAAGCTGATTGTAACAAACCTGAGCATTTTATGCACTTCACCCACATCTAACCGAGGGCAGATTTAGAGTAGAAGTCACTACAGACCAAAACATGCACATCAGGCTTGACTTTTTTTGTTCTGCTTGGCAGGTGTTTTTTTAACTTTTGGACCGGCTTTAGGATGAGTATGGTCATCACTCGTGCATGTCACGACACCTGGTGGCATCTTAACTTTTTCTGGTGACACACCTGATGGCATGTTTTTTATGCAGCTAGAATAAAAGACACCTGGTATGTTGATACACTGTGTAACAACATGCCTCAAACGTGTCTTGGAACACTCAACGACGATTTCATAGAAAACCACATAGGTATAACTCTGAGTGTTGTTAGCACAAGTAAGTGCATGGAAAACACTTCTAGGCAAGATTAATGTGACCAGGTGAAAGCCTTTAACAGCAGCTTAACAACAATTTTTAGCGAGCCGATAAAAATTAGTTTAAATATCCTAAAACAAATAAATCCTCCTAACACAGCCCTAACTTATTGAAAACCAAAGTTTTTTTGCAAGCATGTAGCTCTTGGATGTGGGAATTGCCTGTGTTAATTCAAGCGGACAACCGCATTTTCTAAATAAGTTATGGGGTTTGTAACAACTTTCCTTTGTAACAACTCTACCCGGTCTCCCCTATATTAATATGCAAATCATCTGCAAGGACAAAGCGTGATTAGCGTTGCTCTCAAAAAAACTCTATAAATAAGATTGGGAATGTGTATATATAAAACCTCACTTCTGCATTAACCTGATGACTATATTAGTTTCACACCAAGGTTTCCCCCCCTCATTTTACAACAAAATTGCGCCCATGGCCACGACATATAGGTTATTTTGCCTCATGAGGCAAAATAGACAGTATCTTTTTGACATTAGTTGCTTGGATGTTTTCAGAGTGTTAACAGAAGTCGGAGCTGCTGTTTCAAAATTTTTTGGAGTCGGAGCAGGAGTGTTAAAGCATGGAGCAGGACCGGAGTTGGAGTCTGAAAAATGTGACTCCGCTCATCTCTGCTACGTAGCGATAAGCCCCGCCCAATGGCCGCCTATCGATCAGCTATTCGGCGCCGCCTTCCAGCCGTTTTGAAGCGTGACGGGTTAGCCTTTTCTAATCATGGGTTGCATGTCATTGTTTTGCACTTGTTCTTTGATTTGCATGTGCGTGTTTAGTAGTGTCACCTCATTTTTAATACATTTTTGTAGCTTGTTATTTTTTTGCCCGAACCTCCCATCCACTGAAAAAAGCGTGGCTGTAAAAGTTTGCCTAGGTGACCAGGTCTTGTTTTTGTTGAAGCACTAAGAAAACCTTCTAAATTCATGATGACACTGAACAACTTACAGCTAGCTGTAACTAGTTTTACTAGCCAATAATTTTTACGTGAATCGTCTCGCAACAGTCATATTTCCAGTATTTTTATGACAGAACACACTTAGGTCAAAGTACCAGCCAAACGAACATTTAAACATTAATTAAAGCACGTGATGGATGATAACGCACTGTGACATTTTTTGTCTGTGAAGCAATGGTTTTGCAATGCTCTTCTGCAGGGCACGAAGACTTATTTCATTCGATGTAATATGTCCAGTTTTGCTGTTTAATTTTTTTGAGTAATAAGCATTTCTATTGTGCTTCAGGTTTGATAGTCTGAGAAAAGTTTTGTAATGATGCTGAGGCAGATTCTGCTTTATTAAGCATTAGAATAGATAATAATGAACAGTAATTCCATATCTGAAGTTGAAGAATCAGAAGAAGCTGATTTGTGCCATGGTATTATTTTACATATAAATAAATGCATGTAACGATATTTTTGTAATATCTCTTTGAACATCAACATGTGGTAGAAAATTGAATTTATGAGTGATATTGTTTTTTTGTATATCTTTTAAAGCAATGTAAAGTGTGCAAACATTACTTAACACTTTTCACACCTTAGAAGTTTCAAGTGAAGTGGAACATATCATAGTGTTGTATCTTCATCGTAGGCTATTCTGATAAAACGTAAAATGAGCTAGTACTCATGCAAATATAAATAAGATGTTTCTTGTTCTTGTTGTATGGACAGTTTTGACATCAAAAGCCATTGGTGTGCATTTCTACTACATGCGGATTATTTATGTTCTTTCTGAGTTGTCATCATTACAAGAGATTATGCTTCTTATAAATATGGTATTTGTGAGGTGGTGGTTATAATGTGCTGCAAATAACTCCAAGCCACTTCTGAACTTCTCACTAAAAAGATCATTGTATTTGTAGTTATTGCAAAAGTTGTAGGACTCATTTATGAGATCAGCTTTTGTTATCTTATGTATATTGTATGTGACACACACAGTATATAACTCTCTGCCATGGCCAAGCTGAAAGAAAGCCATAGATTGGCTCTCATCTTTTACATATCATGACAGCCTTTACAAATGTATTTTTGTCTTGGATTGATTTCTTAAAACCTAAATTCATTCAGATATGCAGTAAACCCATTTTAAAAACTAACGCAAGATTGGATAGCCAACGGTTAGAACAGTGATTATCAGTGTGGAATCTATGATAGGTGCAATGAGATATTGCATGTGACATGATAATTGTTAGGTGTGGAAAATATGACCCATCACTTCTGACTGCTTTTCACCTTAAAGATTGAAGCTGGCATTTAGTATTGTGATTCTTGGAATGTGGTATCTTCATTTTGAAAAAAGTTGCCAAATTAGAATACGTTTCAAATAAGTAAAAATATTTTTGGCAATTTCTTACCACCGAGATGATTATTCAAATCGATTTTTTATTTGAATAAGTCTTCAGCACCAAGCATGTGTAGAGTTGGATGAAATCGATATCCTATTAGAAAAATATGATGATTGACTTGACTGTATCACCTTTCTGGAGACTAATTATACGTGTGGTGTTGTGGAGGTGTGTTGCATTACATTATTTGAGTATGATGATGTACAAGTCATGTGACTTTGCTTGACTGTGGATCAGGTAAATTAAAGCATTTTTTGCTCCATGGCATTACATTTCAAGAATGCTAAGCTATACATAACGCTAATTTTTTGATGAGCACTACTCTTATCTAACTTATATATTTTGTTGCAGATGTACCAGCTGCTCCGGATAGTGGTGCTGTTAAGCATGCTGATCTTGTTACTGGTCCTAAGAGAAAGGTATTGTTGAATTTATTAGCAGTTAGCACTTTGCCACAATGTGCATCTGGGATTTTTTTCGCTGAGACATTTTAGTCATTTGTTCCATGATAGTATTAAAACTCGCTGTTACAGTATTCACCAGCCTGTCTTTCCAGACTTGATGACCGAATTGGCTTAATTTGTTTGGTCATTAAAAAAAATTGGTCTATGATCGAAAAAATAAACCCAGATGTGCATTGCGCGACATGACATGCTAACTGTTATTACACTGAATTAATTTTACAGTTTTTACAAAAATCTTTAAAAATGCTTTTCTGCAAGACAGTATATGATTATGATCATTGTGTAATCAAGTAATGAGTCTCCACAAAGGTGACAAACATATTGAGCTGATGTTATTCAGTTTAAGTAAGTGCATAATAACACTAATGTGCAAGGAAAAAACTAATCAAAAAGAATTGAAAAAGCTGACACATCACTGCATGCACTTTCCATGTTTCCTTTGTCGTCAGAAGTAACTTATTTCTGTGTATTTTCAGGTCGCAGTATTGTTTGCTTATGTTGGAACCAATTATCATGGTCTGCAAATGAATAGAGGAGATCGTTCAATGCCTACTGTTGAAGGTGCTTTGTTCAAGGCTTTAGTTAATGCAAAAGTTGTTCCTTCCAATTGTTGGGAAGATCCACACAAAATGACTTACCGATGTGCTTCAAGAACTGACAGGGTAATATTATCTTTTGGCATTGCTTATCATTTGTTTGCACAAAGTCCATAGACTAATGCAACAAACAACAACTAGTGGTTTAGCTGAAGTCATACTGGATGTGCCAAAATGCTACTGTTTTCATTCTCAGCAAAGGTCAGTGGTTGCTAATTACACAACTTTGCAAGACTTCGTGCTATTTTATTAGCTGTAAGTTGAAAAAATGTTTCCACCAATGACAAATTTGCAGGTCTTCCAACGTTACCTGATAAAGGTTTTCACAGCTCTTCATTTGGAATTTTCTTTTCAAGAAACATGCTGTGGCTTCCCAGGCTCAAAGATTGTTTAACAACAGCTTTCCATTCCACATATACGGATGTCTGGAGTGTTTTAACTCTGGTTCTTTTGGGCTAAGTTCAAGCCTGGTCTCAGTATCCATTTTTTTGTAAACAAAAAATGCTGATTACTAAATTAGGTAGTCTCCATACTAAGAATCTACCATAAAAAGTTATATTAATGCCAATTGTGTGGCTATATCACAAGCAACCGTGCTCCCCACCGTACAATCAAAACACTCTATCAAGTAAAAAAATAATATCTGTTGTAGTATATTGGATAACGTAAAGGGATTTATACGAATACGTTTACTTGCATGAATTCAGGAAAAGTCTTCCCAAAAGAAGTGACACATAATAGGCGCATGGTAACGTACTAAAACTAAGGTCCTTTCCATCTTCATGTCGAAACACGAAAGAAAAAAGGAATGAAATGCAATCAAGTGGCAAGGCAACGAAATAAACAAAAGAACTTTGCTATCTAATCAAAATCTCCGTAGTGCAAAAAGCGTTGGTATTTATTTGTCGATTGGACCGCCAATCCACACTGACATCGTCGATGAGTAAGCAGAATCCATATCAGTGAGTCGTCTTAACAGTAACTAAACGTAGCCGATGTACTTGCGTACTTTGAAGTTAAATGGTTGATAAAGACAAAAAGTTAGTTTAAACGTGCCAGTGTTTCGCCAGACATCCTCAGAGAGATGGCAGGCTGGTAAATAACCGATATCAGCTCCGTTGTTTGCGGCATGTCGTAGCCCTGAAGACACCAGCTCTTTTTGGGCGGTGAAACATTGACGGATTTTTTAGTATTTGACACCACTTGAATGTAAAAAGTGACCGTTTGCCTCCTGGCGTTCTCGTACGTGCAGGTAGCCCATTACAAGATCCGGCTTTCGGTAACTTAAACGCCACGCTCTTAATTATGCTTTGAAAAATTAATAAACCTGTGAAAGAAGCTCCATCCATTTTTCAAAAAACGCTATGGTCTAAATAAATTATAAAAGGCAGAAAGTGTCTTTACTAAATCTTTTTTAAATAAATATTAAGTCTTTTGTTATTTAGTTTTTCCATCACCAGTAGCGATTTTAGAATTAAAAACCTGGACATCCAGTGCGTGGTCAATGGAAAACTTGGTGGGAATTTGCCTGAGCAATGGTGACGGTATTTTATCGATATGTAAATAAAGCATGCATCAACATGTCTAAAGTAGGGACCCTATCTATGGTCAGGCTCTTATTGTTTTCGTAAACTGTGGTTACAAACCAATTGATTTTCCTCAAAGTCAGCTTCTCTTCACCGTCACTCCAGCTCTATCATCGAGGAACCTGCATATGCGCGATAGCTCGCAGGTAATGCGGTTTGTCTGGTTTATCGATATAAAATGCTACTTTTTCTGCCTGGCGCTCAGCTATTATAGCGTACTTGGTCTTTGGAAAATACACATCAATTGTGTTGACATTTTGAACAATTAAACGGTGGGTTCCAATATGATTTACTAGAACAACAAACAGTTTCCAGATAGTAGGATATTTACACGAGAACATTACTTAGTAAAGAGTTACTGTATATGCCAATACATTTGCGGGATACCAAAATTAAGTGATTAATCAGTGTCTCCTCAGTCCATCTCTGCTTTCTTTCTTCTCACTGCATATTCCAAAGTTGATTTTCATGGAAATAGCGTTGTAAAAACTCTTTTGGAACGTAAGCTACTTGATGTCCAATGACCTTCCACGTTAAGCTATCCATAGTACATTAGTACAAGCTACTTCTTTTATCCCAACTTTAACTTTGTAGCCCAGCACTCCTGCTGGATCTCCAGGGTGGCTGTGGTGAGTAGCCACGTGTACAATTCTGTCATCTTTCAGCGGCTAGAATTGGCTTGCATTCGTATTTCCAAAACTGGCGGCATCGTCTCCATATTTTGTTGTCTCCACTTCTTCGCTTCAATAAATAACGGTGACCACGTTAGCAAAGCACCTCGGAGCATTTCAGCGATTTTGAGAGTGAAAAAGCCATAGCAACACTTCAGCACTAACTGAACAAAACACACGAAGAAGTTTTGCGCCACTCAAACAGGGAACCACGCCACTGCAAGACCAGTGTTCTCTAATGTTTTAAAACGGTTAGTTGCTGGGAGAAATACTGCGTTGAAATGCGGCTGATTTATAATAGGCAGTTTTGCTGAGTGTTACAAGCAACTTTAAATATATTTACTAGAACGTTTTATTATTATTTTTTATCTAATTGCCTACACTTAGGTGGATGTTATATTTATGTGTTTGCGGGTTTTTTGAAAAGAAACAAGATTTTGTTCTATTTTTAAGGAAAACGGAAAAAACCCATTCTGAAGTGTTTTTATTGCATCATCCAATGTCACCATTTTCAGAATTACACAATAATAACTTGTTCTACATTATCATGGCATTCAAAATTGAGGGTAAAGAAATGTACCCCATCTTTGCTCTCGCAGGTGTTGTTGGTCAGTTCACTCCAAAGGCTTGGCAAGCATGCGCACAGCAGACAGAGAAAAACATTCCCACACAAACTCTGCAGTTCCATGTCAAGTTTATGTGCATGCCCTGCTGGTTCAGCATCTATAAAGTGTATTTTTTCAACATATGATTTGGTATGGTCCAAAATCAGGAAAAGTTTAGATGCAGAGAAGGCAGAAAAATTGGTTAAAATATACCGATTGTGCAGAGCTGAAGAAGATAACCATTACAATTTGCTAAAACTGTTCGGTTTACTCTTCTCTTTTTTTCAAGTCCTTCAAATTTCGTTGTTCGTTTTGTTTGATTAAAAAATATTTATAGTTAACTGTACAAGTGGTCTGCCTATTTTATTTTTTACCTCTAAGGGCGGCTTCACACTGAATCCGGTTACGGCTTACGATCCGGCTTATGGTCAACGGCAGTCTTCACACAGGCTCCGTTGGCCGTATCCGGGTGAATTTTCTCGGTTTTGACCGGCTTCCGGCTTACTTAAAATTGTTTTAAGTAAGCCGGATTGCCGTGGTTGTCGGTGATGGTGTTCTTGCTGCATGTGGGAAGACTGACGTTGGCCATAAACC
>JGI24158J21664_10007744_pt1 | contig 14273 bp, 6 predicted proteins | sample Ectturendosymbi3_FD_21664 | JGI IMG/M metagenome (IMG submission 21664) | reverse complement strand
GAAGTAGTTTTAGGGTCATTTTGGCTCATGTTGCCTGGCCTAGGGCCCAACCGCTAGGCCAAAGTGTTTTGCTGAAGTTTTCATTAGAAACTAGGCTTGAGTCCGAGTCTTTTGAGCCTTTGATCGACTTTCTAGTGCTTCTGGTTCAAAAGTTATGATCTAAAATAAACAAATTAATTAATTAATTAGCTAATTAGTCAAATATTTTTACTAACTTACATCACAACTTTTGAACCCGAAACCCCAGAAGGTCAACCAAAGTATCAAAAGACTCGGATTGTAGCCTAGTTTCCAGTAAAAACTTCAGCGAAATACTACCACCTAACGGTTGGCGCCCAGGGCCAGACAAAGTGGGCCAAGGTGGCCTAAAAGTCTTCCAATTATGACGTCACTCACAAAAAACCCGCACCCCTCAACCAAAAAATTTTTTTTCAAGTGCAATCTACTAGACTGGCCGATCCGCTTGAGCTGTTGAACAGCTCTCTAGCGCATTCGGCGGAAGAGCTAGGGCGTTGGTAAGGCAACCGAAAACTGCTGTTTTTTTTGCGAAAATCGCTGAATCCTAGCGGAAGCCAAGGAGTTAATGGTAGTATTTTGCTGAAGTTTTTATTGGAGGGTTTCAAAAGTTATGTATACGCGTTGAAAAGTTATGATCAAAAGTAATAAAAATATTTGACTAATTAAAATAAATAATTAATTTGTTTATTTTAGATCATAACTTTTGAACCAGAAATGCTGGAAAGTCGATCAAAGGCTCAAAAGACTTGGGACTGGTGCCTAGTTTCCAATGAAAACTTCAGCGAAATACTTCAAGGTCTAGCGGTTGGACCCTAGGCCAGACAACATGAGCCAAAATGGCCCATAAACTACTTCACTTATAACGTCACTCACAAAAAATCAGCAACCCCCAACAAAAAATTTTTTTTCGAGTGCAGACTAGAAGACTGGCCAATTCGTTTGAACCGTCGAACAGCTCTCTAGCACAATCAGCGGTGGAGCTAGGGCATTGGTAAGGAAACTGACAACTGCTGGTTTTAGGCTGATTTCAAAGTACGAATATATCGTACCCTGGCTCTCAAAGTGTTAATAAGTGAGAGTAAAGGCTGGCTACACAAGAGTTGGAAAGCTGTTCCTTTATACTAGCTACCCTAACCTTCACCTAGTCTATCACTGAACTTCATAACACAATAGGCCTAACTTTGCTGCACTTAGCATATGTCAAATAAAAATTCCTAAATAGTACTTGAATCCTTTTATACAACTTCTTTCCGAAGGTTGTTGTGCTGTATAGTGTGTTATTTAAGTCTTTCAGTCCAAAACTTCACGTTACTAATGCCATGACCCCACAAAAAAACTTGCACTTCACTCAGCTTCACACCACTTGGAATGTTCCCGAAGCGTTATAAAGTGCAGCTGTGCTCTGTGAAAATCTGCGATTTGCACGTAGTCAAGTGAAATTTCGAGATAATAAAACAAACAAGGAATTGTGCTTCACTTCACCACGCCTTGTTTAGACTGGCCTTAAGATACACTTTTATCAGAATTTTATACAAACGATAGTTTCTGTTATTTTTACCTAGACCCTTCCTATGAACCCGAAGCCATTTTTGAATGGCCTGACTGGAAAACCTGTCCTGGTGAAGTTGAAGTGGGGTATGGAGTATAAAGGATATTTGGTTTCAGTTGATGGCTACATGAACATGCAACTGGCTAACACTGAAGAGTATGTTGAGGGTGCTTTGACTGGTCACCTTGGAGAAATCCTTATCAGGTACATGATCTAGCTGTGTTTTATCAGGATATTTGATGCCTTGTTTAGAAATAATCTGTATGTATGACTTTGTTCACTGATGTGAATCTTTATCAAATTTTTATCTGATCCCCTCAAATGCATGATGCTTTTAAAAAATCATCATTTTCCTCCATTATATAACACACTTGTATTACAGTGACCAATTGCAGTAGTTGCTGGTGTACTGTCTTGGTGCATGTTTTTCTTCAGCATTACCTATGCATAGCAATCTAAACCTTCCATGTGCTTCATGATGCCTCATGATTTTTGCTCTTTCTTGTAATTCCTTTATCAGCCCCACCATGTTGAGGATGTGCGCAAGCCATAATGGTGTAATTAATTGATTTTATAAAAATCAAACTGTCAAATCTTGCTTTAAATTTGTGAAAACGAACAGTTGTCAGCCTCAAGCTAAAAATATCTTGCAAACATTAAAACCGTGATCAAAACAATTTACATGCTTTTGTGAGCATCCGCATCTGAAGATCTTCACCGTTTACTTCAGAACCTGACATTAAATTGTTTTCATTTTTCTTCCCACTGCTGGATCACCATTTGATGATGAATGAATGCAGTTATAGCTGTTGCGCTGTTTCAGTGTTTGGCATCTGCCTGTATTGTCTGTGTTAATGCTCTTACACTTGCTCTCTCTTGCACTATGACTAACCATTTTTGTGTTATTCGAGTACCCTTGTGATATGGATTGTCAGTCTGATGCAAAATAAATATTACTTTATAATAGCTTCACAAATCTATAGATATCTTTTCAATGGAACAAATACCTTTGAAATCATTGAAATTTTCACTTTTTTTTAGTAAAACTGCATTGTCCAAAATAAATCCATGATCAATTTCGTAATGTCTACTCAATGTGATGATAAATTGATACCATCTAAAATGTGGTGCCAACTCAAATTAAGTGGAGTTGCTGAATAATATAAAGCAAAATGGGCCTCAACAATTTTCCTCATATCATCTCTCTCTCCATTTAATCCTGCCACTATTCTCTGCACCTAAGAAAGTAATTCAACGCAAAATGTTCTTAATGTTGAAACTTGTAGCAAATTACAATGGCACAAACAAAAAAAGTCTCAATTGCAGTTACTCATCTCAAATTGTAATTAATGCAACTCTAGTAACCGGCCTGTCCACCTCAAAATTTGACCAGTCATGGAATGTTACGTCTGATTCTATGCCAGTTTAGCACAATCACTGACCAGGGTTCTGCACTCGGGGAACTGAACTGAAGTAACTCGCCTACAAGCCAGAAAATCTCAACACAACATTTAATAGCCATCTCGGAGTTCAAAAGTTTTATATTCAAACATGAGTGGTTTAAGGCAAAGTATTGGTTAACCGTAGACTTAGAAGTTAAGTTTATCACATTAGCTCTTTGAATTAAATGTTGTTTTCGCATTACTTTATGTATGCGACGACTTGTTAAACTACTACTTGTTGTCAACACTGCCATGAAAATTGCCTGTCCTAACCGGTTTTCAGCAGTTTAAGAAACATCGTTGAATGTGAGCTAAGATGCAAAAAGCGTGTATCACAAACGTTAGTTAACTAGCTGCAATAAGGAAAAATACGGTGTATTAATGCGTTTATCCAAGAAGAAGAAAAATATTCTTATCCTGAAACGCACTTTGTCGGCTTTCGAGTGGTACCTACAACATACCGCATCCCCCTTGCCCTTCCTCTGTACCGATGCTCCTGGTCACACCCCGGTCACCAACATCGTTGTTGAAAAAGATTGCTTGGTTTAAGTGTTAATTGTCAGACGGACCTCCATGGGGTTGGCAACGCTGCGTTTTTGTTACTTTGCTTTAAGCCTGGTTTTGTTGTAGTCAACTGTCGTAAACTAGCAGCTGTATGCGGTCCGGATTGCACCACAGGTACACACGCAATGTTGACGGTCTTCCTTCTCATCAAAGGTCTCACCAGGACCGCAACCTGGGGGAACCCAACAATTGATTCCCCTGAAATTTTCAAAAACATCTATATTTGTAGAGTACAACATCGAGTTACAATCGGTTTTCCCCTCCCTCGAAAACAAGCCGCTGCTTGCGGCCCTGAATCTGGCCGCACCTTTAGCGTTATCGTGCGTTGCGGTTCAATGCTTGCTTTCTTCTGCAGATGCAACAACGTGCTTTATATCAAAGGGGCCGAAGAAGAGGACGAAGATGGCGAGATGAAGGAATGAGTGTCAATTTTTTTGCTGAACGACTTGTGCATTGGCAAACAGTCGTATCGTGGTCTCACAACAGCTATGGCTTAAGCCGGCTGGGCTTGATGAATAGCTGTTTCCGCGCATCGCTGCTTGCCATTGTTGTCGGATTTTTTTTGAAATATATTCAATCCAGAAAAGTTTGATCAGTTTCAAGTAACTGTTACGGGAAATGTATAAGATCGCAGCTGGCATTAAAGCTGTAGTGTGAAACTTAGTGAATAGATACTATTAACCTCCAGGTGGTGAGAAATTACTCTGAAGCAGAGTGGGTCGTAAACGGAAGGTTGTTCAACACAGGCGTACGGGCCTGGAGAAAAGGGGAATTTCCACCAGAATCAGGGAAGATTCATATAAATTCAGGCGAAACTGCCCGATATGTTTGGGCAATTTGCTTGAGCAGAATCAACGCCGCGCAGAACTTTCCTATTGAAGGTTGTGTTTTGCTGTTGTAAAAATCGAAAAATTTGCCCCCGAAGCCAAAGGACTCCGTACACCTGTGTTTTTCAATAAATTAGCATAGTGGTGCGGTCAAATAAGCCAATCAAATCAAAGTCACGGGAAATTTTCGTTGTCCGAGTAATGTCAAGAACAATTTCGATTGCGAGCTAAGACTATCCGCTCGAGTCACTGTCAAATCGAACTAACTTGCTTTTTTGATTGCCTAGAATAGTTTAAACAAATACCATAACGTAAGAATGTGATGCCCGTTTGCGGCCACAATTTACTTTTAAAATTCTGTTAAGTACTACTTGAAATTCAAATAATGCTCAAGTTTTTGCCAGTCGAAATTTGACCTTGTAGTAACCCTGACTGCGATCGCCGCACCAACTGACATTTTCTGAAGTAAGCTTTTGTGGGCTGAAAATCGGAGGTCAACGGTTTGAGGTTTGACGGTTTCGTACAGTTTTACATCGTCTTTCCTCCCTGTTGCGTATTTCAGCGTCTCTTTTAGTCCGTGTGTTGTTTTGAGACAGTGTTGTGAGTCTCGGAACTGACTACTCAGCAGGTGAGACATGTTGACAGTGACTTGAGAGTATCAGCGAAGGCGGTTCAAAGCGTAGAACATGCGGTAAAGCTTAAAACATGCTGTTACCAAATAAATATATGCGCCAATTTTGCCTACGCTGGAGAGATGGCTTCTGCAGTCTTGAAAGTCTCGTAACGATCTAGCAGGATGCAGTCCTCGGTCTGGAAACTTTCAACGGCACATCGACATGACTTGATAGATTTCCAGCGGCTCTGCCTGTCCCGCTCATGATCTTATTGGAGTAAGAGAAACAAAAGGTGAAAAATTGGAAAAATTCACAACATACGCAAAAATTCTGACCACATGTAACTCAAAACATTCTGCCTTATTTGAAAAATTCACTTCGCCAGAATTTTTCCTTGCGAAGTCCGCACACTCAAGTCTCCAACACTCAAGATTTCGTTTAGCGTGGTTTCTGTCTCAGACGATCACGTGGTTTCCAAAAGACCGTAACGTGTAGCGGAAAAAGTCTAGCATGCCAACTCAAGTTAGTTCGGGCGGTAATTTGAAATGGAGTAATTCGGTAAAAAAGTTTACACTACAGTTGCGGTACAATAAACTATTCAGTTTTTCCATGCTAAAATGATCAAGCAACAATTCGTAAATCATTCCCCTGTCTCTCAAAGTTTTTTAATTGATGTCAACTTCAGTGGAAAGCACCAGCGGCTGGGATTAGCCTCTCCTTATCGAAAACAATAATTACAGGCTCTAGCTTTGCAGTCAGTTGTTTGAGGATAAGCAGCCGGCTGTTTGAGGAAACCACGCTAAACGCGCAGAGTATTTTTTGTCAATCAGAAGTGACGAATGGCCGTTACGATCTGGTTCGTTGAACAGTGTAGCTGTGTTTAGTGGAGGGTTTGTAATTGTGCTCAATTTTTGTAATCTTGAGTTTTCATCTTAGCAACAGTGCGTAATTTTTTCTTTTTATTTCACCTGTCGACTTTTGCGCAGGATTGAAGATGTGTAACACACGCGAAACTAGTTTCCTTACGCAATAAATTGTGATTGATTCGCTTGGTGTGGGTCACTGCTGTGGCTTTACAATTATTGCTGAATGATGAGTACAAGCTTGAATCATTGCAAGAAGATGGGAGCAGAACCAGGCAGGAGATTCCTCAAACAGCCGGCTGCAAAGCTAGAGCCTGTAATTGTTGTTACTTGCAGTATGTAGTTATTTTCGATTCCTATAGTTAAGACACCAAGAAAAACTAAAATAATAGATTTTACCAAGAAACAAAACAATGTTCAAGCGTTTGTAAATTTGCTTATTTGCTCAATAATGCTTTTCAGTAGACAATATTTTCTTCAAGAAGTCTTTGTTCGATTTTTGTATCGTAGAAATCACAGCAGGAAAAGCCAGTATTAATTGACTTCTAGACAAGGGCTTTCACATTCTGCGTCTGAACACTTATCATATCACATGCTATTCAAACTTGCTGACTCAATGCAAAACCGGAACTTTTTGGTTGACTGACCGGGACAGAGCCTTTAAACCGGGACTGTCCCGGCTAAAACGGGACGTATGGTATGCCTACTTATGAGTGAAATGATGTTCCAGTTACGAGCCTGTAGCGTGTTTGCGGTAACGCGTGGCTTTCAAGTTCCCAAGAGTAAAAGCACTCTGTGCTGTCCTCATTCGCAACGTGGGGCCTCCAGTTGTGGTGCGGCGCAGGCCCTGGTGACAGGCGCGACGATCGATGCCCGGTGGTTTTATGAATTTTGTGGGTTTCATGCAAGGGCGTAACGAGGGGGACAAGGGGCACAATTGCCCGGGCGCCAATTCACTATGGGGGCGCTGAATCACTGCGGGGGAGCCGAATTACTGCGGGAGTCGCCAAAAAGTCCCAACAATGTCATAAGTACTTTCCTCAGTACAGTAAATTTGCTTTCGAAAGAGTTCAGGTTCCACCACGAGGGCGCCAAACTTCGACTATGAGGGCGCCGGTTCGACCACAGGGGCGCCAAACTTGCTTTTTGCCCCAGGCGCCATCTAACCTCGTTACGCCCTTGATTTCATGGTAGCAGCTATGAATTGACATATGGGCAGTAATCCACTCATTATTGAAAAAATAAAAAGATATCGATAGGACTCCTCAACAGAGCGCATAAAAATCGGCTACTGAAATAAACTTAATTCGTGTGTTGCAAGCCTTTTCAACACCATCGGTGCTGATTGACGCATATGTGCGTCATACGTTCAAACACGAAGTGCCGAATGACGCATATATGCGTCACTCAATCGAGTATGTCGGGTGCGGATTGATGTAGGCCAGTGCTTTTCAACCTTTTTCGTTGCGGTGCACCCTTAAAGATGTTTTGACGAACTCATGCACCCTATTTACTTAAACTCATGCACCCTATTTACTGACACTTCCCCTATGTCCCCCATTTAATTTCGCCCATGTCTGTAAGTACCCTGGTCTAAATATGCAAGTCCCCTAATTCAGTAACTCAGCTACATAATGCAATTTATAATGGCTCATAGTCTGTCGCTTATGAATCACAAATAATCATCTAGATCAGTGGTTCTCAAACGGGTGCCACTTGACTCACTAAGTGAGGAATTTGCAATTCCTGGGAGGAACTGGCGAGGAAAAACCTTGGATGAAAAAACCTTTAGTTTTTGTTATTTGTTTATACAACACATAAAAACTGCACGAAGTTGGTTTAAATGGGGATGTCTACAGTACGTGAGAACAAGCAGCTTTAACTGCAGTGACTGACGTCATAAGAGTATGTTTGGTTCATAATCGTCTGTTGTATCTTAACAGTGGGTAGTGTTAAATTTTTGCAATTATCTTGTTTGTGATTTTTAGTGGGGAGGAATTGACAGCGTTTGGGTTTGTAAGGGAGGAATATGAAAAAACTTTGAGAACCAGTGATCTAGATACAACAATTAGCTTGATGTGGTGTGATGCTTATGCACCACGCTTTAGAATCTGCAAAGTCTCGGATAAATCCTGAAAGTCATTGGTTGGTTAATGGTTCATTTTTTCTAGCAGAAAGTTTTTGTAAAAATTATCTGTTAAGTGTGACAAGTTCGTGATGCACCTTTGTGAAACATTTCTTAGTGGTGCACCTTTATTTTTGTGCACCCTAGGGTGTACCGTGCACATCGGTTGAAGAGCGCTGATGTAGGCTACATAAACGCCAACGCGATAACTTTTTGTGCTTGTTTGTTTGCAACGAATTTTTTCCAAAATGTTCATCATAACAAGACACATTAATCCTGAAAATTTCATACAAATTGGCCAACACTTTCTGAGTTATGGAGTTTGGTAGCCATCTTGCTAGGTCTACGCTACCAGACTTTTTCAAAGAAGGTAGGTGCGAACAGTTGTTTTGTAACACACAATACCATTTTTTGTACTTATTTGGTTGCAGTGAAAATTTACAGTAATGTTCTCCATACCTACCCGCATAATCCTTAAATTTCAGGTAATATCAGCAAGAATTTTTTTAGTTATGCAGTTTGGTATACAGCAACAATTTGCTAGGCCTAGGCTACAACACTTTTTGCAAAACACTGAGGTCTTGACAGTTGTTGCATGTGTAAGGATAACTTTTTTTAATTGTATTGGTGCAAAGACAATTTACGTATATAATGCTCATCATAACTATTCTCATCATCTCTGAAAATTTGAAGTAATTCTAAGGAAAAGCTTCGGAGTTAGGTTCGTTCGTTCTGAAACTACAGACGCGCGTAGGCTACAAAACTTTATCCTATTCAGCAGGGTTGAGCAGTAGATTCTGTAAAGTACCATAGCTCTTTCAAAACTAAAGTTTTTACAACCACAATTTACAAGAATTATCTTAGGATTGTTGTGGATTTTTCCTGAAATTTCGAATTCAATGCATCAAGAATTTTGCGAGTTAATAATTTTTGAAACGAACAACCCGACTCTGGTCCCAACGCATCGGACTAATTGTTTGTGCGCGTGGCTCGCAACCATGGGCGGCGGAAGGGGTGGCCAAGCCCCCCCCCACTGGATTGTGAAATTATTGGCAAAAAAGCCTTTTTTTTCAATTTCAAGGGGTAAAAAACAAATTTTATCACTTTTGGCCCCTCCTTGTAAAAACTTTTGGGAAAATCTCCCACTTGCCAACCCCTGGAAAAATCCTTCCAACGCCCATGCACGCTAATTTGGGTTCAGTAGTTGTTGGCTAGGGCGGTAGTTGTTGGAATCTCCGCCCAATCTTCGTGTGAAAATGCATCATAGCTGAAAAATTGAGGTCAATTAGGCAAGTACTTTGTGAGTTATTCCAATCTGAGTATATCTGTTGGATGAAATTAACCTAAAAACGGTCCCGCACAAGCTGAATAATCGCGTGGAATTCACACCAGGCGCGCAACCAGGGGGAGGGGGCATTTGAGGCATTTGCCCCCAGCAATTTTCATAACATTGCATAGAAATTTTGACATATTTGCAGAAACTTTCAAAGAATAAAGACGCAATTGTATATTCTAAGCATTTTAAAGAAAAGTCTTATTGGAATTTTTCTTTGTACGACTGGTTAATTATCTCCTTACAAAATTTATCTTGAGACAGCCCATCTGATCGAAAATTTCGTAAATGATTGGTATTTTAACCAAAAATGTACTGGAATTGTCAAAATGTCGGAGATAGTTTTAAATATTGGCATTTCTAAGACATTTTTTTATCCTTTTGTTAGTGTACAACTTTTCTTTGAGACAGGCCTGAATTTTGCCTCACGAAACTTTATAACATTAGGGTACTGTTAAACTTTGCAAACTGCTGAAACTTTTGAAGTGATAAGAGAAATTTGACATGTTGGTTGTTATAAGAGTTTGCGGTCGCGTGATTATTTTTGTTGAGGACAAATCGGATCGCTATATGAACTTAGGTCACTTCTTAAAAAAACGTTTAGTTGCATTTTCGGTTCGAAACCTGATCGTTTTTTTAATTTTAGCGTGAGGACCGTTTCACGTTTTAGTGTCTTCCTAGGTTGTTACCAGTACCACGGCTTGGGAAAAAGGGTTTAGTAAAGTGTCATGTGAGTGCTAGTGAAGTGTTGAACGCACCTTCCTACTACACCACTTTGGCTCCCAATGGCGCTTTGCCAGATCCTACCTTTTGCAACCAGTGCAAGCCATGAAAACTCACGGGCTTCAACTTGCTTCTAAAAACTTTAACACAAGTCGTGGATGCCAGAAAAGGCCTGTTTGCCCTAAACACACCTGATCCATAATGCGCCAAAGCCACCAGACTCTTTATCCGTTTTCCCCAAAATGGAAGCATTCAACGATCCCCTCATTTTGAAATAGGATATCCCTCAAGTTTGGGATCTTCATTAGTGATAGAAATCCAAACACATGCCAAAATAGGGCTAGAACGAATTTGCTAAAACAAGACGAAGAGCTAGGCAGGTTTACTAGTAGCNTATACATGTTCAACANTAAAGCCATGACTGCACTANNTGAGTACGGACAAAATGTAAAAAAACGTATATCGGGTAGCTGAGGAAAAAACGGGAAAAGACGATTGTTTTAGGTTTNTAAATGAATGCGATTTTGAGGGATAAAAGCTCAACATCATTTGGATCGGGTGTCTCAAACTCAAATCCNTCCGTGGGCCAAATTCGGACCTACAAAGTAACCCAAGGGACGCATTATGATGTTGTGACGCAACAATGGCGGTACCTCATATTTAAAAGAAACAGCTTTTACATCTTATTTCCTGCGAAAGGTATCGTGAGTTACAGGCAAATAATTTCTAGCCGTCTCTACCTTCGATTAAAAGTCTCAACGTTTATTTAAAAAGAGCTTCTTCACTCGATTGCCAACCACTTTTAAACACTGGTGAATAAACTAACTTAGTGTTGTTTGTATGAAATTTCCCAAACGCATCGCGAACCGCACAAAATGCCCTCGCGAGCCGTGTGTTTGAGACCCCAGTTTTAGATAGTACTGTACTGCTGTTAGTCACTGCGCAGTTTATTAGCGAATTGTTGATTAAGTTAAGCACAATGTTTTAATGATGTTTGTAATACTGACGCATCACAATCAAAGTATACGCTCATCATTCAGTGAGTTGTTGAGTTTTGTATAAAATAGTCCTGTAGCTGAAGAAGCCCTCTCTAGTTCCACTGATGTGGGTTTGTTTGTATGTAAGGCAATGTACAGTTTTTCAAGGTTATTTGACCTCTTCTTTNCAGCCTCAAAAAGACACATTTCCTTTATCATAATTTGNGATCGGATCTCTTCTTGTGCCGGAATNGTTTTGTGGTCTTCACTNTCAAGGATTACATGGATTCTGTGTTTTATTTCAAATGGTTGATTAAACATGCAGTGCTTGAAGTNCCTCCATTTGTATAACGGAGCACAAATGCCACTTTGNTGTTTGTTGAGCCTTAGGCTATTATATGAGAAGTGGCTATAAGTTTCTGGGTTTCTTTGGTTACTAACTGCAACTGAATGCGTATGATTAAGGATCTAATAGTTTCTAAAAGAAAGCCAAATATTTTGTAGAAAGTCATTGCAAACTGAAAAGGAATGAATCGGTTCTGCAAGGAATCACAGCTTTTGTATGAAACAGCAAATAACAGCTTGTACAGTAAATGAAATAACTAGTAACTACGGTGTAGTTTTGAAGAACTACCTCACATGGTAGTTATTTAATTAGGCTAGCGACAAGACTAAACTTCGCGAAGACACCTATTACGGGAAAAATGAAGTCATGTTCAGTGTAAATAGGTCAACTGAACGAAGTTATAAACGGACCAACAACGAACGTGCGGTAGTCAGTGAGCAAAACCCGCACATTCGCGCTTCCAGGTAAAAGTTGAAGGTTCAAATGTGCTAATTTGGCCGTTGCACACGCCACTCTTCAACTTCAGTGTTATCAGAATTATTCATATTTAAATGTACAGCAATTCTAGCTTTTTTAAAATATCCAGGTTTGCTGGTTGCAAAAATGGGTTAAGGGTAGTAGAAAATAGCCAAAAACGGGTTTCGGGTTCGGGTAAACCCGTTTGGAAACACTAGAACCAGTGTTTGTTTAGGCTACTAATTTTTACTCTGGCCTGGTCGTTCGGTCAGCATCTTGATTAAAACTGAAAGTTCTCATTTTTCGTAAATGTTGCGAAGAAAACTATATCTGTGACCGTTTGCGAAAATGTTGTACCACGGTTGAATAAGCATGGTGACATCATCGAACAAAATTTCATGAAAATTGTCCCCCCGAAATGAAGAGCTGGTTGCGCCTGTGATTCACACCGTGCTGAAGGTATTCATGCAGCATTTGCATGTTATAATCATGGCAATGGCACCATTTTTAGACTGATCGGGCGCCATTTTATGGCATGTTGGGTGCCATTTCATAGCAAAACGAATTTCGTAGAAAAAACGTGAAATTTCGTGTGACCCGACATTGACTGGAGCTTGCAAACCAATGATTCAAAGTGACTCGATGGTTCTCGTGACTCGACTCTGAGTCGACCAAGTCATGACTCTGACTCGTCTCAAGAAAGTTTTAAATGACTCTGACTCGAGTTTCTTGTGACTATGACTAGACAAAATTGACTCGGGCACATCACCGCCTATCAGTATCTGATACTCAGTCACTGACACATCTAACAAATAAAATTGGATAAAACATTACCAGGAATTTTATTAATAGGTCTTGTCTGAATGTTATGTAAGTTTAACTGACAGGAAATTTTTGGTAACGTTTATTGGATTTTCTTTTGTTGAGAGCAGCAGGTTTGCGGTTTTATGAGAACGGAAACCTCTACTGCTACTGGTGGATTGTATTTTTACCCATAATGCCGACAGCACTTTGAGGTTCTTTCTCGCCTTGCCACCAGTAAAGATGGGTCACCAAAATATCTGGCACTCGCATCCGCGAAAGTATGGTCGTGGTTCCCGTTGTTGGTAAGTTTAGTGTTTAATTTCGTGGTTTTGAAATTCTTAATCATGAATCTCATGCAATAATCAAAAAAGCGTCCTTATTTGTTTTAGGGAAATAGAACGCTTTTCTTTTCTAAATTTCTATTTTTGTTATTGTTGCGCCAACACTTTATCCATAAATCCTGTTCTTTGAGGAATAGTAAATATCGTACTTAACTTTGCGAAAAAGAAACATTAGGGATAAAGTCAAGGTTTCAAACCATAATAATTGGTTGCAGCGGATCTGTATGTGAAAGATTTTAGAATCAATGCGGGGTAGTCTACATGGTAAGTAGGGATTGTAAATGAAAGGCAGTGTCCGCTTTTCCGCCAGGAGGATGGATGGCAGCAGCAAAAGGCTTGGTTGGTAGAAAGGAAGTAAATATAACTAAAAGACAAACCTACAACCTAACCTTAACTGTAGCTCTAAGCTAACCTAACGATAAGCTAACCTAACCTATCAATAACCTAATGCTAAGCTAACACTAACCTAACGCTTAGACCCCAAGCTAACGCTAACCTAACCATAAATCAAACCTAAGTGATCCTAATATAACAACACTAACCCGTAAAGGTAACACCTAAGCAGAGCCTGGAAAAAAACAAAGAAAAAAAGAGAAGGCGAATCGAACCGGCAACCATTGGCATAGCAGCCGTAACACTTAACGATTACACCACGAGCAGGACAGCGTGTTCCTGACAAAGTGACCTTTTTCTTTGTATTGTGTCATGCCATAAGCCGAATGTTCGATTGGCGGCAAAATAGCTCCGGACGGTTTGTTGCTGCCGGCATCTTGGCGATAAAATAGACACTACCTAAATGAAATGTTAGTGTGTGGCCCAGGGATTGCAAGTGAGATGTTAGCCTGTGGCAAGTGCTACATTACAGTGAAGAAAACGTTTTGCGTGCAACAGCGCAGGAATTTTCCAGGAACCTGAACATTCCCCAGTAAACCCCTTCATTTGTGATTTTAGTTTTGGGATTTGTGTAGCAGGCAAATAAAGTTAAATTTCATGAACAAAGGTGTGAATTCACACAATAACAATCATTTAAAAAAATATCACAGTATACATTTTCTAAATTACAAACAATCCAATTTCAGCAGTTGCTCATCAAGAACCATTAGTTTTAGACCTTGCATTTCATTTAATTTTCATCAAATTTCACCTAAAATATGCTCTACAGACCCGGTAAAAGTCTCAAATGATGCGGCAAATATGCGGCAAGTCTTCTAGTCTGCACTCGAAAAAAATTTTTGCTTGGGGGTTGCAGGTTTTTTGTGAGTGACGTCGTAAGTGGAGGACTTTTAGGCCA
>JGI24158J21664_10007741_pt1 | contig 14278 bp, 9 predicted proteins | sample Ectturendosymbi3_FD_21664 | JGI IMG/M metagenome (IMG submission 21664) | reverse complement strand
TCAAGTTCGGTGTATTAAACGAAAGCTTGTGAATGTTTTACTCACTCTTGAACCAAGCAGCATCGACATACTGTACTTTTCACCAGAATCCTGAGCGGTAATAAAGTAAGGTGTAACGGAGAAGATGACTTACTTGATCGAAACCTTGCTCGCCGTTCTGAGAAAAGTCGTGACAGAGCTCAGGGGCGTTTGGTGTGCAGTTGACATGGTTGATTCGAACGGACTTAATGCTTACGCAAGAATTCGTGATTTCGCTCCACCCTACTTTACTAAGCGCATCCTAAAACTCTGTGGGCAGATCTTTTTCACCAGCATGAGCTAGCAAATTGCATAATATGAGCTTGTTTGTGTTTGAAATGAGATATTTTTAAAACAAAAAAAGCTCTTATAAACACAATAGAAACTTAAGGCATACTGTTTTTGTTCACGGCACAATTACCCGCAAAATACTATTTGATAAATTCTTATAGTCTTTTTTTTCCAATGATGAAAATTTAGTTGCGACGTACGTGGACGATCAGGTTTTTGCTAATTTTTGCCGCTAATTCGTTCGTCTCTGAGTTGCAAAGAACGGTCTTAAAGAAACGACATTAGGATTTCAAGCATAGTGGAGATGAACTACCTCTAGAATCGTTGTTGTGTGCTTTGCAGGTCGACCTCTCTCATATCTATGGAGACACACAGGAGCGTCAGCATGCACTGAGGTCGCATGTCGACGGTAAGCTGAAGTACAGCGTCATCAACGACGAGGTTTTTCCTCCACTTGTGGATGCAGGGAATGTGTCCATGTCAGGCTCGCAGATATTAAACCAAAATTTTCGGTTTGCCATTGGCCACAAAGACATGGGTCTGTTTCCTCCGTTTATGGTCTTTGCCACCGTTTGGCTCAGGTAAGTTGGGAATGAAGTTTTTTCATCTGCGTCACAGTATATTGTTTTGAAGATCATCATAGTTTCACATGTGAAACAAATAATCAAATTTGTTTGTCACTCTAATTCAATTTAATTTTTTTCATTTGCAACCAGACACGAAGTTCACAGTACAAGCACACACTGTCTGCGCAACGCAGATTGATAAAAACAACCACAACAGAACGTTTTGCAACGGCGTTGCAAGCAGAACCACAGGGTTACAATGACTTTCTTGACACTATTGTTCGCTAATCCGCAACACTTGATAAACACTAAATATTTGTCTGCTTTGTGAAGCTTTTCAATGAAAATGAAGCAACTATTTGTGCGGAATAAAAAGCATTTCCATAGAAAGACATTTTTGACTTTGCGAAAGATTAGTTGCTTAATTTCTCTTCACCAGTTTCTTCGAGGCCTTTTTTGTAACGTTAGAAAATGTCAAATATGACTTCCTGCAGAGAGAACAGTTGTTGCAAATGCCAACACTGGTCATTTCAATAGCCTGAAGAATCAGCTAGTAAGAGTTGCGAAAATATCAAAGACCAATGCGTAACGCATTGCTTTTCCCCACTTTTTGAATGCAAGTAGATTAGTGGAGAGACGGAAGAAGTATTATTTTACAGTACTGATCTTGGACAGAATCAGTGGCGTAACTAGAGGTTCAGGGGAGAGCGAAATGTAGCTGAAGGGGTCCTCACTGGCCACCGTTAGTGATCTATTGCGATCGGAAAGGTCAAGCGGCAATTGCGCAAAGCGTCACACTGTGGCATAAGCAACACTAGAGATCACGCGCCACGATCACTCTATTATTGCTTGTTCGCACCACAGATGTATATTGGTGTTATTCTCCGCGCACATCCCGTTCGTGGTGAATTGCACATTGAACACAACCCCAACTGATAGGTTGCAATTGGGCCACTAGCCAACACTCAGAAAAAAGTTAAGAAATCATAGTGAATCCGTTTGGGATGCGGATGTCAATAATACTAAATATAAAAATGTAAGCTGAAGGGGCCCGATTTTTGCATTTGGTTTGCCAGGGGATAACACGCCCCTCTGCCCTCCAGTCTGTTACACCACTGGACGGAATTCGTGATCGTGATTCTCCCAGAAAATTTGCAGAAATTTTGCCTTTTTGTAGTAGATTCATATCGTTTCTGTCTCCGTAACTTTCAACCTGAAGTAACCTACTGGAGGACTTCAGAAGTGATCCTTTGCTTTTTATACAGAGAGCACAACAGAGTATGCGATGTACTGAAAGAAGAAAATCCTATCTGGGATGACGAGAGATTATTTCAAACTGCTCGTTTGATACTTACTGGTAAGAAAATTTATTTTTGTTCAGAAAAGGAGTTAAACGCGACAATACTTAGTTGTTCAGAAATAAAGACATCGTGTGTATATCCCATATTACTACTGTATGAAAGTTGGTGCCTACCTACTAAGGTGTTTGTGACGCTCAAATGTGTTTACTAATAAAGCCACTTATATTATAGCTCTGAAGAGTTTTGAAGTTTAGATACTGTGTGCAGGGCTCAGCGTAGTTAAGTTTTTAGGTGATTTCCCCAAGAAAAATTTCACTGTTTTCAGGCATCAGCAAAGCATCTGATTTTCTGTCTTTCAAGACTACAGCATGTACAACCTAATAGATATTAAGCCCATACATTTTCAGCACTACTTTATCAAAAATGCTGGGCATTAGCGCGTGTGATTCACGCTTACCTGAAAATGGGATGCTTCCTCACGCATTGTCTAAATTACAACATCACTGCAATTTAAATTGTTTGAGCAAGGCTTAGCAGAATATCGAGAATATTAAAGTTTGTTTATTCATGTGGCAATCGAAAACACGGATGATGAAAAGCGTTCAGCGTCATACCGGTAAAGTGACGGTCAAAACAATTTGGCAACTACCGGTAATCAAGAAGACCCGATTTTGGCTTAAGTCTTTATGCATTTTAATCATCAAGGTGAAACAATCAAGATCGTGATCGAAGACTACGTTCAACACTTGAGCGGGTTCCAGTTTAAGCTTCTCTATGATCCTACACTGATGCACGACACTCCGATTGGATATTCGAATCAAATCCACTCTGAATTCAACTTGCTTTACCACTGGCACGCTCTCATGCCTGATACGATCAGGGTAAAAAGTGATGATTACAGCCTTCGTTCACTTCTGTTCAACCCAAAGCCATTCGTTGATGCAGGCCTTTCCCAGGTTTTGACTAGCGCATCTCAGCAGTTTGCTGGCAAGGTAAATCTAGTTCAAAACCTGAAAAAATCAGGATGTTTTTGTAAAGGCTTCTTGCATTCCACTGTAAGGGAAAGCTGTGTAAGGGAACAAATGAAAACCACTGGCGAAACGAGTGTAAATACGTTTTGTTAATTATTAAAACTCTTTAACTGTTTGATAAAGCATAGGTTGCAATAAACAATAGTAGTCGTCTTTTCATTCATGTTTTGAGCAAAAAAAATCAAAAATATCTGGCAAGGCAGTAAAACTAAGCTTTGCAAGAGTGAGGCTCATTTAAATAGTTCACAAGTGTTCTGATTTCTTGGTTACTTAGAGCAATTGCTAAGAAATAGAAAGTGGGTTGCAGATAATTTCTGTTGTGACCAGTAAGCCTTAGTTAATGCAGTGCCAAGTGAAGACAGTGGTTACGAAATTATCTTTGGGTACGCTGATAGTTCCATGAAATTAAGGATTTCCTTGAATATTTCTAAATTTATCAATTGTGCCAAGCTCTGTAGACAGATTGTACGATGTACACAAGATTAGACAACGCATAATTTTTGCGATTCAAATTAGATGCCAATAATTAGAGGGTTGAATAGAAAAATGTAAGAATAGTGAAGTTTATTTTCTTTTAAAAATAATCAATCGATCAATCAAAAAGAGCACATGATGGTATGAAATCAGCTAAACACACGAGCTCTTTGGAAACTCAACTCTTAACGACCGCAGGAGCCGACATATCCCTTCGCCCTCTGTTTTGTACAGTTCCGTTTTAGTCAGAAATTTCCATGATTGGCAGCATCGTTGTACTTTATAGTCGCAAGTGTTTGCCACTCTTATCTTTGTACTGGTTGTGGTAGATTGATGCTATTTTAAGAAAAGCACTATATAACTTCCAGCTCCTTAACTTAAAAATGATTTGTGGTTATTCAGTTGATGCAATAATGCCAGTCTTGCGATTTGGCCCCTAGTTGAAAAAAAACTTGCTGGTACTGCTAATAGATTAGCACGGCATGCAAAAGTTACAACAGCAGATTAAATTCTGTGAACAATTTCTTAGTAACAAATGCTCCTATTGCAGTCACGTTTTGTTGGAATTCGAGACTTAGTTTTACTGTCTTCATACTTATGTTGGCGTTTGTGATTGAAAACTAAACTCTATGCATGCGTATATTACAATAATGCATTTTGCCTGCAGATTGGCGAAAGTATACGACTTGTGTGCCCCGTATTCACGCGCCTTTTTCATTTTGTATCTAGAAATTTACTTTACCTGCGTTTGTTCCGAACATAAACTTTTTAAGCAAAGGTAAAGTATCTTGTTGAATTGTGATGAGACATAGCTACCGGTGTAGTAACCTTGGAAGCAGTTGATGTGATTACTTTTGCTTGATACCTTGGTCCATTTGCAGATTATATCCGGTCAAGGACGAGGAACTTTGGAAGTGGCCAAAAATGCTTTGCTTGATGGACGAAAACTCAAACTGCAATCTTTCAACAACTACAGGAAGAGATTTGGACTTCGACCTTATGCAAGTTTTGAGGAGTTCACTGGTAAAAAAAGTCACAACAAGCGTTAGTTTCTTGAAAACGTTTTACTGCTTAATTCTACCTGAGTTTGTCCAATTTTTACGACGTTTACCTGCTGAGAAACGCAGTTTTTCATATTTATTATATCTTTAATCACATTTTAACCCATTAATGACCACTAGTAAAAATACAAATCATTTCCTTCTGCTTTTTAGGATCCAGTTTATTTAAGTCCTAACATGAAATTAGAACAAACAATCGGTTAATTTTTTTGCGGTTGCTTAGCAACAACATGCTCCATTAATGGAACAATGGTCCAATGTGAGTTCAGAGCTGCGTCATAACGGTAATTAATGTTTTTTGTTCTTTATTTTCTGTTGTTCCGGTTAGTCAACTGTTTAAACGTGACACTACCGCAATTTTTATTGTGGCTCTGATGTGCATGTACCAACAGGCCCGTGGACTGGAACTTGACAAATGCCAGTGTGAAAGTTCCTCAGGACATTTTATTTTGTAACAATGAGGTTAGCTTTTTATGCAATGGGCGGTAGTGTTGCGAGTTGGCGTAACAGTTTTTAAGCAGATTAAAACCGAGCATTTGCAAAATTGTTAGTTTTGTCGAGTTTGCGTCAAATGAATATCAACATAAATTTAAAAGGGCATTTTATGAGCACAACAAAATTTGAGTTGGCACTGCCCCCGAATGCCCACCATGGCTGCAGACGTTTGTACCAATTTTCCAGTGGAAAGGCAATGAGATGGTTTACAATGGTTTCAATCATGACAATGTAGCAGGGTAAAACGGGAAATGAAAAAATCGGAAATAAATCGATGAAATTTAACTTCTTCGCCTTTATTAAAATCGGGGAACGGGAGGTGCGGATTTACTTGCCACATTTGGTAGTCAATAGAGACCAGAATTAAAATAAAAAATTGCGGCTATACGAGAATGCATGCTATGGCTGAATGTAGCCTGAAGTAGGATCTACTTGAGTTTACATGGTCAGTTGCATTTGGACCGCTAAAAACGTCCACAGTGTCTTTCTTTAGGTCCAGTGGAAAAATAATTATCAACACAAAACCTGGCTTACATCAACATGTGTAAGCAGAAAAGCAAAAACGATATGATGTATGTGGCAAAAACCTTTTGCAAAATCTTACGATTGCTATGTTAGGCGGCGGGAAAATTGTTTTTAACTTATCGCAAACACAAACTTTTACTTTTCCGTTATTCAGTCCCTGTGCTTGTTCTCATTGAATATAATTTTATAAAGTTGTTGACTATGATTTTAGTAAAGCATTAACATTGCAATAATTAACGTAAGGATGTTGATTTTGATACTGATTTGTACCATTGTTCCAAAAATGGGATAAAAGTTTTCACCTCAAATAATTTCTTTGCAGATCGCACCAAATACTTGCAAAATGCATCATTACATTTGGTAGTGTTTCTACTTTCGGTAAATGTAGCATTTACCATTAAGTTGTTTTTTTGCTGAGTCAGCACTTACTGATCAAATGGAGGTCACTCAAATGTGATAAAATTAGACATTTTAAGCAGCCGGTAGGAAAAAAAGAAAAACTGTTTGAACAAAATTTTGAAAGGCATGTTTGCATTAACGTGAACTAACATAAATATCAAAACTGAGATGATGCAATGAAATAGAAACCAGCGTATAGCGTGTAAAGTTCATGTTCCAAAAATAGAACAATGGTCATTAATGGGTTAATTAAGAGAATCTTTGATCCATTGCAATACAACGCTAGAGTGGAATTTTTCTCAAATAGTAACTATGTCTCTTGTATAAATCGAACTGGACGATATGAAAATGCGTGTTAGATGACTTTTGCTCAAATTTCGCATTTAAATGTGATAAAATGAAAGCGCACTTTTTCATTAACGGGAGAAACTTGTGACTACTTTGTTTCATTGCATTCCAAATGTCAACTGGAAAAGTCAAGTTTGCGGCATCGAAATATCCTTTTTCACGATGCTGAACTTAAAGAAAATGAAAACAGCGATGCATATAGATAATCATCTGCACGGAACAAAAAATGCCATTAAAGAAATAGAAAGAAATAAAATTTGCAATGTGACTAGAAATTCTTTCCACCCAAATGAGTGCATGCCCCAAACCCCACAATATCCAAACTCAAGCAGAAAAAACGCAAAAACTCACGAAAGTGATGCTCGCCGAAATACTTCACGCCATTGATAAATTTCGATGCCGTTACTGTAAAAAGCACCCGGAATATAAACGATTGTAAAAACAACATAATAAGTTCTCAATAAATTTTCTATAAAATATTACTCCAAAAAAGTTAGAGCTGTAATCTTTGTTTTACAAACGAAATATCGATNAAAAATTGCTCTTGTCACGTAAACAGTTAACACAATGCATCTGCATTTGCAGATCGACGAAAAAGTAAAACAATTTGTAACTTCTACCTAAAGCATATATGGTATCGCAGCTGTGTAGAAATAACAGGCAAAATTCTGCCATCAAATTAAATGGTTCTTTATACTGTCTTGAAACCCTATTTTAAAAATACAGGAAACTTCTTGTGTCAAAACCTTAACACTTCCTAAATTTGTTTATGCACGTTAGCAACAACTAACATGTCAAATCAACACCAAAAGGTTGGGCCATGTGACTGATCTAAATCACTTGCATAAGAGCAACAAGCAATCTATTAGTTTTAGAATTAAGGAACATATTGCTCGTGCACCAGTAGCAATTGCAATGAATTTGTTTCCATCCGAAATCTGTGCAAACACTAACATGCAGGTGTTTGGTGATTTCCATCTTTGTAGGAGAAAAAATTATGGCTGGTGAACTGGAGAAATTGTACGGAGATATAGATGCCCTGGAATTGTATGTTGGTCTTATGATGGAGAAAAGGAGGTACAAGCAGCTGTTTGGAGAAACTCTTACAGAAATGGGTTCACCCTATTCTCTCAAAGGTTATCCGGTTGTTAATTTAGTATTGTTTTTCTGTGAATGTTGCAGCGAATTTCTTGAATTTTGATGTGTCTGATTGTTTCATCAATTTGCTTGCTTCGGATGAGTTTACATTTTTTTGGATGACTTTGGAAACTAATGCAACTGGCAGTAGCAAACGGCTTGCTTCCTCCATAATCTTGATCACTGGACTGATTTTATTTGAAACCCTTCGCTTTATCAACATTTGGTTTGCTTTTTTCATTTGCAATGTTTTTAATGCATTTATCTTTGTTGGTAACACACCGAAGGAAATCCTTCGGCAATATTTTTTTGAAAATAAAAACGAATTCTCACTCACCCCCATTTCCTCTTGGGAGGGTCACGGGAGCAGCAATCCTAAGAAGTCCTAAATTTAAGCAACCTGTAACAGTTTTGTTGGTTCTACATCAAGTCAAATTTAGACCAGGCCAGAGATACGTAATCACGCCATATGGTCCTTGGTCTGTCTATGTGTCACTTTCCAGTAAGTGCAGAGCAGTATTTCCCAACCGATGTGCCGCGAGACAGTCTCGGGTGCGCCTCAAAAATTGTTAAACTTATTTTATAGGACTCTTCTGAGGGGATGTTTCCATTAATTGCGTTTCGGTCATTGGCTGTGGTTTGCCACGCGAAGACAACTGAGTTGCAAAGTGTGGCGCAGCCGAAAAATGTTTGGGAACCACTTGTGTGGAGACGTCGTCACGCCAATATTACTTGGAGCATTCTGGTCAAGTTGCCGAACCATTGCAGCTATAGGATTCTATTCAGAGAAGTGGCTAGACATTCCGAGCTGTGGGAATTTCACTGTTAAGCACTTTTTGCGAACGTTCACGACGTGACTTCTTCACAAAATATCCCGCCTCTGCACTTCTACTTGAAATATCACTCTTTCGGTCTTTTCTCAAGATTCAAGATCATGACTGAAGATCGGAACAAAGACAGATTTAAAAACGGAAAGCTTTGAGATGTTTGAAAGCTCCCGTTTTGTGACTGCGGCCACTTAAACTTCACTTGATATTGTGTTTGCTTTACCAATCTGCGTATCAATCTTCTTCAACCTTCCACCACTCGTGAATACCACTCCAAAGCACTTGAACTCCTCGACCAGATGCTGTGCATTGGCGCTTACTTAATTGCAGTGCTCACTGACTTGGATTTGTGGAGTGATATATTGCCTCAGTCTTTAACGTAGCAATTACCATTCCATCTTGATCTTACGCAGCTTTCAACTGACCACGTGCATATTGAAGTCCCTGTTCAGAGAATGCACGCAGCACGAAATCGTCTGCAAAAAGCAAAGAGCTGATCTCTTAGTTTGCAACAATGAAACCTCATCGACTTGACTGTGATGGTCTATCCAATTCATAAAAAATGGAGAAGAGAAGGGACAACAAATAAGTTTGTCGGAGACCGACACCTACAATGAATGGATGTGATTTCACCCTTTCAAAACCACTTTGAGGAAATTTCGGCCATAACTCGCCGATCAGTTGTGCTAGAGAGAATCGATGAAGACAATATGACAAGCAGATTTTTATGTACTTTATGATAAATATAAAACAGATACTATTGCATCTGAAATTTTGCCTGACAGTGTGACGTCACTATGACGACGTCCATGTGGCGTCATTTAGGCGTATGAAAAACAATCTGTTTTTGTTTATCAGAAATTACACATCCTCATGTTATGATGACCCTCTACCACAGCCGACCGGCAAGTTATGGCCGAAATTGCCTCAAAACCCACAAATGTGGGACACTCGCGATGAAACTCACACACCAAAGACGTGCGAATAGGAACGTCAGTGACTAGCTGGCCGTCAAACCAACCCGTTTTCCCACAAAATTCCATAACGCTTTTCTCGCAAAACACGGTGATATGCTTTTTCAAGGTCAACATAATACGTGCAGACATCTTCGCCGTTATCTCAAGAGTTTTCCACATTTGTTGGAGAAGGAAAGTCTAGTCTGTAGTGTTAATGCCAGGACATTATCGTACTGGGTGTTTTCCAGCTTAAGTTAAATATCCTCGCGGCTTTTGGCATATGGGGATGATCACTCCAGTTTGTCAATCTTTCAGTGTCCTTCCAGAACGCCATGTCACTTGACACACACGAGTTCGCCAAAGAACTCGATTTCCACGTGTAAGCCCTTCAGGTCAGATTTCATCACAACGTGCTGCCTTTCCAGCCTTCAATGTTTTGACAGATAGCAAGACTTCCGTGGATGTTATAGCACTTTTCTCACCCAGATATGCACCTACTGTGTGTCGCATTGTATGAGAGCATCCCTTCTGTCATATTACCAAACACGGTCCTTGGTCACGCGAACAACGACCGATACCCGCTGGTATTGATCGTTTTCACTAGTTAAATGGTAGTGTCATGACCGCGATTAGAGAATCGATGTTTTGTAAGTTCCGAGGATCCTAACTGGTTGAGGGATCAACCTGGTTGTCGCAGTAGCGCTGTTCGGTTTCTCAACTGTGCAACCTGATGCCTTGAGGTTGCCAAACCGAAGCAAGGCAGTTTGTCCTTTGGTAACTCCCCAGTAACGCTCCACGTTTAATTGCTTCCCTTGATTATATTCTGATATACAACCAACACTTCAACAGACTCGAATGTGAAGGCAGAACAACGTAACGTAAAACGGTTTGGTTTGCTGTAGACTACCGGCGAACAGCAGGGTTGCGCGTTCAGAGGAAAGAACGGAAACAGCGAAAACTTGCTGTGATGCACGTTAGCAGGATATCATGTCAGCTGCTAGAATGTTCGTCAACAAGTGCATTGCATCGAATCACGAACAGAAATTTCCTGAAAATCACGTAATACGAATCCACGAAACATTGAGAAACGTGTGTATCCGCTGTATATTAGTAACTGCCCATGTTAGAGGGTTGGCCAAATCGGTCATTTGGCGCCAGTTGCGCAACTTTTGCGGAAGCCAAGGTTATACTAAGAAAAACGTTGCTCCGGGTACATTTGTGTAGGAGATACCTCGCATTAAGTCTACTACGCAAGCAAACATGCAGATATTGCCACGCATGAGTAGGAGAGGATATGTGTGTGAGCTGTCACTTTCCTGTGCGAGGAGGGACATAAGATATTTTGGTCCTTCCTTTCCGCCTAAAGTTCCCCGGTACGATTTCTTGATGAAAAAATTAGGTGATTGTGACACGCGAAACCTGCGAGGCGATTATCATACACTCGGCTCTAATCAACAAAAATCGAAGCTATCATCTGTAGAAACACAGAACAGTCAAGTACGGTGACAACGGCAACACTTCACCGTTCTGACCGAGAACGACGCCTTCAAGCATCGCAGTGATCGCCAACTGCCCCGAGCTGTCGAGGCAGCAATCAGCGTTTCACGATTGAGAAATCACGAGAAGCAACAACACACAAATCTCCACAGTGATGTGATGTCAGATTCATTTTTACTGCTTTTGAAAACGCAAGCATGTTGTTTACAGGGCTGCTAAGCAACCCCGTCGGTTCTCCTGATTGGTGGAAGCCAAGTACTTTCGGTGGGCAGAAAGGTTTCGACATTATACAGCAGACCAACTTACAAGTATGAGAAATATTTTTTAGAACTTGTACTGACAACTTTTCATATTTTTAATAGATACATTTAGTAGATAAACGTAAAGATGAACCACGATGTTTATTGAACACCGAGGAAAGCGCTGTGAAATGCAAGAAAAATAAATATATGATAAACTAAGACGTCTAGTACTTTCTCACTTTGATCAAACCACAGCCGTATATTTAGTGGCAGTTTCTAGATTTCTACCATCAAGTGCTGTCCCTGATTTTATGGGAGAAATTGTTTTGTTCTCTTTCACAATTAACTAAAAAAACTTTTTCAACATTCCTATTCTTTTCTAAGTAGATTGGTCACAATTGTTTTTGTCTGTACCGCAAATTTCAGACAAACAGTTTGGTTGTGAGATAAATAGTTTATGCGACCATCTTCATGTTAATTTGTCACAGATGAAACATAACTTCTTGAATTACTACTAAAAAACTAAATGGTTTCTTTTCGACTTGTAAATGTGGCACTATGCAAACCAAGCATCTTGTTTTTCGATGGTTGCTTTCTCAAGAATTAACTATAAAGGAAACAAACAAAGAACGAACAAAGTTTGTGCTGTTTTCTTGCTGGGTTTCAATTTTTTAAGCCGAGAATCTTTACTCATATGTCTGTCATAGTAGATTTTCTACCAATATTTTGTCGCCCTGATAGTTACGGCAACTGAAGTATGTATCGAGTTTAGTCACATCAATGGATGCGGTTTGTCATACTCACTGTGGCTGTAATAAAACCATTGCAATCTGAGATCAGATTTCTACGTTACGCAGAATGTGGTTCTCGTTTGGTAGAGTAAGGTTGCAACGCTATTGAAAAACTGTCATAAAAGAACCAAAGGGAAAAATGTTTTCACCACTGTCGGAGGAAAATATATTTCACTTTCTGTTCTTGGGTCACAAGCGTACTGTTTTAAATTTTTTCCAGGAACTGATTTGTCGAAATGTAGCCGGTTGTCCTTTGGTTTCCTTCAAAGTTCCAGGAGAATTCGAGTACATGCCAGTTGGTGACTTGGTAAGAAGAGACAACACGTCGCAAATTTTGATGAAGATTAATCGCGGGTATCCAGTTTCTGACAAGGCGTTGTCTTCATCAGAAAAGCCTGCCTCTAAACGAATAACAAGTCAAGTTAAAACAGAACTTTGAATCGATATTGCCGGCTGCAATGACGTTTTCCAGAATTAAGGCCTATGCAAGGTGCACGTGCGCAAGAGCATGCTTGGGAGTAAAGAGAAGCGGAGAAATCAACACATGGTACTGATTGATGGCCTTATCCTAAGCGGGCAAACAGAGAACTGCTGGTTTCACTTTTGGATTTTATTGTGTAGAAACGTTTGCACAAAACTTACACCACATGCCTATACATAACTTTTTACCAAAGAAGACGCAATGTGTATAGACACGTTTGCAAAATGCATATTTTTAGAGCATATCGCTTGCCTATTTTATTTGTCGATTATTGAGCGAAAAAATTAATTGTACGTATCTTTTTTATCAGCAGTGGGTATCAAGACTTCTACATTCTTCCATTTACTGTGGTTATTGTTAAGAAGTGATAAAACTTAAGGAAATCTATTTAAAGAACGACCTCTGCAGGGGTTCAGTAATGCTTCGCGTACTGCTATTGGTTTGAATTGGAAAGATGACAGTGATTTCTCACTGTCACTATCCTTTGAAAATTCTCATAAATCTTCAAAGGATGCATAGAAATTTCACAAAGAAAAAATAAAAAATTAAGTCGTTTTGTTTTTCAAATGGTCTTTTTAATTTCTTGTTCAAACCATCAAACAAAAGCTCACGCTGCAGGCTGCAGATAAGCAAAATTTAAACGATGTGAACTGTGTCTTTTTCTCATACTGTCCGCGGGTCTTTTCTTCAAGTGGTTGCTACTATTGAGCTGAAAAATTTGCAAGAAAAAGTTCAAAACTTTCACTTAGCAATGTCTCGCAATGTTCATGGTGTCACAAACAAGGAAGGATCATGAGTGAAACATGGGCGCCGGAAGGAGCTTTTCCAGGGGGTCAATAGTGGATTTTCCCGGAGGCAGCAAAAACGATTTTTCCAGGGGGTTCGAAGGTGGTGAAATTTCATTTTTCCCTCTCGAAACAACCTTTCTTGCCCAAAGCTGTAATAAGAAAATGTCAAATTTCAAAACCAGGGGGTCCAAGGACCCCCTGCCCCCTTCCGACGCCCATGGAATGAAATGATCTTGCAACGCATCTGGTCGAGATCTCTTCAATGATTTCAAAACAACTCAATTGGACTGACTTGATTGCGCCAGTCTTCTGCTTGAAGTGCGCCTTCGCAATAACATCCTCCACGGTGAACGGAGGTAAGGGTGCTTGAATCTCAGGCTACCACCTCTGATCCAAATCTGTTGTCATGAAAAAGTTGTCGCAACTCTAACAGTCTTTGCTTGAATAAGATGATGCGCCGGTATTTACCCGCCAGAGTTGCTTTGCTACTCAAAAGCGCTCCTGAGATTGATTTCCGTTGAATGTATCTTTTTTCCGCAAACATTTTGTCCTTCTTTACAAAAATTAGTGCTCCGATATAAATCTTTTTCATGCTAGCAACTTCTTTCGTAGATATTGAGAAATCCACAGGCATATACAGACATATATACAGGCATATACAGACATATATACAGGAATATACAGACATGCAGATAAATACTCATAACGTAAATATATGCGCACATAGGCGTACGAGGCGGGGGGTCGTGGGGAGCGGCCGCCGCCCCCGGGCTTGAAAAATTTCAGAGCAAACTCTGTTTTCAGGGCAAGCGCAAGTTGCCCAAAAATCCTGAATGATAAAAAATATTTAAATACAGTGAAAAATTCCAGGGCAAACTCTGTTTTTCAGGGCAAGCACAAGTTGCTCAAAAATCCTGAATAATAAAAAATACATATTCAGTACAGTGAAATCAGGGAACCCTCTGTTTTTCAGGGCAAGCGCAAGTTACTCAAAAATCCTGAATGTAAAAAGTATATTCAATACAGTGAAAAAGTCCAGGGCAACTCTGT
>JGI24158J21664_10007739_pt1 | contig 14281 bp, 7 predicted proteins | sample Ectturendosymbi3_FD_21664 | JGI IMG/M metagenome (IMG submission 21664) | reverse complement strand
TTACCTTTTTTCATTTGTTGTTGCGTTGTGAGGTAACCTACTGTCATGAAGACTTTCGAGTGCTTGGATGGTGTTAATTTGGAATATATTTTTACTGTGTAATGAAGAAAAAAAACTGAAGGGAATTTTTTCCAGTCATTAATTGGCGATCTTTAATTGGCGATCCGGTTTACAGTCATTCTCCCCCCCCTGATATCTGATTTTTTCAGATGTTAAATAAAAAATATCTGTCTCTGTCCATCTGTTTGAGTACTTTTCAATTTCCACTAATCTTCATGGGAGTCTCTAAATTTTTATTTTTGTAAGAGTTGACTTGGCAGAAAATTTGTTGTAAATTTATGGTTCATTGCAAAAAAGCTTTTCCACCGGAAGGGATTGAGGTTAAATTGACCAAACGTGAAGGTACCCTGCTGGATAAGAGTTGTAAGTCGGGCTGGGCTTTTCGGGTCGGGCCGGGTTCGGGCTTAAGTTTGTCAAAATGTTTCGGGATAGGAAACATTTTTATAATGCTCAGAGTAACGATTTTTCTTTCTTTCATGAGGTACATTTGTTTGACTAACTGGGAAGACAGCTTCTGTGAGTGAAGTGATTGTGTTTTTTTCTTCAGCTGTGATTTTTCTTCAGCTAATTCTACTTTCAAACACAGCTGCGTTCTTTTGTTCTCTGCTCGGATTAGTCTAACACTCCTTTTGAGAAGGTGACAGCAGTGACGAAATTAGCACGGGATGGCATTGTGTCCAAGAGAACCATCACGCTCCGCGATTCTTGGCTTGTATCAAGAAACGATGGCCTACAAACCGGCTTTTCATGCCTGTAGCGCTGCACTAGATAGTTTCTTTTATGTCCATAGCGCCATCGTGGATAGTTTCGTGATAGTTTCATTTTTTCTTGAGAATCATTACATTCTCGCAGTATTATCGTTGACTAAGAAGCTACGTTTGCGCTTGTTGAAGCCAATGTTTTCGTCAATGTGTGACAAAACCGTGCACTTGTAGCTATATCCGTACACTACGTTTTTTGATACTCTGCAGTTGCGCATATAGTGACTCACTTGGTAAATTTGGTTTTCGGGCCTAAATCGGGTTTCAAAAATAAAATATCGACCTCGGGCCGGGTTTGGCCTTGTGATTTCGGACAGGGGCCAGGTTCGGGCTTCAAACTGAGGCCCGTTTACTACTCTGTGCTTTATTTCAGTGAAAACAGCATTGGACTCTCTGGAACACGTTCACTCAAGGCGTTAAGAAAGATTTGCCCTCCTTTAATAATATGCTGATCTCTCTTGCTGCAACAACATCATGAAAAGAGTCTTGTACGCTTGATTGAAGTAGAGTGATCTAATTAATTTCCCACTACAGTTCCTCAGGTCCTGGCTACGCCATATAAACGCATGCAGTGAAATAAACTACGGCAGTAACAAAGAGCAGCTTAGCGGTAGCCTCGACATTTAGCTGCAGCACAAGAAAACCAAGTAAAACTACTGTTTTTGGAATAAACCGATTAGCATTGGCTCCTGCTGTGAGGCTCCAGCCTGTGAGGTTCTAGCACAGTTGTTCTTAACCTTTTATTCGCCACGCTTGCCTTAAAGATTGTGCTTGTGCTTACGCCCCCTTGGAAATTTATTGACGCAGCCCCTTCCGAACCACTGCTCTACCATGAAGAAAGCAAATGCTTTTACATTTGGTGACAACTTGTTGCGATTTGTTGATTTGTGCCAGTGTTTAAAGATGGTTTAAGTGTAATGCTGGCCTGCTTGAAAGTAGTAGAGCAGAACTGAATTGTTTTTTTATGACAATGTAATGTTTCGCAGAGTCAACAGATCACATAGCATTGCGTGGGATAAGATGCATATATTGCTGAGAGGGACCAGACACGACAGAGTTTTACAGCTATACCTACAATGTCATGGACATATTGGTCGTAAGGATTTCTGTCTAAACATATTAGAAAACAGTGACGAAACCCTAGACAAAACATGTCGTAGGGGGGAGGGGAGTTGGGTGCAGTAAAGCAGTTGAGGGTAACAGATATTTACGAAAAATAAAACACTCATCGCCAAACAACAATTTTGGTTTTAAAATAAAATACAGAAATCATAGAAAAACATTCTGAATATTCCGTGTGCGCTAATAGCTGCAATAAATTAGTTTCATGTCGATTTAGAATAGACAAACTATGAAATTACCTATGACACTCTTATGAAAAAAACAGGTCCTTCCCGTTGCCCCGCACTGAAGCTGCAGGGGGGAAATGCCCCATCATTCTCCCGTTCTCCGGCATTCCTGACTGCTTCAACTCTGCGGGTTGCTTACAGCATGGTCACAATTTTGTGTTCCTCTGATGACACCACTGAGATTGAAACGGAGCCGCCTGGGAGTTGAATTTATGATTGCAGTTTCGAAAATTGTGCTTTATAATCTGTTGCACATCAACACTCTTGCAACGTTGCTACGCGTGGAGCTTGTGCTTTCAAAGGTTATGTGAAATGATAGCAATTTGACGCAAGCCTTCGTTACGCCGTGCCATTTAGCCAAGTTAGTCACTGTGGGAGAATCCGAGAAATCAAAATAAAAACACTTTAGAATGAGCAGAACGTGCTTTAACTTTAGCGTAGTTGAAAGGAAATATTTGCAATGAAAAGATCAACGGCGTGTTTGGAGAGTGTTTTCATGTTTGAATGGGTCTCATTGCAGCCGTGTGTTGATCCCCGTTGATCAGTTCAAAATCACACTGCATATTTTTTGTTAATTCTTATGTACCACTTCAACGTTTTTATTTTTTAATTTTCTTTGTGTAAACAGTTTTTGACTAAACCGAAAACGTCCTGCATTAAAGTTGATCCACTCCTTTGCGTACATCGGCATGCTCAATTTATCTGCAAATTTACTTCACCTTGTTCTCTGTTTGCTTGATTGCGTTATTGCTTACTTGATTTCCATCTGTTGGTCCTCAACACTTCAAAAAGTGGTAAACGGGTTTGGTTGACTAAATGACCAACATAGTCTTTCAACAATCTTATATGACACAGCGACAATGTTTGCTTCAATTGATCAGCTTTTCCGCAAATGTGTTTTCATTTATTCTAATGTTTACTGACGGTTGGTTAAGCTAGAGTGCGATGGCTATTTGTATTGCATCTACTTATTAGCTGAGTCATATGAAACAACAAACCAATCATAACATAAATTTGACGCTTGACCCTTTAATGTCCGCAGATGCCATGATCGTTGTGTTTGAAGTTGGGATCGGCAATAACTCCTGACCAGATTGCGTAAGAGAATGAATACTGTACATCGTTGTATTCGGAAGAAAGCAACGGAATTTTTGAGGTATATTGTCCGCGACGTGATTTTGGGGAAAACTCGTTTTTCACTTTGCCACAATATTTGGTGGTTTTTGTTCAAAAAAGGTGGAGCGGAAACTAAATACGTTGGAAACAAAGTTTCTACATAAAAAAGATCAATCATGACCGTAACGTTACAAAGGTAATTGAAAAAAATGAATTTTTTGTGGGGACATCTTGGACAATTGAAGAGTAAATTTATCCTTGAATTACCCGATCTTGGACAACTGAAAGGTTAATTTACCCTTCAGTTGTTCAAAGAAACATATGAAATTTGCAGAACAGGTTTTCCATGGTGCCTTTTAACATTCTACCAAATTTCAAGTGAAAATACTGGGATAAAAAAGTTATGGAAGATTTTGCATATGTGCAAATTATGCAATCCCTAGGGGATTAGTTAATTAGTTTGTTGTTTTTAGGCCATAACTTCCGAACCACAAAGAAAGTCAATCTCTGCTTGTGGGCCTGATTATTTCTTTGGTTGTTTTGTTGCTTGGTTTCTACAGAAGCAGACACTGCTTCATAGACAATCTCTAAACCACTAGTCAAGGTAAAGAGATGCCGATTCCATAAATAGATTTGAAAATTTAAACATTTTGATTTGATCGAGTGCAAAGTAAACCTACGGTGACACGATAAGAAGATGAGTTGCGCATTCTCTTACAAAAGCAATGGTCTGAACCAGGTTTTTCTTAAGGTTTGTCTTTGCTGTCCACAAGATGTTTTAAGAAACAGCAAATATTTTATCTGAATGCCGAGAGGGTCAAAACGCGGGATTCCAGTGTATTTTGATGTTTTGATGGCGGTAGAAACGCGAGTTTCTACTTCATGTCGAGGGGCCGTTGGAAAAATTTGAGAAACCATTTCGGTCTCTCAAAACATTTTAAAAAACACTGGTCTGGGCAAAACTTTTATGAAAGTCTCATTTTCTAAGGTTCTCCGCAAAGACAGCAATACAAGAAGGGCGACCAGCGGGTCACGTTTCATTCACGGTTGAGTGATTCGCAAAATATCGTCCTCAGCACTCACTGGAACCTGACGTCAAAACAGAGGAGGGAAGGCATCAAGCCTGATACGAAGTGCTTGAGCAATCAAGAAAAAACAGTTTGGCGGCTTTACCCTGCAATGACGGGAAGCAATTAAAACAAGAACGGTAAAATCCGAGAGTTTAATGTGGAAGGCAAAGCGAAGCACATGATCTTGAGACATTGCCTGCTTGTATTGCGAAAGTAACAAATTCGACTTCGGTACTGAGATATTGGTGAGAATCGTTTAAATTGAACACATTTGCGACACAACAGCAAATTTTCGCAGAAACGAAATGAATTTATTGATGTAGTTACAATGGTACATCAGATAAGTAATATCCAGGCTGTTATGAACAATCTTAACTTCATAATTTTAAATTTCTTGGCTGCGAAAAAATCTGGGATTTTGGACTGACGCAGAGATTTTTGTGACTGGTCCTGCAGTTACCATATTTGGAAGGTGATGCCCTCCAAACATTTTACCGAGCACAATACGCTCAGGGATAATGTTCTACACTTCACACGCAAACTCAACACTAATCAATAGACTGAGACACTGGTGCGGGACGTGTCTGCAGCGTTATGTTCAACGTGATATGCTACACCCGTGTGTGACTCAATAATCGTCTCTAGGATTAGTCGAATGTTGCTTGCAGTTGTGGCCCTAAACGTTCGTTGTTGATCTTGAGCACGCTTGTGTGGCGTCTGAAAGCTGCCGAATCTTTCGTAGAGACCAGTCAGTGCACTTGCTTCCCTAAAAAATCCGGATTACGAGATGTGAAAAGAGAAAATTTTGTCTAGTGTTGGCGAAGATCCGGATTAAAATATCCGGATAAACCGAAGATTTTTATAATGAAAAAAGTAAGATATCATTCGTACCACCAATTTTATCCGGTTTTGGCGAAGATCCGGATTAACCGAATCCGAATTAACCGAGTTTTACTGTATTATGACTAGAAACAAAACAGTTGTAGTTTAATTCAAAAGGTTACTCTGTCTGTTTAGCTAAAAATCTTATCTCTTTTCGATTGATAAACAAGGAGTAACATTCACTTATTAGCATCCACAAGGGAGACATAGAATCTCACTTTGCTTTTAGTATATTTCAATTGGGACATTTTCAAAACATAGGGTTTCTGGTCAGTGCGAGGCTAAACGTTCAAGTGAGAAACAGTGCGAGTCCTGTCGTCAGTTAATAAGTTAAATGCGGAATTTATGTCTTGACGTAACTTGGCCGATGCTACGGGATTATGCGTAGCAGTGCTGATGCCCAATCGCATACTTTGAATAAGCACTTGAAAAATCTACGCGTTTTTTCCCTTCGGAAGCCACTTAGACAAATTTACTGTAAACCAGACTGAACGCAGGATATTTTCATTTGAGTTATCACAGCTGAAAACGAAGAGGAAAATCTAACGGAACTGGTTGGGTTTCCATGGAAATTACAATCTTAAGAAATGAACTTTTTTTCCTATTAACTGTTGTCAAAATCTCCTGCCTTATTTTACCTGTATGATATCGTCTATGTATTGATAATATTTCTTTTTCTGAATTACTACAAGTATCTAATGTCAATGCACCATAATCGATAGAACATTGTACTCCTGGTTGTTCTTTTGAGTTACGCGCAAACGCATGAACACTTTATTGTAATTATGATAGCTAGGTAAAAATATTACGTTTAAGTCTTTAATGTTTTGTGACCTGCTTCATCGCGAAATTTTTGTTTTACAAAAAAAGTTTCGCTTATTTTTGAAAACGCAACGTGTTTCTTATTCATTGACAGTACTTTTACAGAAACATACGGAATTTTTGAGGTTGTTATTTTGGCTAATCTGAAAAAAACGATTCCATTTTTTGCTTTCATCTACTTTTCAGGTTGGACAGATAACAAACATTAAAAAAAATTTGATCTGCGATGACCTTCTATGCAATATATGGAAATGTCAAACTGCAGGGTATAGTGTTGCCACTTGATTCGTCTTGCGGTGTTGATGGTTGCTTCATGATGGAATTGAATCATCTTTTATTTGAAAGTATGCAGTTTTAAGATTTAATCTGCACACTTTCGTGTAATGGTTTGTGTGTTGTTTTTACTCAACGAACCTTTGTCTAACGTATGGATGAGCAGTTGATGCATGTTGTAAGTAGGTTGCATGCTCTTTTCAGGCAGTGAGAGCGGTTTTCTCAAAAAATACTCTCACTGTATTTTCAAAAAATTGGACACGCTAAACTTTCCCAACAAATAAAACGTGATTTGGAAATCTAAAGCCTTGCAAACTTATTGTGAACACTGTGGAGCCTTTCGCAGTTTTTGACCTGAGATGTCATATGGGCTTTGAAAAAATATTTTCTTTTTAGACAATCTGTTCGCATTAAATCGCTTGATTTCCGCTTTACAAACCCTTTATTTTCAATCGTCTGTCTCAGACGTTTCCAATTAGAATGTTGAGAGACAGGTGTAATAGCGCTTTGCTGATCCAGGCAAAATCAACTATTGATTTCCAGGTGGTTGGAAACACATCCTTAAAAGATAGACGTAAACTTATTTTGAACGCAAAGTATGGAACCGATTCGACCTCACGTGAAGTGAAACGCCAGTTATCACAAACGACGCCTGACTCATCGAACCTTTTTCAGGGATATAAACTTACCGCACAAACACCATTCATAAATATCAAACAAAAACCATTCATAAAAATCTACAACAAACACCTCGCCTAACCTACAGCACCTTCTTAGTTCTGCTTGTAATTGATTATTGAAAACACCAAGCGTTTTTTTGAACTGAGAAGAAACACCCTTCTTACCATGAGAATTGAACTTTTTAAGCTCCGCAGAAAGCTCTTTCACGTATACGCAACGCATTATAGGGGTTTGGAGGTTGCCAGCGTTGTGATTGTTTGTGAGGAAGGTCGTCGTTGCATGTGAAACTACTGATTTCCTCAAACGCTACTAATAACGAGGCAGCCCAGTTTATATGTGAGTACATTCTGACTCCCGACTGAACTTACCTGACATTTTAAAAGTTGCCAAACCGAAGCATGGCTTTTGGCTCTAACCCTTTTTTAAAGTTCGTTTCACATATTTCCTGGGACACAAATCTTTATTAACAAAACGCTTCTAATTAGCAGTAGCAGAAAATACTTTTCGATGGCACGGCAGCAGAAACAGCCAACCTGTCGCGCATCAGAGGCAGGAACAAAACAACTCTCAAAACGTGGTCTCACGCTATACAGCGCGAAACTTCCACTGGTGACATGAGGTCGGCTCACCTGATCTGTGTGGGAGCATTTTATTTTGAATGCTTCTGATTAGTATTTTGCATTTGGAAATACGCACCAACAAGGCTATTAAAAGTTAGATCAAATGGTTGATTTTGCGTAAAAGCTATTTCAGCTTTTCGATGATGAGATGAACAAACTGATTTGCAACTTTGATTCTATACGCTGGTACTTCATGTTAAAAACTTTTTCGTTTGTTGTGCACGAAAAATGAAGGAGACTTCTAAAAATACTGGAAAAACTTTTCGAATCAACAACAGCCTTATTCGGCAATACTGAGGTTCACTTTTTTGCGAACACAAAACCGAGACTTCATGCAACTTTCTTCCAATAAAAGGCCGATCAATCATCGGTCATCACAAATAATATGAAACAGGCATTACAATAGTTTGATCGTATTTTTCAGTCGCATATGAAAGAAAAAATGAGCCTTCTGAAACAATTACTGAAGAAGCAAAAATCTTACCTGAAAATTTCGTGTTCACTGCAACCGTTATCGCGCTCGGCTTGAGGAATGAAGAACGTTGGGTTGAATCTGTTGTTGAGAACAAAACGCGTTGCTTTTTTTCCTTTTAACCATTCCAGAGTCAAAATCACCTTTGTCTGAATTTAGCGAAGAGTTCATTGGTCTTTTATAAACACCCAGGAAACGTTTCCACGTTTTCTTTTTTCAACGCCAACTCTTTTTTCTACAGCAACGCTTCAACAGTCAATGTAACGACTTTTGCATTCTTACAACTGATTTGTTGTCGGCCTGGTGTTTCGCAGCAGAAGAAATGTTTTACGCTAAAGACTATGCATTGATCACTGACGCCGCCGAAAATGGGAAAACATAAAAAATTGCTCAGCCTTACGTACATATAAAATGACGCAAACTTTCTGACACAACACAAAAAAAGCGACAAGAGCACATGTTTTCCTTTACATTTAACTTACAACGACCAAAGCAAAACCAAATATGGCAAAGTGCTTTTTGAATGAACAAAACCAAAGTTATTTTTCCTAAACACCTCTGACTTGTCGAGGAAAACCATTTTGCGTTGCAAGCGTCGTAAGCGCATTAATCCCACCATGGGAAGTCATGCTTTTATAATCGCAACCGAATTGCCACTCCTCCCATGTTGAGTTTGATATCGATGGATTTGAACGAACTTGATTGGGCTAAACTGGTGCTTTTTCGATGTTTTGTGGCGTAGCTTCATGTGAAGCCTTCCTCTTAAGTCTTAAGCTCAGTAGTATACTAACATGTCTACTGTAACTTTGATCCCCGCCATGTTACGTAACTGGCGTCAGAGCAATTTGTTTGTTGTGTGACAAGTGGGCGTTACTGGGAATTTCTGCAAAACCCATGTTAATTTTCTTCGCCTGAATTCTTGATATTCTTCAGAATTCTGGGAAAAGTAAACAGCAACCCACTGAAACCTACGGAGAATGATGAAAGTGGGGAAAATTAGGGCATTATTGAACAGTCAGTTACCTGCAATCAGTTATGTCTTGTGTGCAGATGAGCAGTGTGCATCAGAGTTTCCCTTTCGGAGTATCCTCAGCGCATAATTTATCAAAAACAGCCGTGTCGAACATATGTTCAATGAGGGTTAAATTTAATCATGTGGCAAGCAGTCCTTGGTAGTTGTGGCAAGCAGTCCTTGGCAAGCAGTCATGTGTCAAGCAGTCCTTGGCCAGCAGTCCTTGGTAGTTAAATTTAATCATGTGGCAAGCAGTGCTTGGTAGTGCTTGCGACAGTTTTTAATAGTGAAAAAAGTCAGCGTTTCGCTCAGAGTTTGATGAAGAAGCTGTCAGTTGCGACCATTTTCATTCTCATGTTCGCTCTCAGCATATCGACAGCCTATGTCAAAGCTCTTGAGCAGATCGAAACAACGATCGTTTCGACATAGAAACGTAATCCAGTTTTGGGTGGGTTGTATAAGATCTACAACACAATCTGAAGCGAACCTGCCAGTCATGTGAAATGTGCCCGGGTACCGAATTTTGGACAATTCTCATCTGACGACTAAGATGTCTTTGACAAAAAAACAAACAAGGACACCGCTTTTATATTTTTATCAACCCTGCGTTCTGCAGAGTGTGTGTGTTCATACTATGGACTTCGTGTCTGCTCATAAACAAATGAATAAAACTAATTAAAAAATTAATATTTGGAAACGAGGTTAAAATTTAAAATTCCAAACTTGATCTGAGTGATCGATGTGTTTGGAAGGCGCATGTACACTGGGAGGAAAAACCCAAACAAAAAATCCTTTTTGCAATATCGAGGACTACGCTTGAACGAATCATGAATTTTTTTTATCTAGAATGTACCACGTTTCAAAATAATTGCTTCCCTGCAACGAAGTCTTCCACTTTCGATTTTGAAAAATTATAACTCAAGCCTGACGTGTTAGTTCATTAATTGGAATTAATGATTGAGCGCCAAGTTTGTTTCTTTTTGTTGAACCAGAACTATGCGTTTTTGTTGATCTTGCGTAAAGTCAATGTATGCAACATTTGCATTTATACCCAAACAAGCTTCACGGCAACGTGTTTTAATCTTACAATTTTGTGCCTGCAGTAGTGGTTCGATTTTATCCTTGCCGCAACCTCTCAATTTTATCCTTGCCGCAACCTCTCGATTTTATCCTTGCCGCAGCCTCTCGATTTTATCCTTGCCGCAGCCTCTCGATTTTATCTTTGCCGCAACCTCTCGATTGGAGTTGCATTGAATGTGCGATTCACAGCCAACGGGATGTGCGCGAAGAACAACACCATATGTATGTGGCGCGAACAAGCAATAATAGAGTAATCACGGCATGCGATCTCTATTTTTGCTTGCTGCCAGAGTGTGAAGCTTTGCGCACTTGCCCCTCGGGCTTTCCGATCACGCCATTCTGCATATTGACCCTTAGCTATAGTTTTGAAAAAATTACCTGTTTAGCCGATTTTGTATATGAAGGCAGAATGTTATTTTTTACAATGAATTGCGGATTGTAACGGTCAGTGCCGCTTCTCTGCTCTAATTTTATTTGATTGTATTCATTCGAAATCACAAACAGTCGGAAACACGTTCAAATGCAGCAAAGCAAATTATCCCAATTGCTTAGGAATGTCATGTAAATCGTAATCTTCTTCCTGCAAACCCACAACTTCAAAACAGCATCTTTGAGAACGCTGCACGACGCGTCTAAGCTTGCTTGATTTTTTCAGACTCGTTGTTACCTACAAAGGCTGTAAGGCGCCTATTTGAATGTGTAAGCAATGGAACATAAAAGATGTAAGGATCACGATAAAAATTGTTTCTGTGATGGCATCGCCAGTACAGGCCAATACAGGAGAAATGCAAGCATCATAGTGCAAATAATATTTCTGTGATGTCATCAGTAAAACTGAAATTTTTCTGCAGAGGCTCTCGAACAGAACGTGAGTGTGTAAGCATTTGCAAAAAAATATCGGTCACAAAACTTTGTGGAGTGTGTCAGAAATTGTAGATGTTGGTTAGGCTTACTCGACTGAGTATTCAACCGGCACAGGAAAGCTTACACTGTAATGCGAACCTACAAAGCGGCATGCAGTCGTGGAGCAAAATATCAGTTCAGACACACACGATACGGCCAGGACTTTCCTGGAAAGCTCCGTACGGAAAGTTTGAAACTCGAGGAGTGACGTCAAGAAACAATCTGCAACCGACTTTGAGCGCATGTGCAACGCGTTCGGACAAAATTACTTCCGGAGAGCAACCTTTTGCCCTCTTCCACAGTGAATCAGTGTTTGTCGAGCGCATTAATCTGAGGCTACGTAAGTCGAATCGCCGCAGAGCTTCCACCCTCAAGCTGTGCTTCACTCACGCCTCCATAGTTGCTTGGATTGCAGACTCACGCCACCTAGCCCGGAGTGGAGTCCGGCAGGATTCTGCGTTTTTTGGATCCGGAGCAGGTTCAAATACTTGTGAAAAACCTGGCCCGGATCCGGAGTCACTTTTTATTTTCGTCAGTAGCAGGATGCTGCGTTGTCTTTGCAAATGCCATGCCTTATGTGCAAACATTGCTGAATTTCGGTTGCATCGATGGTAGCCAGTTGCCAGATTGGCCTTTTTTTTAATTTGGCCTCGTTTCAAGTTGTTGGCCCACAAAATTTTAGTAGTCCTTTTAGCCTTCTTTTGGCCTCATCCCAAGTTGGCTGTCCTTAAAAGGTATGTTTGGCGTTTTGGCTCTTTTTGGCTTATTTACGTGGAAACAGGTTCTTACGAAGGAAAATATTGATGTTCCCTTTTTTTCGACAACACATTTGCAAAANGTTTGTAATAAATGCTATATCGGACGCACGTATTCTGACATTACTAATATTTGAGGGTGGATAGATTCGAAATAACGTTTTTGCGTGATCACTGGAAATGTGTGCACCCACTGCACTGTGTAGTGTCTATTGCATTCTAAGCACTAAAGAGTCTCAGCACCTGCAGACAGGTCTGCATCTCCGCGATAGAAATGCGATAATTACGTCGAAGTGCAAGTGCTCTCATGAGTCTGATTGTAAGTACAGACAAGATTCTTCTTCTTCTTTCGCATAGATAAACAGGAGTGCATGCTGGTCAGAATTTGATTCAGCAAGATATTCCCAAGGAGCAAGGTTGCCTACCTTATAGATGTGGCACGGAGGTTTGAATTTGGTGCAACCATGCAGGATGTGGTGTACACTCCGCATCTTGCCACATTCACACAAATCTGAGCCGCACAGGCACATTACTTACACGTTGGCCGCAAATCGGCCAACACCAGTCCTCAGGCGGTTCAGCTGAACCCAGGCATTTCTGGGGAGGTCGCAGCCTGGTGGTTGTGGGCCGAATGTGGGAATGGAGGATCGGAGAGCTGGAGGGTTTGGCGTTATTGGTTCCCCGTTAGTTGACAACAATTCCACAAAGGAGCGAAGAGATTTTACGGAGCGGAGAGGTTTAGGAGAAGGTTTAAGGATAAAACTTTCATGTAGGAGGTGTATCGGATTGAGGACTTCAGTGCAAAGTTTCAAGCATGAAGCACTCCGCCTGTCTCAGGTGGGGTAATGCCAGATAGAATGGGCAACAAGGAGGTGGGTGTTATTCGCAGGCAGCCAGTGATAGCGCGCATCAACACGTTTAAAGGTACATCGATGAGCTTTTTTGAACACTGCGGCACCACACTGGGCCACAGTAATCTGTCGGGGAAAATGGAAGTGCCAAGCAGGAGGTTCTTAGAGCTTTGAAGGACGCTCCCCAACTGGCACCGACCAGTCGTTTGATGAGTTCCACTCTCGACGAGACTTTATTCTGAGTATGTGTAAGTGTGTCCAGAACGACACAGAGCGATCCAAGCATATGCTGAGATATGATGGATGTGGGTCGAACTTCACTGTTACATTGGGTTCAAATTTGCGTTCACCTGATAGAGGGCTGTGATTTTTCATGTGGAAGACGGAGCACACAGTTTTCTCAACTGAAAGCCTGAATCTCCACTCGGTCAGGTAAGTGTTAACAACAGCGATATTGTGTGTTAAAGTAAGTTCCGCTCACCGAAATGTAGGGACCGAAACGGTCAGAACGACGTCGTCAGCGTACATGCGCCGCTTGGCCAACGTTTCCGGAAAATCCGCTGTGCAGATATCGCACAAACAAGGGGCGAGAACAGATCCTTGTGGGACTCTTTCTATGGTTCCGAAGAGGTGACTTGCTTGTCCATCGCTGGTGTACAGAACAAAGGATCTCGATTACAGCATTTCCATGATGAAGTTAACCATGGGTTGACATGCTAGCTTTTTCAAAGAGCTTCAGGTGCAGACCGAGATTCCATACAGACAGGAGTGAATGGGAGAGACTTTTGTGCAGAAAGCTGCCGATGGACCGGTATGCGAACTGTGGCACCATTATACCCAAAGTGTGCAATTTTACAAACCATGAAAAGTCAGGGATGATCAGTGCTCCAGTACAATGCCAAGCAAAATTTAATCCTAATTTTGAATAAAATGTTTTTGATATTCTTGTAATTTAGNTATTTTTGTGGCAAAAGAATGGCAATACCGTAAATAAAGTTTGTTTTTTCTGGCCTTTAAACAGTCNGTTTGGCCTTTTTATGGCCTCTTTTTAGCATTGTTTGGATTTTTATTGAAATTTTCATCTGGCAACCCTGNTTCCAGGCGCACANCTGCAGGACTCGAAACTCGTGATCGACAAGACATTCGCGAAGAACCGCACCTTGTTTCTGCAGTTGTGACCTGCGCTGTTCCNGGGCTGAGTGTATTTCACTCCCTTGTTGTGTCGATCTGGCAACATTGGGTGTGCGCTGTTCGAGGCGCACGCCTCATGGGCTCGTCTGCTCGAATTCAAAGAGACATTCGTGCAGACTGTTTTTGCAGTTGCAAACTGCGCTGTTGTAGGGCTGATTGTGTTTTACTCCTTGGTTTAAACGTGTAGTCTGATATTTTTGCAGTTATGATTGCTTGGTCGTAGCGTTGAGTGTATTTTGCACCTGTATTTTAAATCGGAGCGCTGATATAACACCATGACATCATATTAAGTTATGCAGCAAAGGGTGCGTGTATAATGATATGCATTGTGTAAAAAAATTCGCCAAAACGCTGGATTTGAAACATGAATTTGACGTCACGCC
>JGI24158J21664_10007738_pt1 | contig 14282 bp, 16 predicted proteins | sample Ectturendosymbi3_FD_21664 | JGI IMG/M metagenome (IMG submission 21664) | reverse complement strand
ACGGGATGTGCGTGAAGAACAACACCATACATATATGTGGCGCGAATAAGCAATAATAGAGTGATCATGGCATGTGAACTCTATTGTTGCTTGCTGCTGCCGCTCGGGATTTCCGATCGCAACACTAATAAGCACTGTATACTCATACAGCTAATAGAGTTTTTAATAATGTACCGCCACCACAACTTCCATATTTTAAATTACATAATCATGTGCACGGCGGCATCAATTGTCTAGGATCACATATGCAATACATATACATGTATGTCTAGGGCCCGTGGTCTAGGATCACATATACAACTACCGAAACCTTCATAGATTTAAGTACCAAACACGAATTGTATCCCAGAGAAGACAAAGTTCATATAACAAAAAATTAGAGATGGTGTGGAGGGAAATGTACACCAAAGTGCATTTTTTATGAGTACATTTTACCTCAAGATGAAGACGCAGGGACTCCATGTTTCCTCTTTCCATGACCTCTAGACTGCTGTCACTTAACCTTCGTTCAACCATGTCCTTCAAGCAACGATAAATTTTAATGACCTTTGGCATGGCCGCGTTGCCCGACTGAAGATTACTTCCATCGATTTCATGCCTGAACAACATAAGAACGATGTCATATTGGTGACAATTCGAACATCGTTTCTTTCTAAACATTACTAATCAATAAAGTAGATATCCGAAAATAAAACCAAAAACAGAAAATACATTAGACCACTGGAAAAATGTTAGATTGCAAAGTGTTTTAGCGACTAATAACTTTTTAAGATTAGCAAATGACAATATGCCGCAACCACACGAAATTATATAATGCACGACTGGCGCTCTGCCTGCTGCATAAACACGCACTTCTAATGTACGAAAGGCATGCATTTAGGATTGTGTGCTGGTCAAACGCACAAACACGAGTGATCATTCAATAATGATTGTTTTTGTGGTGGTCGTTATACTTTGGTTTGTGGTTAGGATCATTTTACAATACTATTTCTGGCGCACCTTTCAAAAAATTACCGCCGAATTTCGCAAAACTTTTGCTTCTCTCCATCTCCAATAACATCACTTTCTATTTCTGAGGAACAACAAACTCATTTCCACGCAGACCAACAACTGACGACGACACGACATATTTATTTACGGCTATATCAGCGGGCATCGCGCGTCCATTAACTTTGGCAAATTAACCGCAGCGAAATGAATTATTTATGAAACAAAGTTTACGTCCGAACGCCGCCCAAGCACTGAATGGAGCCAAGCTTGCGAGCAAGCATCGTAACCAGAACACCAAAGACTGCCTGAACGAAAGGGCTGGCGACCATGATTCGCACTCAACAAGATGTAAATGTAGCAAGGCAGAGCCTAATCATTTAAATATATACTTGCATTAACAATTGACATGCCATACTAAGCAGCACGGAATTACTTGTTGAGCATATGTTGCATTCAGCGTTCTTGCACTGATAGGCAAGCTTTGGAATAGCAACATCACACAATTTTTTTCCAAAAGATTCGCTTTCCATGCCTTCTTTACCAAACCACGACCGCTTAATATTTTTATAACACGACAGATTTTCGCATGAGGAATGAAATATCCATCTCCGGATTAATGCGAATCCACAAAAAGTCACAGGATACTTTTATCAGAATAACGAATAAAACGGTTTTTCTTTGCAAAGATGAGCACATGTGTTCTTCTAACTAACGTTCAAACATTTGCTACGATATTAACTTCGTTTCAGTGATTTCACAAATGACGTGAAATAAAAGCAAAATGCTTCTAAATGCTTACATATTCCAACTGACATCAAACGGGTACATATAATACCCCAAATAATTTATGGCATTACCAGGGGCTAATAGAATGTTTCGCCAGTAAGTATGCCTGAAATACTGAAAAAACACATCTGGACGGATGTTCACATTTTGCATCGCATTTCTTCATTCTAACTGCATATACGAAATGCTTTTCATCTGCTTCTTTCATCAAACTGTCCCAGTTTTGTAGTGATGCACTGAATCACCACCATCACTTGAGTTACTACTGAATTTTGCATTACATGGTCGCACTACCACTTCAAGTACACCGTTTGGATAGAATTTTCCAGTACATTCCCAGGAATGTCAGCGTCAGGTACACACTTCGTCCAGACAATTGATGCCTTGATTTGAAACGAAGCATATGTAGTTGTTTAGCGGTGTGCATCTTCACCTCGAACCTTTGTTATCGGGGCCTTTTCACATGTTTTCATTTTTCACCATTACCTAAATTTTGCAAGACCATGAGAGATTGCATTATTCGCTGTTGAATAGTTTCCGTATTTGTACTTTTTCAAGATGGCCGGCGCGTACGCAGAAGTGCTTCCTCCACGCTAGACATAATCAACAAATGTTTCTGGGTCATAAGTACTATCAATAATCCCTGCGATATGGGCCTTGAGTGGCTAGGTCTGAGATTAGCACCTAAAATGGAAAAATGCGAGCATACAATGTTGTAATGGCATACTATGTGTTTTTTGTCCAGAGGTGGCAATCTCAACAGATTTTCCTGTAGGAGGCAAAAACGCTTCCAATCAGCCTTGCGAAATATCTAACCTTTCACCGAATCGCTGTAGGTATGAACTTTGAGCCTCGGTGGGATTATGAGGTAGGGTCGGTGTCGTGACCGCGGGCACTTTCCTAGAACACGTCTCTCAGGCAGTCGGTTGTCCTGGCCCGCACTCATGCAGGCCAGGTCCGGGATGGTGCCGACGTTCCATTTATGAGAGAAGAAACTGGCTACCCCCTTCGAGTTGTGCAGCAGCGCAAGGTTGTTAGCTGCTGCCCAGGAGTCAAGGCTCTCACCTCTGGAGGTGTTGTGCTGTAACCCCAGTTGACAAAGCTGGCAATGGAAGTCGCCAGCATACAGAATGGGGTGTGGGAACGTCGGGACGGCCGTTGGTATGAGTCACGAGTGTGGAGGTTTGTAGACGATAATGATCTTATATCCTGCGACATTTACGCACGACCACTCAGTCTCTGATTTCTCTGGACTGATCGACCAGTGTCCATTCCAACCGCTCGTGAACAAACGTACCATTCCTGCTCAGGACTGAACCAGCTAGTGCAAAGTTGGGAATCATCAGCTTGTCAAAAACTTTGTGACACGAAACATGTCCGAGGTCCGCCGTGAAGTCTGGTCGAGAAGGATGGATAGAAAAAAGTGACGATGACTCCATAGGTTAAGTCACTATCGCCTTCCAAAGAGGCATTCAGAAAGAACACAAGCCGGGCGCACATTCCGATTGCCATTTGGAAATCAACTCTCAACCAGAACCTCAAGCATTGGATATCGTCGAGTTTGGATAAGAACGAGACGAACGCTGTAGATGCTTGATCCCAGTTACACTGCAACCAAATGCTAGTGTTTCTCCACCGGAGATGCTGGAAATTATAAGGTGTGGTTGTTCTACGAATACACCCTGTTCGACAGCAATATATGGATGGTGGCAATATTGTTAAAAGAAACTTCTTTGCGCGTTGTGTCAAATCAGTGATGTCAACATGCTTCAGCGTAACAAGGGATGCTCTGTGAACGGAACATACACTTTACTTGATTTTTGCTGAAATGGTTTAATCTGATTCTTTACTTTTGAAACATGCATAGATGCCAAGAGTATTATGATACAATTTGCAGTTAGTGAGATATGGACGAAAACGAGATTTTAATAGCTCTCAATATGCCTATTCAGCAAAAAATAAAGGTGCAATCTTTACTGAAATGGCTTAATCTTATTCTTTACCCTTCAAAACATGATGATAGACACCAAAATTATTTTGATACCATGCATAGTGACTGAGATATTGACGAAAGAAAGTTTTTCTGTAATGGCGGCCTTAATTTGCGTATTGGGGAAGTGCCCAAGAACAACAGAGTGGCATCATTCTGATTCTTAAAGAGCACACCTCGAAGGTATCGAAAGAGCAAAAAAAACTTTGTACGGACGGTATTGCAAGGTTCTCCAAAAATCTGGGGCTTGTCAACCGGACTATACCTTTCTCACACTACATTGAGAAAAACATCAACATTCCCGGAAAAGCGCTACTATTCGAAGTTTAATCGAACGGGAGTGTGCTGCCCAACAGGGGCATTTTTATTTGCAACAAGTTGAACGTACGGACCGAGCGCGCGGCACAGGGAAATGGATGTCACTCAGAATTAAATCCTTAAAAAATTGAACTTTAATTCGCAGTTGTAATGGGTCTCGATTCATGTGGTATGGCTCTTCCATAAACGATCCAGCACGTTATTAGTGCCACCATTTCTATGTTTCAACTGGCGATGACACGTCTGTGCGATTCTTTATCGTGAATAATAGAAAAAAGCTATCAGTCATGGTTTGACGAAAACAGCGCGCCACGAGAACTAGCATGTTAGCAGGTTTCGGCAGAACTAAAAGTTAGCAAGATTCATTCAAAGGTGCAAAGGGATATATAACGTAGTTGAACTGAGTACAGCCCATGAAGATTGTTTGAACGATTTGGGGTAAAAAATGTGGCTTTTATTAATTGTTGAAAGGTAAACGGTTAGGGAACCTATTGGTATTTGCTTGCAACCAATCAATAGCGGGACACTTTTCCTCACCAGTGATTGGCGAACTGGTGTGGTGCGTTTTGGGAAAGGGCTCCTTGAACAGGTCGCTTATTAATCGATTTTACATTGTCAGGTGTGCCCCTAAGGTGCGTAGCTTAGATTATATGGCCATTCCCTGCAGTAATCAAAACTTTTTAGTTTGCTTAGGCAGGGCTTCCCAGTGGTTCCCAACCGGGGTGTAGTTTGCAATACTCAGGTACAATACTAGTATTAAAACTCGCCGTAATCGAATCCACTAGTATGTATTTTCGGACATTATGACCGAATTCACTTAATTTTTTTTAAGCTATTGAAAAAAATTCAGTCTATAGACAAAAAAAAAATAGAAGCAAACACACATGAACAATTCGTTTCTCAACAATCCGGGGAGTCTCCACGTCACTGGTCGTTTACTCTGCAGGATTATTTCAATGATTGCTGGGAGACGGAGAAAGACGTGCTAGTGATGAAGACAATGTGCAGTTAAAATTGCCGCCAAGTTCACCTTAGTCCCACACCTTATTATTCTATTCTCTGTGGTTAAGTAAAGAGACCGCTCCATGTCCTTCTTTCTCCAAGCTTAGGGAACTCAAACAAAGAATTGCTGATGAGCTGGAGACTCTTACCAAAAACAAGCTGCAGCGTGTTTGGTCGGAGCTAGATCACCGGCTTGGCGTGTGTCATGTCACAAACGGTGCGCTCTTGAAAACTTGTGAAACCGTATGCAAAATCCACCTACATTTGAATATCTCACTCTAATTTTGATTTTTGATGAATGATTTTGTTTAAATACACATCAAGCCTGTTTGTTTTTAAATGCCTGCAATTTGTAGTTACTCAGATATCTACATCAAAAATGATTAAAAAAAACTTTCGGAACATCCTGTACATGCTCGTACAGAATTGCTTGATATTTTTTAAAATTTGTGGTAGCCGGTGTGCCAGCGGTTTCACATGAACTAGTGAAAACGCAAAAATTTCTGCAAACCTGGTTGCTGGCAGCTAAAAAAGACAGAAACGTTGAATATTTCAAGAGTTCTGTTCCTGTTACGGCTTCGAGGGTAAACAAAAAATGGTCTATCAAAAAAAAAACTGTTCTCCGGTTGCTGGTCGTCTGCTCCCGTTTTGGTTCGACACAGTACTTGTATATATGTTCAACACGCGGTATTTGAGAAAGCGCTGTTTCATAGACTTATAGAGGCGTCGTACTTGACTGCGGGAACGACTCAGTAGATCAATACAGTAAGAAAAATATTGTGCATACCAGCATTTTCGTTCGATCTCGTCTTTGAAATCAATCCTGAACCTTAAGTAGAAGTGAAAGTCATCATAATATCTTAGAATCTGGCTCTTGACTGCTGAGTTCCCCCTACGGAAAGTGTCTTCCAATCGATCCCACTGTCCTATAAACGGTCCATCATCTGAACAGAAATAAATATATCGCATGACAGCCGTACAGCAGACATAATCTACAGAACGTTTAGTTTTTCCTAGCAGCTTTATATAAGCTAGAGACATACAGCATAGATCAGTGATGGCAGAACTATGGCACGCAGAGCCATTTGCTTGTTCACGCGGCTGCTGCCGCAGCAGAGTTCGCTATAAAGTTTCTATCTCTTTTGCAAAGCAAAAAGTGGCGAACCTTGTCACTCTTAAGAGAATAAGGATGAAAAATCGCAAGGGGCCAACTTTTTGTTCTGCTGATGACACTCATGATACTTGCTAAGCTGTGATGTAACAAAGCGCTCTGTATATATTTTAAGACAGGGGTCGGCAACCTGCGGCACGCATGCCACACTTGGCACGCCAAGCAATTTCCAATAACACGCAGAAGCTCCAAGTTTTACCTATCAATTTTGTTATGATTCACAAAAAGTATTGTTGACCTTGACTTGTACAAAAACACGGATGTAGTTGGCACACTGAATGATTTGCAACCTTAAAATCGGCACACATTTACCAAAGGTTGCCGACCCCTTTTTTAAGACGTACCAGGGGCCAGGCTATCTATTGCACTCGACAGTTTTGTACTTCTGTAGAGCATATTCCAAGTCTTGGGAACCCAAATATGAGTAAGCAAACAGTAAAAACAAGTATTGGAAGATCATTACAAGAAGCCTGGATGGAGTCATTGGGAATGACTGAATGAAAGCAATGGGAAAGTGTCGAAAGGCACTTCGAAACCAACCATGATGGTATAGCCAAACTTGGTGAAACAGAAAGAAGTTATTTCTTGAAGGAAAATTAAGGAGATATCGTACGCAGTACGCTAGTTTCAGCAACGACCTTCTTCGAAAATATCATCTCACAACTGCCAGCTTTCGAATTTCATTGTGCATAGAAAAACATGGTAATCCTCTTTCTGATAGTTATATTTTCAAAGGCCATGTTGTCGGGATGTAAGCCCTTTTCCAAGACTTCCCAAACAAAGGTAAAATCTCTGAGATGCCACTTAGCAGAAATATTGCTAAAGATTGAGTCCAGCCCATGGCCAGTGATATTAGTGAGCATTGTTTAGCAGGCTCTCGCACAGTTCCTGGTTATGCCTTCTCGGTGTTGGTTGTGTCCCTAGGTGGCAATCTCTCAACGGATTCACCTGTGAGAAGGCAAAAGGCTTCCATTCAGCTTGTGAAAGTTCCAACGCTTCACCAGATCGCTGTAGGCAGAAACTTGTGTGGCGTTGTGACAGAGGGACGGTGTTGTGATAGCAGGAACTTTCCCAGGACACGTCTGTCAGAACGAAGGCCAGGTCCGGGTTGGTGCCGACTTTTCCTCGGTGAGAGGAGAAACTGGAAACTCCCTTTGGGTCGTACGGCAGCCCAAGGTTGTTGGATGTTGCCCAGGTGTCCAGACTCTCAGCATCAGGAATGTTTTGCTGCAGTCCCAGTTGGCATGTTGGCAGGTGAAGTTGCCGACAAACAGACTGGGTGTGGAAATGTCGGGATGGCCGTAGGTGTGAGTCGCAAGTGTTGAGGTTTATAGACGTTAATGATCTTATATCATGCAACCACTCAGTCTGATTGCTATGGAAACTGATCGACCAGTGTCCAACAGGTAGCAGTGGTTGCTCCCGTAGCGACACGTTATATTAAGCATTTCAAGAAATGCTGCAATGGGGAGGCAACAAGAAGGTACCTGTAAAGAACTATGTGCCATGTTGGGACAAAGAGTGCAACACCCTTTGTTGCTCCTTCCTCCAAGCTGCTTCATCTCTACTTTCACAGCCCGAACAGAAGAGGCACGAGTGATGAGAAGAAGCTGTCAATTCAATCAAGTTCTCAGACTCTAGCCGCAAGGCGTGGAGCACCATCAATAAACTTACTGGTAGGTCTGGATGCTCCTCTCACCTGTGCCACGTCTCAACAAACCTCATTGCCTCACAACTAGTGAAGAACAGGGCACACAAGACCAGGAGCCGCAAGTTCACCAGGCTCACCAACAAGGAGCTATCCAACCAATGGAAGGTCCCACCTGAGGGAAACAGTATCTCTGGCCCTTTCAAGCCAGAGGAGCTGCTCCTGGCCTTAGGTGCCAGGAAAGTCTCCAGGTCTGGATTCTATTTTCCCAGAGTTCATACTCCATGCTGGGCTGGCTCACAAATCTTGGTTTTGTGATTTCCTCACTTCCTGCATGCGCCAACTCAAAATCCCCAGGATTCGGAGAAGAGCACCAACAATTCCGATCTCTAGGCTGGAAAAGCCATTAGGAGACTCAAAGAGCTATCACCCTATATCCCAACTGTGCAACATCCTTCAAGATCATCAAGAAACTCATCTACACTTGTGTCGAACCAACCATTGACCCACTACTCCTGCAGGACCAGTGAGCTTTCAACACGGGAGGTTGACTGCAGATCAGGTCACCCTGCTAACACAGGACATTGAGGATAGCTTTTCAGCTTGGAAGAAGGTCAGAGCTGTGTTTGTCAATCTCATAGCAGCCTATGTCACTGTATGGCATTGCACCCTCACCTGCAAGCTACTGCGATTGCTACCTGAGAGACACATGATCCTCATGATCATAGAGATGGTTGGCAATCACAGCTTCACCCTTACCATCGACAAATGTAGCACGTCACGGAGCGTCAAGAACGGCGTCCCACAGTGATCAATCCAGGCACCCCTTTCCAATATCTTCACCTCTGACCTGTCAACCATCGTATCTCGAAAGTATGTATAAGCTGACGACCTACCAATCACGCTTGCTGATAGAAACTGGCAGAAAGTGGAATGGGTGCTGAGCAAAGACATGGCAACTATAGGTGAATAGAATACCTCCACACCTGAAAGCTAAAACACAGTGCTACAAAAATGGTGTCGGCACTTTTCCACCTCAACAACATGGAAGCTAAACGTGAGCAAAAAGTCAACCACAAAAAGAAAACCCTGCCCTTCTGCTCTGAGACCAAATACCTCGGAGTAATGCTGGACAGGTCGCTCATGTATTGCCAACACCTTAAATCACAAGCTGACATCACGCGTCACACACTTTGGGAGGTTGGCGGGTTCAGGCTGGGGTGCTGGAGCAACAATATTGTGAACAGCCACCTTAGCCCTGGTCCACTGAACAGCAGAGTACTGCGCTCCTGTCTGGTGCTGCAGTGCTCACACCCACGTCATTGAACCTGCCATCAACAGTGCTTGTGAGTTGTGACTGGACCTCTGTGTCCTACACCAGTAAACAACCTTCCTATCCTCACAGGCATCCAACCTGCTGAGCTTCATCACAAAGGAGCCACATTGTGTCTAGCACACTGTGCCATGGAGCCTGGATATCTCTGCTCCACTCAGGGTTCACCTGTCCACCGAGTGGGAATGCATGGCGTCTCAAATCAAGACACCAATTTCTGTCCACTGCACAACAGCTCATCTGACAATAACAACAGAGGCGCTCTGGGTGTATCACCAATGGAATGAGTGGTTGGACAACACCGCAAGACTGTATTATATTCCCAACATCAGCACCCATCCTCCTGGAATGATCTTCCAAGAAAAGTGTGGGTTCGGCTTAACCACCTCCACACCTGTGTCTGATGATTCCACTCCTGCTTACACAAATGGGATATGGTCCCGTCTGTGGCCTGAGAGTGTGGCACAGAAGAACAAACTGTCAACCATGTTATCCTAGAATGTCCAATCCATCAACCTCCCCGTGGACTGCACGGCCTGACGGTTCTGGATGATGAGACAATTGAATGGCTGCTCAACACCTGCCCTGAGATCTAGTGCAGGCAAGCAGTGGATTGAAGAACTGGTCCAAATGATGAAGAAGATTAGTGAGCAGCTCACCACTGATTTGCAAAAGGCATCTTATTACTCCATGTGCTTGGATGACTTGGATGAAAGCACAGATATAAACAATCATGCAAAGCTTGGAGTAATTTTGCGCTATGCTGGTGGTGACATGACATCATAGGAGAAGACCTGGTAAATCTGGGTTCTTTGCCTCAGAGAATAAAAGGGTAGATATCTTCTATGCTGTGATGGACAATTTCTCTCACATGTCGTAAGGCCAGAAAAAGTAGTTTCAATTATGTACAAGTGATGAGTCAACTTCTGATTTTTTTCCTGAGACATTTCGGTCATTTGTCTCACAGTTATAGTGTTCATTAACCTAGATTTTCAGACATTCTGACTGAAATGACTTAATCTTTTTCAGTCATTTCAAAAACATCTCAGTCTATGACTGAAAAAAAGCTGGTCACCTTCAATGGTGGGGAAAACGTCATTATACATCAAGAAGCTCTTTGCGCCAGGGATAATAGCAAAATCTTTGACAGCATCCTCAAAGATGTCACAAAAATGATTATTACATCTTGGCTCATCCCAAAAATTGCCTACAGTTTCAAGCACATCTCAAAAAGGTTCATGCACATCTTTGGTTATGTATAACAAGCATGCAAAATTTTCTGTGAATTTTAGCAACCAGAAAGTTGTAGTTGCGCACACACACATATATATATATAATATTGCACTCAAAATTATAAATAGACACTGCTACATCGCTGCAAATCCTGTTCGCGCACAAGTTTTTGGTTGAACAGCGCAAGTGCGCGACTGTATGTTTGCACCCCTGATGTACAATAATGTCAGTTGGCTGAACAGACGGTATTATGCCTTTTGAAAAAATACCACACTGGAAAAAATCTAGTGTAAGGATCATGTTGTAGCAATTTCTTTCTAACAACAAAATTTACCAACAAGAAGCCTGTCATATCAGATTAACTTGGGCTCAACCCAAGAAGAGAAACGATCAAACTGTAAATTACTTGTAAGATGGTTATCTCCTAAAAATACTAGCAAAATAACTGACGCAAATGGTATTTGTTGGGGATACATCAGTGTTACCAACTTTTTTTTTTACCATGCCCCACCTAATCATCTTCAAAGGACTTCAGGATGTTCCCACTGAGACATATAAATTTCTATTCAAAAACCAAACTATTTACATGGAGGAAGCCTTTTCCCACCATTAAGCCCTGTTCTCAAATTACCCCTTTAAAAGTTAAATTGTCTTACTGAGGGGGTGCGCTCACATTGCAATTCACTGCACTACTTGCTGGCTGTTGACAAAGCAAACAGTCTCAACACAAAGCACACAGTCACTTGACGCTTGGCGATTCAGGGCACACCACAAACAAACAATTCTCTTGCCAAGGAAAACTATACAACAGCACAAAATCATTGTGATTGTGTGGCATATGAAATCCAGTACTGCAAAAGGCATAGATTTTTAAGCAGATATAAGAATTATAAAATGTAGCACTCAAGCAAAATAACTATACACATGGCATATTTCAGCATTCAAAGGATTAAAATCGATAATGGATATTCTCAGCTGTTTTTTTTTTGGTCATTTTCCAGTCATAGACCGATATGTTTATGAAATGACCAAAAAGATTTAAGTCATTTCGGTCAGATTGTCTGAAAATACAAGCTAATGAACACCGTTACAGCAAGTTTTAATACAACTGTGAGACAAATGACTGAAATGACAAATGTCACAGTAAAAATTGACCAAAATGTCTCAGCGAAAAAAAAGCAGATTCTCACCAATATCTACTTGATCAAATGTGACAACTTCATTCCACGGGTCACCAAGTCGCAATTCATCGAGAAGTCCTTGAAGTGCTGACTGATCAACGTCTGTAGATGGCATGAGCATCTGCAAGCACAAAAAAACAACCAACATGGGCAGGACAATTCAATACAAGTTAACCTTTATATATTGACATAACAGGACACAGTACTGACAGTGAAGAAAGTACTTTTGCTATTGATTTATCTAATATTCAACTAAATTCCAGTTTATCTAAAATTGGACAGTCTCTAATAAAGCTGCAAAGCATCCGTACCTAAGCAAAGTATTGAAGCTAAAACTTCGCTTGAAGTAGGAATTTAAAATTTGAAACCAGGTTATTTGAACTGATGAATTAGCCCTTGGTTTCTTCACAGGGCCCCAAAACATCAGTGGGGCCACTTGGTGATATCACACTGCTCCCCTAAAATACAAATCCATAAGTACTCAATTTTTAATCGAAAGTACAAGACATTCTGCATCTTTTGATGCTTTGATTAGCTCTCTAGCAATATCGGTTAGGGAGTTATGGCTGAAACCGTGCAAGTCATGGTAGTCCTTGGGTTAAAATGGGCAAAATGGCAAAACCAAACTACTTTTTCTTAGTAGGGAAAAAATATGACAAACAGCCAGTTGGTGCATTAGAAAATTGCTCAAAACACCAAATTTGGTGGCAATAAACATGCCAATTAAAGAAAACATGCCAATTAAAGATATTGATAAAATTACACTTTTTCTAGTGACATCTGTAGTAGGGATTGACCAATGTGGCTTTTGTGGGGCTGATACCAATATATCGACCGTTCATGGACCCATAGCCAATACCGATAACCAATACTTCTAAAATTTTTAAATCTTTTTTTTGATACATTGTCAAAAATATAATGTATTCTATGCCTTATCTTCTTTTCAAAAACTTCAAGAATCAGGATATGAGCTAAAATTTTTAATTGCAATAATTTCAATATTTTGCTATGATTTTTAAATAATCTGACTAAGGATGATGCTTTTGTTTCAGCTGCGACAGCCGACACATGCTCCATGGTTCATCTTGTCTGCTTGTTTATGAAAACGCACCTGCTAGCGTTGCTGCAAGATAACTGTCTTGACTTGGTTTGCTGTGCTTTCTTCTGCAAATTGTCTACACGCTATAACAGCATTTTGTCAACACCTACTGAGGCCGATATAATCGGCCAATGTGGCCAATACTGATATATTGGTAAAACCCAAATATCAACCCACAGCCAATATATCGGTCGATCTCTAATCTTCAGTTGATGTACAAAATAAAAAAAACACCAATTACACCCAGTGAAGCTTGGCATCCTATGGAGCTGGTGAAATCTGGGTTTTTCTTTTCGCTGAGACATTCCCATTATTTGTCCAGAATAGCTTGAAAGCGTCTGTCATTTTTTCATTTTTAGATCTTTTTTTCACTTAAGATAGCATTATGAGCACGACTTAATTTTTTTCAGTCATTTCAAAAAATATTTTGTCAATGAAAGCAAACGTCCTTAGCCTTTCAGCACTTCACTCGTTTCTCTGAGCTTCAGCCTTTTAGCATTTCACCCATAAACATTGCTTGCAAGTTATAGGATTGATCATACTTAGTGTTACATGAAATCAATTTTCTATTACCAATTTGCTGATTAATTCAAACTCTTCACCTATGTGGAGACTAGTTACTTGAATACATATATGTACAAGTTTGAATCATCACAAAAGAATGAAAGCAGAGCCAATTGGGCTGATTCCTCAAAAGCTAGCAGCAAACATAGAGCTTTTAATAGTAATACTCGTGTACTTGAACAACAAAAGGGCATTTTAGCATTATTACCACCCACAAGGGATTACAAGCAACAGAAGTTGCAAAAAAGATTGGAACGTTCTATGGTGAGAATGGCAATACAATGACTTTGCCAGGAATAAAAGATAGGGTTGAAGTGGGTGAGAAACAGTATGAAAAAAGCAATTAATAATTTACACATTTTCATCAACACTAAAAAAGCCTTCAAAAAACTACACATGTTTTATTTCGAGACGTTTCAGATTATTCTTAATCCATCTTCAGTCAAAAAATAATCAAGAATAATCCGAAACGTCTCGAAATAAAACATGTATAGTTTTTTGAAGGTTTTGTTAGTGTTGATGAAACTGTTAAGTCTATCCCAGTTTTATGCTCCAAAATTTACACATTGAAAGAACTGTATCAGGTATTCAAACAATGTAGAACAGATGCAATAGGGAATTTTTCTAAATTTTCTCAGTGAAACCAAATGGTGTATGGACCTGGTGCTTCTAGTGCACATGTTGTATAGGTTTGTACAATATGACATATATACAGTAAAATTCGCCTAATTCGTCACCTCAAGGGGATTAAAAAGAATTGACGATTTAGGCGAAATGATGAATTATTCAAGCAGCCTGAAATGAACCGCAGAAAGCACTACTCTTAATCAAAATTTTAATTGGGATAACTCTTTCATTGTTTAAATCGAACTCATTAACACTTTCGCTGCCGGGTTAATTCAAGCGGTTCGCAAAAAGCAGCTGTTTCGAACGTGGCTTTGCGGATGAATATCTCCGCTCCTGTTCG
>JGI24158J21664_10007737_pt1 | contig 14283 bp, 7 predicted proteins | sample Ectturendosymbi3_FD_21664 | JGI IMG/M metagenome (IMG submission 21664) | reverse complement strand
ACAAACTTCACTTTGCAAAAAACTGTATGATTTTATCTACTTTAGTTACTTCGCAATTACATTTTGAAATGTGTGCAGGACTTTATGGACACCCTGTATTTGTTTCAATTCGATCTTGCTAAACCATGAAATTACCCATAATACTCTAATGAAAAAGGCACCTCCGCCCCCTTTTGAAAGAGGAGGAAATGCCCCCGTCACTTTCCTGCCCTCCGGCGTCCTTGCTTCTTTTCATACAGTATGAAACTGTTTGGCTTAGTGCTATCAGCAGTCTCTGTCTCACTGCATTACTTGCCAAGATGCCTGCGTTAAACAGTCACAGAGGCAAAACACCTATTGCTGCAACTTGAAGCGAACCTTTGAATATTTGTTGCCATGTTACTGTTACGCAATAAAGGCCAAAAGTAGAACAATCCGTTCCCACGTTTCGCAACCTGCCTCTGCAGGCAAAAGAACGGACATGAGTGAACCATAAGCAGCTCATTGACTTCAGGTTTTCTAGACATATTTGGTTCGTATCCCAATTTCCAGGGGGGCGGCAAATGCCCATTTTGCCCCCATCCCTGTGGACGGCGGGACGCCCATGCCCCCTCCCCCACTATGTACGAAAGGTTCCTCCACCACTGTTGGCAAACTGATCATAGCAAAAAAGTCGCATCATGTTTGACTGCACATCGATGACGTCATAATCGTTGCCAAAAGTGACTTCCGCTCCCCCGAAATTTTTCGCTGGTTGCGGCTCTGCTTTTTTTAGCATGCGTAAGGTCGCCGCGGATGGCTAGATTCCGGTAGAAAACGACTGAATATCGACATTTGGTTCCTTGATTTCTTGCTTTCTGCACTCCTTGATCAACCCGATTCTTACTAGCGCCCCTTCCAAGCTGTGATTACGTCCAAAATAACAGAACCGAGACTTTTTAGGGACCATGCGAGCGTTGCTGCGTTCACTGCAAGAATGCACGTCGCGCAGCATGCACTTCTGTAAAAGCTTGTCATCCATCACAGAAGGCTGGAAAGCAGATGAAACATGGAAAGCTGTACGATTCTATTTGTAGAAGAGATTACGATGTCTTGCTTGTCAATATAAGAGTATATACATTGTAAATATTGTGGATGATTCTTTGCTTTGAAAAATGAAAGGATTCCTTGCGATAGACGATGTAGCGTATTTACATTGTTATGATATTTAGGCCCGATGTTGCCTTTGGCGGCAATAAAAGGTAGTTTTTCACTATTCCTTTATAATCACCAGGTGGCGTTAATGAGGCATCCGAAATCGGTTTCACGACCACGCTTTTTGGTCAGCGTACAAATCCAGACATGCATCAGTTCATTGGAGACTTCGACGGCACGCCGCATACACTTAAACATCACAAATAACTCCAAGGCCCAGTCTTGTGACTTCCGATGCCAATGTTCGTGGCAATCCGCTGCATGTTGCGACGCCTGAGCAGTCGCGCAAATTTCCATCTTGTGCATCATGCCTGTTTAAAATGGGAATTTAGTTTGATTCTAAAGTGATTCGACGCAAGGGTCTCGAAATCGTTGCAACTGTGGCAAGGGAACAATGGACAAGTCTTTTTTCTCCGTAAATTCAACGTTTTTGGATACCTTGACTAGTTTCAGAAAAGTCTGACACATTGTCACAAATGAGGAGTATGGGTAAAATGTTTACGAAGATATTGTGACATCGTTTATGGAGGACCACTTTTTATATCCAAGTTAGTTGGCAGTTTTTTTTCTGTTGAGGATTTCGCAAAAATTAGACCACAGGTGTCGACAGTTTGTTGCCACTGCAACATGCGAGGGGATTCTGTTCATCCATCAAAAATGGAGGAAGGTTTTCCCGAATACCCCAGTGATTTTCTGACACTTCTTTTCCATAGTGGTGTTACACTACATGGCAGAAATTGAATTATTCTCCAAGATTAATAAGGTTCTACTCTTCAGCAATGACTAAAAGCAGCTTTAAGGTTTGGTGAATAATAAACAATCCCCTGGATTAAGAAAACCAAAGAGTTTGGCGCAAGGAAATTAAGTAAAGGGAGAGATCGTAAATGCTTCATTGGACCCAAAGATAACATTGTTGACGATTTTCTAGCCACAAAAATAGAACAGTGTGTGTGCAAAAAGAGAAAAACACTTCTTTTGAAGTTTGTTGCAACAGCCGAACAGGGCGTACCAACAGTTTAATTAACTGGATAAATCGCTTTGCGATTATCACAGCAACTGCTACGGTCGAGCGGGCAGGAATTTTTCAGAGATTTGCACAGCAGAATCGAAACCCATGCAGACTGCCGCAGATTTCCCGGCAGTTCGCACCGTTTGTGTGTCAACCGAGCACTTCACGTGCGACGAATGTTTTTTTAAAACGTTCAGGCGCACTACAGGCTGGAGGTAAATTCCACTGTTGGGTCTACAGAGAAATCATCGGACTAGAAGGCTTGTTGTCATTAACTGAAAAGCGGTGATGTAATCGCAAAAAAGTAATGAACGGTGATATGACACTCTCTCAGAACCAACTCCTATTTGGCCTTTTTTCCACGTGATCAGTTTTGTCTGGAGCTTTTCTCCCTAATAACATCGGCGCTGCGTGAGAATACCACTTTCATGAACCTGTAGGCTCACAGTTTTGTTGCTAGTGCGCAACGTGATATAGTAACTCCAGACTGAGGATTGGCATAGACATATTTTACACCGGTACTGTCAAACAGGCTTGAAACCACCGCCCGAAACAACTGCTCATTTCTGCAACGCTGAAAATTTGCCAAAAATGATTGAAATCTTCTGTCGAAGAGAGAAAATCTATTCACTGTACAACTATTTGTTACCTGGCGGTGACTAACAGAGATGTTTTTATAAATATAAAAGTCTCTCCTCGATGCTTAATCGATGCATTGCTGATGCAGTTCTTTTCTTCACAGATGTGTTCCTTGTTTTTCTTGATTGCCGTCGCAAAAATAGGAGCCAACCCTCATTTTAATTCATTTCCTGCGCAGACGATTGCCAAACAACATTCTGCGCATCTTTTGCTGGTCCAACTGCGCTTCTGTGATTGTATGAGCACTCCCGGGGTCGCTAGCGTTACAAAAGTCCTGGTTGCGCAATTCCAGACTCTTACCGCTGAGATCACAAAATCAACAATAATGTCCTGGTTGGTGAGCCACCCCGCAAAGTCGTCATTTTGGGGTTGAGCACATGATGCTACCCAACAACTACTCATCGGAAGCTTTTGCCCAGAGGTTGCCCTCTGTTTTCCCGCCTAGACAGCTGAAGCAACTTGACACTTGTCGCAACTAAATCGTGCGGGAAAAGTTTTTGTAGCATAATTGAAGCGTCGACCTTCGCCGAGAACAAACGCTCCTATCAGCTTGCGTAACGCTGCAGGGTGAAAGGTCAGCGCACAGGGTTTCGACCGCGAGATTATTCTCTATCGGATTTACCTGCAATTATCGTTGCAAAGCATCTCGCAAGCAAACTTTCGTATCGACTTACGCAAAGTCGGTTTTGCAACACTTTGTTCGCGACCGATCCACTCAGGACCGCAAATTTGTTCTTGGATATAGAATTTCCTCTTTTTCAGTCTGGGTGTCAAAATTTCGGACTGGGAGGCTGCAGTCTCGGCAGCACTATTGCAATTTGTCATTGGGTCGCTTTCTGAAAATTGTGAGAACGTTTTGACATTAACCCAAGACCTGAATGGGACTGCAGCAAAAAAAGTCTGTTTATTTTCTAGTTGTGACTGAAACTGAAAGATACAGTAAAAACACCACACCGCAAAGATTTTGCAGTATAGAAAACCTGGTTGAAGCTTTCTCGGCAAATCGTGCACCGCTTTGGAAGACTGAAGTCAGCTTTGCTCAAAGTTTTGTTTTCGCCCATAGCTCTAATGAAGCAACTGCTTACAACGAACCTTGTACCCGCAGTAGGGCTTACACAGTAACCCATATTTATAGGAACCCCGGCAAAGTTTCGAAAAAGTGCAAAAATATGTGTTTGGCCTTAGCTTAGAGTGAAGACAATTGAGCATGATTGCGCGAAAAATCCACATTTCACAAAAGTATCCACGTTGCCGATGCTGAGTAGCGATCAAACTTTTATTTCAACTTGAAGTATTACGCCATAATGGAAAAACATTTGCTGAGACTTGCTGTGAAACTGGCTTCATTTTGCTTTGGCCCAACAGGTTAATTTGGCTCAACCCAGTCGTTCTCATGACGCGCTGATACGTTTTCAGATGCATGTCATTGTTTGATTTAGGTTTCATTGCAGTATCCACTACATGAGTAAATATTTCTAAAACTTTCTACTAATCACTGATTCAGTTGACCGCGATTGTGGAAATTTTCTCTTTTCTTTGTTTAGTGCGTTTTTCATTTGTACGAAATATTTTTCATCGTTGAATATCCTGAAAAACACACCTGAAAACGATTTGTGTGTTACTTGTTTTTTAGTGGCACCAGCAACCCCTTCATCCATTTAAACTTCGCTAAGGTCTAAGTAAGGGAGGGTGTGAACCTTTTTTCATAAGGTGGTTAATATCTTGTTTTCGTTCATTTTCGTGAAATAACGCGGTTTGCATAGTCCATGGAATATAATTTAGAGTTCCTGCTTGTCAGACGGAAGCCAGTATTAAGCCAGATCTATAAGCGCTTTTGCCTTCAAGGCTGTCAGCGCCTGAATGCTTATTCACTGGGAGCAGCAGTCACGTTCTCGAGGCCGACACTGTGCACGCCCGCGACGCGTTGTCCTTCGGAGGGTAATGAGTTTCACTCCTGCGCTCAGGGAGCAAAACAAGCTGCCTCCAGTTTTGGTAATTGCTGCAGAAGTTTCCCAAACGATTTTCCGATGAAGTCGTTTCACTTCAACGTTTCCCCGCGACGCTTAATCATTTGTGAAGTTTTTTTGTGCGATATGGTTTCGTGGTACGAAAACTTTGTTTTTCAGCTGTTCGTAATAGCCAAGTAAGACCTTAATTTCATACTGGTCTTGTACATTTTCTGAGGGGAAATGGGCATGGGGCTTGCGGGCTGCCGGCGAGTGCAAGATAAACTCATGTTTGTTCTTTGTTGCGTCATACGCCACTAATATGCGATTTTGGCCGGTTCATTGTGTAGTCTGTTTCCGGCTTAATCTGCGTTTCGGCCATCTAGTCGTCTGCGCAATTTAACCGTTCGCACGGGCAGCCCTGGATCGCATAACGCGAGAGCGCACACAAGATGATCTTGTGAGAAACACAAACATTTTCATAGCTTCACACCTCGCAACAAAAGACTACAAGAAGGGACGCTGGTACTTTCATCGCTTGAATGACGCGCGGCGTCTCGAGTGGCGGGTTGACTGATCGATCCATTCTGTCGCAACACCTGCGCGCACAAAGCTATCCAGGGTTGGTAAAAGTAACAAAGGTTGCGAAACAACAATGCGCACTTTTATTTGACAAGCTATCGACAGTTTAACGCCTGGGAATGTGTCGAAAAGGGTGTCGTCGCTCGCCACCCGCAGTTCCAAGCTGACAACATCGTTAATGCGAGGTCTGACTCCGTCGCGTATTATCATCAACCTGTATTTACGAGGGAAAGCTTCGCGGACCATTTTCGTGATTTGCAAAGCAAGCTGCAACTTGGTTGAAGCAAACCTAACGAAGTACTTGATATATCAACAAGTTTTCGCTTTAAATTTTGCGAAAATCTGATAAACGTGAAAAGGTTTTGTTGTTAGCGAAGGATTTTTCCACTTCCAAAAGTTCTTAACTGTTTGCAGCTCTCAGTTGCGGAGCCAATAAAAAGAATTACCACGTCCTTGGTTACTCGTTCTTTCGAATGCGAGGAAATGACGTCACCAGTAAAGAAGATCCAAAGAACAGTTCTCAGTTATCTACATTTACTTCAATTTATTCTTGCTTGCGTCAACATCGATGATGTACAATTAAACAATTTTTGAACGTCGCAATTTTCTTTTATCCTTTGTTGCATTTTTAGTGTTTTCTTTTTCAGCGCGTGAGCTCAGCTGAGATGTGTTCTTCATGAATGAACTTCCTCCGTTCCTTAAAACATTTTACACTTTTGTCCGGGGTAAAAGTCAGTTATATCAGATCGCACTGCTCCGACATGCACGTTCAAAAACGCTGTAGTGGCGAACTTTCCCTTGTGAAAAAATAGGAACTATCCGGTATTAGATGGATGGGAAAATTAGTCAGTGGAGTGAACATTCCTGCAATTTAACATCAGGAAAGGCTTTGCTGCTTCAATTACGCTTGAAGGTTCGCCCCGATGCGTCGCGTGCCAACGCGGAATTTTTTGTAACGCTTGACGGGCGTGGCACGCTTGAGAAAAAATCGTTGAAGACGCCACATTATCACGTCTCTCCGGGCGCGAGAACAAACAGCAACAACTCCCCCGGCTCCAGGAAGGAAATGGTTGTTGACGGGCAACATGCATTGGCGCCATTTTTTGCGACATAATGGTCAATAAGCTTGACGTTTTCGGCCTGTTCCGTGTGTAGAACCGGCCGGAATAACTTCACATCTTGTTTGCCTGACAGAGCTGCTGTCTTCTTCTCGAAGCGATTGGGAATCAAAAGGTTACACCGGTTCAGCAACTTTTGAAACCGGTAAATAGTTGTGATCGAAATAGCTCAACGTTTTTGGGTTTATCAAACGAAAACATGGTTCAGTTGGCACCTTAGTTCAGTTGGCACCTAGCAAACGTATTTCTTGCTAGTTGCAGTTCACCGTTCTAGTAAGTAAGATTTAATAAAACAATGCACTTTTTAAATGATCTTTCCGCATTCTAAGCATTTCTAGCGTTTGGTTTATTCGTCTCTCATTTAACTTGATACTGACGCTTTAGCTGTAGTTGCAATTCAGTCAAATACATTTCCGTAATAGGCATCCAATACAACAGCTCCATACATAGTCTTACCACAAAAACTTCCAACTTTTTTAGAGTTGCAGTGCAAGGGAACATGGAAGCTTGTCAATAAAAAAACCTGTACCACGCCTACCAAAGTTTTTTGGAAACATGCTTCCCCAAAGGAAATTAAAACCTCAACCTGACTTGCACTTTGGTTTATGAAGGAACTTGATGTCCGAGTGTTTTTTAATTTTATCTGGGTATCTTACACCTGATGATGTCATTGCGTTTCATGGTGTGAATTAGACACAGCAAAGGAGCTGTGCTATGTTATCAATCAGAAATTCAAGAACATTATCCCATCAGCCATGCTTTCTTCTTTCGCATTTTTCTCCTGAAACAAACTGTTCATGTATATGTTTTGAGAGCCATGATGAAAGGTCACCAGCACGGGGGAAGAAAACGACTTGAAAAGTTGACAAGGCGTAACAATGTGAGAGAGACATACAGAGAAGAACAGAGTCATATAACAAAAACAGATACCACATCTCTCTTTATATCACTGATAAGTTCTAAGTTACCGGCAACAGGGACATAAAAATGCATGAAATTAAATACAAGCACTTATTTCTTATACGCTTGATTTGTTTGAAATAGAAAACTTTAATACCACATGTGCATCGATGGGAATGATTAGGAGTTCAATTTGCCAGCACACACGAATTGTTTTTTGTGAAACAATTAACTGCCAGCTCTTTCGAGAAGACTCTGTGGTGAAGAAGCAATAGTTGTAGGTAAACCATCAGTGCAGAAGACAGATCAACATAAAAAATCGAGAGCTAAACGAGGTAATTCTCTCGATTCTGTCCAAAAAGCCATTTGAAAAAGGTCGCACAAGACTTCTTTACATCATCGCACAAGCAAAAGATAAGTGAATCATGAACAACTGGCATATATGTTCAAAAGCTTTCATATTAGTTTTTCTCTGCTCTGAAAGTCAAAATGAGGTCGAAAATGAGCAGAGCTTCAAGTTCAACAGTTCACTTTTTGTTAGCTCTCACTTGTTCATAACATAGCTTTTCATAATAATGAAGCGATTTCGGTTGATGGCACAACTTATGATGAGTGTTGACGATATTATGGGTTCTTTATGACTCCGTTTCTGACTAAGTAACTAGTCCCCACAAAGGCGACGCAGTCGATTCTATCAGCAAATTTAAAAAAATATATTTTAAATACATATTTCTTTTCCTGTAGGAAATGGAATTCACGCAACACTACCCGTCCTCAGTCCTGACTGCCATATTGCCAGAGACGAAGAGAAAATATTAAAATTTGGCACCGTGCCGGCAAGCGTTGAAGATGTTTATAATGGCATTATCTTCAGCCGAATCAGATTGTCCTGCAAGCAAGTTCGTTTTCCTATTTCAACACTTCCAACCACTAGCATTTCTTCAACACCCAAGTAAGATTCTGAAAAAGACACGAGGTTTCAGTTAGCTCAGTCTATCCCTAGGCCATCCTCAGCACTTACTGCCGAAAAAGGATGTTGAGGTTCAAAAAGTTACATTTACAATTTGCAGGAAAAAAGTCACGAGCAATCAAATTATACGTAATAGGCTGCAACGCACATCTTAGCTATGAGCCCGCCTTTTACGTTAAATCTATTGGCCCATAAGATTGTATTTCGCCAAAAAGGCAATCAATACTTGAAAAATAAATTGCAACCTAACAAAAAAGTAGCCGAAACACCAAAAGTTCTGGCCATTAGCTTGAAACATCAACAGCAGAGACAATACTCGCCTCGCTTTTTTCATTTTCACTTGTGCTGAAGACTATATCATTAAAATGTAAAAGACGTCGCGTTGGTACATTGAGTAGGCTTATAGAAAATACGGAGAAAGGGCTGATGAGGAGATTCTTCTGGTGCGGGCCAAGCATTTTCACCTTTCATCTTCCGAAAGCAGCAATCTAGAGAATATTAAAAGCTCTCCAGCCTGGAGTAAACATTTCCGTGAAAAGCTTCTGAAATATTCCAACTGATGACAATCACTGACTTTCATTATATTCGCCCTGAAGTTACTTCTCAGATTCCGCAAACAGGATTCTGCGCAAAAGTAATCTACATATCGAATCTATTATGCCTGACAAAGCTGGTGCAGTAGATTCTACTTGTCGCTGTTTACCGCAACGACTGAGGGAACCTTAGAATAGGTGTACGGACCTCTAATTGCAGCAAGCCTAAATTTCACCAGCTAAAGACTGATATGTCAAATGAGAGAAGTAATTTTATACGCACACAGAATAGTTTATACATAGGGGTATGGATAATAGGTGTATAAGTATTTCGATTATTTCTAATTGCAATAACACACCCAATACGCTGCAAATGGAACTTAGAAAAGTCATGACGAAAGTCACCAAAGACCATTTGAATCTAAACATTGAAAAAACAGTACGTGAAAAGCACCATCAAAAAGATCACTCTTTTATATGAAAATCGTTTAAAATGTGCCTCCACATAAAGCTTTTCGATAAGAGAAAGCAGGCGCAATGTATGATTAAACAAGTAAAATGTCTTTGGACAAATTGAATAGACACAAACAAGTCAAAATCCTTTAACTAACACATTAATTCTCTTCTCGTGCATTTCCAATGCTGCAAGTTCATCGTTGATGTCAATGTTCTGAAATTGCGAGTTTTATTTTGAAAGTCATATGTCCTTCCATTACGCTTTTCTTTTCATCTGTTCCAACAAGGAACATTGCTCCTTGGGCTTATGACGTAATTAACTTCAGCTTTCCGATCGCAACGCGTGGTAAGGTTGAACGGAACAATTTATAAATGTCGCGTTTTAAGTGAAACTTCCATTAGACGCGCCAAACAAAAACAACTTTGCGCCCGCGTCGCAGGAAATTTGCCCAGTAAAGGAATTCAGAACTTGCTACAAGATTCGCATCGAAGCGGATTTACGAAAGAGCCACTACACGGCGTAAGACGGTGGGCGGAAGACGACTGCTCTCTCCATTCACGGAAAGCCTGTTTTGAGGAAAAGCTTCGGCGCGAAATCAGTCAGTGAGCAAATGAACCAACGAACCGGACAAAACCGGTCATCGTCGCTCCAATGTGTCGCAGAAAACGTATCAAGTTCTGTGTTGATACTCTCACATAGACAGCAAACCGACTTAACGGACGTAGTCAACGTTCCACGAATGCCTGATAGTCAGTGTGGAACGGACCCTGCCATATCCCAGAAAAGAATTTTGCTTTTGGTCTGTCTTGTAGCAACATGTTTGGTGTAGGACGTTTGTTGCAGAATGTTTGGTGTAGGACGTTTGTTGTAGAATGTAACTATGCTTGCGCGCAGATATGCAATGTAAAGATAAAGATTTGATACTTGAAAATTTGTTTTTTGAAACCAACCGAATTCGCTTTTTGTTTGTTTTATTTTATTATTCGTTTATCTCAGAACCAAGTTCCACATGTCATGTGTTAGTGAACCAGAAATACAGAAATTGTTTCGGCATTAAGCTAGTTCAAGGCAAGCGACACTGGCTGAGAATAAAATTTCGGAAAAGGCTACCGCGACTAAAGCAAACTCTCAACATCCCTAAATAAAATGTTACAAATTGGATAAAAAAGACTTGTAAAGCAGTTTCTTCACTACATAAGCGTCATCGTAAACTTACGGCTTAAATCATGAGCTGGTTATATCTCTTACCTTCTGCAAGGGAAGTCAATCGACCTTCGGTAGATGCAGCTAATTTTCTGATCGCCGGCACCCGTCTTCGAAAAGTTTGAAGACACAAATTTTCTGATCAAATCAGCTTGAGCGCTTACACTGAAGATAGAGTTCGTGAAGATAGTAATTACAAGATTTTGCCTGTAATTTGCAAATAATAGCGTTACAAACTTTTTGATTACGATGAATGAACGGTGAGTTTTCGCGTTTACCGGTCTCCAGGCCTTCGGCAATGTGTTCGCCAGAGATGTAGTCAAACGCGGTTGGCTCTCACACTTTCTGACCATGTCGAGGATGATGGTTACATGCAAAAGAAGTAAATGATTTTTCCGACCATACTATCGCAAGCTGAGCTAATATGGAGGATTCATGACAGCAAATTGGCTGTAAATAACCAGCAACTTCATATAGGTTAAAAGCTTGAATGAGCAAAAACATTCTCTTTTTATTTTTTCAATGTTGCAAAACCTTCTCATCTGCGTATCTTTCGCTGAATTTGGCATATCATTAACTAAACAAATATCGATTACCAACAGCTGGACAAACATCCTATTTGTTCAACCGAGACAACCGACAAATCCTTTTGCGTATTTATTTGTAAACAGCAGTTAGTCTGTAGCAACCAAAAAACGTTAATTTTTAAATCTAGGCGTCGAAAGCGTCGTAAACCTTGCAGGCACTTTGTGCTACAAAGTGGCCACTCAAAAGCCACCAGGTCTGACAATGGCTAATGTAAACCTATACACCACCATGCTCCAACACATTTGTTTCTGACTCTTTTGTCCCACTAGACTAAGAACGTGTACGCTGGTAACAAAGGTTTCTCTTCGAAACCAAAGTATATACTGCACACATAGCTGCGGTTGGCTGGAATTGAGCTCCAACAAATGTTATAACACAGTTTTCGTACATCATAATTCGTACGACGTGTAACAGTCTTCGAAAGCATGACTCTAAACAATTTGTGATACAAACAACAGTAAGATGTCCCACACCCCAATGCCAAACAGTGTGATGAAACAGCCCCCGAAGCCACTGATGGGCTAAACAACATCTGAAGAATCGCGCACGCAGCAACAACTGCTTTCAGCTGATTATTATGGTTGCGTGTTTAAATTCCTGGAAGGAATGTTGCTTCTTAATTTTGCCCACAAGCGTTGATTTTATGGATAAACGATTCACTACCTCTGGCAGTGCATCTTTCAAATTTGTCGAAACATACCAATGATTAAAGATTCCTTACCCACCCGGAACGCAGATGAAGCATATTCTCCATCAGTATCAACTTTACGGGGCAACTTGAGAGGATGTTTCACGGATAATGTGGCGAAGCATCTAAGACTCTATAACTCGTCAATTGCCTGACAGTAACAATGTGGCAGCAAAATGCCTTTAAAGTTAAATCTTAAAAGTTTAGGTTAAAAGTTGGCCATTGTTGTTACTGCCGGTCGAACGGTTTGGTTTCGCAAAGGAGGTTTTTGTTTGAACGTGGCGTGAAGTAATTTTGTAAGTATACCTCTCACTGAAAAGAGGATAAGTGATATACGAATTGAATAACTTTTTTATCATTATTCTGACGAGTAGCAACTAAAAACTAAAAAATGGGAGGCAAGCAAAATAGGACCAGTTAAATCAAACCGTGGCTATTCCTTGCTATCGCCGAAGTCTGATTCTATATCATTCGAAAAGTAACAATTATATGAAGCGAGGGAATGTTATTGTCTGTGTCACTGCAAACCTACAATCGATTATAAAACTGAAATGGAAGTTTCCAGAAAAACAACGAAAATTTTTCATTAACCTTGGATCCTTTTGGAGCCATTTCCAGAATTAATGGATGCCAAGAAGTTACAATGCTTTATGTAAATCAGCAGTGTCTTGCAGAGCGATGTTGCATCCAGAACCTTTGAATTCTCGTTGCGTCAGGAGACTTAACACTAAATAAGAAGGGGATCGGTGTCAAAGTACAAGTGTCGGCCATTTTGTTCAACCAACAGTCGGGTACGCACCGCAACAACCTTTATCGTAATGGAAGAACACATTGTTGGCGGAATTCCAAATGGAACTCACGTTCCGATCACAGCTAAATTCCCGCTTGGTGAAAAAATACTGTAAATTTAACTCGAGAATCCTGTCCCAACATTATAAACCTCACTCTATTGATTTGCGTGATGCACAGTTGCTTAATTGTGACAGGTTTCACTTCTCACGCATTTCGAGTGGTTTGTAGTTGCTTTTTAAAAAACGCATTTCTTTCTTTGACCTGTTACCACTATAAGCAATATTAAAATGTGTTAGGTGGACATTTTGACCAATTGTTCTTTTGTCAACCTTCTGTGCTTTATTTAGAAACCATTCTCCAAATATAAGCGTTGTCAGTTGAATTCAAACTTTTTCTTAATGCAACGAATATCAACTGTTTCGTATTACAGCATGCATGGTTGAACTTGCATTACTAGGATGTGCTGCATGTTGGATATGATTCTGCATTGAAAACGTAATTCGAGTCTTACAAATGCGCGAATGAACTTCTGGATATAACTTAGTGAACACTCTGCAAAAATGAAACAAATGCAGACCTTTCCGGAGATTCTGTGTTCATGGGCGTCGGAAGGATTTTTTCCAGAGAGGACAACAGTGGATCTTTCCAAGTGGTTACCAAAAACATTTTTCCATGGGGTGACCAACTATGGTGAAATTTCATTTTGCCAACCCAAAACCAACAGAAAAACATTTTCTACAAAAAATTAAAAAGAAAATCTCAAAATTCAAAATTAATAGGGGCTTTGGCACACCTGAACTCCTATTCCAACGCCCATGGCTGTACTTTAATTTTCTAAAAATGGATCTATAAGTTATTTCTGAAACAACATAAACCCGAAACGTTTTTGGTGTCGAAAACACAACAGGTTTCTTTTATACAAAAATCAAACCGCAAGCGCACTGTACCCATAAATTATTTTCGATTTACAATCGAACGTTTTTCATTGTCAACTATGCACAGTATCCCGAACCTAAGGCATAGGTTACCAAAAATACTATAGGAGCGGTTGGATCAAAAAACTATTGTAAAATTTATGTAATTTTGTCAACAACGTTTTTCAACACTAGTTCTAAAATTTTTGTCACTTGTAGTTGTAGTCGTAGCTGAGTAAGATATATCTAAAGCAGGGGTCACCAACCTTCTAGAAACTGAGAGCTACTTTTTAGTACAGATTCATGCGAAGGGCTACCAGTCTGATATACACACTTCTGAAATAAAAGTTTGCTCAATTTGTCTTTAATTACATTATCATTAATAAATTAATAAAAATTAAAGATATTCATCAATGTGAAGACAGTGATCACGTTTATACTGTTGTCAGAAGAAGTCCGCAGGCGGCCCATGTGGTCCATGTGGGCGACCTGGAGCCCAAAGGGGGAATCCAGGGGGGCGATTGAGGCAATAGTCCCCCCTAAAACTTGGGAAAGTAACTTTATTCACCATTATTTTGTACAATTAAAAAAACAGCATTCGCGATATAAGGCCACTTTGTCGACCATTGTTTTGTCACAGCAGTGTTGAGAAGTTACATCATCTCTCTTACACTTAAAAGCACTAATGTTTCTGTATGCTTTCGAGGAATCATTCGACTGCCATCTGCTTCCGTCTTTTTGCGATGATTCAAACTTGCACATATCTCTATT
>JGI24158J21664_10007734_pt1 | contig 14289 bp, 10 predicted proteins | sample Ectturendosymbi3_FD_21664 | JGI IMG/M metagenome (IMG submission 21664) | reverse complement strand
ATATGTGCAAGTTTGAATCATCGCAAAAATACGAAAGCAGATGGCAGTCGACTGATTCCTCGAAAGCATACAGAAACACTAGTGCTTTTAAGTATCTGTAACGCCTGGTTTGTGTTTTGTCATGGCTGGCTGCATTCTTGGAGTGGGAAATTTCGATTGGTGGAAAACAGCGTGCATTGGCATAGGCCCATAATATTAATAGCATGCAAATGTTTACAATAAGCTAAAACAAAAGTCGTCCTAGTTTTATCACATTTGTAATTGTTGTAGTACATTCACACTGCATTTAGGTTTGGTTGATTGTAGCCTGCAATCGCTCGCTATATCCTCTAAAAAGTTAAAGTTTTTTTAAGTTTCTAGTTAGTAGTTAAAGTTTCTACGATCGGGACGAGCATTGCCTGATTGATTTGTTGGAAAATGAATTAGGATACCGTTTTCTTGTGAGGAAAGAAACAAGTAAAAGCACAGAAAATGGATAAAAAACAAATCGTAAATTAAGCAAAAGACAACAATTACAAGATAGAGAAACAATAGCAGAATAGACCCCTCAAAAAGCCAAATATAGCAGTCATCTCATAAAGCAGATATAGATAATCTAATGGGATATCATAGCAGTCATAAACACATAAAGCATCTCTTCAACATCATTTGGTGACACCATGCATCTGGTTGGACAATGGACATAACTTATCCATGGAACTCACCCCTATGGTCCGTGTGTAAATTGTTATTTCTTCATGACTTACGTTAATATGTATAAAGATTTTCTTCTGCCCTTGCTACTTAGTTGTTTTTGTAATGAAATGTAATGTTTCTAATTGCATTGTTCTCTGCCATGCGACCTTTGTTGTTCACTTCCTTTACCTGTCTATGTGCTTGCTTCAACTGCCCATCTGTACATGCCTCAACTCTTCACCCATTGCTTGCCCACCATCATCTGTGTTAAGTTGGTTGTGTATGTACTAAAAAACAATTGTTTTGTGCATTTTATAATATTATTCTGCGCCCTTCTGGTTTATGTATTATTTCAATAAATATTTTTTGTCACGCTTATTTTTCCTACGTGCTGTGGTTTTGAGGGGAAACTTTGTGCCTGATTTTTCCCATTGTTTGGTTCGATGGATTTCTGTATTTAGGTTTTTTATGATCCTTTTGGGTGGTTCAATATTGTTGGGTACGTTTGGATTGTATGTTTTTGGTGTCATCTGTACTTGTTGACATTCAAGGTATTTGTTTAGTCATAAAGCTTATACACTAAAACATGCATAACCAAACACAAAACATGATTTACCAATTACAAACAATAGCCCAGTCAACATCAGATTTGTTGCCAAAACACCAGATATCAGAAAAGTTTCTCAAAACATTGGAAGTGGCGATACAATGAGCAGACAAACAGTCGAGCAGTTACAGTATTCAACAAAAACAATATTTAAAGTGCAAAGAATAATAAACATAAAAAATGGACATAACACAATTGTTTTACAGTATCATACTGTACACAATAGACATCAATGTAAGACAGATGATGGTGGGCAAGCATTGGGTAAAGAGTTGAGGCATGTACATATGGGCAGTTGAAGCAAGCACATATAGGTGAAGCAAGGGAACAACACAAGGCAGAGAACAATGCAATTAAAAACATAACATTTTATTACAGAAACAAGTAGCAAGGGTAGAAAACAATGTATATACATAAACACCATGAAGAAGTAATACAGTTACCCATGGATCATAGTGGAGTGAGTACCTTGGAGGAATGTATGTCCCACTAGTTAGACACATGGCGTCACCAAATGATGTTGAAAAGACAAGGGCATAAACAGATTACGTTAAGTTTAGCAACAAACATTAATCCCATAAGTATTGGGTATATGGAAAACAAAATATGTTTAGTAAATGAGAGAAGTATTTAGTCCTAAAAAAGGTAATATTTCATTCATAACTGTCATGACTTACGAGATTTATCCAACTATTGATTGTATAGCCACAAATGCAAATGGCATCATGTGACAATTACAAAAGTGTTAAAACTAGGATGCCATTTGTTTCATCTTTGTGTAATTTTTTCCTAAGCAGCCACCTCATCTTGTTAATTGTCACAATCGACAATGTAATGTTGACAAACATTTTTAAATGTTTGGCTCATGCAGTACAATTGCTGTACAGTGTCTCTGTGACCAATGACTTTTCAAACGTAAATTAAGGAAGTAAACCTATATTTTTTCAATGATAGAATTGCTCTAGCTTGGCATTTTGGCAAGTAAAGAAACTCAAACTGTGTCACTGAACGGTACTAGCCTAAATGTGTAGTGTAAAACGGGGTATTTTTACGTTTCAGTGAAACCTTGCTCGTGCAAATGCATTGATTTTTTTGTCGAATGACATTGGAAACCTTTTGATTCTAGTCTGTGTGCAGTGTACCTTCAAACGCTAGTAGCAATGAATATCTTAGGTGTGCTAAGCATAGTATGAAGTTGTTTCTCGTATGATATATATTCTTTGCTGATTGCTATGAATGTATACATACATATATTTGTCTGCTGTTGCTGTTTTTGACTTCATGACTTTAAAATATACAACAAAAGGTCTATGTAGGTATGGCAATTCTCGTGCTTTTAGTGCTGGTTTAGACTTTAGACCTAATTCATGTTATTCCATTGTTTTCATTGTGTGGGAAGAAGCTGCATAATGTACCATGATAATAACTATTGTACTGCAAATTAGAGTGATAAAAACAATAATTTGCTGTTGAATGCCAAGAAAATTGTATTTTATTCATTATAGCTTTGAAATGTATTTTCCCACTCCCATTTGCATTGCTTAAATCCACTTATAAATTAGTAAACAATATCTTCCCTCAAAATCATCAGTATTAGTTTACTGCAGATTTGATGTGTCTTCAATGAGTTGAGTTGAGTTTATTGTGTGAAAATTAAGAATTTCAAAGACAAGAAATAAACCATAGCAATTGCAAAAACACCAGGGCACTGAAAAAACCGGAAGGTTATTGAGTCGTTGCCCCTTGAGGATAAAGGTGTATAGCAAGCCAAATTTACATTGAATCGTATAGCCTATGTGGGAAAGAGCTGCCAGATGATCAACACAGTTGCACAGGGAGTGCTGGGTCGCAACCGGTCTCTCTCAGTGGAACAGGTGCTCAGATCCGCAAAGATCTAGGCGTGGCAGAGAAAATATAAACCCAGCTAAAATGAAACTCCACCCGGGTTGTTATAACCCTTTCACATCTGGCAAGCTCTGCAAAATGTTTGCAGCGGTTGTAGAATGAGGATGAGTCATCCAATGCAGCCATCATATTGTTGGAATGGAGAAGTTGGAAGCTTCTGGGGTCAGGTATCCTGAAAGTCCCGTGTTCGAACTTCATCCACCACCAGAAGTGATCTGCTGAGCCTAACATGTTGCCGCTGCTCCTGCAAAAAATGATGTTCTATTGATTGTCAATCTATGAAATACTGACAACGAAATGTAAAGGGTCTGTTTACTTGGCTTTACAGTCAACACTGCCAAAAAGTAATATGCATAGGCATGTTTTTTTACCAGTAGATGTTTTAATTGTAGATTAAACAGCGTTTTTTATGTAGGCAAGATTAAGTAAAGAAACTTTTAAATATTTCGTTGACAAAAATAAACTGTAATGCAGTAAGCCTCCCATGTTTTGCTGCACATAACTTTGGGTGAACTACATTGTGATGAAGTTATTTGAATATTTCAGAGTACGTTAACGTTTCTATAGCATTCATAATAGTAAATGCTAGAATGGCTGTGTTGCAAGATTTAGCATTTGCAAAATACTTACTTGGCATGTGATTTTGTATCTAAAAATAATAGACATAAGATTTTTTTAAAGATTTGCTGGTTCGAAGTAAGTTTTAGTATTTTAACTCTGTAGGTGTAGATTGGAAGATTGAAAAATGCTAATATGAAAAATTTGAGATCAGTGTAATAATCAGTAATGGAGCCTATGAATAATATTACAAATGGCAGTTTTACTTCAGTTGCCAACCTAGCTGCCAGCATGAGAACTAGTGAAATGCAGAGGCTTATTAAAGAATTTCGTGGATTATATAAAGAAAAGCTAGCCAGGCTTGAGGAAACTGGTGTTGCTGACACTGAAGAAATAATGAAGGTAAATAAAAGTTTGACTTAAACTTTTTGGCAGTGTGACCATAGCTAATCAAACAAAAGGTTCGATTCAAACTGCATTTCTTTAACCTTGATAAAAGATGGCATTGTTATTACTACTTAATGAGATATAAGCCTTTAAAACACAGAAATAAACAAATAAGTAAAACAAGAAGGTTTTGCTTTATTGCAAATTTGCACTTGCAAAGATGCATTATTTTGGAAAGCTACTAATTGCATTTCTTCATGGCAGGCTTTTGCCGAAAATGTAGTTTTGTGTGCTCTAAGTATTAAAACTTGTGCTGATTGGCAATAATCATAAAAATTGCTTTGGATAAAATACTTTTTCTTCAATATTTGTGCCTGAGAATCCAATCCAGCTGGTCGAAGTTATTTGTTTGTTGGCTTTTTTCTAGTAATAGTCATGGAGTACATTGCAGTCGAAAACATTGTGGCAATGGATATAATATATCTTTAAAAAATCAAAACTGCATCATAAAATTGTTGTTGTCTTGTTGATATTTCTCATGTTATTGAAATTTTTAATTTTAACCTTTTTTGTATTTTGACTCATAGCAACGAACTATGACCTAATTACTCCTGTGCATGGCTTCATTTTCTAATTATAATTAATAAGTTATGACTGGTTTCTTGAAAGCAAAACCTAAGAGCTGGCCCATTCCTACTTGTGGCCCTTCAAATATGCTTACAACCCCCACATAGTTTGTGACCCCCAGGTTAAAAAACATTGGTTTATATATTACTTAAAAGTTTTGTTGTAACGAGGTATTTTTTTAACTTGGGGATTTTTCTAGGTGTATGCCAACAAATTTTTAAAGAACTTGTGCTGACTTAAAGGGTACAGATCATTGAGTTTTTATAATACTCTTTCAATTTAATGCAGTTTTTATTTAAGGAAAATGTTAGGTACCTGGTATGGACCTGTAGGGACCCGATTTTCCCTGATTCTAGGGACCCGATGATAATTTTCACTGATTCTAGGGACCCGAATCAGGTCCCTAAAACACCATTAAAAAAACCTGATCTAGTGCTTAAAATTTCTTACAATGCAATGACAATGCTATTATTAAAATCATTAGAATGCATTCAATCTCATTTTTTGTAATGCCTGCAAAGACGAAACATAGATAGAAAATATACAGATCACATTTTTATGCAAATAGTGTCAAATGAGTAAACAAATTGCAAAATCAGGAATCTTTTTAGTAGTAATGTCATTTTAGTATGGTTTAAGATAACTGCACACTTTGCAATGAAGTTGGGAACTAAGAAAACACAATGACACAGATATTTTCAAATACAGTTCTCAAGGTAGTGTGTGGTACCCTTGCGTTTTCATATTTGTTTGTGATATATAATTAACAAAAAGATGCAAATTGTTGTTAATGCAAAAACCTATATAATTTGTATCCCACACTTACTGTTAAAAACTATTTGGGTCAGATGAAACGTACAAATAAAAATCTGATGTTTCCTTTTGCTTATTGGCAAGGAATGTTTGAATGTTCTTTTTGATTTTTGTTTTCTTTTGTACAAGCATTAGCTTCATAATATTTAACTTCTTGGATTTTCCACTAAGTTTGTTGAGGTCCTTCCAAATCATTCAGATTTTAAGTATATGTTGGAAACTAAAAAGCTGAAGCCCACCATTGTCAGAAGTCTATTAGTAGACCTAATCCACAATCTATGATATTGCTGTTGAAATGTCGTTGAAAGTGTTTGTGTTTGTACACTTATTTTTATAACAAGAAGAGTACTTATAAATCAGAGTATAGTTTTTACAATACATTCTGTGAATCTTACTGATAATGTAGCATGAGTTAATTTTTGAAATTTAAATTTAGAAAACTTTGAATGTATGTAATTTTATAAATTTTCCATATTTTGTTGATGAAATTTCACAGATTTATGCATTGCTAAATTTAACTCATTATTATGCTGACTGCAGTTCAAATTTGGAATTAGTTTGTTAGCTTTTTCTTTATGTGAGGTATGTAGTATGTTATACAAGCCAAAAAATTTTTATTTAAACATGTAAAATTCATTTTGCTTTATGATAGACTTTGCAAATAAATGTTTTATTACACTAGAAATAACTTTTTTTGTGAATTTTATAAACTTTTGCTGTTGGACTTGTCCATTGTCAGTGTTTGGCATTGGTATATTTAGTTTGACCACTGACTGATAATTTTTACTAATATCAAAAGTCTAAGTCAAAAACTCACTATTTTTGAATCTTTCTGTTGTGTTGTATCTTTTGTGTAGAAAATCACAGACATGCTACTTTTTCACTGCTCTCTGTTATGTTTTTCAATTTAGAACTTTCTTTAATGCCTTTACTTCCATTGCATGAGTTCATTAACACAGAAGTGTAATTTTAGCAAAGCAGGTAACTCACCATATAATTAATCTTCAAACATGTTGCGAGGTAATGCAGTGATATTGATTGGACATAAATACAGTACATTTTTATAAGGAGTTGTAAAAATTTTTCTCTTTTTTCTTTACCAAAACATTTACACACTAGGTTGATGCTTAAAATAAATGAAAAGTTGGTGAAGTTTGTCACACTCAAGCATGCAAAACTGGTTTTCAGTATAATTGCTTCATAAGTTTTGATTTATTTTTTGTTACTTTAGATTGACCTCTGTAAAATTTTTCCTTTGCTTAAGTAAATGTTAATTTAAAAAATATTCATTGTCATTCATGACAATACAGAATGTGTGATTTTAGGCAGCGGTCTTCAACTGGTGTGCACGGTGCACCCTAGGGTATACCAAAATATGCATGGGGTGCCCCACTAAGAAAGGGTTCAGAAAGGTACATCACAAGCTTGTCACACTCAACAGATACTTTTTACAAAACTTTCTGTTAGCAAAAATGAACCATTAATCAACCAATGACTTTCAGGATTTAACCGAGACTTTGCACAATCTGACGTGTGATGCGTAAGCATCAGACCATGTCAAGCTAATTGTTGTAATTAGTTGATTATTTGTGATTCATAAGCAATGGACAATGAGCCACTATCAATTGAATTATGTAGCTGAGTTACTGAATTAGGGGACTTGCTTATTTTGCCCAGGTACTTGGGTGCAATTAGGTGAGGGACATGGGGAAGTGTCAGTAAATAGGATGCATGTGTTTAAGTAAATAGGGTGCATGAGTTCGTCAAAATAGCTTTGTGGGTGCACGGTAACAAAAAAGGTTGAAGAGCACTGATTTTAGGTGAAAGGTAAACAACCAACTGATTTTTTATCATACTTGTAATATAGATATCTAGTGAGAAATCTTTATGACATCTATTTTAAAAAAATAGTAAATCTAGTTTTTTTTGCTATATGATATATGTATATATTGTGTAAAATATCTTGCTTTTAGATGAAGATAAGAATAATGAAATCGTATGTTGTGGACTTGTCGGAGCAAAATGAAGTTTTGATTCAGACTATTGAGGAGTTGGAAGAAGAAGCAAATGCAAAGTAAATGTATTTTATTGCTTCATAGCTTAACACATCTGGAGCTAGTATATGAGTATATTGCACTTTGAAGTCACACATGGAGCACTAATTTCGCACCACTTTGCAAGTCCATAACTTGCCAGTTGGTTGTGCTAGAGAGCTACCCAAACCCTCAAAAGACACGGTGAGTCTTTTAGTTTGCAATGAAAAAATTTTTTTTGGTTTTGGGCTTTTTGTGGATGACATAAAAAGTGGGGTAGGTTTTTGGCCATTTTGGCTCAGGTTACGTGACCCTGGGCCCAACCGCTAGATAAAAGTATTTTGCTGAAAATTTTATTGAAAACTAGGCTAAAATCCGAGTTTTTTGAGTATTTGATTGCCTTTCTAGCATTTCTGGTTCAAGAGTTTGGGTAAAACTACCAATTTCTGTAAAATTATAATTTTTGGTAAAATTACCAATTTTATATTTTTATACTTCCATCTAACACAACTTGGACGCAAGGCTAGGTAACCTGAGGCTAAAAACATAGCCACCCCACTTATGACATCACTCACAAAAAACCTGAAAACTTTCTTTGATTGCAAACCAGAAGACTTGGCAAGACTTTTGAGAGTTTGAACAGCTCTCTAGCACAATCGACTGGCAAGTTATGAAATTGCACAGACGTGGCCAATATGGGCAAATTATACCTTTCAGCATAATTCAGCTGGCACCAAAGGTGTTAATGATGTATCTATTCCCATACTTCACCATTGGAATGGTTACGTACAAGCAAAATATACAACATAAAATTTTGCTTTCATAGAAGTGTTCCAATTCAAGTTGATTTAATTTCAGGGTGATTGAGCTTGAAAGCAGAATGTCAACTTATCTCAAGGACTGTGATCAAGCTCATTTAAAAGCAAATGCCTTGCAGGAAGAAGTTTGCTTGTTAAGAAAAGAGAATGCTAGGTTGCAGGTAAAAGTTTGAGGTGTTGTATAACATTTCAAGCGTATGCAATCATAAGGTTTTACAGTGTTCAATTGCCGTAAATAATTCATTGTTTAATCAGGTCAGTGTAACAGATGTTTAAGTTATCTTTTGATGCACATTGGTTTGTCATTCGATTAAAATATTGTGTTTGGGCCAATGCCCAACACTCATATTTTGTGTTTATTTTGTTTTCAGCACTAGCATGTCTGGTGTTTTTTATTGTTTTTACGACTATTATGCACCAGGTCACGGTAATACAGGATGATTTGAAATATCTTATTTTCACAATTTTTTCCTGGTTGAGTGTGAGTTGTTAGGTAACTTCCCAACAGTTGTTGGCAAGAAAAGTCACAGCCTCCTAGTATGTGACAGTTACTAGGGTATCACCTGTTTACTTTTATCTCTGACAACAACTTCAGTGTGTTCTCTGTTGTTTTAAAAACAACATCTTCGTAATCCTCATAAGACAAGGTGCTGCAACTACTGTAAAATGTTCCAAGTATGTGAAGTGAACTCGTCACTAAATTTAAATGGCAAAATTGCTATCATCATGCCATATTTGCCTGCAATATTGCAACTTGAATGGTTTGTGAGTGTCACACTTCTGAGTAAACTCTGATTACTCTTTTATGTTTTTACTTGATTTGGATTGTTGTATTTGGCTGCTAACAAGTATTTTATGTGTAGCAAGCAGTCTTCTTTGCTGATGCCAACTTCATTCACAGAAGATGATTACAAAGATGATCTGACCAGCTTATCACTGGTTATCCAACATATTATGGTGCATGGATCTTGTGATGTATGTTCAATTCTAAAAAGTTGTTTGTTTTGTATTTTTCCATTGACAGATTCCAACAACATCTACAAATCTAAAATTGCTAAACTTTTTTTGTGTGCTGGAGCAAAATCAAATTTGAAACACAATGTGTTTGTAATTCATTTGACAAGTTTCTTTAGGATGACATCAGACTATTCAGAATCCACAAAATAATATTAAAACAATAACAAAAAACAGTTTTGAAATATAAAAATGATGTTGTAGCTCTTCTGTACTTGCCTAGATTTCAATTCATGCATATTTTTTTAACTAGCTTCTCTTTTATATTAATTTTTGCAGGAAATTTGTTCCTTGAAGTGGCAGTTTTAGTCTTGGAACACAGGTCAAAATAGGGCTTTACATGAAAATTAGTGGCTTGCTGTAGATAAAGCCATCAACCAAAATAAACTGATTCCAGTATAAGGGAGAATGATCAAGTGATACAACTACCTCATGTTATCACTGGTAAACAGCTTTGTTTTTAAGCACTGTCTCCTCTGCATTGATCTGTGAGGGCCAAGGGGTGGCATCAGAATGTGTGGAACATTATGTTTGAAACTGTAAATCCAAAGTATAGTAACACTATTGAAACTGTAATAAGAAAACTAATTGATTGGCTCATATTCAGTCGTTTTGACAGCCTTTACTTTGCAATCGGATTTGCATCACTAGAGGTGGTGATCAAATTTACTTGTGTTTCAGTTATCTTCTTTGCATTTGAAAACAACTACAATCAAAGAACTTATTGCCATTGGTGATGTTAGCAATGAGAGGTATGATTGGTATTTATTATTTTGTACCTAACGTTACTGAATTTCATTATGAGTTTTGACATATAGAATACATTTTAAAATAGTTGACTTTTTAGTCTTTGGAGTTTTTTTAGGACTGGTATTCAAAAGCTGTGGATACCTGTCACATACAAGTTTGTTGTGAAGATTGCTGTTCGTCAAACCAAGTGGGCAACTTGACATATTTGTGCCATCATATAAATTTGTATGATTTAGTGCTAGAGTTATAACATTTTTATTCCTATGGTTATGAATTTCATTTGACAAAGAGTATGGCTTCATTCCCAAGTGTGCAAAGTGTTGTGCTGACTATCAATTGCTACCCTTATTTGAGGATCATTACAGCTTCAGTCTTCAAATTTCTCTTGAAAAACGTGGGTGCAACTGCTTTGTACTGACTGAACCTCAGAAAAGAAAACTGAAACACGTATGGGCTTTAAAGTCAAAGCAACATTAGCATACAGCTGCTAAACCAAGGGTGCACAATTGTCTGTGAATGTTAGTAGTGCGCATAAATTTTTACTAGTGCACACACATAAGCATTGCCATACACCATTCATATGCACAAGTATAAAATGTAAAAAAATCGTTCGTGCACTCCAAGTTTTTGGTCACGTGGTACGAGTGCGTGACCACATATTTGCACCGATGTGCTAAACCCATAATGAACATGGTAGTGAAAGCATGCAAATCCAAAGTAATTAACAGTTGTGGCTTATATAATGAATGGCATTTACAAGTACCAGTGGTGGAAATCATGTTAATCAAAATTCAAAACAGTGGGCATTGATGTTGAAGCTAAAAGTGGTTGTAACACCAACACCATGTTGGCTTTTCAAAAATTAACAGAGTTGATTAGAATTAAATATAAAAATTTTAAACACTAATTCCTACTGACTTACTAGCCCAAGTTTTAGGAGTTGTTTGAAGGACAATTTTTCAGACAATGGTGTAAGAGGTCAAAAATAACCTACTAGGAAGAATGGGACACATTGCAAAAAGCTAAACAGAGGCCACAAAATTTGCGAACTGTGGAATTCTTGAACATGCTAAACTAGAATTGTCATACAATCAGCGTATGATGGATGAATATCGACTTTGCTGGCTTGTAGGTAGAGGCATTTCGGTTTTTTGCCTTGTGCTCTTAAGTGTGAGCAATGATAAATGAGCTGACCTGCTTAACGCATTATATTGTTTGATTTCAGCATACATTTAGTTTTAGAACACTTTGTTGTTTCAAGTTGGTTGCAATTTTAAATCCCTAGATTGGGGATTATTTTTAGTGGCAGAAGTTTGATTTAATGATCAATCATTTTTTTGAGAACCTATGTGCATAGATTGGTTGATATGACTGGGTGCAAGGCTTTGGAGAAATTTTTGTTGCTATTTGTGTCAAACACAGTAATTGGCTCAGACACGCCCAAAGGTGCAACAAAATATGACCTACCCTATCACGTCAAATCTGGCCATCAAAGTTTTTCGAGCCTACTGGTGTAAAGTCATTGTTGTGTACACATGTTAGCAACTTGTTTTACAACCAGTCAAACACGTGCGGTGTTTACACCAGCCACAACACGATTTCAAATTTGCTGCCACCAACAGGTCTTTCCTGCCTTATTGGCTGAACGGGTAGAGCGTAACAATCACCACACAATGGGCGATAAGTCTAACAATAGAAGCCAGGAACACCGCTGGGAGTCTACAATAGCCTGCGCTGTTCAACCGCTGTCGAGTTCTTTACCTTCCCTTACGTGCTGCGGCGCGTATTGACTTTAATGCGTCCATGCTTTAATGAAGCATAGATTTTGAAGTGGTCTACTCGAATATTCAACTCTTTTTGATTTCTCTGGTCGAGAGTTGAAACGCAGCAGCCGTTGATGCTTGTTGCGCGTCATGTCGTCATAATGACTATTAATCAATAAAGCCACCCGTGCACAATAGGGCCGCTCATTTACTTTGCCCAAACGCTAAACAATGCGTTGTTGCTATGTAAGCAAATCCTCTTTCTGGGAACGTTGCCCAACTTGTTGGCGATTTCATTGAGGGCTGGAGTTAATTAACCGGTGAATTGAAGACGGTTAGGTCTAGTAGATTGTCTGCGTGTTTTGTAATCTGTTAATATGATTAACATTCAATTCTAAGGTTTCACAGCTACAGTTTGGAAATGCATGTTTGAATATACCCCTCTAGCCAAGTTTTTACAATTTGAATTATATTTATGTCTTGAAGTTCCTTTAAATGTGTTTTTTATGTTTCAATCTGTATCGGTCATTTGATGCAATGATGTTCTTAATCATTTAACAAATATAGGCATGGCTTTGTAACAAATATAGGCATGGCTTTGTATTCTTAATCATTTAACAAATATAGGCATGGCTTTGATTATAGATCTTAGTTTAGCTGACCGTTTGTGTCTTGTTTCAAAAGATTGAGCCCGTAAAAAAAATGATGTAAACTTGGACGCACGAAGTTGTTCAACGTGTTAATATGCATTTGCTTAGATGCTCAGATGTTAGCAAGTCAAATACTTCATTCTCGTTAGTGGCCCACGCTGCTTGCCTGCTGGTGTGTTCTGAGCAAATAAGTTTCAACCGTTCTGTTTGCTTTACACGGATTTCGTATTAGGTACAATTTGACTTGTCTCTGAACAAGATAAAGCAGGTGTTATGGCTCCCAGTATATTTGAAACGTAACGTCTGCTGCCACAGCAGCTAGCATAGTATTAAGAAATGACTGCGCTGGGAGCTTTCTTCTTTGCGAAAGCGTTAGATTGCACCGGATGCGAAACTTTGCCAGTTGCAATTTACTGTTAGGAGTGGAACTTCGAGAGTTTTTTCGTCTATGCTAGTAATTGCGAATGTTGGTTGTCGAGGTACTTTTTTGGTTGCAACTGCTCGGTATTCATAACACGACCGCAAAATGCGTCATTTATAGAAACTGGGCAGTTTTTCGCTGCTTTTTTGTCATAACAAGCTGCGTTGCAATGCTGCGCTACGTCAGAATAATATGGTCCCAGTGAAACTTGTTGCAGTAATTTGATTGTTTTGTGCATTTTTCTGGTTTTGCAGCAGTTGAGCGAGTTAAACTGAAATGAAAATGTACTGCCTTAGTTGCTCAATTTGGTTCGTGGGTAAATTATGGAGCAAGCAGAGAAGATAAAACTGGTAAGGGCCGATTAGTGCGACGTCGCTAGCGAAACTGTGCGGAGGAGGTTTATCGCTCCGCGGCCACTGCATCATTTACCAGTTTTGCGTGATGAAAAAATAATGCTAAGTGTCGTATTTGACATAACGCTTAGCTGGAAATGCTACTATCGCAGGTAGATGATTGAGTATTCAGGTTATGACCGGACAGCTTTTTTAAACGAAAGCTGATATTTTTTTCTGAGGAAACCATACGTTTTTCGTAATAATAACGAAATTGCGCAAGAACACAGACTTGGACGGATAAGAATGTCTAATCCGTATAAGCTCTTTCTGCTAGAAACGTCACGTTGGGCAACGAACAAGAGAATACAGATATTGTTGTGAGAACGTGATGACATTTTTGCTTTTATTAACTTCGTAAATCCAACTAAATAAGGAATTGACCTTGAATTTTGTCAGCAAATTGTTCACTTCCTCAGGAATGGTGCGCTATTTCTGAAACTTGACGAGGTTCCTACAAAACGTTTTATGCATTTATAAATTAGTCACGCTGGAATGTTTATTCGTTGAAAATGCAGTTAATTGGTGTTCCTCTTGTTGCAAAGCTGCAGCTCCACGAAGCGCTGTTATTTTGCCGATGGAATATTTATTCAAAAATGTTTAAAAGTTAACTAGGTTTGTTTGGATCGAAACACATTTTATCATTGCGATTTTCACTCCATTATATTGTTTGTATTGTATTGTTTATTGTTTACTGCAAAAACCGGGTGCGATGCAATAAAAAACAAACGCCTTTGTAAACACTTGAAAGCATTCCCAAGCTTGCAGTTGGGAGACCCAAAAAAACCCTCAGGTTATCTAGTCGATACTCCCAGAAGCTCGCAAGATAACAAAAAACAGAGGAAACGCATAAAACAAGAACACCAAAAAATAAGG
>JGI24158J21664_10007733_pt1 | contig 14289 bp, 6 predicted proteins | sample Ectturendosymbi3_FD_21664 | JGI IMG/M metagenome (IMG submission 21664) | reverse complement strand
CGTGATTCCTGCTCAGGATTGACCCAGCTAGTGAGAAGTTGGGAATCACTAGCTTATCTGCAGTTGTGCAGTGGGTCTCCTGCAGGACGATGATGAAAGCCGTTTTTATAGGCAGGTGCTCAGTGACAGAGATCTTATCTGCAGTAAGCCCCTCAGTGTTCAGCTGGAGTATGTTGGGTCGTAGTGGTAAACACCAAATTTCACCACTTTTGGCCCCCTTTAGAAAGACTTTTGAAAAAATCTACTAGTGCCCTCTGGATAAAATCCTTCGAGCGCACATGAACGCACGCATCTAAAGTTACACCATTTTTGTAAAAATTGTGTTGTATTTCAGCACCATCTGGCAACACCGTTCAACAACACCAATGCAGTAAGCAAGCCACGGCAGGGTGACAGACTATGCACGGTGCATTCTGCCAAAACACTACGAAATCCTGCCAAATTAACTGCTAAATTACAAATAACATTGACAAAATACTGCCAAAATTCTGCAACATTTTTTCAATAAACGATTTACTTTAACAATGGCTCCAATGCTAATTATGTTACTTAATTTATTTGGGCAAAATTCGAAAGTCAAAAGTGGTAGGGGCAGCCCCCCCCAGAAAAAATGGGGGGTCTAGTACCATGCGGCCCCCGAGGTTCCACCACCTATGGGTCCACTTATGTGTGTGAAGCAACATTTCCATGCTTGCTGTACATCAAGTCAAAGTATAGAAACCGACTCACTGACGCTCATTTGCAAGAGAACCTGATTATTGCAACTACCACATATGAGTAACGCTTCAGAAAGGTTGCTTTGTGAGCCATCCACGCACCCTTTTTGCCAGACTGACTTGGGTGCAGACTGGGTTTATCATTTAGTTACGCTTCTTTCAAATTATTTCGCTACTTCTGTGTTTCATTTTCGCGTCTGGTCTCAAGTTTCAACTTTTAAGTGAGATTCATTCACACCTGCGTATTTTGTAGCCTGGATATGCTTGGAAAGAGAAGATATCAACATGAAATACCAGACTGTAAATGGTAGTGAAAAAAAATATATTGTAATGGACCTGGCAGAGAACGTACTCTATCACGAGACTTTCTTCCATAAAGCCATCAACCATAGCGTTGAGTTTCGTTGTTGCACTTTACAGAGAAAAGATTTTACAGTGAATAAACGGAATAGCAAGTCTTTGCAAAATTCCTTCTTGTTTTAAGATATAGCCTAGGTTATGCAAACGATAGATAAGAAAATTGATTGTATAGGGTAGCGTAAAACGTGCAGATATTGGAAAAAGGATCGCAAGAAAAAAAACTTGGGAACCTCTGCTCTAGCCAGTAAAATATTTTTCTTGGTAAAAATACACTCTAGTATTTACTTCTCGCAGTTAACTGTATGTGCATTTGAGCAACCACATTCTCGACTACCGGAAAAAACAAACCGGAACCTTGCGAGTCAGCGAAAACGTAACTTTTACAAACGATGACGTCATGAATTACGTCATAGGGACCCTCCAATAAAAATTGCCCTGGGCCCCCCTACCGTTTAATCCGGCTCTGCCATCTGGTTTGTTACAGAAAATAGGATAGACACTAGGAACATTGCATTGGGTTCCATGAGCAACGCAAACATTTGCGGAAGGTTCCGCTGCAGCAAAACGGTTGAATAACACTGGCATAAGCAGTTTTGATAGCAGATTCAGGGGCCGCGAATTGAACATAGCTGCTCAAGGACGTCTGGCAACCTCGGTTGACACCTGGGTGTGGACTTGACTGTAGAGGCGCCGTTCGTAAAAAATTGTATCGGACAGATTTAGCACAAAAACTGCTAAACCTGCGCACATTTAGCTAAATCGGACAGATTTAGCTGAATCTTCACACAGGCACATCTGTCCGATTTAGATAAATCTGCACGGTTGTGTGCAGATTTACTGCACGGATGTGTGCATTTATAGCGCTGAAGCGTGTCGGCTGTGGCCACGCGCCGCTCACTGCCTACAGGCGCACAAAGACAATGCTCTCACGGAAAAGGCGCGTTGAAACCGAAGCGCTCACTGGGAGAAGAGCACTGTTTTGTAAAGAGATAAAGAGAATTGTAAAGAGAGCAGCATTATCACAATAAACCCTACTGCTTCAGAATCAAAGAAACGTAGGCTGCATACTTTCCTATATGTAATAAGCTGTAGTAAGTACTTATACTTGAAATAACCAGCATTCCTGCACTACAGCGAAGCATACGCGTATTTCACCTGATCAGAATTACTGCATTGAAATGCGAAGTTCGTTTTTTAGCAAAATGATCACAAAACAATGCACGAGTTGGAGATTTGAAACAACGTAGGCTGCAGTACCTACATACATTTAACCCAGGGGTGTGCAGGCACTTGCCCAGAAATTTCAAGCCGGCAAATGAAAAGCTTGTTTTCATTGAAGGGAGGAGTTTCAGAAGTGTGTTTTTAATTTGGTTACCAGCAGTGGCGGTTCTAGGGGGTACTTGGGTGGGCCATGCCCACCCAGATTTTTGGCTGCCCACTGCTTGGATCCCCCAGTTTTGTGCTGAATTTCAGGTTCAAGTTCGTTTGATTGACATCTACAGCAGATAACTTTCAGCCAGCAAAATTTTAAACGATTTGAAGACTTTCTGGCTACGGTTCTGACTATATTCACAAGCCTATGTTGGGTTTGATAGGGTTAATCATAGCAAATCAATCTTCATAACAACGGAAAGTCACCATGCAGGAGAGACATTTATGTTGCTCCCCCTACTTTTTTCCTTGGCCCCGTAGCGTCGCCCAGTTTTTTCATTCTAGAACCACCACTGGTCCCCAGCTTGTATTTTGAACCAAACCCACCATTTGAGCAGAGGCCTTTAATGAATAGCTCTGCCGCCCGTGATATCGTAAAACTCAAAAATATAGGTGTTTGTATGGATGAGCAGGGGGCCACAAATGTTGAGAATCTTTGGAAGGGGGCCACAAATCATGAAGGTTTGAGAACCACTGCTATAAGCGCACAATATGCAGTATGCTTTGTCGGTCTCTGATTGCTTGGAACGACTGATTTTTTCCTTGCTGGCAAGGTAATGGGAAATCATGGGAAATCAACCAAGACATGTGGTCACTGAATGATGTCCCGGGTGTTTATCTTGGATGCCTAAAGACACGACCAAAAACCCTTAGGTACAATGCGGTTTTAGGCATTTTCCGTAACAACTGTTTTATTCAACTAAAAATTATGTTCATCAAGAACACAGAAACATTGTCTTTTTTACAGTTTTCCTTAGTGTTAAACCTTGGAGGTTATTTAGGGCTTACCCAGAAAGAACACACGGGATTGACCAATGACCAGTATCATTAACATCAACTTGGTGTCTCTCCTCCTGGCTGATAAATATGCAGACAATTAAGCGTGAATTTCTATATCAGGGGTTCTTAAAGTGGTGCCTCAATACCCCCAGGCGGTATTCAACATTGTTGGGAATTAAAGTCCAAATCCGGACTCAAGTTAATTCTCTAAGAAGTTGAACTTACTTCCATCCAGATTGACTTTGATTTGATACCTGATGTCTTTGTTAGTAAAATTTGTTGAAAAGGGGTATCCAGATTGAGGAGAATTTGACTTAGGGGTATTGAGGCGTTAAAAAAAGGACCACTGTTATATATTCTGCAAGCAACCATGCATGAATTTTTACATTTTACAAGCATACATTTGTACAAATCAATCAACGAACAAAGCCTAGCTTGAAATACCAAAAACTTATCCAGGGCCGTCGCCAGTTTGGGGGAGCAGTGGTGCCGGCTCCCCATTTGAAATCGGTGCTCCCCATTTCACGTTCGGCCCCCCGGCTGCTACATACATCCAATACTGTATTTTTAAAATGTGCCCGCCCCCTTCTGGTTTTTGGTCCCCCCCCTGCTGCTAAAGCCTGGCGACGGGCGTGAACTTACCACAACATTCGACAGGCTTGCCTTCCCTTTTCTGTTAAGTTCCGAAAGGATTCTTGCACCAGCAGCCACCTGCGATATCTCGAATCTTGAGATTCTAGACTCGATTTCAATACTTCCTATTTTTTGTGTGTGTGCGACTTCAAAGAACGAAATTCTACGTGCTAACGACGTAAATTCACCTCGTGATTTAAGGACACTTGGCATCGAAGGCGTCTGATAGGCGACTTGAAGCATTCCGTAAGAGATACTTAACACCAAAAGTATTTTGGGAAATTTCGCATTGTGAGGTACAAAACACAATTCAATCCATTGCTTCCTCAAAAAAACACCTTTGCGGGATGATTTACATCAATGTTAGTAAATTTTTTCAGGGAAGAGCGGCTTCAGACTCGTGGCACCCACAAAATATTTGCTCATTGCTGGTACATATGCACATAACCCGTCTCTGCTTTTTCAGTGCTTTGCGTTAAAGATAGAAAGTTGGTTGTTAGTCCATTGCAGACAAACTTCAACTTTACAGCAAACTTTGGGGCGCTGCTAAAGCAGGTGGGAAGCAATGCCGAAGAATGGCATAGAAATGCTGCGTGCTGTTTTGCACTGATTAGGGGAAGGCGGGGCACAATGGTACGCTTTTCACTTTTTTGCCACTGCTATTTTAATTTAAGTCTAAATAAACTCAAACTTGGTTGCACAACAAAGCAATCCTTTATGTCCAATATCATGTTTTTACAGAATAGCTGTTTACTTCAGAAAAAATCACAACCCTTTTGAAAAGGGCACTTTTTTGTACCATTGTGCCCCATGCTAGGATACTTATACCTTGGAGTATTAACACGAGATGCAACACAACTTTAGCACTTTTTGAACTCTTCCCACCCGTCTTGCCTACTTATAGCCATGGTCGGCGGTAAAGGGCATAGGCACACAAGATACTTTTGGTATTTATTAACTAAAGCGCTGGAAATTTTCACCGTTTCGCTAGGTCTACGACGTGCAAAGTGGAGTTGTGAGGAAGTTGCGTGGACCCACAACTCCCCCTTTTGCCTTATGTTTTCACCCTTTGCCTAGGTCTACAAGAGACCTGCACAACATACATCCCGCAGCAGAACCGTCGCCAGTAAATCAACAATAGGGGTCTTGACGTTTGTGCAAGGGGGGCTTGACATTCAAATTTAACAATAATTCTACTGATTTGTAATGTTTCATGTTTTAATTTGGGGGAATCTTAGAGCTTTGTTTAGGGGGCTCGGCCCACCAAAACCCCCCGTGGCGACGGGACTGGCCAGCAGGCCACATGCGGCCCGCAAGAGCCTTTATCACGGCCCGCGAGAGCCTTCTCAATTGCAGAAAATGTTGCAAAAGTTCGACTTCGCATAATTAATAACAGAACAAGTTCTAGCCTCACAGCAATCTGCTGAAGAATCTCCTGCTTTCATCCTTCTGCGACGATTAGAACTTGCACATGCATATTTTTCCATAGTTGTAAGCCATAAACGACGCTTCGAGAACGGCGTCCCACAGGGATGCGTCCTGGAACCCCTTCACTTCAACATCTACACAGGCCCATGACTAGGGGTGATTAATCCCCCTAAAATTATTTCGCCCGCCTAGAAAAAAGGGTTGGACATAGTTTAAAACTATTGGACATACAGTAGTTTAAAAAAATTGGGTCCCTATCAGCAAACTCTTCGCCCCACCTGGTGTCCCAAGCTTGTTACGGACCTGCATCTACATCTCTGACCTTCCAAACACAGTCCCCAGGAAGCATGCATGCGCTGACGATCTAGCAAGTAGCAATCATGAATGCTGATGGAGACTGACAGGCAGTGGAAGGGGTGCTTAGCAAAGACATGGCAACTGTAAGTGAATAACACCAGACCTGGAAGCTAAAGCTCATAACTACAAAAACGGTGTCAGCAGTCTTCCACATCAACAGCAAGGAAGCTTAACGTGAGATAAATGTCAACCACAGCAACGAAACCCTACCTTCTCCTTCGAACCCAAATACCTAGGAGTAACGTTGGACAAGTCGCTCACGTATCGCCGAGACCTCGAGTCACTTCGCAAAAAGTTGACATCCCGCGTCGGTTTGCTGGCTGTGGCTGGGGTGCTGGAGCAATAACATTACGAACAGCCACCCTAGCCTTGGTCCACTCAACAACAGAGTACTGCGCTCTTGCCAGGTGCCTCACTCACACCCGCCCCATTGACCCGGCCATCAACGACGCCTTGCGAATTGTGACTGGATGCTTGCGTCCCACACCAGCGGAGAACCTTCCAATCGTCGCAGGCACACAACCTGCTGAGCGTCGTCGCGATAGAGTCACACTGTCTCTAGCATGCCGTGCCATGGAGCCTGGACACCTGCTCCACTGTTCACTTGTCAACCGAATGGGAATGCACGGCATCTCAAATAGACACACCCATTTGTGTCCGCCGCACAACAACTCATCAGTTCAACTTACAACAACAACGGAAGTGCGGCGCTCTAGGGTGGATCACCGATGGAATGCGGAGTGGTTGGACAACACCACGAGACGCCATACTTTCATCCCCGACGCCGGCACACGCCCTCCTGGAATGGCCCTCCCAAGGAGAGCGTGGGTCCAGCTTAACCGTCTCCGCACCGGGGTCGGACGTTCCCGCTCCTGCTTGCACGAATGGGATGTGGCCTCCCCTGCGGCCTGTGAGTGTGGCGCAGGCTGACCACTTTGTTTAGAATTTTCATCTGTTCAGAATTCTGGTTTGCACCCGGGTTGAAGGCTTGTGTTAGTTAGAACAATCATATGTTAATAAGCTAATTTCACTAACTACCAAGCACAAGCAGTATTTATTGGACATCTAAAAATATCAATTTTACTTACTCTCTGAAGCTACGTTTAATCTGCCTGTCAGGAAAATATCAAGTTGGTTTGCGGTTTTTTGATATGCACACTAAATGACAGATGAAATGCCATAAATTTCATTTCGTTGACAGGGACCTCTTGATCAAGCTTTGTCGACCATAAAAGCAACAGTGCTTCATCTGGTCAGCCCTCAGCAGCTACTTTTGACTCCATTCTGCTTGTACTGCGGATTGTGTATGTCATTCGGATTTGGTGAATTGACAAGAGCGTTTGCCTCGTGCATGGTCGGCGTTGATCAGGTAATTCCATGAACTGCAAGTGGCAAAACTTGCTAGTTTAAAAAGACTCATGCATGCATATTGTAAGATGGATTAACACTCGTTTTGCAGTGTCTCTTGTGCTTTGTTTTGCAGTATAACTTTTTAAAAGTATCTTTGACATCGAAAGCAGTGGTTCTCAACCGGTTTTAGTGATGTAGGCAGGCCCACAACCAAGCAGTGCAAACAGCAATCCCCCTCAAAATGTTTCAAAAACAGTTTGAAAGCGCCATAAACGTTTAAAGTTGTAGGGTAAAAAAAAAGTTGCAATCATTTTGTCCCCCCGAAAATATCATCTAGTTGCGGCCATGGTAAGGGTCGTTGAATTCAGTAGATTTCAACTTCTTTCTTGAGCTGTATATGGTGTTCCTAGTTTTTCTGGAAATAGCTCTGACAATAATGTTAGGACCCTTTTTGTATTAAGCAGTTTTAGGTTACCCTCTGAGTCTGTGTGCAACATAATTAGCATCTTTTGTGATAGTTGTGCCAACTTTATGAGAACCTACAGCACCTTATCTTCAATATCAGCATTAGTTTCCTTCTCTGTAAATGGTATACCATGGATTTCCTAGCTTTGCGCTCGACCATATTGTTCCATTTCATTCATTTGAGAATCCAGTTTGGTATTTTTTTCACGATCCCAGTTTCTTTCCCTGGGTTGAGAATTTTATCGTTTGAGGTGATCCGTATTACTTCTGATAGTTGTGATCTCTGAATATATCAGAGAGCCAGTGGCGCGCAGAGGGGCAAACGGAGCGACGGCCCCGGGCAACCAAGGAAGAGGGCATCCGAAGAGTGAAATTACAAAAGGGAAGATGCTGTAACTAGATGATTTTTTCTACTGTAAGGCTACTAAAACATATTTTATGGATTTAATTTTTCGAAACTTGTTTTTTTCGCAACTCTAGTTTTTACGTATTCAAATGCCAGTAAATCTCACATCCTTCAATACCGAATTTATACTCTAGGTGTGCAGTGCACACCCAATCAAACTGATAGTGACGTGGCTCTTTTCAGATTGTGCGATCAAGCGAAAATCACAAAAAAGGATTGAAAGATCAGGGTTTTTTTAAGGAAAATGTTAGGCACCCGGTATGGACGTGTAGGGATCCAATTTCTTTGATTCTAGGGACCCGATTTTCAATTCTAGGGACCCGATTAAAAAAACCCTGGAAAGATAATTATGGACTTTTAATTGATTTTCTTAGCCAAATTTCAAAACTTTCCATCAGCTTGCTTGATTTAGCTGACTTTGTGATGCAACACTGTTTCCCGTTTCTTTTTTTGATGTGGCAACCCTGGGTATGCGCTAATACAGCCGCAAACCTTTGCTTACAATATGTGTATCATTTCGAGCTTGATCATTAATTGGCACTTCAGGCGAGGTGGTCATAACGGATCAGTCCCCCAGTAGTTGTACATATAACCAGAGCCAGAGGAAGGGCCCCCCGTACCCCCGGCCGGGGGTGGCCCCGGGAAAAAAAGGGGGCCCCCAAATCTGACTGAGTACCATTGTAACGGCATATAGAGACACCAAAACTGAACTCACCAAGAACTGATTTCACACATTTACCCTTTCAATATTCGTATTTATCTATACGTCAAAGAAATTAATCTTCACACGACCCATGACTTCCCAAAGCTAACCATTGCTAAATGCATTGTGACTAGCTTCGTTGTCCGCATTTACCTTGGTAAGTTGACTGTTGTGCAGGTAACGTATGCTGAATCCACGTTGATTGTAAGCATCTTTAGTATAGCCTATTAAAAAATTATTCAGGAAAGTTAAGTTGTAGACCAATTGCGTTGCTAGAGGTGCTAGCCAGGGTGGGAAACCTGGCTAAAAGAGGCCCACTGGCAATCGTATGGCCTCCCCACCAACATTCAGATAAAAGTTTAGAAATGAAAGTTTATTGGGATAAGGATTTCCATATAGTAAAACCCGAAACTACCGGAAAACAACAGTCCAAAAACTTCCGAAAACGCAAAAACAACAACTTAGCGAAAATCAAAAAAGTACTGAATACTGAAATATAAGCAGAATGTGGGTTCAGTTTTGCATTTACTTGTCAGGGGGAGGTTCGCACCCTTGTACCCCCGTCAGTCACACCACTGTTGTCGACCTGTGTTGCATTCTTTTACTGAACAAGACTAGAATAACCGGTATTCAATCATAAAATCGTATTCGTAGCCCGCGCCTGTAATATCCAGTGTATTTTACATCAGAGTTGTCCAAAGAAAACACGAAAATTTGCACCGATGCGAAATCCAGTTATTTAACGAATAACACTGTGCCCAGTGATGGGCCTCGGCCCAATTGTGGGCTATTCAGTACTTTTTATTACCCGCGCAACACTTGTGGGCCGTGCTTGCTGCGCCGGTTGCGTGGAATCAACCATGCGCTACTGTAACAACTATATATAGAACATTGATTGTTTGATGTTAACACGGCATTGCCGTTGTCATTATACGGTTTATTACATTAACATATCATTGCTATATGCTACAGATAACTGAATACAACATAAGTTTGAAATTGGGCCTTTTAATTACCATAGAAAGGGCGTGGGCGTCCGCATGAGAGCAAAAACGGTTATTCGCCACCCCTTTTGCAAATTGGGACTAAGAACCAAAAGTTTCTAACAAACCTGAAGTCAGGAGCTTAATTCCGATTAAATTGATTTAATACTTGCATCATTTGCCCGTATGGCACCCATAGTGCACAAGAACCAGGTTCACTGTCCTGGTGTTGTGCAGTAATGAGTTTGCAACTCACTCATGTCCGTTGCTTTGCCTGTCTGCAGCAGGGTTGCCAACCTGTCTTCACCAAAAAAAGCCAGACCTTGTCCCGAAAAAAGCCAGAAAAAGCCAGACAGCAGTTTTAAGGCGTATACACAAAAATATGTATAACCAAATACAAAATAAACATGAAAACTCGTCAAAAACACCGATATAATGCAATGCCACTCTTCAGAAGCATTTTCTTTCCCGGCAATTACACTGTCGTACATTTGTTTCTTATCAATAACAACGATCATTTTTAGGACAACAGCAAAATCTTTTTCAATATTTTGTACATCCTGCATGGTTATAGACTCTTTTCAGAAGAGATGTGCAATAAATATGCAGCTCAGACAATGTATTTCCAGAGCCAAGCCTTTCCGACTAAAAAAAGCCAGATTTTGTCTGGCCTTTTTCGATTTCCAAAAAAAGCCAGAGGTGTTCAAAAAAAGCCAGAATTTAAAAATCTGGCTTCATAAAAACCAAATTGGCTAACCTGGGCTGCAAACGCAAGTTGCGAAACTGCCGTGCAGATTGTTCTACTGTTTGACTTTATGGCGTAACAAAACATGGAAAAAGTCAGTAAAGGCAAGCAAGGATTTATTGAAAAGGTGTTTGATTGGTTTGGACGAGATTTTAGACGTTTGCAGCTCTTGCTTCTAAGTGATGCTGGCAAATCTTGCTAGGTAAAATAAAGACATAATTGTGGTTTTGTTAAAGACCATGGCAATTTGCTTCTTTGGAAAAAAGTATCCTGCTTGAAAAATCTACAGATAGTCAATTTTTTAGCTTATCGCAATATACTTGGCTATTGCTGTGCATTTTTTGTGGCTACTGACGTAATATGGAGCAAGCGCTTTGTGAACGTCAGTTTACACTACATCGTCAGCAACCTGAAAAGTATAAGCAAAATATCGACGTTTCTCCCCATGAAAAAATTCCTCCGGACGCACATGAAAAGAGATTTGGGACCATTGTAACGAAAGTTTGCCGATCACTGCTGTGCGCTTCAGCATTAAGGCTTGCGCTTCAGCAACGTTAAGGCTAATTGAAGCGTTTCACAGATCAACTATGACTGATGAAAGGTTAACAAATCTGGCAAGGATATCTATTGAAAGTGAAACTGCTGAAACATTTGTTGACAGAAACATTTGCATTTTTGGAAACTTGGGAAAAGTCATTTTACTAGCTTGAAACATAGCAAATGCTTCAAGTCTGTCTGCTTTATACGTTGTGTTGATGTTGTAGGAAATGCTTTTATAAGCATACGTTACAAAAGTCGATATTTTGATTGGATAATTACTATGTGTTTAACGCAATGTATTGCATTGCATATTGGGAGCCCAACGTTCAGGCTCGGGGGGTGGGCAAACACCTAGCGCCGGCCCTGCATATAACAGTCACATAATAACAAACCAAAGTTTTCTTGCGTACTTTATGGGCATTCTCAATTCTTGTACAGTTTAGCAAGTTTCGAACTGTCAACCTTGGGTGTCCAACTGTCCGTCATCCCATGCAGCCGCATACCTTCTCTGTGCGACTGCTATTCGACGAGACATTAGCGTAGCCTGATCTTTTTGCAGTTGTAAACTGCCTTGTAGCGTTGAGTGTGTTTTACCCCACTGTTTTGATACGCAGCTTTATTTTGGCAGTTGTGAACTGCGCTGACATGGCACTGAGTGTGCTCTACTTCCCTGTTTTAACGCGTTACCGGATATTTTTGCAGTTATGAACTGCTCTGTCTTATAGCGTTGAGTGCTGTGATTCGCTCCGGGTCTCCTAACTTGGAGCGCTGATAATAATTTATGTTGATTACAGTGACACATTGTACAACAATGTGTATCGAGAATGTGTGTAGAACAGTGGTCTTCAACCTTTTTTTCAGTCGCCCCCCTACGGGAACTTTGCTTAAAAATTTCACTTGTGGTTTTAGTGTTAGCTAAAATGTTAATTTGATTTGAAGATATTTCAATGCCAATGAAATAAACGGACAATATAGTTAGCATCAAAAATAGAGCAAACAAAACGAATGCAATTGCAATTATAGAAAAAAAAGATTATTCATTTCCAAAAACAGTTGGTTCCAACTACGGTGGACCTTGCCTCCGGATTTTTATCTGTACGTTTTTTCAAAGCAGGTTGCAAGTTGGTGAGATAAAGTCGTATGGTTTCCACCGGTCTTGTTCATGTCAAGACGATTGCGGTTTTATTGCGCATGTGCAGTACATGGTTAAAAACTTGCTCAGCAACATACGTCGTGGGAAATTCCAGTAGTAATAATAGCTTAACATTTCCCCAAACTTCCGGAAAATGTTCACTGCACTTGATCCAAAAATCTGATCATCCGTGTTAATAAAATGTGGCACGGGCTTCGTCATCGCTTTGGAAGTCGGTGAAACATTCTTGGATGTGGACTAGCCTTGGCTTATGTTAGTTAACTGGCAAAAAAGCACTTCACCAAGTCATTCTCTGCGGCTACACAATCCAACTTTCGGTCTTATCTCCACACAGAGGCGAATTTTCATTTTCGGGTCCCTAGGCTATTTTAACTTGGGGGCCCTTCTGGAAGGTTTGCGACGACTGATGTCATACAAATTAGCATTGCACGTGCTCGTTACATTCACTGAACAAGTTGTTCCAATTCATAACCATATTATGTTACTCTGAATTCCCTCAGTATCAGGAACAAAAACAGTCATAATGAAACTACCGGAAAAGCCAGCGGTGAAGTTATCTGACAACCAGGCCCGTAACCAGCTTGGGACACTATAAGGGGGAAGAGTTTTCTGAGAGTGGCCCAAATCTTTTAAACTATGTCCAACGTATTTTTCTAGGGGGGCGAAAATTTTCTAGGGGTCTTCTCGCCCATGCGCCCGTCTGGTCACGGATCTGCTGAAAACACTCCCATTACCTATTTATTGAGTTCCCTGTGCAATGGCATGGTTTGCAAGTGTCAAGAGCTCGCTCTAAATAAAGCACCTGCACTTCTTACGACACTGAACAGCCTGTTTACTGTACGTAGTCGGCGATAGACAAAACTTTTGTCTGCAAAATCGCTGATAATTTTGTCATACTTCATTTTTCAGGCTAAAGCGTGTTCAGCATACAGAATAGCAAGGCTTTGCAATATGCCCCCACCCTCCTGAAACAAACCTGCTAAGAATTTTACTGGTGTTTTATATTGGTTTTCAACTATTAGAAAATAAACGGAAGCAACAGTCGGGCTCAAAACGACGTCATTGACTGGCCCCTCCCGAACCAATTCTTGGAGACGCTAAAGGTAAAATGAGACTGGTCCTTTCATATCTCCGTGCCTCAATGACTAATAGTAAGTCAGGCAAATTGTGTGATCTAGATTTGATGAGAAAAGGGGCATTTTTGTGTAATTTGACCGGAAAAGGCTGGGCATATTAATGTTTCAATGGAATTGTGTTTTTCGAACAAAAGTGATACATGACATGCATTAAATAATATATTGTATAATACAAATTAAATGTGTTTCTTTTTAAAAGAAATTGTTGTTTGTAGTTGCAATATATTGTTTGATTTTATTCTAAGATGTACAATTTTGTCAGGCAACGCTATGTAGGCTATAAATTACGAGAACGTTATTATTCGAATGTTTTGATATTCTTCATAATCAGATATTTTAAGGAAAATATTAGGTACCCGGTATAAATCTGTACACGTGGTTTTGGGATCTCGGTTGAGACCTTGCAAACCGCATGCTTTAGACTTAACTATAGCTAATACGTGGGTTCGGTTTAGCAGTCAAGTCTGGGGGGATCCTCATAATTCTCAGATTACTTAATCTCCCCAAGCTTCTGTCCTGTATCTAAATACCGAAATACTTTGCAAGATATCACTAATGAAGGTTTTGTATGCATTTTTATTATTTCACTAAATTATGTATACAAGAAACAGAGTGACTCACCAATAGTGCAATGATCAGTACAAGAATCATCTTACAGGATGTTATGACGTGATGAGTGCCTGCTTCAATTATTTTCTAAGGTAGTGCTTTAGACTGGGTTGATTTGAGATGATAGAGGTTTGTACCATATGAAGCAAAGCGACAGAGCTTCGCCGTCTTTTGGTTTTCATGGAACAAAGCGACAGAGCTTCGCCGTCCTGCGTTTTTATAAAACAAAGTGACAGAACTTTTGCGTTGAGTTCGTGTCACGGGGCAGACTGTCAGAGACTTACTTTTTAGTCAATGACCAGTCTAAAGCGACTTGGAACGCTCGTCAAAGGATCAAGCCAGGCAGTACTTAGCCTTGCGACCCCAAGACTTCCAGTGGAGCACTACAAGAACTAAACAAGGCATCAACCTTTTGACGATACCAGTTCTTGCAGAGGGCGGCTCATTTGGACAAGCCAAACAGCATCTCCCCTGGACAAGTCACTTTTTGAAGA
>JGI24158J21664_10007732_pt1 | contig 14290 bp, 5 predicted proteins | sample Ectturendosymbi3_FD_21664 | JGI IMG/M metagenome (IMG submission 21664) | reverse complement strand
TACAAATATAAGCGAAATGCCCAGTAGAGCTCCGGTACTTATAAAATTTCCACTACATCCCTGGTCTACACATGTGCATGTGTCTTTTGGTTCAGTTGAGAATTCTGTAATGTCTGTCTCTAAAGAGGGTTTTGAGAAATCAGCAGCAACTGTTTTCAAAAAGAAAAGTCGCCAAAGTTCGGCAATGTTGATAATCAACTTTTCAATAAATTGAGTATATCTAGAATCTTCTTGCTTTCACTTTCCCAAAATGACTCGGAAAATGACTTGGTTCGTTTTAAAGAACATGCTTGAATATATCAAACGTTTCTGAAAAGGGCGCACAGTAGTGATCAAATCAAGAGTAGTACGTTTTTCTCCTTGCAGTTTTATACTCACGTCGTTGAGGTGTTGCACTATGTCAGCCAAAAATCCAACATTTCCCCTTTGTTTATCATTTCCTAAAAAAGCTGAAAATACCTTAGCTTTTCTTCACATTTTATTGACTTCCGTGAAAAAACAAAATTTCCTTCCCAAAGGACCAAAATCTCTGCAAAACTCTTTCCTTACTCAACCATCTTTCATGATTGGGCACTAGTAAATTTGTATAAATCCATTGTTTTCTGCAAGAAAAGGTTTCACCGTTTCACCGCTATTTTCTAGTCTTGAATCCATTATTTTCGCCAGTATAGACCTTGTAGCGACGAGTAATTGTTAAACAATTATGACGAAACAATAACCAGATAAAGATAACAAGTCCAACTCGCTGCGCTGCAATATAGCTGAACAACAGCTTGATTGACAATCACTCATGCAGTTGGCGAGGCGTTGCTTCAGAAGTACGGCCAAAAGCGCAAGATTTTGGGATGAACACTTTTAGATATAGAACAAACCTTTGAGAGAATGACGAGGTCCGCCAGTCACCATCCAAAGGTCCGGATTCGGACCGTAGTTCGCCATTTGAGTAACCCTGCTATATGCTATCCAAGGATTCCTGATGTGTATCAAATTTTGGGCATTCTACTACCTTAATATTTCATTTTACTACCCGTGATTTTAAGTGCAAAACGTGTTTGGCCGAATGTGACCACCATAACCTTATGTGTGAACAGCCTTCCTACACCATGACTTGATGTGAAGAAGAAACGGATCTAAATCGCATATGTTTTCTACGCACAAACAAAAAATCCCCTCTAAAAATCCTCTTTTCGGGGGTACAGTGCATAGAATTTGTATGCTATGTACTGTATGTTTCTCAGCGTAGATACGATTTTGTTGTGAAAATGATTAAAAATTGACGTTGGAAAGTCAAAAATAGTTTGGCCCGGAAATAACGAATGTCACGTGTCCAGAAAAACGTAATCAAACTAGGGTAGCATTATACCCTACCTTTCCTGACTCGTATAGCATTTTAAGAATTCCTGAGCAGGATAAAGTGGCTAGCAAGGATTCGAGCGATTCACATCAACGACTTTCCCCGGATGATGACGCTTTTTCTACTATACTGGCCAAGTTACTTCCGTGTTTAGCTTTAGTTTGCGCTTCCCTAGATAGCGTCTTTCTCGACACTATACACGGTAATACACGCTTAAGAATTTGATCTGCGGGGTGATAATATGTTGTCCAGAAAATATGACATGTTATTTACAATGCGAATATTCACGAGAATACACAAAAACTTGCAACGAAAAATTTTGCAAAACAGTTATCCCACATCGTGACACTGATTTAATCCGATCTGATTCCCGAAATTAATTTGACTTTTACTGCAGGACAACACCTTTTATACGCATTTAGATAGTAAATCAATTTTTCTTCACATTTTTCGTGACGTCGAGCAATGACGGTACAATGAAAAATACCAACAAATGGTGACACAGTTGCATCACGTGACACCAGAAGAAGCCATAGCATTTGCACCTGTACACAGGCCCGTGTCCAGTTTTTAAAGTTTTGGGGAGAAAACTACATTTTTGTGGGGGCAAGACCTATTCTTTTATTATATGTTTAAAACAACTTTTTATGGGAGCAACAAAATTTGGGGAGGCACAAAAAAATTTGGGGGGTACTGTCCATGATTTCGCCCCGTAGCTATGGGCCTGCTTTCATACAAGACAATTTCTGGCGTCAGGAAACTTCGGTTTCAACTGTGAACCGTTATTTTTGCCTTGGGCGAGCCAACTGATCGGTGCAAAAGCTATTGCAATGCAGTGCATGATCACTGATTGGTGCGACATCATTTAGATTTTCTCGGTTTAGCGATTGAACAAAAAATGCATGCTAGCATCACCTCAGCATTGTTCACAATGTTGTTTAACTACTTTGCATTTGTCGAATGTGAACCCCGCTCCAGAAAATTCAACTGCGCTTTAAACTTTTGATTGCTGCCCGCGTGCAAAAATTGATCTTTTCGATGTGTCGCCAGAAACATGAAAACAACTGAGAACTGCAGCACAAACAGGACACCACAGCGTGTACAAGCGAGAAAGAGTATCGTGCACATCAAAAATAAAAGAATAATTCAAAAACTGACCTTAGGTCATTTCATGAAAACAACAAGCTTTGCAGTTAAACGCTAAAATGATTGCATCTGCATGACCTCCACGGATCTTACATTGTCTGTTACAGGCAAGTCGTTCGATTCTGTACACACTTTTTCCCCGCTTATACAGATATACACGCTCTCTGGTAGCTTTTCCCAAACCCTACAGGCTAGCAGAAGTTGAAATGGAGCATTTAAAGATCGTACCGCGTAAAAGCAAACATAAAGGGCGTAAAGCTTACGAAAACACCACGTGTAAACTTACACATCGCGTCAAAAGTACGTAGTACTTACGGCGTAGAGGCTCATAAAGAACATCTCCACATTCTGCTTATTTAACTGGCTAGTTGGATAAAGCCAAATTTAAGACACATTTGTTGTGCAAACATTCGAAAAGTTGCACAGCAATCACCCGATCAAAACCAAGCTGCGAATAATGTTTCAAGCAGTAGAATTTGCCTAATTCGTCACCTCAATGGGATTAGAAAAAGTGACGAATTAGGCGAAATGACGAATTATGCAAACAGGTGAAAACTCTACCACAGCAGCTCGTATATTTTATCATAGTTACTCTTATACACAGTGCTTTTATTTGCAGTAAAATACAACTTTATGACATTATGGTTGTTAACTAAATTATGCTGTTTAATTGCTCTACTCTATCTAGACCCCTGCATTTAAGCTAGCACGTTTGAAATCTTAATAAACTTTAAAGACTTTCTGCGTTCTCTCAATGGGGAGTCGGGTCGCGATTCGCACCTCGTGCATAAGTTCGACAAACAAATTGCGAGGTGCAGAAATTCTCAGATAAAGATACTTAATTTGTTTTAATTCCCACACGGGTTAACTGCTTAAACATCACAACCGGTACTGAAAATGACGTATTAGCCGAACAAAACCCTTCTCAGGGATAGAAGGAGGTGGCGAACTAAGCGAATTGACGAATTAGACGATGGCGAATTAGACGAACAGAAATGTACACAAAAGATGGGAATTCTGCCTGGACCGATGAAAAAGTGACGAATTAAGCGAATTGACGAATTAAACAATGACGAATTAGACAAATTCTACTGTATATACAGAGGCGATGCAGGAAAAGAACAAAAAAGAACAAAAAAGAAAACTGCTACTTCCTCATTACGATATCAAGGGAAAAAAACAGAAGATATACTTCCCAATCCTGCAGAAAAGCCAGTTTGCTCAATACTAAACCGCATAACACGGTTAAAAAAGCTTTCCAGATATTTTTTCTTCATGAATGAGGTCCTAATAACATGACTTGCGTGATTCAAAATCTTATGAACATTTTCAGATTCCACCACGTTTATGCACAATTTTTGCAAAGATTTTACATTTTGTTTTGTTTGCATGAACAAATCCTAAATGATAATGAAACCGGTCAAATCGATAAAGAAAAAGATTTCTTTAACTGCGTTTCAAACTTTTGACTTGCTAAGCTTTTCCGGGTCAGCGTGTATCAGTCATTATCTTTTTTTCCAACTTTAAAACATTTCATCACCGGCTGTCTTGCGGATGTGATAGATAGGCTTTCGAATTGGATTTCGCAGTGCTTGCATTGATTAGACAATTGTATTTCAAGGTCGACCATCACTCAATCACACACCACTGCAAGAGTGACGGAAATAAGCTAGAGCTTAGTAGACGCGGAACTTGTAGGATAGGCTGCAATGTTTCACTTCGCACACAACTTTGCAAGTCCTCAAGATTTTTCCTGAGGATATAAAATTCCTTTTTGTGTACATTAAGTTAATTGTCAATCATGACAGCAAAGCAAGCGATGCTGGCGATTTTCAGGTTGTTGCATTGTTTATTGACAATTCACAAGTTTCACTTAGAGGACTACTGTAACCTAAAAACACGCAATCGTTCTAGTTTAATGAATAATTTATTTGACATCTATCAGTGTATGCAATTGCGTTGAGTTAATTTTGAGCTTCTTTGCCACATTCTATAATTCTAGATGCGAAAGCTGTGAACTAACGGCATCAGCAAACGATGTTTTGTAAAAGAGTGTATACAGTTAAATAAGGTCAATGTCTTTGATTAAGAATAGCAAAGCACCCATAATTGCACCGTAGAAAAAGCTATGCTTAACCTTTTGCAAATTTGAATGAAGGCTGTTTATTTTTTTCCAGTGTTAACAACCAGGCAAAAAACGATTCTCAAAAAGTACTTCACAAACAAGTAAAACCATAATAAGATGACGGCACCATCATTACATTATGATCAACTGTCTTAAAAGCAATACCTAAATGAGATAGATCAAGAAAAAGGCACAGGAAGTGCTGCTTCTGTAAAAATCTGACTGAGCTGACTCTGCTCATGATTTTTTAAAACTCCGTAAGGTATTGTGGTAACTAGAAGATTTTTGTTTAATTTTTACCCAATGTATCATACATTATTTTTCTACAAACGTATAACACTGTTAATAAAAAATGGATGTCGGTGTGTATTAATAAGAAATTAAAGGAGATGATCGAGCAGTGTTGTATATGAGCTGTATGTAAATGTCATAGGAAATCACAATAAATATCTTGCTTAATAGTCGCATTGAACAGTGTTTGTAAAACCGCTGAAAAATAGACATTGCTTAATCAACTTGTTTTTGTTTTGGCAGATGTTTACACTCGTTTTTATCCACGGTTCTGGTGAAAGTTTAAGTAGTTTTACATATCTATAAACGACGTCTAAGTTAACGCTTTTTCTGAAGTATGCTTTGGTTTCAACATGTATATTACAAGTTTGATAGAAGCTTGCTGATGTCATAAAAATCAAGTACGTTAAAAGGTAAAGACCTGCACCACGTTTCCCAGTGGAGGAAAGTTTTGCGTCAAGTTCAAGAATTTGTGAGAAGTTGCGCAACTAGGGTATTGCATGCTCAGGAATCCAGCGTATGTCACTAACCGTCATGCAAAGACGCATCTACTCTAGCATCGGGAACAAGATGAATAGCATCCCCGACATCCCCTCATGTGATACTAAAATTTGTCACCCTGAAAAAATTTTTCAAAATCGTAATTATTAACTACAGTTTAACTGTTTTTCAGTTGAACAGTCTGTACTAGAGCGGATGGCGCGTGTTGTTGTATTTCCCCTTCGTTGATCATGAAGAGAAAGCTTCGCTTGTTAGAATGCAAATCGCATCCCCAAAATGGAGTCTGCTACCGGTCTTCCATTCAAAGCGTTAGTCGATGCTTTGTACAAACAAAAGCCAACGTCCTGAATAGTGCTGTATACATATTTGCAGTTCTTGCCTCTCTTCAGAGCTGCTGTATGTGATCAAACAGCCCCTTCCACTACAGCTGAAGAGTTTTCCTTCTCTGCTACTGCGACCCTTGTGACCTCTGTCGACAACCCATTCGTTCTCGACGAGTAGTTTGGGTCGTCCGCCTGGCAAATGAAAAAAATAATCAAATGAATTGTATTTTGTAAGAATTTGACTCAAAACCAAATTTACTGCTTTGAGCACTTAAGGCGTATACAAGGAAACTACCAAAGTTAATCCTAACCGTGTATCAAATAACACGCAATTTTTACAACTTTGTAATCTTGTAAAGAGTGTAGCATAATCCTTTACAAATAATTACTCCTAAAAGTCAGCCCCATTACAGTAACTGCAAACGAAATTTATGTGTTCTACTTTATTATTGAAGCTCTTTTTGATTTTTCGAAACATTGATCATAACTTTTGATCAAAATTGAATGGTTTGTTATGTTGCAAGTGTAACAAAGCACCATCAATGGCAGGGTTCGGTCTTTGCCCACGCATAGGTTTCAGCCAGAATGAAGCAAAATGGTCGCACTCGAATCGCAGTAAAAAAAATTAAAAATCTCACTATCTCTTTTCGTCACTGTCGCGTGAAGTTTTGAAGTTGCTTTCTTATGAACTATCTGTTGAACACGTTCAACTTACCTTGTTGGATGATGTACAGGAATTAGTTTGTTGGATAGCTATTTACTAAATTTGAAAAATAAATGGACATCATACACTCAAATCAGTTGCAGGACCGACAGCATAGTAGCCAGCTTCATTTTCATAACTTATTTCGGAAATTCATTGGCGTTTGGACTTGGAGCTGTTGCTGTTGTAAATCCGAGCTGATAATGAAAAAGTTAGGAATAACTTACTTCTTTGCTGCCACCCCGTCCTTCATCTTTCCTTTTAGTAACGTCCAACGTGGGGATCGCAGTCCTTTGGCGTCTTCCAACGGAAGAGCTGTAGCGGAGTGGAAGATTCTGGTGTTGCTCATCTTTGCTGCTCCATTCCGAGCGACCCAATTTTCGCATTGCAACAAAGTTGTTAATCTTCTTCCGCAGAGAGCTCTGCTTTGGCAGGAAAAAAATCAAAAAAATCGTTAACAACTCAAATAACAATGTCACTTAACAGAACAAGGCAAACGCAAATCGGTTGTTGCAAAGTAAGGTAACCGGAATGCAGAAAGTGCAATAACAAGAAAGTTTAACAAAGTGACAATATTTTTTTAATATCATGATTTTTGTTCGTTGCTTTCACGCCAAATGACAACTACCAAAGATGTTCGTGAACTTCAAAATTTGCATTTAGCGACCCTATCACCAATAACTATACCGAAAAGTGGTGGCTAAATACAGATGAACACATAAATGATAAAAGAGTTTTAAAGTGCTTATCTCATTTTCCTCCTAAGCATCGTACATCAAAGTTAAGTGGCGGGTTGCAACACTTTTATCCACAAAACTAAGTTAAAGGACAAGCGCCACTGCTACTGTGACTCAAACCTTCACGTGGTGGGGCTGTTAGATTTCCTGAACTTCTGCTGGCTCATCAGTGTAGCAGCTTTATAAAAATTTCAGTGACACATAGCGTGTTGGCCTGAAAAGCTGCTGCTCAGCTGACAATTGCACCTTCCTATGAACAGAAACTCCAAAGACTTAGTTTATTTGACTTCGCTGCAAAATTACAGTGCAAGGAGAAATGTAGTGCAATTTTTTACGTTTTTACCACTGGTCCTACTCAACATAGAAATCTCTGGCATTTACAAAAAATAACACCCTGAATTAAGTTACCCCCAAATGCAGGCAAAATTAACCGAGACCCACTATTCCGATTTTCCGTTGTCCCACACCTCCTACTAAACGTTGTAGATTGGGTTATAATTCCAACCGGCTCATGCCGAAAACTTGAAAAACGACTGTTGCAGCATGATCAGTCTCATGCGCGGCGTTAATAAATGAACGACTATTCAAAGAGTTATCAACATTTACAGCGGGTTAAGCTTAATGCTCATTTAAGAATGGCTCCGTTTCGCGTTTTCTCTCCAAGAAACACACAGTCTAAAGCAATTGCAAGTAACGGGCAAACACACAACGACTGTCCTCTGTCTGACTTCAATTCAAAACAAGCTTTTGGGCAACGACTACCAGTGACGAGGCAACGGACCTTCCGTTTTTTTTCGGATCACTGGCGTTTTGACCATGGTTTATTATTCAGGTTGTAAATTCCCAATTATCGCCAAATAAACTCAACTCAACGTTTGAAATACTGGGACGAAACGACAGCTACCGCGTTTTGCCTTCTTCACCACAGACTCCCTTTTCTGAATGCACGCATTGCGGTAACAATCGTAATTTCCCAACTTTCACACATTTTCACACACTTTTATGCGACTTGCCGGACACATGACACATAATATAATCAATCACATCATTTTAAGCAGCAGCGACAAGTCGATGTCGCCACTCACCCATCTGTGCGTATTTACGTTTGCTTTATAAATGCAATCAAAGACGCTCACTGAATTATCGCTATTACTCTGCGGAGTGCGAACGTTACCACCCGCAGATTTTATGCTGCTGTTGCGCCTCCAGCGTCTGCTGAGGGTTGCTATGGTTTCCCGGAGCCTCGACCGGAAGCTGTGTCCCAAGAAGCTGTACAATATGGGGTTGATCGCCGAGTTTGAAAACGCCAAGAGACCAAGAATGCTCTCGATGTTGTGACAACCAGTCACAGTCGTTTCAAAGCCTACAACGTTACATGTTTCAGATCAGCTGTTACGATATCAATAAAAAACACGCTCCTTGTTTGCATTTTGCCTAACGTGCCTTCTATGTATTGAAAACGTCAGTGCTGCTGTGTAAAAAATGTCAAGATAATCTGCTAGGATCTTCTAATAAAAAGGAAGAATTAAAAAGATTTTATCAATACTTTAGTTTCTGGGAGAAATTCTTATGTTTTTCTCAGCTTCAGCGTTATTTACAGCTTTTAAGACGTTAACGAAATCTCTCAACACATAAAGATATTTGTGATACTTGACAAAGCATGGAACATCATTGTCAAATTAAATCGCAAAAAGACAAAATAAAATGTTCTATGGCGGCGAGGTGCGTTCTATAATATCCTTACTTCTGTGATATCTTTACTAACGATAAGGTGAGAATACATCGAAAATAAATAAGGTCTATCCTGAAGTTATTCCCATAAAACGCAAACGCTGATCATTTCATCTCACCTGGAATCTTTAGTAGGTTTAATATGTTCACAGGGAGCCAGCAAGCCGCAAAGCACACCACGAGAACCGCAACCATAACGGTCACTCTTTTTCTTACGGTAGCGGTCTTTTTCCCTGATAGATCGGCTACTCTGTTTTCAGACGCTCGTAATTGCTTGAGTATCAGAATATAACTGACGCCTAAAAACATTGGAATATAGATGAACGACTTTGCTTTAATAACCATCGGCAGAAATTTCGTCAGGCAATGGTGACTGGTGCAAAAATTGCTGGAATGCTATGGCATATAACTTCATCACAAATTCAACATACACGAGACATGGCAACGATTTGCTTCCTAAAGCTTGTTCATCCTCCGATGCAACTATTATTTTTGTGTTTTTTCTTCCTGCATTTTCTAAGCTGAAAATAGGGCGTATATTATAATAATAACAAAATATTTTGCTCGACTATTGCAAAATTTGAAGATGTCACCGACGTTTCAGTCAACTAACAGTATGCCTTCATGGGTGTAACGAGAACAAGAGAGCAGTAGAAATCACCGAACACGCGTGATTACATGTCGTAGTGATAACGACAATTAGACAAGACAAGAGGGATAATGGGGAGTAGAGTTTGAAATAAAAGAAATTAACAGTGATTAAAATTATACTTCAAACTGAGCTAAAAAGCAAATTAAAAGTGTGCAGTCCACTACCAAATCCAATATGGTTAAATGCTGCTTTGTATGCTAATGGAAAAAGATACTGACGATATTTAATTTAATAACGTTGGGTGTCGGTTGATGGAAAACGATTCGGTAAATCGTTGTTAATTGAGGCGTTTCGCAGAGAGGATGATGCCTGCCTAGTAGGCGAAATATATACTCAGTAAGGTCTTAGTGTCTGATTCTTTGCTGAGAAAGGATTTCTTTCGATAGACAGTTTTCTAAAATTATTTTCAGATGCAACAATTTGAGTTTGTAACCAGTTAATGCGGTGTCCTGACTNTAACACTTATTTTGCAAGCGCACTTTTGTCAGGAAGAAAATTTTTGATATAGCTGATGCTTTTTAGGAGTGTGTTAAAGGACCTTTTTCCGCTTACAGACCCCACGCGGCAAGCAACAAAATCGCCCTCTCGGCAAATGATGACAAACGAATCATCCTGAGTGATAAAATACATACACTCGCTTACGGGTTCAGCGGCAGCGGTGGTGGGGAACAGAGGAGAACGGGAAATGAGGCCTCGTACCTCGGCTGAGGCCTCGTACCTCGGCTGACTGACAAGGGCAAACACGGGAACATGTGCAGTCCACTACCAAATCCAATATGGCCAAATGGTGCTTTGTATGCTAATGGAAAAAGATACTGACGATTTTTAATTTAATAACGTTGGGTGTCGGTTGATGAAAAACGATTCGGTAAATCGTTGTTAATTAAGGCGTTTCTGCACACTTTTACTTATAACGCGCCTTGGCGATCGAAAGGGTAAATGAGATCTTTTTCATTTCGTAGCATGTTACCAATCGTTCGAATGGGTTTTAGAAACAATTCATTTTGTGGTGAATTTTTCCAGGTAAGCCTCGATAGTATGGTAGTACTACTGAAGATCGGCTCTCTGCAGGCGCGTAGCCAGGGGGGGCAAAGGGGGCAATTACCCCCCCCAATTCCGGACGTTACACCAAAAATTTTTAGAGTGATCAAGCTTTTGATGCGTAAGCCAAAGAAATACTTCAGTGCAAATCAATGACATTGCTTACGGAACCTATTGCATCTACCTTTAGTCGAAACTGATCAGAGCACTATGTTTCACCAATTGCCCTTGATTAATCAAACTATGTGTACATGGGGGTCGGAAAATTTTACCGGGGGGGTGCAATTGTAGTTTTTTCAAGTGAAGCGAAGGATTTTTGCCGGAAGGGGAAAAATGGTTAAATTTTATTTGTTCCACTCGAAACTAAGAAAACAACCATTTTTTGCTAAAAATGTGATAGGAAAATGTCAAGTTTCAAAATGCAGGAAGGCGCCAAGGCCCCCTTCTAACCCTCCCTTTTCGACACCCATGGTTATGTATATAGTATTGTAAATGCTGGAGAATTCATGTCATGGCTCCGTGTGGAAGTTGGTGACAATGAAATGCGAATTTGTATGTAACCGCTTGTAATCACTAATCAAAAGTAAACGGAGTAACACTTTTCGCAGGTATTTCTGGCGCACCATTGCTGTACCTTACCTAACGGCGATCTTCATTTCAGGCACATCGCAAAAATTTAGCTCTAATAACTCTGGCGTGCTACAGGTACTGTATTGCTTATCTTTGTCTGTAGCATCAGCCGTATAACTTTAAATGAAGATCGTATATTTTTTTGTACAGTTTTAACAGTAAATAGCGGTGATGTACGTACTACACGCCTTTGAAGCTCAAACTTTGGCTGAGAAGTAATCCAGTTTCAAAGTCTTTTTTATTACGCAAATAGGCCATACACCAGGGTTTTCAAACTCAAAACGAGGGCAGAGCGAGGACCTACAAAAGACAGGGCCGCATTATAACTATTCTAGGACTGCAATAAGACGCTGGCACAACAAAGAAGGTACCTGAACCTTACAAGAAACAGCTTTTACATATTTTTCCTGCGAGTGGTATCGTGAATTATAAGGAATTTATCTCTATCCCTCTCTACGTTGGTTTAAAATGAACTTGTTTAGTCGTTGGCCGAGCACTTAAACATCGGTGAATAAACAAAATAACCTAAATGTTAATTTCAAAATTACCAAAAAGCATCGCGGGCCGCACAAAATGCCCTCGCTGGCAACATGCGGCCTGCGTGTTTGAGACCCCAGCATTCATTCTCGATATTTATTTGCAACAATTAAACACGCATTGTGTCGGATCAACCACAATCATGTGGAGTGTTAAGGTTTTCATCATTTATTTCACATTAACTTTCCGGCGAGAAAAAAACAGTTTTGTCAAGCAGTCACAGTCCGACCTGTACATAGCCTAAAAGTGTTACAACTTTCATTTGATCTTAAACCGATCCTACAGTAAATTTGAAATCATTCAGCTGCAACGGGTAGACTCAGCAGCAAAGTCTAACGTAAGTAGGAAAGAAACTTTTTATTGTGCAAGTGCTGAGGACATTGACATTGCCATTACTTACAGATAGCTTGCACTCTGTTTTCGTAATAAAGCGCATGTGACTAAATTGAAACAAAATTGAATTTTTTCCCCGGTCGATTGGATTAAAAAAATAACTTCAACTGCTTACGCTAGCTAGATCAGCGGTTGCCAAACTTTGTTGAGCGTTGCCCAAACTTGAGTTTGATGAACACGCCTCAAACAACCACCCAAACCTTAAGAAACTTACGAAAAAAATATGGTTGTACTGATGATTTTTGGCAGTAAGTTGCTAAGTTTGTTTACAATGTAAGCATTCCACTCTTTTCTCAATAAGTACCTACGCTACAGACAAAGTCAAGCAATGGTAATGTTGAAAACACACAACTCCGGCTTGGATCGCCTCTGCGCGACCCATTTTTGACCCTTCTCCACCCTGGTTTGTTTGGGTGTCGACCAATACTTTGGGAACCACTGGACTAGATCAACTAAGACACCGTTACGTTAAGTTGCGGCAACAAGTCTTAACTGTACTCCAGAGCTGTGGTGAGAATCGATTGTGGCTTCGTTTTCGCAAATACACAACTACTGTATTTTCACACTTTGTGTAAACTACGTGGGTCAAACACATGCAAATTCGTTAGAAGGACATGTGTAACTTTTGAATTTTCGCAGCGTTTAGTGATATAAAATTCAAACATTTTTCAAACGAGATGAGGTATTCTAGCCTTCACGTTATCAGCTGCATACGTCACCCAGTCTCTCGAAAATTGGAAACGATTCACGTCTTTTATGCGCACACGTTTTGTAGAATGTAGACCAACTTCGGGAGTCAGTGTCTAAAGCCAACTTGTTACTCGGCTTCGATTGAACGTGTGTTAGCGTACATCAGAAGCGCGTAAATATAAAAACGCAGTCATAATGACGGTCTCAATGACTTCTTGCTCAACTGCAATATCGGCTGCAAAAAGCATACTGCAGATCTTGCTCTTAAACCATCGAGATTTTCATAATCGGTCTTGCATGAAAGATTTACGAGCAAATGGTGGCTTTCATCCAAAATAGAAGCTTGCAACTTTACTACAAGCAAACTTGAAAAACTTGTCAGTTGAATGAAAATGGGATTTATATGTGCCAGCTTAATTCTGAACATAATTATTCAGAAGAAAGTCCCAGAAAATTACACCTTTTATGGATGATGCTTTAAAAACAAAGGGCATTAAATAATCAAATGTTGATACTTGGTTGCTGTTTGCCCCCCCTATCGAAATTTCTGGCTACGTGCCTGGCTCTCTGTCAGTATCTTAGTGTTGATCGAGCTTTGTGAACAAGTCGTCAAAGCGGGAGGATAACCATCGTTCTTGAGGGATCATTGAATTCGTTTCCCCTCATGTTGATTATTGCTTTGATTGGGCATCAGAAGTTTAGCTCTACATAGCAATGTCTTTGTAATCGCTTGTTTATGCTTCTTTATGCTGCAGAGGATGGCCTGAACGAAAGTTCAGGCATCTATCTGTGTGTCGGTTTCCTGTGCAATGTATTCTAAACCATCGGTGCACTCACGGGTTAGTTTCACGTCAATAAAAGCCGAAACTCCATCATTTTCTATTTTATTATGGAAATAGGGAAGTTGCTAGTAAGGTGGACGACGGCGCATTTTCAAGAGGAAGGCGACCTAAAACAGAAATCGGGTCAAACTGTTTATGACGATCACTATTCAAACCCGACAAGAAATCCTGTACACAACGCCCTCCAAAGTTTACATTCCACTTACTGATAACAACAAATGGTGCAAGGAATCCCACAATGAAATTGAGAATGATCCAACCTTTGTACAAGCGGCTTTGATCGTGGTGAACACAAGGGATTCGGAATCCGGACCCTGTTGTTCCATACATTTGATTCGCTGAATCCTCCTGCATTGCTACAGTGCTGACATCATAACTGTATTTATCTGCAGAAGCAGAGGCCATTGGACGCACAGTGGCAAGAGATTGTAGAAGCTTATGACGCCAAACATTCGAATAAAAGGCAGAAATGGCGCTCCAGCGATGAATTCAGTTCAGCAACTTTGAACAAGTCACCCCCCAATATTTAGTTGCGGTCCCAACAACATCAGGTTACACTTTGCCGTTGTATTACGCAAGGGCTGAATGAGTTGC
>JGI24158J21664_10007731_pt1 | contig 14290 bp, 7 predicted proteins | sample Ectturendosymbi3_FD_21664 | JGI IMG/M metagenome (IMG submission 21664) | reverse complement strand
TTTCACGAAAACATTTTTAACGTTGAACTAGAAACCTAGTCTCTCTATCTGTACGCAACTACAAAGCGATTGCACAACACTCCACAGCACATTCATTATGATATGACGTAAATTTCCCCGAGAATTCCAGCGCAGAAGGGCGAAGCCAGCGAAGATAAGTGAAGAAGGTCAAGACTTTACTAACAATCAACAATTGGCCTTGTTCTGACGTAACCACAACTTTACAAAAACTGCGATAGTGTCCGAACGTCCGCAATTCTTTTTCGAAATTAATGAATCATGATATTACATGCTTAATCTACCGGCCAGGGCAGTCCTTAAGCCGATGCAACCGATGCAGCTGCATTGGGCCCCGCGCCTCTGGGGCCCCACGCCATGGTGTTTGGGTAGATTGTTCATTTTTACCAGATACACCTTACGCTTGAGAATTCAGTGGAAACGCCATATAAATTTCATGGTCAACAAAGAACGCTCTCGTCAGAACTAGCGAATTTCCTCTCGAACGTTAGCAAAATGCTCAATTCTCGTGTTAGTGCTTTACTGTATATTTGAGCTCTACCACGATCGTAACACGGTTGACTGAACACGATGACGTCATAAAGTCACTGCTCAGAGGGGCCCCGCGTCTAGGTCTTGTATTGGGCCCCGCACCTGCTAGGGCCGGCCCTGCTACCGGCTCTGCTTTGAGGGCAAAAAACAGAAGAGTAAAAGTCAAGGGTAGAGAGACGGCTCTAACTTACAAATGCAATATATATTGTATACCAGTGGTTCTCAAACTTTTTGAGATCGCGTACCACCTGATTTTTGATGGCGCTTTATAATTACAGTAGTCTTGTAGCGCCACAACTGAGTTCATACAATGTCTGGTATCATTTGACTTGGTTTGTTTTGTGTTCTGGTTGTGTTCCCTGCCGCTCTTCTGCATACTGTGCGCCTGATAAGAAGGCTGCAGTACCAATTTACAAGGTTTCGGTAAGACCCGACCGAGAGTCGAACTCCAGACGTGCTAGCACGGAAGCGGACGCACTTGTCATCAGGCGAAAGGGTGGTTAAGAGCCAATCTGACAACGCTCTGGATGTTCCATCGCACAAATCCGCGCCACCAACGTTGTGAGCGCTCTTGCCGTAACAGTCTTTATGCAACATGCCCGCACAGACGGGGGACATTCGGGGGCGTGCCCCTCCAAATTTTTTTGGTCCACCCAAATTTTGTTGTGCCCAAAAAATTTTGATTTAAACATAAAATAACAACAAAAGTCTTGCCCCCTTGTATTTTGCCTCCCCAAACCATGATGCCTTGCTACAGGCCTGTATATATAACGAATCGCCATTTCTTTCGGTGTGCGTTTGGGAACATCTCAATAGCTGCTGTTACATTATTAGCCCAATGCACGAAATACTGTGTGACTTATCGGAACAGTGGAAAAACATGTTTTATGATGTCACATTAGTGTTATAGAATGAAGCCTGTTCTTTCTGTTGTGCGTAGTCGAGAGTCAAACCTGTTACAATTTCTGTGATATTTAACGGCAGATATCGCACCTAGGAAGCGGAGTAGCATTGTTACGTTTTCGGAACACTGAGACTATACCCACATGGCCAACAGCCATTGCAAATTGCAAAAAGCTTCCAATTCTATGCTGAAGCAAATGCTATCATACACGGTGTCAATTTGGAAAAAACTTCCTAATTGCCCGGTTGGACATGCATCAAGAGTGAATTGTGATTGAGATGTAGATTTATGTACTGCGTGTGACTATTAATGGTTAGTAATATAAGTAGGCAGGAACGGATTTAGAGAGCGCGGGACCCTAGGCCATCTTAGTTTTTGGAGCCCCACGCAAGGTGCGACCCATTCAGTCGCTTGTTTTAAAAGCATGAAAGTATGTCCCTCTTATTTGAAATGCCCCCTCAAAGCTTTATCTTTTGTGGTGTCGACTTTGGCTCTACGATTGCCTCAGCTTAGATCTTCAACAGAAATTAAAGCGTTTTCTACATTCTTCTTAACAACAAATGGCAATACAATTTTTTCTTGGAATTTATAGCTTTTTCGTGCAGTTGAGAAGTTCTCTTCGTTAAATTTCCGTGATTGCTAGAATTTTTTGTAGGTTTATTTTTCGTATATATACAAATGTTTTCATGCGGGACCGTGTTGCCGCCATCGAAAATATCGTCTAGTTGTCGATCTGATTAGTTGTACGTAAACTGCTTTCGTATAGTAACCACATATTTTATGGACCAAAGAAGTACAATCCATTCAGTGGACACATGATTTATTTATGCCGTTTTAAGTTGCCATTTCCCACGCAACACAAAATATAGTGTTTTAATCCTCTATTCTATAGCCTGATGGTAAACCGCATGAAGACAGTTTTTGCACAACAAAGTATTTTCGCAACACCCTCAGCCATCGAAGTTAGGATATCGGAAGAAAATACACCCAACGCTACGACACAGGAGTTCATACCTGCAAAAATATCAGGCTGTGCATTGAAACAAGGGAGTAAAACATACTCATCACTACGTCAGAGCAATTTACAACTGCAAAATCAAGCTGCGCTTATGTCACGTCGAATACGAGTATATAGGTGTGCGGCTGACTGGTTGGCGCACAGCCCGGTTTGCAAGATCGAATCTTGCTATGCTACACAAGAATTGAGAATACGCATAAAGTACGCAAGAAAACTTCCGTTTTTTTTGTTACGAGTAGAAGTCCAGCAAGCATTCAGTTTTCCTTTTTCCCTGCTGAGACATAATCAAATGCCTGAATGCTTCTATTTTAACAATTGCTGTGTTTGAGCTCGTGCAACAGTTCTATCACGCTACATAAATTGCTGATGTAGCCAATGCCGTCAGCGCATGCGCTGATCAGCCATAGCAGACAAAATAAAGACGATTGTTTAGGATAAAGTGAACTATCGCGGAACACAATCTTAAATATGCGCAGTGGATGAAAGGCTTGCAAAAAATGATGAGATGATTCCTGGATGCAGACGATAACCCAGGTTCCCACCAAAACCTAAATAATACTTTTTAGCCCATATACAACGTTCCTTGAAATTTGCATACAAAGTGATTCCGGGGAATTTGCATTAAGTCGACAAATCAACAAGCAAAAAGTATGTGAAAACAATTAATCTCTTTTGCGCAGGTAATAAAGTTTTTGTAACATATCAAACTCAATGGGGGGAGTTAACCACAACCCCCCCTTGCGTACGCCCTTGGACGCAAGCCCAAAGTAGACACGTATTTCCAAGGAAAACTCACGAGAAACTGTTCTAGCTGATTTAATTAACATCTATATCTAGAGCTTCTACAAGCAAGTTCTGTATACTGGCAATCTAATTGGAAACAACTAAACGTAGGTTCCGCATCAAACACGCTATAAATTTGCCTACTAAGGCTCATATATTTCAGAAACAGTGTAACTGACAAATCGCTTCCTACTAGAGACCACTGTGCTGCAGTGACTAGAGCTCTAGTATTTCAGAAATTACTAATTGATTTACTGCTAGTTTGCTACAACTTTGACAACTGAAACCCACCACTGATAAATTAAATAAAGAAATTTTATAAGGCTTTAAAACTCTCACTTTGCTATAAAGCACTACACAGAACAACAAGGTATTCTGTAGAACAGGGGCGTAACCAAGGGGGACACGTGGGCCATTGTAGTAAAATGACGTCACTTGGTGAATATTTCTTTAAATTCATGAACAATGCGAGGCGTCCGTGTTTTTGATCAGCGATCACCCCAGTAAAAATGTCTAGCTACACCACTACTATTTCTGAGTCTTTCTGGAAGGCACATTTGAAACCGTTACCACACGCAGCCCTCACTATCACAAGAAATTATATCCATGTAGAAGACGGCAAATATATAATTATCTGCATCAACTGATACCAAATGTTTGCCACCAACATATCCAACAGCTCACACTATATCACAAAAGTTTTTTCGTGCCTTCAGGCAAGTGAAGTCGTCAATAAATTTTTCGCAATTTAGTACGGCCGTAACATCAGATTCTAATGCAAGACCGCTAGACACTGCAGACCCCCGAAGAAAAGCAGTAGTGGCATTCTTATATTGCGTGACAAGCAATATTATCGTGTTGTTACTGTACTGATAAGAGTTTTGACGTTTGCATTTTCGCTCGTTTCAAAGTAAACTGTGAAGTTATGCCTCTGCGCAATTTCACAAATTTTAAGTTAGTAATGAGTCGTCAACGGAAGGATTTGCGCGGGGCCCCTAAAAGCGCGGGTCCCTAGGCCATGGGCTATGCGTAAATCCGTCACTGTAAGTAGGCCTAGGCTCACTAAACTTCCAAATGGCAAATTTGATTTGATTTTTTTTGTATTATCATGTATGACACACTTGTACATTATGTTCATTGTTAAGCCAAAATGCAGGTAGTTTTTACTAAATTATTGTCCTACTACAACTGTATTAGGTTTATAGAATTTTTAAACTTGCTTTGCTTGTGAGAACTGCTATCCCTGCCATTAATGTTAAATTTGATGTATAGTTGAGAAATTCGCAAAGCGTTTGTGTTATGCGCATTCACTGCGATCATCCTGAGACATTTTGAAATAAACTAAGCACGTCGCCACAATGGTTATACTGTAAGATGCAAAATAACACATGTACGTTTCTAGTCATACTATTGAAAAGCTAATGAAGCTCTTAATCAGTTATGATTGATAATTTATAAGGGGGGCAGAAACATGTCTCGAACCAGCACATTTTTTCCTTTCAAGGGCACTACAACTCACCAAAAACATATAAATTCCCACATGACGCAGCAGCTGTAATAGTGCCGCAGCCATTAAAAGATCCACCTTCTTGCCACACACCACGGTCCGACCGTAGAAATTGGTAGGTATTGTCTTTATTGATGTTGACCAAACCATCTGAAAAAGTTTGGCAAAGCATAACGACAAACTAATTGCCCGTGCATATCTCGCATTACTAAAGTTATGAAAAACTATACGCAGTGAGTAATATATCCTTAATTGTACAAAGGTAAACAAGAGGTTTCATTGCATTCATACAGTAGAAACAAGAAGTGAATCTCACGAGGTGCATTAGGAGTGCATGAGTCGAAGGAAATGAAACAGAAAGCGATTGTTCAGGCCACCTATCGCAATCTGTTTTAACATTCTCTTCCGCAGCATAAAAACAGTGGATCACTTTTGAAACAGGGAATCGTATTTAGGTGGTCGTATTTAGGACTGAACACGGCTTATTGACGCTGTGCTTGTTGGAACTTGGGGTTCGTTGATGGTTTCGTGTTCTTTGCGAATGGAAGCCGTCAGCTTGCGTATGGTTCGACAGTAACATACTACGTTTTTCCTTCCCTCTGAAAGCAATTTCGATTTTGATCAAAATAAATTGTCACAAATTCTGATAATTGTTGTTTTCTTGTGGGTGTGAAGCTTACATAACTTTTTTCATCATTTCAGCTTTCTGCAGCGAATATTTCTATGATTTGTACAACAAAGTATTTTTGGGATTGTCAAGAGCAGTTTTACGGCGTTTTTTTTCGCGAACCGTACCCAAACGTTGTTTTGAAGTAAAAAACATCTGTCTCTATCACTTCGAACAGTTGAAACTTTTGTTGATGCGCGATGAAATGTGTAAACTGGTCTAAAATGTTTTTCTTAAAGCTAAACAACGCTTAATGACAAGCCTATGAGTACAAGCATAACAAAAATATAAAAATATATTTCAGGCTCGAGCAACGGGAAAACGGACTGCACAGATGGCATCCATAGTTCGTGTAAACATAGGTTAGACCACAAGGGGCAAAATAAACATTTATAAACCTACGCAGGAAACGGGCTGGCAGTTGACTTGACATCACAAATGCTTTAGAACAGTGTTTTTCAACCTTTTTGCTGCAGCGGAACCTACTGCAAATGTTTGCGTTGCTCATGGAACCCGATGCAATGATCCAAGTGTCTATGGATACTGTGAAACAGTTGTATTGCTACAACCTCATAGAAGTGCGGTTGTGAATTTCGTCCCAGGCAATGTCGGTCTGTTGCGGCAGAACCCCTGGCAGCCACTTGCAGAACACTGAGGTTCCGCGAAAACCCGGTTGAAAAGCACTGTTTTAGACTAGAGATAGACCGATAAGGCTTTTTGGGGGCCGATGCCGATACATCGGCCATGATAGTCGATACCGACAACTGATATTTCCAAAATTTTTAAATCCTGTTTTCTGCTTCATAATCAAAATTATAATGCATTCTATCCCTTACCTTTTTTTTCAAAAACTTCAAAAATCAGGATTTTAGAGCGAAAAATTTTCAAATTGCAGCAATTTCAATATTTTGCTATGATTTTTAATTAATCTCATTAAATGCGTAGCATAGTATACACTGTCTGCATTAAATAAACGCAGTGTCATGAATAGAAAAAGAATGTTAAAAATAATGCAACAGTAAAAACAGAAAACTGAATGAAAGAGAACTGCTTACAGTGCTTACACCAAAAAAAGCAAAAACAGTGCTTGAACGTTGAAGATGGTGAACAATGAAAAGTAAGAAGGAAGTACAAAACGGAGCGTTAAGTTAAGGAGGTTGAAGTTACTACAATACTGTACTCATTACCAAAAAAGAACATTTTTCCTAAACAGTAGTAACTTTTTTGATCTATGACAGGGCCATCGCCAACGGGGGCAGTGGTATCCGGACCCCCATTTCATTTTTGCCCCACCGGTTGCTGCATACATCCAATCTTGCATTTGAAAAAAATGGCACTCCTTGTGTTTTTTCCCCCCTTGCTGCGAAATTCTGGCGTACAGGCCTAGTCTGTGATAGCATGTTTGTTAACAGTTACTGTACTACATAAATATAGTTAAATTTTGTTTTTGCATATATTTCACAAATCAACCTTTCAGACTCTTCTGCAACTCAGTGGTTTTTCAATTTGAGAAGTCAATCCAAGTCTAAAAGAATCAAGTTTGGAATTTTCATGTGATGTAACGTTAAATAACTGCATGTCCTTAAAGAAGCAAACTAGTTCCATTGATAGACGCAATTTGGTGGGGGACACGGGGGACGTGTCCCCCACGTTTTCAGGTGGGGAGAATATAATATGACATGTCCCCTCCACTTTTTTCTTTTAGGTTTTGTATTTGGAGAGGTTTCAAAAATAAAAGTGATGTTTGTCACGTTTTGTGTGAAGGGCTTTTCATGTTAGATGGTAGGTTACACATAGCTAAGTTCATCTTGAAACAAAGTTTGGAGCGGGATCACTGATTCTGTTAGTTTATAAATTTTAGCTTCGTTAAAATAATTTTTAGCATTTTTTAAGTTTCTAGTGACCGTGAAAGATGGTTAACTACTTCTGTTCGACATTTTACTCTGTGTGATACACTGTTAGAAAGGTTACTTTTGTAACAGTGGGAGTGTTACAACTGCACGTGTGAGAGACCACAGTAAAGCCATTATTTGTTTCATGCAGAAATTTAACGGGCTATGCTTTAACGTTGGTTGTCACGTATTCAGAGACAGACAGCGCATAATTTAATTATGCTAGTGTATATGTTAGAAAGTCAGATTTTCAGGCAAATCTCTGCGAAGATTTTGCCAAAGACAAAAAGCAGCACCATTGTGGAGACTTAGTTATGGGATGGGGAGTTTAGCAAAAGACTGTTTTCAACCATTAGCGAACAGGATTTCAATCAAAACGTTGGAGAAGTTGCCTGCAGTATTTGCCTGGCTGTATATTGACCTATAGCTCAAAACGTAGTGTTGAGTTCGCGTTGCATCCTCAACATGAAACGTCTTGTGACTCTGAAATACAAACAAAGAAAGACCTCAAACGCAAGTTCAGAAAACAACTTGGAAGATTGTCGATAATATCATTGAACAGCAAAGACAAAGAAGAAGCATTAGAATGTCAATGTTAAAAGTCGCATCACCGAATGGATTGAATTCCAGAAGAACGAAGTTGGAACAATGTAACAATCAACGACACTTGTTCTACAAAGACACTGTATTGTGTATTTATTTGAACTATTGTATACTTATATTCCATATGTATTGTAAGTCACACCTAGGAAGAGAGTAACCCACAACATTATAGAAATCATTTTTCAATAACATCCCAAACGAAATTATTAATAATATTCCCGACCTAGGCGGATAACAGCGATACGCGTTGATGCGTCACCTCGATTTTCGGATTCGACGTAATCATGCGTCGAACGCGTGACCACTAGTGTCGCTAATGGACCACGCACTGTACGATACGCAGGCACGTGACATAGCGCGACGCATTGTGTTTTCCTCAGGACCAGAAAATCTCGCTTGAGTCAGTCTTCCTCTGGGCACTCTCGGAGTAGCAGCAAAGTTCTGACTTGAGCCTCTGCTTTGAGTAGTACTGGTCTACAGGTAGTCTGATAGACTAGTACGTTGAACTTATGGCAAATACGGTTTACTCTCTTCCTCCATGAAAGAATTGAAATCATAGTAACCCCTGTTGTTCGCAGTAACTTCTGTTACCAGCTTTAATCTATGTTACTGGTATAAAACCCTGTTGTTTTCGAATACCGTTCTGGTGCATTTGAGATTAATAGCGCAGTGCTTAAAGCTACAATTATAAAACCAAGAGTGAATACAAATACGTTTGATGTTAAACTGAGCGTAAATTCGAGCGATACCAGGCCGGCCTAAGTTTCTTAATTATTAACTTGGGCGTGCCTTGGACAATATTCCTACCAAATTAACCAGTGCTCTCGCGGAATTGTCCTAAAACACGTACATTCCCACAACTTGTACGTAACAGTAGAGACTTGACTCGGAAATAAGGATAAAATATACATTTATCCTCACTTCTTGTAATGTCACGACAATGGTGACCAACAAATGAAAAATATTTTTTTTCCGTGACTCTTAAACTATATTCTTGTTCTGAATGCATTGGTTCGCAAGTCATCTGATTACTTGATTTTAACCAAACCCACAATGCAGGAATGTTTTCATCCAAGTGCGAAACATTTGCTTTACAAGTACATCGCACCTAGTTTTGTTGACATTCTTTTCGTGTTAGAGGTGAAACTTATTGCATTTTTGCCAATGCACCGTTGTGCACTTTCGTTTAATCTCAAATATATTCTCGTGTCGTTATGCAAGTACAGTAGAACTCTTAGATTGAAACTTTTGACATGGTGGAGAGTTGTAAGTCAGGCCGGGCTTTTCGGATCGGGCCGGGCTCGGGCTTAAGTTTGTCAAAATATTTCGGGCCTGCATACAAAACTTTTTTATAACATTATTAAAAGAGTAACGATTTTTTTCTTTCGTGACGTAGATTTGTTGCGCTCACCGCGGTAACTTCTGTGAATGAAGTGATTGTGATTTTTCTTCAGCTAGTTCTGTTTGCAAACACAGCTTCGTTCTTTTATTCTCTGCTGGGATTAGTCTCACATTGTTTTTGAGAAGCCGACAGCGGTGAGGAAATTAGCACGAGATGGCGTTGCGTCGAAAAGATCAAGCACTCACGCGACACTTTGCTTGTTTCAAGAAGCCCACAAACTGGCTTTTCATGCCTGCAGCGCAATCCTAGAAAGTTTCTTTTATGCCTGTAGCGACATTGTGGATAGTTTCGTGATAGCTTTTTTCGTGAAAAACATTATATTCTGCAGTATTATCGTTGACAAACATGCTATGTTTGTGCCAGATTATGCCAATGTTTTGGTCAAGGTGTTTGCTTTTGTCGGTGTGATAAACCGTGTACCTGCAACTACACCTGCACACAACGTTTTTTGTTACTCCGCAGTTGCGCATATCTTAACTCCCTCGGTTAAGTTGGCTTTCGGGTCTGAATCGGGCTTCAAAAATAAATGTCGGGCTCGAGCCGGGTTCGCACCGCGTCCAGGCTTCAAAATGAGGCCCTTTTACAACTCTGTGTGGGTATGTATGCAGGGGCCAACAAGGGGAGAATGAAAGGATAGATCCTCCACCAACCAACTGTAAAAATAGATTGAAATCATTTTGTGAAGTAGGCTACGCTAATTTTAGGCCAAATGTTTTTGCTGCTGGTAAGAGGATATCAATGGAGAGTTTGGTAGGGGTGGAGGTGTATTAAAAAGATTTGTAGCTTTTCAAGAAACGGAAATGTGCAAGAGAAATATTTATCGTCTTTGTAACGTAAAGAAGTATAAGAAATATGTATAACTCGGATAATAGAAATATACTCTGTGTTCTTACTGATTTGTATACATAAACCAAGTGGCTTGATTTAATTACGTAACGTTGTTACAGTGGAAACTGTCAAATGATGAAGTATCTCCGTTAAATATTACATCGTTTGGTTGTTCACAAAAATTTGTCGCATCAAACCAGTGTATGAAGTACTGGGATGCCTTAGTCTGTAGACACAAAATAGCGAATTTCCGTTCTCGCGCATGCATTGACAACGAGTTCTTTTGGGCGCAAAGCATGATTGCGCTACTGGTTCTCAACCTGCTTAAATCTCGTGACACCACTGCAGTGCTGCAGCGGTCTATTAGCGTTTGACGCATTTCCTCTCTAGCATTCACGAATATTTTTGAATGTGTGTAAACAGTAAATGTTTAATTTGATAACTTTAAACCATTTTCTTCTAGTGGCCTGGCTTTGCCTGCAATACATTTTACTTCAATTTACCGTATAACCGCATTACCTGTATTACATTTTACTTCAATTTACCGTATAACCGCATTACCTGTATTACATTTTATACCCAGAGCAAAAGACTTTTATTAACTATTATGCACTGTTCCCATTACACAAACAATAAGCAGCTCCGCCCTTGGGAGGTCTGCAGCCTAGATGACCCTTGGTCCTTCGCAGCCTTCCATTCCCTCATGCATTTTATAAATCGATGTACTTGGAAGTCATCGCAGTACTACGTTATAATAAACATGATGACGTCATTCATGCGTGTGTCTCAAAAGCTTGTTTCATCAATGTAAATGTTCTCTACTACCGCCATGTATGTATTCTCGTCTTCCTTCATGTATTTTCGTATTCCATGTTACTGCGATGCATTTTAAAGTCTAGCGCCTTGCGTGTGGGAGTGAAGACGTTACAAAATACAATACAATCAAGCGACTTGAACAAGATATCAAATCGCACTGTATACCACACTTCTTATAAAATGCATGAAAATTGAGGTGTTCTATTATAAGAGTGATATGCACGTGCGACCAATGCGATTCAGCATTTTGTGCACTCCAATTGGCAGCTCTTTATAAAACCCAATTGATGTACTCTACTACAGTATATTGCTGTGCTTGTTTGTATCCAAATACGATATTAATGGAAGCAGGCTGAACTAAAGGACCATGTCCCGCAACAAATTTAAGTAGGCTATATATGTAAATCATCTGCAAAGACAAAGCAAAGCGTGATTCGTGTTGCTCTCAAAACACCTGTAGAAATAGGATTGGGAATCTGTTTATTTAAAACAGGGGTTCTCAACCTTTTCAAGCATGTGGCCCAATTAATAAATAAATAAAGGGTTCGTGGCCTCCGACTGTACAGATTCTGCAATACGACAATTGGTGCACATGCACCGAGCAGAAACAAAAACACCTAAAACCAACATTTAATAACACAACGTTCTCTGCAATCAATGTGAAGACTGAGCCTGTTTGTTGTTAGAAAGCATAGATATCCGAGGGTCAATACATGATAATGCACGGATCAAGCCATGTTACACATTTAAGTCTGCTTCCAGATTTCGTTTTCATGGCGGCAAAAGCCGTGGGTTTGCCTTAAATTGCTGAAAAATGCATATTGTGCGCAACGTGACAGAGGTTGCTACGGATCCGAAGTGCTGGAATAAACTCCGGCAGGATTCTGCATTTTTTCAGACCTGGATCCGGAATCGGTGTCAAAATTTTTGAAAAACCGGACCCAGATCCGGAATCATTTTTTATTTTCGGCGGTAGCAGGAGTCTGCATGGTGTTTATAAATGTCATTGCTTAAATTCAAACATCGCTGAATTTCGGTTGCATCGACGGTTACCAGAGTTTGAACAGGAGTCGGACTCTCAAATTTTTAAATGTTTCGGACCGGGATCGGGATTAAAAAATTATCGAACAGGCGCGGTGTCGGAAAATGTCACTCCAGCCACCTATACAATGTGTTACAGCCACAGGCTACATTGTAATTTCCATGTGGCAATAATTTCTAACGCATAATGACAAAAGAGAGCGTATTATGACGTTTGTAGCTCAAAGCATTACCCTACACTTTCAATTTAAAGCAGTGGTTTTCAACATGTTGTCGCGACCCCTTCAGGAGTCGTGAACTACTTTTGGAGGGGTCGCGAGTAGATATTTTGTGTACACAGGTGTATTACATTTGCTTTATTCGAGTTTAGACGGGGTTCATAGTGTTATACTGCGTTGCCATAATGGGTCGCACAAAAATGTTGAAAACTAACTGATTTGAAGGTTCAACTTGAAAAACGCACTTAATTTCAATAGCACCAGGCCGTGGCCCGTCAAAAATCGTTCCGTGGCCCACTAGTGGGCTATGGCCCACAGGTTGAGAAACCCTGATTTAAAACGTAACTTCTGCATCGACCCGATGACTATATTGGTTTCACACCAAGCTGTCCTCCGACATTTTACAACAAAATTGCGCCCACGGTTGCATTAGTTACTGCAACTGAAGTACTGGCATTGGTATATGAAATAAAATACCTCAACTGATTTATCAATACTGAATACTTCCATCTCAACAGGTTAAGATAATCATGCAGAAAGCAAAGTTTTTCTGAATTTTCACCAAGTAACCTGCATCCGCCAGAAATCCATAAGAACAAGTCGCCATGACAATGGCTGACATGCACATGTGCGAATTACGCATCCGATGATTGCGAAATAATGGCACGGTACTTCTGAGTTGTAATCCACTCACAAACACTGCGCTTTTAACTTGCGTAAGTTGCGTTGTCGCAAACACTGCTTTTGCTGGTCGTGTTCAACAAACGGGCAACAGCAATTGCGATGCAACAATGAGTACTGGCTACCGTACTACTATCGGACTAATCGCCAAATCACCGCTTCAGCGTATTTGTGAAATGCTGGACCAGCGCTTCCGTAATTTGTGCGTCAAGTTCTCAAACCAGCGCGTTGCAACAGCTTGGATTGTTAGGTCACAATTATAATTGACGTACGTCGTAGAAAATGTCGATTAACTCAACCCACAAACAGGACATTTTAGCTTGCGTACAGTACAAACAAGTGCGCTAACTTGTTCCAAGTTACGAAAAGTGGAATCCTTTTAAGATGTTACGTGCTACTGCTTCAAAGTGACAGTTGTCGTCACTAGTGAGTGGCCGTTGATAGTGAGTGGCCGTTTGTAATCATACTCATAACACCACAAATGTTGCTTAAGGTAACGCAATTCATTTTTGATGCAAGCTTCTTTTAAAATTAATCTGCGCTAAACTAGGCATTGATTGGACTTCTGCACGTTAAGTTACAGTCAAACTTTTCATGCTGTGAAAAGTTCTGTAGAAGTACAACCGGAGTTTATTCGTGCACAATACCTGCACGTGGCAGCGCGGTCTAAGCCAGTGGTTCTCAAACTTTCATGATTTGTGGCCCCCTTCCAAAGACTCTCAACACTTGTGGCCCCCTGCTCATCAGTAAAAATACCTATCTTTGTTTTGGGTTTGGTAATATCATGGCAGAGTTATTTAATAAAGGCTTCTGGTCGTGGCCTCCGGAGAACCACTCCGTGGACTCCAAGGGGAGCCGAGGCCCCAGTTGAGAAGCCCTGGTCAAGACAATGAGCTTCAAGCATTGCGAAACTTCCCGATAATGCTTTTGTTTCGGCTGCGACGGCCGATGCTTGCTCCATGGTTCATCTTTGTGCTTGTTTATCAAAACGTACCTGCTAGCGTTGTTGCAAAATAACTGACTTGACTTGCTTAGTTCTGCTTTCTTGCGCAGGTTGTCTGGATACGTGAGGAATATAACAGCGTTTTGTCAACACCTACTGAGGCCGATAAAATCGGTCGTTTTGGTCAATACCGATAAATTAGAACCGGGTCGCATTCTTGAGGCGGCTTGCTGGCTCTGATTGGGGTGCTGGAGCAACCACGTTTCGAACAGCCACCTTAGCCCTGGTCCACTCAACAACAGAGTATAGCACTCCTCTCTGCAGCCGCAGCGCTCATACCCGCTTCATTGGCCCCGCCATCAACGACGCTTTGTGAATTGTGACTGGATGCCTGCGTCCTACACCAACGTACACCCTTCCTATTCTCGCAAGCATCCA
>JGI24158J21664_10007730_pt1 | contig 14290 bp, 11 predicted proteins | sample Ectturendosymbi3_FD_21664 | JGI IMG/M metagenome (IMG submission 21664) | reverse complement strand
CAATGTTGGTTTGGTTTTGAGATGCGACACAGCTATTACACAGGGAGCAAGTTTGGCAGAGTTGGATCCCATTAGCGCAACATCAGCTATTTTTAATGACTGTTACCAGTTTGCAAGTGTAAGTATCACTTCAACATGCATGGAAAAAGTGCAACAAAGGTCATGGAAAAGTCATGGAAAAAGTCATGGAATGTCATGGAATTTGTTTTTTTTCGATTGCCTTACCAACGCCCCAGCTCCTCCGCCGATTGCACTAGAGAGCTCTTCAAGGGCTCAAACGAATCGGCCAGTCTTCTAGACTGCACTCGAAAACAAATTTTTTGGTTGGGGGTTGCAGATTTTTTGTGAGTGATGTCATAAGTGAAGTAGTTTTGGGGCCATTTTGGCTCATGTTGCCTGGCCTAGGGCCCATCCGCTAGGCCAAAGTATTTTGCTGAAGTTTTCATTGGAAAGTAGGCTGGAGTCTGAGTCTTTTCAGCCTTTCTAGCGTTTCTGGTTCAAAAGTTATGATCTTAAATAAACAAATGAATTAATTAACTAATTAGTCAAAAATTTTTGTTAACTTAGATCATAACTTTTGAACCCGAAACCCTAGCAGGTCATCCAAAGTATCAAAAGACTCAGGTTGTAGTCTAAAATCAAATAAAAACTTCAGCGAAATACTACCATCTAATGGTTGGTGCTCAGGGCCAGGTGAAGTTGGCCAAGGTGGCCTAAAAGTCCTTCACTTATGACATCACTCACAAAAAAACGGCATCCCCCAACCAAAAAATTATTTTTCGAGTGCAAACTACAAGACTTGCTGTGTCTTTTGACACTTCGACCAGGTCCATAATGCTAACCGGAGCAGAGATTTTCTGGCGCAAAGCCATGTGCGATCCAGCTGTTTTTATGCGAACCGCTTGAATTAACCCGGACGCCAAAGTGTTAATAACAGTATATTATAGTTTAGTCTTTCTTATCTTCAGTATGCAATAAGTAGTTGGGGGTCAGCATCAAGATATTTACTTACAACAATAAAAACAATACAAAATAAAATTATAAGACTGATTATATTTAGTACATGTAGATCAAATGCTGCAAAACTGTATGCACAGCTCAAAATTTTTAATCTTAATGACATTTATAAGTTACAAATAGCAAAACTGTTTGAATGCAGTTAAAAATTTCCTTTTAAGTTAAAGAGTGCCCACAAAAAACAAATTTTTGATGTGGGTTATGCAAGGATTCGGCATGAGAATTTGCCACTTCATGGGGAAGATTTACTGCTTTTGCACTCCTTGAGTATCTCATTCTTGCATACCCGGCAATAGTGGGGTACATTGCGGCGATGCAATTGTTTACATGTTGAATGTGAATTGATGCTAGCAGGCTGGAATTGATCCATGTGGGCATAGTGATAGTTAGACTCTTTAGTACAGTGGTTCCCAACTGGGGGTTCTCAAACCCCCGGGGGTCCAAAACAGGATTTTCAGAGGTCCAAACTGCGATTTTTCAGGGTGAGAGTTTGTATGTCCTTGAATAAACATTTCTTCAAACGAACCGATATTTATGAAAACTTGCAAGTGCTATTACTCAAAGAAATAAACATTATCTAGACTAATTATTCCAGCCAATGTTACTAATTCAATAATTTAAATTCCAAAATGCGTGCGTTGCTATTTCTGCCTCATGCTGCGGTTACCACACTGAAGACGGCCGCTGCGTTTAGAAGTGCATTGTGACATTCACACGTTTATGGTGTAATACTTCACCGTATTGACACAGCACGTGTCATGTGCTGTGTGAAGTTGTTAGTTGAGAATTCACATGCTTCTTGCTGTTTGACATTTTCTGGACCCAAAGTTAACATGAGCACGAATTTGCATTGTAAACTGATTTGGTGGGTTCTACTTGTATTCGGAAACTTAAATTTGCAATGTATTTGGGCCTTTCGTGACAGAGGTGATCACTGTGTGGAAAAAATGTTGCAATGAATGTCACAGCATGCATGGTGAAGGAAAATGCACGCACGGTGAAGGAAAATAAACTGTATTTTTTTTTTTAATTGCGAAGGATAGTTTAGGAATGGTTATTTCAAGCAGCAGTCGCCTTCCGGTAAGACATGATTACGTTTCAGTGTTTTTCACTGCTTCAACATTCGTGTTGTGCAGTTAGAAGCTCTCTCCTAACATTGCTTGTTTGTTCGTAAGGATTATTTGCGTTTCAGCAGCTCCAGTCACTTTGGCCAACAATCAATTTAAAAATGTGGTGATTTACTATTTCAGATGTCCCAGCTGTAGTTAACACTATCCAAATCCTCCAGCAGGGAGCGAGGTTGTGAGAGGTCTTATAAGCATTATAAAGAGGGCCAATAGAGAAAAGTGGTCCTCGTTTTTTGGCCGTCAATTGCAGAAAGAGGAACTTTGATGTGATTATTTTTGTCAGGAGTACAGATANAATTATTATGTTGAAACGTAAGGTAAGAAAGTGGGATGAAACTTATTCAGATTTTGGCTTCACTTTTACTGTGGCAGACGAAGTGGGAAGACCTCAATGTATTCTTTGCAGCAAAGCGTTCTTCAATTCGAGTTTGAAACCTTTGAAACTTCAAGAACATTTTATAAACAAGCATGGAGGAAAAGAAAGCGAAGGCCAGGATCCTGAATCACTAAAAAATAAAAAGGCCAGGTGTGATAACAAAGGAACTTTTTAGAATCTAATGAAGTCTCATAGCACACTGGATAAGCAACTGCTTCATGCATCGCACCGCGTTGCATATCGAATTGCAAAATCGAAGAAACCTCATACCGTAGCTGAGAGCATTATCAAACCTTGTGCAATGGATATGGTGAAAATTGTTATAGGAGATAAGCTGAAAAGAAATTGCAACAAATTCCTTTGTCCAATAACGTGATAAGCACCAGGATTTCAGATATTAGCAAGGATATTCTTGACCAAGTGGTTTCCAGTATAAAGGCAAGCCCCGTTAAGATACCAATTCAGTTAGATGAGTCAACTGATGTATCTAACTGCAGTCAACTCATTGTGATGGGTTGATATGTCAAAGATAAGTTTGTCGTCGAAGATTTCTTGTTTTGTGCATCTTTGAAAACGACAACGACTGCCATTGATGTGTTTGAGTTGGTCAAAAACTTTTTCAGTGAAAATGATATTGATCTGGAAATGATTGGATCTGTGTGTACTGATGGAGTACCCTCAATGCTTGGAAACCGCTCAGGTTTTGCGGCTCTGATGAAGAGAGAAATTCCCACCTTACAGGTAACCCACTGTTTTTTGCACAGACACGCTCTTGCTGCAAAGACTATGCCAGCAAAGTTGAAGCAGACCCTTGATTCAAGTGTCAAAATAGTCAATTTCATTCGAGGCCGTTTGTAAGTCATAGGCTATTTCAATCTTTCTTAGGCAGCGACCACAGTGTTCTGCTTTAAAATACTGAAGTACGCTGGTTATCTAGAGGTGTGGTGCTAAACAGGTTTTTCAGTCCACGTGAGGAAATCAAGAGTTTTCTACGAAGTTGTAAGAGCGACTTGGTTATCCACTTGAGTCACCAGAATTTATTCAAATGCTTATATATATCTCAGATATTTTTCTTCAACGCAACCAATTGAGTACCTCCATTCAAGGTCGAAAAATTCATATTGTGAAGGCCTGTGAAAAACTAAAATCTTTCAAGCAGAAGTTACCTATTTGGAGTCGTAGAATTAAAGCTGGAATTTTCACAGGCTTTTCCGTGCTGGAAGTAACAGTGAAAGAATTCGGGTGCATATTTCCACGTGTACAACAAGAAATTTCTGCCCATTTTGACATGCTGCAAGCTTCCTTCGACGGGTATTTCTCAGCTGGAAAGCTCAGTGTTAGTGAACAGGGGATAGATCATTCCATTTCAACGCTGATCAAATGTCAGATGGTGATGTTCTTGAAGAAGATCTCATCGACTTGAAAGAAAACCAAGCAATGAAATTGTTGTTTAATGCTACAAAACTCAAAAGTTTTTGGTGTTCAAACATGGAAAGTTACTGGAAAATGAGTGCAAAGCCCTGTCTATTCTAGTGCCATTTGCAACAACGTATTTGTGCGAATCGGGATTTTCGTCTCTACTTTATTTGAAAAACAAGTATCGAAACCATTTGAATGTATTGTGTAACGTCTTCACTCCCACATGCAAAGCGCTAGACCAGGGGTTCCCAAACTGGGGTACATGTATCCCTCGGGGTACATTTGCCTATCTGAAGGGGAGGTTATCAATACCAGAAGGGAAAAATATGTTCATACATTATTCATCTGAAGATATTTATACATACTGTATGAATTTGTCTGAACAGTTTCATGTTACTAATGGAGTTAGACAAAGGGGAGTATTGAGTCCATACTTGTGTGCTGCATATTTAGATCAGATGATTTATCTCTTGAATTAAACAGCATTATAGCTGGGTGTTACATTGGTGAAGTCCTATTGAACACCTTGATGTTTGCTGATGATATTTGTGTGTTTTATCCAAGTGCAAGTGGGTTGCAAAGTAGACTAGGTTTGTGTCAGTTTTATGCAGAGTCACATGAAATTATTTTCAACTACAGCAAAATTGTTTGTATGTTGTTTAAGGCTAAGAGTGCAAAAAGCATGGCCCTGTTGCTGACACTGGGTGCACAAAGAGTAAAATCTGTTTCCAGCTACAAATATTTGGGGATTGTATTAGATATTGAGTTTTCAGATCACAAAGACATTCAGAGACAACTGCGATATCAATATTATACAGTAAACAAGCTGCGAGCTTCTTTTTCTCGATGTTCGAACTCAGTAAAAAATTCACTTTTTCGTTCCTTCTGAACGTCCATGTATGCATCACAATTGTGGTGTGATTTCAGAAAGGCGTACATCCACCGATTGCGTGTGGACTGTAACTTTGGTTGCAGAACTCTGTACAACCTTCCATGGCGAGCGAGTGGTAGTAGTCATCAGGTTTAAGGTAACACTCCTATCTTTGAGGCTTTATTGAGAAAAATATGTACCTCTTTCTTGAACGATGCAAAAAGACCAACAATGTATTGTGATGCGCGTTGATGCAGTCAGATTGTTTATACCGGTATTCGTCCTTATTCTTTGAACACTACTACCGCATTTTACTTTGTGACTGAGTGCCCGGATGTTACAGTGTTAGTTTGCGGACATGTGCAAGCCACAACACATTCATACTTAACCAGGGTTTGACTCTATTTCTTAACATGCGATTTTCGTGTCCTTATACTCAGGATGTAGCGTTGTAGCAAGTGTTACAAGTTAGTGAACAATTATGTTAAGAAAGTACAGGGATGTATTGCTAACGAAGAAGATGTGGGAAAGCATCCAAAAATAGCCATTTTCAAACAGCTTCAAAGTCATTTCAAAGCAAAACGTGAAATAGGTGTGGGAACACCATTCCCACGCGTTCCGCCCCACTAAACCCCTGAGAAAGAGTCTCCAATGTAGCAGTACGAAGTTTTACAAGTTACCGAACAAGCATCTGTAATCCTGTGGTCCTAGCACCAATGCCATTACAAAACGTACTGTGTCCGTTATTATCAATCTGTGTTGTGTTGATAGTGTGTACATGCGCTCTATGGACTTCGTGTCTGGTTCAATGAATAAAACATTAAAATAAATATCAGTGAATATTATTTTCAAAANTCAATATACGCTTATTGATAAATATATTTTTGTTATCTTCCTCAGCCTTTTTGTCATAATAGGTTTTAGAGGGAAGGGCGTTGGGTCCAAGGTCCCCAGGATTTTAAAATCTGACATTTTCCAACAAATTTTTGCAAAAAGGTTGTTTTCTTAGTTTCGAATGGTGAAAACGTAATTTTGCCACTTTTGGCCATCCTTAGAAAGTATTTTTAATCCATCCGTAGAAATTCCACTATTGGCCCCTCCCTGAAAAAAATGCTTCTGGCGCCGATGTTTAGGGGTACATGCTCAACTATCAAAATGATGAAGGGGTACATGGCCAAAGAAAGTTTGGGAACCCCTACGCTAGACTTTTAACATGTATCGCAGTAAAGAGAAAAAAAACAAATACACGAAAGAAGACGAGGAGATATTTGTGGTGGTATATGGTATACGCTTTGTATATTTGCGGTAGTATATAGTATACATTGCAGTAGTATATAGTATACGCTTGATGGCGCTAATGCATTTACTGTACTTTGATGAAATATAAGCTTTTAAGACACACGCATGAATGATGCCATCATGATTATTATAATGAAGAACTGCAATGACTTCCAAGTACATCAATGTATAGATTACATGAGGGAATTGGAGGCTGCGAAGGACCAAGGGTCATCTAGGCTGCAGACCTCCCAAAGACGAAGCTGCTTTCAGTGTAAAGGGAACAGGGTATAATAGTTAGTAAAAGTCTTTTTCTCTGGGTATGAAATGTAATATGTGCAAAGCGGTTATATGGTAAATTGAAGTAAAATGCGTTGCAGGCAAGGACAAGCCACCAGAAGAAAACGGTTTAAATTTGTCACATTCGACATTTACTGTTTTTATACATTCAAAAAATATTCATGAATGCCTAAGAGGAAATGCGTCAAAAGTTGTAGACTGCTGCAACACCGCAATAGTGTCATGAGATTTAAGTAGGTGGAGAACCAGTCGCGCAATTGCCTAAAAAAGTTATGGCCTATAAACAACAAAATATTTAATTAATCCTCTAATTAGATAATTTATTATTTTGACCATGAAGTTGGTTATTTTACCCTAACTTTTGAACCAGAAATGTTAGAAAGCTGACCAGAGGCTCAGAATACTCGGATTTTAGCCTACTTTTCAATAATAACCTGAGCGAAATACTCCCATCTAAAGGTTGGGCCCAGGGCAGGTAACCTGAGCCAAAATGGCTAATAACCTACCCCACTTATGATGTCACCCATAAAAAACCTAAAACCCAAAAATATTTTTTTCATTGTAAACTAGAAAAGTCTTATTGAGGGTTTGGATAGCTCTCTAGCAGAATTGACTGGCAAGTTATGGAGTTGCAAAGTAGCGTGAGATTAGCGGATCAATGTGTGATTTCAAAGTACAATATACTTTTACATCGACTCCCAACAAACGTGTTAAGATGATGTTTAACTTTATACATTGCACCAATATATTTGGATGTAGTATGACACGACTGTTTACAATTAGGGCTGGGTTCAAGTAAGTAGTTACTTAATTGCTTGAAAACCTTTACTTATTACTTGATTGACATGTTCGGTGCTGGATTAATTCATGAGGTTTGCGCAAAAACAGGCTGTTCGCATGTGTCTTTGCACGGGCGTAACTCCGGTGCTGAAAGTGCTAGAGAACTGTTCACACACTCAGCAAGTCTTTGAGTCTGCATTGTCTGCAATGAAAAAAAAATTTACGTTTTGGGTTTCAGATTTTTTGTTAGTAACATCATGAGTACAGTACTTTTAGGCCATTTCGGTCCACATCATCTGGCTCTGGGTCCAAACTGCTAGATAGTAGTATTTCGCTGATGTTTTAGTTGAAAACTAGGCTAAAATCCAAATTTTTTGATACTTTGGATGACTTGCTGAGGTTTCGGGTTGAAAAGCTATGATCTAAAGTAAGCAAAATGATTGATTAATCCCTTAATTAGGTTATTAATTAATTTGTTTATTTTAGATCATAGCTTTTGAACCAGATACGCTAGAAAGTTGATTGAAGGCTCAAAAGACTCGCATTCTAGCCTAGTTTCCCATTTAAACTTCAGCAAAATACTTCCGTCTAGCGGTTGGGTCCTATGCCAGGTAACATGAACCAAAATGGCCAAAAACACACCCCACTAATTACATCACTCACAAAAAACCTGAAACCCAAAACCAAAACTTTTTTTCATTGCAGACTCGAAGACTTGCTGAGTCTTTTGAGGGTTTGAACAGCTCTCTAGCGCAATCGGCAGAGGAGGTATGCTGTTGCTATGTCAGGTGAAGCTGCTTGATTTTAAGCTGATTTCAAAATGTGAATATATCGTACCCCGGCAGCCAAGGTATTAAGGAATTTTGCCGTTACCTGATATTTCAAGTAATTCACTTTTAGAAAATTTAAGATTTTAGAAACCCAAGTCTGATGCTGTAAACATAATATTATACATGACAAGTATCATCACACAAAATCATACATTGAAGCTAACAGATTTCTTGCCTGTGCGGAGTGCTTCGTGAGTCACAATTGTTGATTGTCATCATGATTATGATTTGGAGCCAGGAGCTTGTTCCATTAAATTGAATCGCACCCAACAGGTTCGAATTTTGTCTGAACCACCCATTATGTGATTTAAAAATTGCAATGATTGTGATGTGCTTGAATGTTTTTAAGTCTAAATGTCGATTTTTCTTACTTGCTTGAATTACTTGAGTAATCTGTTAGAAATTACTTAAACAATAAATTTTTGTTACTTCAAACTCAGCTCTACTAACAATGCTCTTTCCAAGTCAGTTTTTCATCTACATTACACCAATGTGCTTGTAAATCAATGTTCTTTCAACACAATTACTGTTTGCATTTGTTGCAAAGGATTCTGTGCTTTTATGTTTATTTGTGATTAACATATATTTTGTTTTGGCAATATTTAGTGGGAGTTTGTTTGCAGTTAGCCAGTCCATTACCTTTGTCATTTCACAATTAACTGAAGTTTGTAATTTTCCCAGATTATTGTCACTCTGAAATAAAACTGTATTCATCTGCAAAAAGTATAGTTTTAATAAAATTTCGATTTGGTGAGTTATTTCTGCACGATAAAAATAACAAAGGGCCTAAAATCGAGCATTGGGTACCCCAGAAATAATTGACTTTAAAGATGATGTAGTGTTTCCCCTTGAACTACCGTTTTCTGTTGGAAAGGTATGACTGCATTAGTTCAAAAGATATGACTGCATTAGTTCAAAAGCATTTCTTCTTACATTGTAATGCTAAGTTTTGTCTGTAATATGGAGTGATTCACTGGATCAAATGTGTTTCTTAGGTACAAGAAAACTTCACAAAATGTAAGTTTTTTAATATCAAGGTTTTAGAGAAGGTTTTCGTACAAATCTGCGGTAGCCAGGGATGTTGAATGATTATTGTGAAAACCGTATTGTTGCCAACGCAACATGTTTTTTTGGTAAAATAATTGTTCAGTCTTATATACAGGACTTTTTCAAATGTTTGGTATGTGATTGAATGTGTTTAACTATTAGCTGATAGACTCACTGTGTATATTGATCCATTCCCAGCTAGAGTGGCAAAAGTATTTTTTATTGTGAAACTTGTTTTAGGTGAAAACACAGGAAGTTTACCATAAATGGGTGTCACATTTGAGACAGCACAGAGAATTCCGGCAAAATGAATTAAAAAAAGATGCAACACTCACCTACTCCAACACTGCTGACAATGTATGTGTAAGTAGAGCAAAACATGTTCAAAATTTATCTTAATGGAGATTGTTGTGTATGGTAAATCAAAATATATGTTTATGTTTAAGACTGGCCCTGGTGAAAACCATGTTATTCATCAAGATGAAGATGTTGGTCCTTACACTCAAGGTAAATCTGTCATGCTTACAATTAAGCAATCACTTGTCATATTCCTGGATCAATGTTGAACATTATTATATAGCTATATATTATATCACATGTTTGCACAAGCGGTCACACTTGAAACCAAGTGGGTTTGGAAGGTTACCATGTATATGTCACTTTAACAAGGACATTGCAATGGAAGGCCAAACAAGGCGTTCAGTGGTTACGTCCATTGTTTCTCTTCATAGTTTTTGTACATAAATGCACAAACTTTCCAGAGAGAAAGATTGCAACTGGTATCCAATAGAAGCCAGAATTCTATTTGTACATTGCCCTGTTTCTTTTCTGTAAAATAACATTTTGTATATGTACATAATTATGTTGGAACTGAAAGTGTTACCAACATAACGGTGCCAAACAATTTCACGTGCTTCATGTTGATTGAAGGTGTAGTTGCAAGTGACTTATAAATATTAGTGCATTCACCATTGGCAAAATAAGATTTTTTTAAGACTGGCTGAATACATATGTAGTAAAAATTGCATAGTTTTTTCCTTGTAATTTCAATCTGATCTGTTATTTTTTTGAAAACATGATGAGAAGTTCTGGATGTTAATAAAATGGTAACAATTTTCTGTATTAGGGGTAACCGTGCTACATCAGAGAAATTTTGGAAAATAGTTCTGTTCAAACTATCTTTAATATTTGAGCAGTCTTCTTTACTTAATCATTAATTGCTATTTATGATTATATCAGATTTAAAAAATCTTCAGCAAGACATATATCTATTGGAAAGTATCTTGAACCAACTGCAGGCAGAAGCTTTGATGACCGTCATATCTTCCTCACCTCCCACTTTAAGTAAAAAGAATAAGAAATCTTCAAAAAAAGGTTCAAAGAAAAGTTTGAAAATGACTTCGAGCAATACTGCAATCACAACTCTAAATGATCCAAGTGAAGAATTGCTTGAGCCATATGACTTTAAGGTAAGACTGTAGACAACTATAATCTCCTTGTGTGGTAGTGCTATGCAGAGTAGTAGTCTTGCACAAGGCAAATGGTAATGCACAAACCCAGAAGTTAATTCTGGCCTGTCATAATCTATCCGATTTTCTTCTGGCCTTGCTGATTAAAAATAAGATGGTATAAAATTCTACACTGACACACTCACCGTCACCAACAGCTTTAAAATGGTTGAAACAAATGAAGATACTGTGATGCTACTTTTCTGCTGCAGCTGAACTTATGTGGGATAATTGTGGGACTATATAGACCAGGTCACCATCTTCCTGGATCAAAAACGTAAGTGCTTTTCAGAAAAATAAACATGTTTAAGCAACAAATATGATGTAAAGTACATATAGCAGTTAACACAAGCAACAGATCACCTGAGACTGAAGTTTTGTGAGGTTACAATGAGGCTACAAAATATAGATGTTGTAATTGCATAAAGCAGGATCTATCAAAAGGAAGCTGTCACAGCACAGACTCAGACACTGAATGTTGACAGAGTATATTGTAATATAGCATCTTCAGCTCTTCTTCATAATAAATTAGGACATGGTTTTTCAACCTGTGGGCCATGTAAGATTTTTTGATGGGTCATGGATTGGTATTATCAGAATTAAGAACGTTTTGCAAGATGAATCTTGAAATCGAAAATGTAGGCAGCTCTTGTGCTACAAACGTCGTAATACGTTCTCATCATGTGTTAGAACTTATTGTGACATGGGAAATATTCACGTAGCCTACCTTGTTGTGCACAATATACAATAGAGCCCTACATAGTTTGAAATTTATTGTCTGCTCCTGCGCAGCCCCGCACTGTTACCGCTTCAAACCTGCATCTGTCACTGTGTCAATTCCAGATTGACAATAGTAGCAAATGTAACAATCACTAGGGCTCCGTGCTTTTGGGGACCCCGCGGTCCTTGTGTTAAACTTGTTTTTTGTTATATGCAAGGGTGGAGATTAGATTTTAGGTGCTCGAGGCAAACTCTGAAGGGGGCCATATATTTTACACATGCTATGCAGAATCTTTATTCACTAAAAGCAAATAAAATTTTTCTTTTTTTCTGGGAATTTGCGTCTGCGTGGAAGTCCATTTCTCATTCTAAGTTGTTTGAAGTCATTTGATTTTAAATTGGTCTTTGTCTAAACATTAAAAGTTGTTGAGGGGCCCCTGTGGGCACATGTGCACATTGTTGTTGCTTTGTTTTGACACACCATGCCTACAGAGTGATTAATAAGCTTTTTAACAAAACAACGCAAAAAGTAAGTTCAACTGTCAGAAGTGGACTTATGGGTATGGCTTTCTGAAACAAAGCGGCCTGAGGCGACCACCCCGTTCGTTTCCCCCTAATATCCATCCCTGATTATATGTATAGAATTTTATCAGTCCATGAAGTCACTATTTTGCTAAATTTGCCGTAAGCAAGTAGGTGAAGATTTTCAAGGGAATGCTTTTGCATTAGACTACTGTGATTTGAAGATTGAAGTATTTTACAGTTATTTGCAGCTTAATGGGACCACTCAAGCAATGAGGTCAACATGCAGCAATTTCCAGATATGCTTGATTGTATTTTAGTGAATGGCATTAAAAAAATATTATTACATCACATTCACCTGTTCTATAAGTTGTGTTAAATTTTTTGTACTTTCAAAATGATTTGTCCAGTGGTGCCAAACCTGGGGTTTTCAATGCCATTCTGGCTTTCTGTTTTTTTTCTTACGATCTGGGCTTTAAGGATTTAACTGCGTAGCAGTGATTTAAGACAGGGTATGATTGATTAAACTTTATTTCTAGTCTCATCTTTTTTATCTTGTTTTATCAAGGTACGGTAGTCTTCAACGTAACTGATGAACAAGCAGCTGACACCGTATAAGCTCTAAATATTAGCTAAGTGCAGTGAGTTCAAGTGGCAAGAGATGCTGATGAAGCAAGCCCCCAGAACGATTAAGTGGTACACACAGCAATTTTGAGGTAGAGTGGCTGAAAGATCCAGATCTCAAAGGTTAGCTACAGAAGGACACTGGGAATGAAGATTTAATGGTTGTGAATGCTGCTAGATCACCGTCAGAAATGNAAACAAATCCATGTTTACTGCGATATAATAATTCCGACAGACACAAGTTCATTGACAAAGTTACAGTATATATATTCACCAGCACGTTTTGTGACTTACAGATGGCCATATGTGATAGATAGTAGAAAGATCCACCTAATTTTGTGTCTACCTGGGATTTTCTGTTCAAATCTTGGTTGTGTTTGGTGAGTCTACTGCATATGGGGTTGTTCAAAAAATCTAATTGGCAGCCCGGTATTTGGCGTCTATTCACTAGCCATTAAGTGTGTACTTGCAGTCTTCTTTTACAAATGCGGGAACTGATTTGAGCATTTCTTTTTTAACTGTCATGGTGACCAACTGCAGTGGAGAACAGACATTTTCTAAACTTAAGATGGTAGATGAACAAAGGAGCACTATTAGGCGAAACAAGCTGAACAGCCTAATTCTAAAGAGCATATAGCATGAAGTTCTATGTGAAATACACACTACCAGGATCATAAACAAGTTTGCTGTGGCAAAATCCAGAAAATGCAATCTTATGCAATAGGTTTGCTGCTTTTGACAATCGACTTCGACACTTTGACTGAGAATACGCTGTCTAGATATAGCAATGATGAAAAAAGGCTCATATGTCCACCAGCTGCTATTTAGGACCAGGTTTTGCCTACCTACGAAATTCAGTATTCTTAATCAGTGTTTTATTAAAGCGTTTTTAGAGACCGAAAAGGTCTCTCATATTTCTCCAACAGTCTCTCAAAATACAGCAGGATATCTCTGGATTAGTGATCGGACCGGGGCAGGATTTTTGGCCGTGGCCGGACCGGGGCTGCGGCAAGTTCTGCATATACGTCCTAACTTTGTGCCAACATTTCCGTTGCTTTGCCCACGGACTGGACAACGAACAAGTGTGTGCTGCATTTCATCCATAACAACAGTATGGAATGCAAGAGTTTTCCGTGCTTTTAATGTACATAAGCAATGCAAAAGAAAATGTTACCCGCGTTACTGCAACTATGCTCACAAATTAACGTTGCTTTACATGACCTGGCGATGGCAATGATCAGACGTGGCACGTTCCTCTGCCCTTCACTTATTACTAATGCTATCGTAGTTGTGGAAAGTTTGCGGCTAGAAATGTACGCGTCCGTCACAGATTACTTGTTGCATAACAGTGCCTTGAATCGTGATAAACGCCGTTACAATGACAACAAAATTGATGTTCCCCAGTAAGATCTGCAAACTGAGTTGATCGCGCCAGCAAGAATTCAAACATGGTTTCAACTGAATAACAAAAGAACGACGCAATGAGAAAGAAAGAGAACTTCGGGAGGGAAAGTTGAATGACAATTAACAGAGTGTGTTGATTTTGGCATCTTAGCGAAAAGTCACTTTGTTCTCAATCCCAACATTTCCGTCGAGACTGTTAAGCTTACTCAATTACCGGCACGAATGGAGGAAAGCACACTGCACTAACTTTGTCGTTGAGTGAATGAAACAATGTAGTTCTAAACCAGTGGTTCCCAAAGTGGGTGGTACCACACCCTTGGGGACGGTGAGAAACTCTAGGGGGGCGGTGAAGCAGAAATGGGCGGTTGGGGGGCGATAGAAGACCCAGTTAGTAATTACATTTCTGTTGTCTTACTAACTTTGAGTGACCAAATGTCATAAAAACAGTATGATCAACAAACATGTAT
>JGI24158J21664_10007728_pt1 | contig 14291 bp, 9 predicted proteins | sample Ectturendosymbi3_FD_21664 | JGI IMG/M metagenome (IMG submission 21664) | reverse complement strand
GCAAAGGAGGGTACATGAGTGAACTGCAAGCTCATCACTGCATGACACTATATCTGTGAACCTGACTCTTGTGCAGTGTGAGTTTCATACCGGCAAAAAAACTGTTATTGCAAGAATCAAATCAATTAATCGGAATTAAAGATACCGACTTCAGGTTTTTCCAGAAATATTTGGTTCTTAATCCCAATTTCCAGGGGGGAAATGCCCGTTTTGCCCCCCTCCTGCAGACGCCCATGCGATCATTGACTATTTTATATCAGGTTCCACAAACAAGGCCAGCTCACCTAATGAAAAGAAGAAACGTTTTTGACTAATTGTTAGCATAAGTGAATTTTTTACATCTTTAACGATTAAGTAATGTGCAGAAAAAAAATATTTTTGGCGATAATTTTCAATGAAATTGAGTGTCATGTCAACACCTCTTTAGGTCTGGTGGGGGGATGCATCCCCCGCATCCCCCCCCCTGTGTCCGCGCCTGTGTGCAAGCACTCTGCGTTCAAAGGGGCCTACACTGTAACGTGTAAGTACTCTGTTTTCATAGGGCCACCTACAGTAACTGTAAAACTAGAGAGATGGGGGGCGATGCCAGCTTGCTATGGCTTAATTTTAATGTATTGCTAGCTTTGTCTTCCCAACTCTCAGTGTTTTCAAAGTTGTGTATCATGAATACCCCTTTGCATTTTCTATTACCGTATGTCAGTCATGCCGTAGTCTCAGTAACGTATCTATGGTGGCCCGCATATCCCCTTCCTAGTATTGATCAAAAGGTTTTATCACGGTTGGCTGAGTATGGTGAGGTCATCAGATGGCCCCCTTTTAAGCCTTGCCTTGGGCCCCGCCAACCCTAAGTCCATCACTGCCGAGACAACGCACCAGTGCTACTTTACCACTTTACTTGCGCATTCGGTCATTCTGATACATAAGCGTTATACACTGGGAGAAAACGGTAGATCTATGAAAGGCATCACGCAAATGGAGTGAGCGGATAGAAACTTATATGAAGATGTACATCGTTGAAGAAAAGCATGCGAATTATTTTTGTCAAGGTTATTTCTAACAATTTACGGAATCAATTTTGAAACCCGGTTGTAATTATTTTGCAAGCACAAAACAGAAATGTCACAAAAACTTGTTTCACAATCAGAATTTGCAGCCAAGAGTCTATCGAGCTGTCCACCCTCAGAGAGCACTTTTCATGGTGCTTTGAGACATAAACGTAATGCATTGAAAGCTGCAAATCAGATGTGCAACTTCACGCCTTTGTTAGCAATGTTGATAATCGAGGTGGGCACTCTCCGAGAAGCGAGAGAGTCCTAACAATTCCTAAAGTAAACTCAAGCCTTGCTCATGATCTTGCGACACAAAAAGGTACAAGCTCATATCATTAAGCGCTGTTTAGAATATTGATTATATCTGGAACGTATGTTGCATCCAATAGTTCTACGTTGAAAAGTTTGATCGGATGCTCTGTTTGTTGATTATCAACTCTTTCAGCTTCTTAATTGCGCACATAATCTAGCAACGTGTAATTGATGATATTGGTAGCTCTAGAGGTGCATTTGAGACCATATCCATAAATAACGTCCACAAGCTCTATAAAACTTTACAAAAAATCTTATGGTTTCCTAACGTCATCGCTGTAAGGTAAAAATCTGATGACGGGATTAACGATAATGTAAATACAGTAAATTATTTTTATCAAGTTGCATTTGTAAAATATTCTTTGATTATGTCATCATGCGCACCAAATCAAATCAACAAGTAAAATTAAAAAAACATCTGCGCAGACAGACGTATGAGAGTTATGCCTAATTTTGCGCTCTCTTCAGCTGGAAAAATACACCATGTTTCTCGTTTTGCTTTTTCGTGGCCTGGAGAATTTCTCTGAGGTTTTGGCAAAAACATCTTCAAAAATACGTCTAATTACATCAGAAACGAGCTTTCAGCGATATTTCAAGTTTTGCGAGTTTTCAAGTTGTACATTCTTTAAATTGAAGTCATTATGCTTTAAAGAGAAGTCTTCTTTTTCACACTCATCAGGAGTTTTACATTTACTTTTGCTTAGATGTGTGACCATCATCCAAACAGAAAGTTTTTGATGTGAGGTTAGCAGATATGAAATGGATTGCATCTGCAGTATACAGCGAAATGTAATTGCTGTTTTACCTCAATGATTTATTTGTTGTCATGGTCTGACGTTTGCCAGAACGTTTCGTTACGTTTCTAAATATAAATATCTTCGTAAAAAACTCCTGTTTGCTAATGCTTTTTCATACATTCATCATCTTGAAAACCAAGAAACAAAAACCCCAATTAAGTCTTCAAATAAACTGCCGTTCGGTTTGCAATAAGGAATGTTCCCACCTGTCGCGTTTTTCTGGCAGATGCTGCTGAACAAAAGCACAGCAATGATTTTTGTCTTTGAGTTTTTTATATACGGAAAAAAAGTAATTTCCTACCCCAAAGTCCTGCCACCCACCTGGCAGTTGCAACGCCATGGAAAATCTCTTCACGCCAATAAAGCAAACATGATATTTACATTTCGATCCTCTGAAAATTTAGCACAGTCGACCAGCATCAAAGAGACCGAGGGGAATACACTGCCTCAGCGGGTCGCACTCTTAGCTGGTGGCCTGTTACGCCTGGTCGTACTGCTGATGAAGCCAATCTGTGATGCAGCCTGGAGTGTGATGAGCGTCCATAATCACAGCGTGGCCTATGACCTCGGCGCAGATCAACGCATTACAGGGGCGGGAAGAAGCGAAAACAGCTTGAGACGAGTGACTCAGTCGCATGACCTGCTCGACCGATATGGAGGCGTTGTGAGTTTAGCGAATCTCACATAAACGGTTTAATCACGGCTGTTTACACAAGGGCACGGAGGCTGTCCGGCAGCGTTGGATCGAATTTTTCCGTATTTTCCCCGGTGGTGGGTCTACGCCAGCACAGCCTGCTGATCTGTGTTCAGAAACAGTTCAGCTTTTAAGCAATGTATTTAATATTCTAACATATATGATATATGAGCAGGGCGAAGAAAATAATGAAAAGCTTAGGTCAGAATCAAAATCGAAATTATACCTCAATTTCTTCGTACTGTTTATCAGCAGCCACTTTGGAAACTCGTTGGGGTAAAGTATCAACCATTTCTTACACTTGGGAAGTGTTACAAGAACCTTGAAGAACAAAAGGCGTGCGTGCCTTTCAGGGATTATACGCAGGGATGTACTGTAGTGCTAAAAAAGTGTGGGAACGCACCCAAAAACTAGCCATTTCAAAACAGCTTCAAACTCATGTTACAGCAAAACGTGAAAAATGTGTGGGAACCCTGTTCCCACGCGTTCCCGCCCTATTACACCTCTGATTTGAAGTACGTGTAATGCACTTTCTATAGAGGACGAGTTCTAAGCGTATTGATTACGGCCCGCTCTGAATAAGAAGTACAATAGATACAATTATATTTCTACTGAAGATTTAATTATATTTCTATCTACTGTAAATGACCTCATTACGCTGGAGCTTTGAAACCTGTTGAAGAAAATACCTTTATGATTGCATGCTGCCTTATTTCTTGCAATACTGAAAAAGAAAAAACGTAGAAGCCTTTTGCACATTCACGCTTACACGTTTTCAAAGAGGTTCCTTAATCCATACTGGTAAGAAAGTTTTAGTCGATTTTGCTAAAAAATTATCCTGCAAACTAGTTCAAAACGAAAAAAATTAACTGAAGAAATTTCCCCCATGCATTCTATATCCTTTCTGTGAAATATTTTAATGTTTGTTGTGTTGCTCAGTGCAGTTGAGTATATAAAGTTATCACATTTTCATGCATACAATCATTTATGGTTTCCTGACATGCTGTATTGAAAAACGTTTATATGATTTGAATCAAAAGAATGAGCACTGAAAGGTTGAAACTAAACCCACCATCTTTATTTTCTAGAACTCTGATCTTCTATAAGGTTAGCAGTGACTCCTCAGATAACCGTTGACATGAAAACACTCTTGTCAATAGTAACATATTTTGAAATGAGCAACGTCTTTTTCTTCAAATAAAGTAGGTAAAAGAAACTACACCTCTTGTTTTGTTTTTCTTAAATGTCCCATCACACAGCAGCAACAAAATCTATCAATACGGCTTTATTTGGAAGATTTGATTACAATTGATTTCAAAAAATAAAAGCCAGTGTTTAAGTGTTTGCATTCAGTTGAACTCTTAAACACAAGCAAAGATCTGCTCAGTCTATCCACGCAGAGTTGAGTTTTTCAACCAGGCTGTACAGCGTTGCTTAAAATTATTTTTCAGTGCAGTGGTGCTGCTGGTAGATACAGAAAAACTATGCACCAAATCTTGTTCACCTCAAGTCACTAATCTAAGAAAATAAGACAACTCACACTTGCATCGGTACTCTGAATCGAAATCGGATCTACTTAGTCTGCCTGTCGCCATTAGCGCGGTGCCTATTGAGACCAGGAAGGGCCAGGATATGCCTAATTTTTAAACAATAATGACCACAATCATAGATGTTTAGAGCATGCAGTAGAAGACGGGGAAGACATCGTCTGTGGGACGGACCTTAAGGTGGCAAATCCGGAAAGTCAATAACCCTTTTACATTGAGCTCACCTTGTTTTCAAGAAAAAATTGATGGAAATCTATTTCAATTTTATTAAAATACCGGACGCCCCCAATGTTTTGGCATCACGCTGAACCGGTTTTCTTTCGGTTTGTGGAACGTCTGACGTCAGGCGTAATTTGTCATCAGAAACTGTTCAAAAAATTAACCATTTGCGATGCACATAATATTGGCTGATAGCGTTGCCTATTGGCATATCCGCCTCCAAACCAGGATATCTAGTTGGTGGTCTTTATTAGGTCTTGATCCATATACAAAAGGCAAACTTTTTAAGCAAGATACAGTAAACTATCATCTGTGAAGCTTTGATATCTGGGTAAGACTTTCCTGGTGGGTGAAAATCCTGTCTGTTTTATTGAAAAGTTATCAGCAACAACAAAAAAACAAATATGTTTTCTTCGAAATTTGACTGTTACAATCAAAAGTTAATAAATACGTGCAAGCAAGAGGCATCAAAAATTGGTTTAATTATGATAAGTTTTTGACAGCATTATTGAGTGTATCTTTTAAGAAAAACTTAAGCATTATCCATTTCATGTTATCCCCCGTCTCAGGTGATTTGCTGTACAGTCTATATCAGAAACAAGGCTGAAGCCAGACATTTTTATCTAAAGATTTCTGAAGAGCACGCACAAGTCAATACAGGACCTACATAAACCCCTTTTTCAATCTGCATGAAACGACTTCTGAAAATTTGACGAACTCACGTGGTTTTGTTTAACCTCACTTGTCTCGAAGATAACATTGAGGCCCGTGGTGTAGAGTACGGGAGCGTATGTCGAAAAGTATAAGCAAAATAACATGCATACCTTTATAAAAACCACGCGCACGCGCGCGCACACACACGCACGACACATGAAAAGAAACAGATGCTATATGTTTTAACGGGATCGGTCATCCGCAAATGAAACAGTGAGTTGTAAGTTACAACTTGTCTGAATTGTAACAAACCTTGTCTAAATTAGCCATTAGCTCCATCTGCATCACCTCGTAGTGGAAACGCAGTACGTGTGAGTTTTCCGCCAATACAAGTTTTTATCTGCACAAACTACCTCTACTCTATTAACAGTTAGATGCACAGACGTGGGCACGTAACTTCGAGTTGTAGAAAGTAAAAGAAATGGAATTTTTTGACAAAAGTGACACACTAAAAAGAATGCAATATGTTGACTTTTGCTGAGATCGTATCCTTGAGTTTAGTGCCAGGTCTCGAGTCCAAAATAATGTGCCAGTACAAAGCCGAGGTTAACTCAAAATTTGAAAACCTGGAAGCATGCAGGAACCTCCAATTATAGTATATCGTGATGAGCTTTATATGTAGCTGCATTCACACTTCCATCTATTCACTGCTGTATCTGACAAGGAGGTCAGCAAGATTTTTTTCCGGGAGGCGAAATGAAAAAAAGTGAAGCATGTACCTGGTCAAGCCATGTACAGCTCATTACATCATTTTGTCATTGCCCTCAACCGCCTGTGGACCGTTTTGCAAAACGCCTTTCAAGGATATTCTCTATATGCATAAATAACAAGTCTCCTAACAACCTTTTTTGTTAAAATTCATTTGTTAAAAGTTCCTTCAACACCTGCACATGTTTTTTTTCGTTTGACTATCAACAACCATATTCAGCGAGTTGCTTCCTCACCTAAAAAGTTCTGCCGGCGGCCAAGTCAGAACATTTACTGTGCTGTATCACAGAACATCAACTTCATAAGCCAGGAAGTCTCAGAATTTTTTCTGAAATAATTATAGATAACGTGTAGCAGCAACTCATCAAACGTTAAAATTCAATGTACCCCTCCTGACTCAGAACCGTCACCAGAAAGTCGTCAACAGGGGGGCTTGACGTTTGTGCGGGGGGGATTGACGTTCGTGCAGGGGGGGCTTGACATTCAAATTTGACAAAAATTCCACCAACTTATAGTGTTTCATATTTCATTTGGGGGGCTTGGAGCTTTGTTTGGGGAGGCTAATCCCACCAAAGCCCCCGTAGCGACGGGACTGTCCTCACTTCGTCCATGGCAGATGTCAATCTATTGAAAATGCGTAGTGGTTCGTGTAAGAGTAAAAACAAAGAACGAAGTAAAAAGGTAGAAATGGTTTGCTCCATATTAGTCCTAGGTTAATGGAAATATGTGCTGAGATGTTGAGCTAACTTTCTTCAATCAAACATTTGAGCTGCTGAAACACGCTCTCCTTCCGTTCAGCCTACCATCCTAGGTTGAGGGTAAGCAGTCGCCTTTGGCCAATTTCCGCAAGCTGCAACAAACAATTGAAGCTTTCAACGCCAAAAATGAGTTTCTAGCTTACTCTGCACAGTCGGAGCTATAACGTGTAGATTGAATCAATTATCCTGAACGAATACCAAATAGTCCGATTGAAACCTCAACTACAAAAAGACTTTGGGGTTTTGCTGATTATAAGCCGGATATGTCGACTGCATTTCGCTTTCTCGAGCAAGAACGCCACAAATCGTTTTAGGTAAAGAATTCTAAGTATTCACCATTTTTCTTTGAGTCCACAAAGATCCTTGTTAATTGTTTAGTATACCCGGTTTCTCATGCTTCATAACCACTTTTGAAAGACAATTAAAAAACGTTTCGAATCGTGTTTCTTTCCGTGTAACCTTCGTAACTCAGCATGTCTGAACACCAGATGTTGACATCTTGTATTGAGCGAAAAGTTGACACACACAAACATAAAGAACACAGTGAAACGCACGAGGCAAACTTGCTCGTAGTGAAGGTAAACAATTTGCTAGATGAGTAGGAAGGAAAGTGACAAGAAACAGCGCCAAGCGGGGATAGTATATGAAGTTGACATTGTAACTTGCATGTCTCAACGCTTTGTTGACAATTGCGACACAGAATAACTTAAAACCTAAATGAAGCAGCGAAATAGTGCCTCAATGTAAAGTGGAAACAAATGACAGTTCATAATTGCTTCAATCGGGTTTCTGACTTAACAGTTGACACTTCTGTTGAACAATAACTGATGACGTATTTCATTTTCGGTAAATGGCTTACGTCACAACGCGCTTGTGTCCGCCTCAAAGTGTTATTTGCGACGTTTTGCACGCGTTGCTTGAAGGTAATTTAATCGGCACAACCATACTCTACCTACATTCGCTGAGCGCGCCCATCATCACATACACTGCACAGCCGCAACCGCATAAAACCAAGCTCAGGGAAGTTGTGTCAGGTGTGCGCGACGGTCGACCTCCTCAGTGAACGAGAAGCAAAGGGACGCGTGCCACAGCAAGCCCCCGAACTATCTACGGACCGAACAGACCAGTCACGTTCACCGTCTCATCGCACGCCGCCTCGCCCGCGCTGTCTTCAGATCGGGAGCGTCGACGACGCCACCCCGTCCCAAGGTCGTCAGGGGAGTGATGGACAGTTCGGACGGCATGCCGCGATCGGGTTGCAAAAGCAAAGACTTCTCTCTCCTGAGAACCAAACCGGATTCGAAGGGTCGAGGCGCAGTGGCGACATCAGTGTCCGATTCGCCGTAGTCGTAGCTAAGCAACCGGCCTGTTTCAGGTGACACTTTGGCGTTAATGACGGGCAAGTGCCCGCGGTCGTCCCTGACCGGCCTGGGACTGAACTTGTCAGCGACTCTTGGCGGGAGACGAGCGGCGTGAGTGAACGCATCAAAGTTGCTGCTTTTCATTTCGTTGCCGAAGTCTGCAGCGGAGAGGGTGCCAGGGTCGTAACGCCAAAACGACAGATCCGTTTTCGACGACGACGGATGTTCCAGATGGAAGTTCTTGGGCGATTCTTCGCCGGATGATGGAGAGAAAAAGTCGTCCGAAACGAAAGTTGTATTCAAAGGAGGATCTTCTTCGTCAGGAGTCAGTTCGGCGTCAGAGTTTGCCGGACATCCGGGAGTCTGGTGTTGATGTTTCAAAATTTCGTCATCTTCGTTTGTTTCTTGATTGTTCCTGGAATGCAAAGAGACCGGTTTCGGAACAGTGTAAATTGCTTGCCGGGGGGAGATCCACCCATGAAAAGCCTCTCATTCACTGAATTTTCGCCTGATTAAAGCAATTTTGTTTCCAGTAAACCAGTTGCGACTTCACTGAACACCTGGAGATAATTGCAGTGGCTAGCCACTGGGCAATCGCATTTTTGGGGAGCAGACTTACACAGGGTGGACCAAAGTAACGTTTCAGTTACTTCATTATCTGTTTTACCTTAACAATCACGTTTTAGATATAAATCACAGAAAATAATACTGATCCCTTATTCTATGCTACTTATTCATATCTTTAAAACGTTTTTAAATTTTATAAATTTGTTTTTCATTTAGATGGATCGCTTATTTTATAAATGAAATCAACTCCACATTATGCACGGAGAGTGAGGAAGTATCTTAATCAAGCCTTTCAGCAGCGTTGGATTGGAAAGCGCGTCAGCATTGAATTGCCAACACGTTAGCCTGACCTGACACCAATGGATTTCTTTTTGGGGGCGTAGTCAAGAACAAGGTTTATGTTAGAAATCACCAGTGAATGAATCGAGAGATTACATTTCAGACGCATTAACTGAAAGTGATGGAGATCGCAGTTTGTGTCGTGCTCGGTGTCAGAGTGTTTTGGACAGATATGAAGATTGTTGCAATTTTGAAGGTGGACATTTTAAGCACTTGAGAGATAAAATATTCCATGTAAAATATCTAATATGTTAATAAATGTAAGAAGCAAAGCTAACTTTGACGAATTGTACTTGTAAAATGTCTAACATGTAAATGTCTAATAAATGTAAATACTTTTGGCCCACACTGTGTTATGAAAAGAATCACGACATTGAGAAACAATGACCTGTGGGACGAATGAATAGAGCATATGATTCAAATCACGAAGCCACGGGTCGGGGATGTATTAAAAGCATTTTTAAGTGCAAAAGCAAGGGAGAAAGGTAAGAAAACTTAACGATAATAGCTGGGCTAGCAAAACAACTTACACAAATCCATCGTCGTCCAATTCAAAGACCGGGAGACCCCTGGTTTTGTTGCGCGCCTTCAAATGAAGAAGCACTTCACAAAAGCGCGATCCCATATCTTCGAGCTCTCGCGTGCAAATTTGCTTCCCACGAAACTGTCCCTGATCACAGCCGCAATATGTGCTCTCCATGGTATAGCTGCGAGTCACACCGATCTCCTTCCAGACCACGACGCGCGCGGTCGACATCTTCGAGCGTTCGACCACGAAACTACAGTTTTTCAGCGAGAAGGTGGGCGCCAGGTGGTTGAGCAGCTTGGGGAGGGTCTGCAACGACAAGCTCTGTGTGACTGACCGCCTTTAACTGCGGGAAAGCTTGGAGACATAGCGAGGTAACGTGTGACCCTTCAGCGTTATGCTCCGCAGAAACGTAACTTGAGTTTGTTGTGCAGGACCTCCGCAGGTAGTTGCTTGAGAAGAAATTTAATGCGCTGAAGACAAAACCGAATGCGTGACAGAGACAATGAAAAGTTATAGGTTTTCTGCGAGCTTTCGAGGAACAGACGCATTTCGCAACTTGTAGGTAGATTATAAAGGAAAACAACAACAAAAACAGCAGGAAACGTTAGTTTCCAACTTCTACAAGTAAGTTTGTGTTGAAAAGCCATTTTTTTGAAATCCCCCCACCTTGTAACCAGCATCGTCAGGACCGTCAACAACAGTCGAGGCCTCACCCGACGCGATCGAATCTCTGTGCGAACATCCGTATAAGAAGACGTTCATTTTCCGCGAGTGTCCATGATAGTCGCAGTAAACTAAGGGAGCTGCGCAGGAAAAAATATTTTATTTGTCAGGCCATCTTCCGCAGTGCCGGCGACAATCACACCTCGTTGCATAAAGTCATCTGCACAAACACGCACTTCCACGACACAGAACTCATTTAGAAGATGCCCCAACTCATGGGGAGTTTTGACTTTGCGAAAGTTCTCTGGCCAAACTCCCAACACCATGAAAAAAAGCAGTGGTCTTTGCAGCAGCAGTAACAGTATGAATTTAGCAACAAACTCACAAATGCAGCAAACTATCCTAAAGCAGCTGCAGAAAACCTTATTTTTTCATATATGAACCGGTGCGATCAAAATGCAACGAAGTGTATCCAATGCCTTAAAAACTTTACTGCAAACACACGTTGAAAAGTTAAAGTCAGTGAGCGGCAAACGAACTTGGCGTTACGCGCCACACGCATCATATCATAACGCATACAGGTAGACACTTAATCACACTCCACGTCTAAATTCGGCAAATACCAAGTTTCGCATAGTAGAAAATGAAAAAGTTGACCTTTTTGTATTGTTTGCAGATACTGGAGCAGGCCCTTCGTGTGGTAGATGGTGGGGAAAAGCTCGCGGTCAGGATCGATCCAAGTGCGATTCAGATCTTCACCACTGAGAGAGCATCGGTGGCTGGGGAGAAATGAAACAAAGTGGGATCTTAACTCTCCTGCTTTTGATGAGCTATCCGCTGAAAGTAATCAACGCAGGAGACTACGAACGAACAGGCTATTGTTGAAATTCCTCAACTGCTGTCAACTAGCACAGAAGACAATCTATGTCAGGCTACGTTTTTTGCACCAGGTTGTCCAGACAACATTGACATGTGCGCTTCAGAAGCCAAAATTATTTCCAAAAAGCCCAAGTATTTCGCAAAAGACATAAATATATTGTTCAAAGGGTTTAGAACTCTATCTACAATGCAGCATATGTGCCGTTAAACAACTTTTCAAAACAGAACTCCAGCAAGGAAAAGTATCCTCGCATCAGCCTTGTGATGAAACTTTTCTCCTTACTGTCCGTTGATCACACCATCAGGGTTAAGCATGGGAACGATTTTGAAGATGTATGACCGTCTCAGTTCATCCGCTACAGCAGCCAGAGTATGTTTGGCGTCGTCCACGACTCCGCTGAAATCGACTGGTGGAGGGGGAGTGAGCAGGAGCCGAAGTGTGCCCCTCATCGTCCACGAGGCGTTTGATTCTCCGGGATGGACACGCGCAGTCAGAAAGATGTACGGTCGAGATTCTGCGAGGAGACCAAGGAAGATGCTACAGGCGCAGCTTGGGACGATGTTTTTGAACGAAGTGGAAGCGAAATACAAACCCTTTTCATGCGAAAGCGAAACACGGAAGATAATCACAGGAAAACGAGTTCCTAGTGATAAGCAGCGGGCCAGAGGTTAAGCTTTCGACGCAAATCGACATCAGCAGCAAAGTTGATGGTAGTATGACAATCACTGAGGTCTTTGCCAGGCACGGGGAAGATAAAGCTATTCTAACTTCCTTGAATGATTCACGAGTTAAGGTCCCCTTGCAAGACTGCTGCGCACAACGGTAAGCATCGTTTGTGCATGGTCTAACTAAAGCAACGCTGCATGCTGAGTAAGGCCATTCACACGATAAGTAAATCAACGCGAAAGCGGAAACGCTCTGCAACACTTCTTCCACGCAAACAGGATCTTACTCATTTCTTCCACAGCTTCCTCGTACGATCGGATCCCATCACTCTTCGGCAAGGCGGTGATCGTGAGCAGCGGTAGGGGATTCCCCGCTAACGAGGTGCAAAACTGCTGGTTTTTCACGAACATCGTTCGCGGATCAACACCAGCTATGAACCCGTCCAGGTCCATCTGTAAAGCACAGCAAGGAGCTCATGGCCATGGGTAGGTAAAATTTTTGACTCGCAAACTGCACTAGATTCCAAAATTTGGCCGCGGGCCGGATTGGTAGAAGAGGAATGGATTGCTTTAGGCCAGCTATGTCCAACCGAAATTGCTTAATAAGTCAAAAATCATGTCACTGCTGAATGTTCACTATCTTAACCAGGGCCGCACATTGAATGACATGCTAATGAGGGCCGCACATTCAATGGCTTACTAAAATCTTAGCTAATTAAATTTAGTTTACGCTACTGCAATGAAAGAGTTCGAATCCTCACTGCAATGGTAACGACTGTTTGGCACCTTTAACCACTCCGTAAGTTTGATTTCATAGCAAGTTTAGTGCCAATTGAACAGCATGGGGATATATCAGAAAACTAGTAAAAAGTTTTGAACCAAGATGTCAGTGGGCATACGGAAATCTCTCAGAACGCGGTGCACATGTGATAAAATAGAACCTATGGCCGCCTGCATTAAAAATGCCAAATTTAAGATTATCAAAACAAGGACAGGTTGTCATTATGTGGGCCACTTACAGCAAAAACCTAAACTGGCCACACAAAACCTTCGACTGGGCCGCAAGCGGCCCGCGGGTTGGACGTAGTTGCTTCAGGCAAACCAATACAAACGAGATATGCAAAAACATGCAACGGTTTTATCAATGCGCTTTGGACAAATGTGGCAGATTAGATAAGAGCTGAATGGGCCGTGGTTTGCCCATGCCCGTCATATATTTTAATGGCTGATATACACCCGAAGTCACACAAATCATTTCTATTGCCCGGCTACGAAGCGTTAGCAGACAATGAAATGGAAAGGATTTTAATAGGCTCATTTTGTAATTAAATTTTTATGTGTTAATATTCTTTTAACAATTTCACGTCAAAAATGTAAAAGCTGGTATTTTTGTAAGTCAAGTGTCACGCCGTTACACTCTGGGCAGCTTATAAAGACACTTCACCAATTTTTCTGTAACTTGTACCACGTTGCTAATTTCGATGTCGTTCCAAAAAACTCATTCCAGACACTGTAGTTTCGCAGCGAACCATCTACGTAGAAAGGAGCGTTTGTTCAACACCGCTCCCGACCAGATTTGTGGTGAAGATTTCACTGTAATTTAACGGGATTCACTTAACGATTTAAGCCCTAAATCTGCCTCAGCCTATGAGCACAAGCAGACACTTCAAACAACACCATGGTGATTCCATTATTCAGCATTGATTGGCCAACACGGGCATTTGACAAGTGTTGAGTAGACGTTGTGAAAGTGTGACAAATACCAAGTATTGCCAACCGTTGCACTGCCTCATCCGAACACAGCCCAGCGGAAGAAGCAGTTAGCGTTTGTGTCACATAAAAATGAACACTGGGCCGAAACTAATCAACACATAATGCTTTCACTTTGAGACACGATCCCAGAGTTACTTATTTACACCATCAGATAGGCAAAGAGACTGTCGAACAGATGAAAACATTTACTGTTGGCCACGTGTGACGGAACTCTCGCTCGGCGAACAGAAAATTTTCTATATCAGCATATCATGAAGCACACTCCGCAGATTATAGGGTGTTCGCATTTGGTGAGCAATCTTAAGAGGGTAAATTGAAAATTCAAGGTCAAGCGTTGGAGAAGCAAATCAAGAACAAGCGAACTTTTGGAGGAGACTGTGGCGTCTTCGTCAATGTCTCTAGTAAAGGACCGGTGTGAAGTTGAACTAAAAAATCAACTTTTCCTGCATTAATCCGATCACAGTGGCAAATCCATTGAAATTATTGTCCGAACTACTTATACCAGCGGTCCCCAAAGACCTGCCCCCGAAAGGTTCCAAATCGGCCTGCGAGATTTTCTAGGAATGTTTAGTATTTTAACAATTTCGTGTAAATAAAATAATGCAAGATGCAATTACACAAAAGGCACTGTTGCGGCCAGTGGCCCAACTATATGGACAAGTACGTACGGACTGGAACCAGTGCTTTGTAATAGACTGCTCATTGAGCCATCCTGG
>JGI24158J21664_10007727_pt1 | contig 14297 bp, 9 predicted proteins | sample Ectturendosymbi3_FD_21664 | JGI IMG/M metagenome (IMG submission 21664) | reverse complement strand
AAGAAAAACAGAAAGTAGGCCTCTTCGCGTACCACCTTGAAGGTCTTCGCGTACCACTAGTGGTACGCGTACCACAGTTTGAGAACCACTGACCTAAGGGTTGGCGCCCAGGGCCAGGCAAAGTGGGCCAAGGTGGCCTAAAAGTCCTCCACTTATGACGTCACTCACAGCCAACCCGCGCCCCGCAAGAAAAAATTTTTTTTCGAATGCAATCTACTAGACTGTATGCGTTTTTTGAGACATTCGCCGAGTCGCTAGAGCGAACAGGAGCAGAGATATTCATGCGCAAAGCCACGTGCAATTAGGTGTTTTTTTGCCGAAAATCCCCACAACCAGCCGGACGTCCAAGAGTTAGTTAAGTTGATAGTGCACAAAATTCGACTCGACTTAAGCCATTTTAGAACTGTTTGTCATCACGCAGCCTTTAAACAATTTGTGATTGGATAACATTTTGTGATAAACCATCTCATGTTTTCCCTCTTAGTTTACCGCTTTAACAAAATGACAACGAAAAGAAACTATGCACAAACACAGTGTAATTATAGTATTTATTTTTAATCGTGACAGAATGGCTACAGTACATACTCGCATACAAGCCGATCTCGTGTATAAGCCTACAGTATATACTTGCATATAAGCCGATCTCGCGTATAAGCCGACCCTTAAAAAACTGCCACAAAATGGGGAATTTAGCAAAAACTCGCATTTTAGCCGACTCCCAAAATACCGCGGAGTGTTGTTTGGGCTAACAACAAAAGAGTATCAATATGCAATGCACTGTGCTTAATCAGACGTGATTATGTTGCATTTTATTTGAGGTACAGTTGAAATTAATTTTAAAATTGAGTTGTAGTTTGTCGGAATTAACTTTACTTAGTGCAGTCTCAAGTTTTATGGCTGTATGTACGACTGAATGATAATATCGGTGATATTGTGTGATCTGATAAGTGGCGTCATGTCAATTCGTTTGTGTGAGATCATATTCATGCGCGTATAAACCGACTCCCTATTTTGACAATTTTTTTTTTGTTTTAAAGTCGGCTTATATGCGAGTGTATACGGTAGTTTTAGAAATACTTCAAAGCGCATTTCCAAATTTTATGAAAATAGGTAAAGCAGTTTACATCGTTTCCAGCAAAAACGTGTACACGAAGTTTAACTGTGGCAATTGGCATTACAGCAGATGCTGCAGCTTTTTCAAAAAATAAAATATATTATTACTTCTTCCTTTTTGTTCTGCATTACTACACCTCCAGAAGCAGTTACGTTTGTTGCTTGCTTACCACCAGGCAACGTGAAAATTTGCTTGAAAATAAAAGATTTAATTCAGATCCAGGGTGTTTGTAACGCTGTTAAATGAACATTTGATTCTCTGCTGCTTTACTCACAATTCAAACTTTTTTGCTTTAAATCGGTCGCGATTTGTCGTCCCGTCAAGCTGTTGCACCTTTGCACAGTGCCAGGCAAATCATTACCGTATTCAACTTACGCGGTTCACAAAGCACTGGCAAACTGCTGGAGAAATCCACTCGCGGGCGTGTATTCCGCAATCCAGCACGAACATACGGTTGTTGGAAGAGGATCCAATAGTAAGCATAGGAATATCCCTGCCTTCCTCTGACGAAATTAAAACGTCTCTTTTTGCCAAGGTCGGGTACGCGTTCGCTATGTCTTTCGTCCATTGATTAATCTATATTTTGAAAATTACCAAAGATGTTTTGAAACCACATACCAACAAAAATGTACACGCACAATTTTTTGCTAAACCCGTTTAACATAAGCTACATGTCGAATAACCATTTGGAAAAAAATAGATTTCAGTGAAGTGGTTTTGATGCTTCATTACAATATTCTGTGCAAAGTCGAAGTGTTGCTCTGCGTGTAGGTTTCAAAATGTGAATTTCAGTTGACATTGTTTTACTAATGTCTCCGATTTTATTGCTTCGACTGCGATCATTACATGTAGAGTTTAAAATTGTTACAAAAACATTTTACGCATCTAATGGTAAGAGGACAGTAATCCTAAGCATATTCACTGGTAAACAGTTTTCAGCTCGCTGAAACAAACCATTTCACGTTCGCAGAAGGCATGATCGCGACTTTTGAAGTTATGATCGGCCATAACTCGAGACCAGACTGCGCTACAGAGTCAGTGACGACATCGTCGGATTAGGAAGACAGCAACACATTTTTTAAGGTATGTTGCGCATATTTGTGGCGTAACTGTGACGTGATTTGGGAGAAAACCGTTTTTCACGTTGACAAAACATTCGTGTATTTTTATCCAAAAAACCGTGGAGCCAAAACTGAACACGTTAGAAATAAAGTTTCTGCATAAAAAATGTCAGTTATGACCGACACTTTGCGAAAGTAATCGAAAAAATAAAACTTTTTCGGTGTGGGCATCTTTGGACAATTGAAGGGTAAACATTTACTACACTCATTGGTTTGTTGTTTCAGACCATAACTTTCGAACCGCCTACACGAGAAGGTCAATCAGGGGCTCTAAAGATTCAGATTTTCGCCTGATTTCGTCTACAACAAAAATAATTGAAAAAAAATTATTGTAGGTTTTTCAAAGCCCCGATGAAGTCATCCGAAAATCATGTAAAATCATGTAAAATCATGTAACGCCCTCTTTGTTCACCAACAAATATTTCCCTTCAAAACAATGATGACTCACTTTGTGAATAAATTGTTGGGAAGCGTCACAGGAATGCTTTACCATTTTTGGAAAAATTGCTAAAAAAACACTTCCGGAAAATCAGAAATTTGCATTTTTCTCAAAAATTTCAAATGCAAAGGTAGTTTTTTTAACTCATCGGATCGATTGCTGCCTTACACATCTGAGTACGTCTTCACTGACTCTACTAGGGCAATCCGTTCGCGAGTTGTGACCGATCATAACTTCAAAAGTCACTGTCATGCCTTCTGCCAGCGTAAAAGGGAAACTGTTCTCAGTTTGCTGAAATGTCAATGCTTCTTTAGATTCCGAAATGAGTTGTTTAGGAAATACGATAATACTTGCAATTTAGTGATCATAAATAAGCAATGTGCCTAACTGCTTTCGCTGTTAAACATACTGTGTTAGTTAGTGCAAAACCTCGATCTGCGGCATTAAATAGGATTTAACAAAGTAGCTTGTACAACATGACGACCATTCTTTGTAAGTTGGTGGAAGACCCCAAAACACCTGCGTTCAATGTGGTACAAGCAAATACTGGCGTGAATTTTTCATATTATTGCTAAGAAAAGAGTCATTTAGATAAAACTTTTGTGGCTACTTTGTCTGAACCGAGCGAAGGTGAATTGCCCGGTGGTTTCATTTCAGTTTGTATTGATTTTTTCTGTTTCAAATTCCACGTTTAGCTTTTCAGTCCCAAGCAACTATTGCATACGCATTGTTTATCATAATTACGATAGTCGTCAAAGATTTTGAAAACCAGTTCTAAATGCGAAACATACTGTTCCACGACATGCTGTTTTGAGCAATGCCAAGTAAGAAGCAAATGTGCTGAATTCTCAGGAGTTTCAATCAAGATGTTGCATTTTATGCATTAATACTTCTTGTTTTAGCTTTTGCAGCTTAAAACTACAACTACAGTACTTAAAAAAAAATTAAAGCTGATTTCCAGCTTAGCGGTTCGAAACACTGGCGATACGATCAGGCATCTTTCTTGATAGTCAATTGCACAAATTAATGCATAGAAATAGACAATTGCATACTTCGTCATACGTGTGGTATTCATCATAATTGTAACCCAAGAGGATCCTATTTCGGTCGGAATGTTTGTCAAGTTGGTTGTCTATAAGACCCTGCAGGTTGTATATTTTAATCTTGTATTCCATTTCAGCCTTTTCCAGTTTGTTTTTCACGACTTTGAGGAAAGATCTGCAACAAAACTGTCACATTTGCAATTGCTGTTAGAGCAAAACATATAAGCCTTTACTTTTTGAACGTATTTCTAGCTAAAATTAATACTTAACTTGCACTGCTAGCTAAAAATAAATTTAAAGTAATTTTTTGCAGCTGCATGAATGCATTTGAAAAGTATGTAGTTACTTGTGCACTGCTTTTCATTCCTTTACTAAGGTAAATTGTCCTCATTTGGGATTATTTGTTGTAAAGATGCTGACAAGATCTTCTTCACGATGGTGATCAAATTGCAAACATGTTGTATAAAGGGCCATTTCAAGAGAAAGTATATACAAAAGTTCAAGCACACTATGAATCAAATTTTAAAATCAGAGAATCGGCTATGGGTCCCTGCCACCCATATCAACGCCCAAGAATCCCAACACGTTTTACGGGAACGATGCTAGATACTGCTTTTTTAGAGCAGAGATAATTCCAAAGTTGAAAACCAAATCACGACTTGTTATCAATTTTATCAGTTCTGTAATTTCTTTTAAAAGAACCTCTCATTTCGTTCAAAGCACTGTTCATAAAGTTGACTACTATGAGAATAACATGCTTTCACTTAGTGTAACAGCATTTACAAATCTTGCCACACAAGTCATTTCATTAATTCTCCACCGCTTTGATTTAATGTTCTGAGTTGTAGGAAATAAAGTGCACTGATGTGCGTAGAAGTTTATTTGCCTTTACAAGGCTCTGCAATTTATCCTCTTACGTTTCAGAAGACAGCGTTGATTTGATAAAAGTTTTTATCTTCAGACACAAGTTTGATTGTGCGGAAAAACACATAGTTACGCTCCAGCGTGATTTTATTTAGCTAAATATTAACTCAGCGGAGGTTAAACGTTTGTAAATTTGTACATTGTTAATTTTTGTATGCGTTATATAAAACTTTTTTAAACCTTAATCAAACAAGTAGCTGGAAAAAGAGATCGTTTTGATCTATAGGTGATGAGCTTAAGCGATCAATAAAACGTTTTCTAGCATTGTTTTAAACGCGCAATTTAACAGGTTGAACAAAATATGCGACGCACTAATAGTGACTTGCTATTTCCGCCCAATGCTTTTCCATTCATCTCGGACTGAATAGTTCTATCAATGATTGAAGATTTTATCTATTACTACCATAACTGTAAAGCAGCGCCTGACCCTAAATTATGTGTTTTTAAAACTTTAAGTTGGATTTTACTAAACACCGCTGATTCTCTGAGTATTTGTGCAGCTGATGTAGCTTCGCAAAAAATTTTTGGTGATTCAAAATTAGTTCTTTTTCATTCAATTTCTCGTCAACATAAGAATGGCATTTAGAAAGTACATAAGAGGATCTCTGTCTACAGTGAAACACGCACTTATAAAATCTTGACTTGGCCAAATGTCACGACTGTATGAAATATTCGCTTAACTCTTAATTATAACTTTTCAGTGAATATCTATAGCAGGGGTCCACAAATAGTGACTCGCGAAATAGTTTAAATTTAAATTTTAAATCTGTCATTCTCATTAGACAGTACAAATGCCATCATTTACGGTTTTATGTATTAAGTTTCATACAATTTTGTGCGAAAATTTTGCTGCTGTCACGAGAATTCTTAAAATTGATATTTAAGTGTCAAGCATTTTCCACAAAATTACATTCTCACGGAATGTTTCGGTTGCAAAAATTTATAACTGTTTTTAAGGTCACGCCATAAAGTATTTGCAGACTCCTGACCTATAGAAAACAATCCGAAGTACGCAAGCTGTGTTTTGCCGTGATCTCGATGAAATGTAAAAAATATTCTGTTTTTAAAAAGGATACCATGAGGCTCAGGTACATTGAAAAGCATGAATACTTTGGTATATAAGTAGCAAAACTCAGAGTTTTTAATTGTGAAATACCTTTGTGAAATGCTTTTGAGATTTCCATGAAATGCTTTTGATATTTGGTAATTATAAAATACTTTTGTGATTTAGTCCCCTCTGATTGGTTCAGATAGCAATCTCAAACCAATCTTTGTCTTACGACCAGGGTTGCCAGGTAGTCATAAGCAAAACAGGCCAGATCAACCCTTAAAAAAATCCAAATAGCACCGGAAAAAGTCAAATACAATATAAATACACAATGACACCTTTACAACACCCAAATGCGCTTTTGAAATGCAATATGTACATAATTTGTACATAAAAAGATTAAAGCTCACTCCATTAATTGAACTTCTCGAAACTTTTCTTTTTGCTAAAGAGTAACTTGAAACTGCAAATTTATAAGCATGTAATAGCAAAACAAAAAAGTATAAATTCAGTCGATTTGCAGAGTTTCCAAATATAAGTTATTATTCTGTGTCCAGAAACAGTGTCTAGAAATCTGCTAGTGCCCAGAAACCTGCCAAAATCATCTTTGAATCTGCCAAATCGACATAAAAAATCTATGTGGCCAAAAAAAGCCAAATTAATTTGGCCTTTTTTCAAAAATGGAAAAAGGCCAGAGGAGTTGAAAAAAGGTCAAAAATTACAAATTTGGCTTCAAAAAAGCCAAACTGGCAACCCTGCTTACGACCATATGAAGGTGCAACCGTGTCTGGCACAAATGAAAATGTTCTACAAACGAACTAAACCATATGCTTGTTTGAAAAGAAAACAAACGAAACTATGTCAATATGTCTGCGTAAAGTTATGTTCAAGTCAAACAATATCTATCAGAGCACAGATATAGCGGACTTTGAAACCCATGAAGCAGCGCGTTTAGATAAATAGATTTATTTGGCGGTACTGAATTAATTGCGCCAGATATACTCGCTAAAACAGAAAAAAACGCTGTTCAGACCTGATCATTGACCAAAGGGACGGCAAATGCGACATTTGTTGAAAAGAACCGGAACGATGTAAAGTAATCCTTATGAGATGCGGATATACAGTAACGTAGAAAAACGGGATTTTTTCTGTGGTTTTACTTACGTTGATCATTTCTGTTGTGATAAGCATTACTTTGACATTTCACAAACGTTAGATGCCTTCGATGAACATACAATTATTTTGCGAGAACTTGGTAGCACGTGAAGCACTTGGCTAGTTCTCAGAAATATCTTTATATTTAAATGATTTTAACCACTTGCAAACTTGTCTTAGGGTAACGTTTGAGATTTGAGTGTGAAGGAGATGTTTCTCAGCGAATTAGAAAATGTCTTTGTAAACATAAAGACATTGCAGCAAACTAGAGCAAATGCTAAGAGCAGGAACACCCTTGTAAAATATGGAAATTCTCCACAGCGCGCTTATCTCTCATCGATGAGTTACAATCACATAACGAAAACGTTCTCACTTTGGAAAACGAACATCAACTTCCGTTCCAACTCGAACAAGGTCGGCATTGTCTGGCCTCCAAAAATCAGCCTTCGTAACAAAATGAAAAAAGCCAACAGTAATTTCTTTTGTCACCACCGGCATATTGCAGAAAACAATGTGTTTATATCATAGCGTTATGACAAAAATGAATGTCAAAGCAATGGAAGCGTTATACGGTACATATTGTAAGTTGCTATTTTAGAAAGGCGAGAGCTGTACACGAAACATCATTTGAAAACGCGTGAAGTTTTACTGATTGATTCATTTTTGAACGGTTTTCATCTTGAATAAAGAGTTGGAATTTTATTTAGGCAATTATTTTTTACAGAAACGATTTCAAAACCTGGCAATTGCAATCTAAAAATATAATATGCAAATGTGCCTTAATATTCACTTTAGTCAAGAGGTGCATTAACTCTCCTTTTAATCAGATGTGTTTAATAAAATAACAAGCCGTGTATCATCGATGCACGACTAAAAATGAAGTGCAGAGATTAAACAATGCGCGCAAGCTGACATCAGATGCAATTCATAAATTGCCTAACAAACTTAATGCAAAAAATAACATCTAAAAATGATTTTACAAAGATGGAGGCAATTTTTTGTTTTTCTTTTTCATTTTTTATATTAATTTTCATTCTTTACATAGCAGCAAACTTATTCGTATGCTTCGCGCTCGCACTTGCATTGGCTATAAAGACAGTGGGCGATGCTTTTCAGACTACTCTTTGCTTTCTAGCTTTGTTGCATGGATGTAGGTCCAAATCTACTTATATTTTACCACTTTGATACTGTTTCTATGCCCTTGTTAGTTGTACCGTGTCTGTCAATTCAGTACATATGTTCAGTTCGTTATTTGGAAGTGCAGCCGAATTTCACTCTGAATAGTGCCCCATGGGTTGAGGTTAGGATTTTGAAACAGTCTTCTAGATTTATAAATCTGAGGTTTCTGCCATGGCTTTGGGCTTCAGCTTCTGCCTATACATCATTTCGAGGCACTGATGATATTTTAACGCAAAAAGGCTTAGTCTCTGGCAAGTTAATAGAACAAACTACAGGTTGAAGTGAGATTTATATCTATTGTGTGAAAAATCTTATTACCAAGCCGTCGATGGATCCAAAATCTTTGATGAGTTGGAGTTGCACTTCATTTTTTGGAAAAAGAGTAAGCACTTGGTCTCTGAAAAAACAAAATAACCAAATTTTTCCATTAAACTCGATGTTTTAATGCAGAAAATTTAAATTGTTTTGCACTCGTTATTTTTCTTGACCTTATATATTTCAAATTCGATCCACTTTTTTATCTCATAAAAGTTAGGTTTCTGAGCGAATTCAATAGTTATAGCGTGCCAAGACTTCACGGCCTTTTAAAAACAATTCGGTCGAACTCGATTCCACGAATAAACGATTCAACCAAGTTTCGATTCGACCAACAGCATTTGAGAAACGCAGCATTTTTGTTAATATTCTAGAACAAATTTCACTACACAGCGTGTTGCCTTATCAACTCATAAGCCCTTCATGCTACATTTCTTGAATATTGTGAAGATAGTCAGGGTTAATACTGCACGTTGCGAAATTGTTTACACGGTGAGAAATGGATGAACATATAAACGTAAATGAACAAGCCGTATGTTGTGGTACCAAATTTAAAAAAGTAAAGTATGAAAGATATGTTCCGGTCCACAGCCAACGGACTTTACAATAATATTGAGCAACTTCTGTATTCGATCTGTTTCGGACAAAGCTGGTCATCTTTCATGCTTTGCTGCAGTAATTACGAAAAACAAACCGAACGCTGTCCCCTCCAAAGACTAGGGTTGGTGAAGTCTTCAAAATACAGGAGAAAATGAGTTTTAATCGGGGAGAGCTGGCTTTTGGGAGACTTTCATTGTTGTGGAGATTGTGCCTTTGCTTCAAAATGAAAGTCTGTCACATCACAGGGCAGGAATGATTGGTGATAATCGAAGCTTCAAACGCTTGGTTAAAGAAGTGAACCAGATAACACAGCGTACTATTCAATTGGCAATTCTTTGTGAGCTAGGCTCGTGCAAAGCTTTAGGTAATTTCCAGCTGATAACTTAAAGGTTCTAATGTCAGTTTAATACAAATTTGAAATTATAGTGTTTCAAATGCCAGTCAGAGATACTGGTAAAATGTAGTAAAAAGAACATTGCTCTTGAAGTGTATTAATCAAAAATGAAATTCTTACAAACGATGCCTATAGGTCACATCAATTTCAGAAGTTAAAACATTACTTTCGAAACTTAAATAAAAACACATCTTTGTCGTGTCGCAACAGTCAATCTTGGTACTTATGCCACTCAGCCATGGACTTCGGGAAATGCACTGGGCAACCAGTTTACAGAAGTACATATTCACACGCCTTTCATCAATGAAGGTTTTTAAGACTGTGTTTACTGTTTACCAACCAGTTGGTCGTAGCCCACTACCGGAATATGGGTCGGTTTCCACATGAACCACAAAATGACTGGTTAAAATAGTGAAAGAATCATAAGCGTTGCGAAAATATCATAAACGAGCAGAAAGGTTACACCACCGATAATGGCACTATCGTTTTTTTCTTCATAGTAGGTGCTTACTCGTGTAACACACACAAACAAGTAGCCTATGCTATTGTGTCGTCACAGGAAAATGTTACAAAATAGCAAAGCTTCACCATTTTTAGCAAAACCCAACTGATCCAGGTGGGGAAAAACAGTAAGGAACGGCTAGTTCAAGAAAGTAGCTTGATTAACAAGGTTTTCTTTATTTTTTCAAATTACAATCTCGAAAGAAAACAGCTACCACTGCACGCGAAGCATGGAATGTCACGAGCTCCAACATGGTCACTTCTCTTACTAACCAAAATACAACGCCGACTTTTGATCTAATTAGTCTCCAAAAAGGTGGCGTCGTCGAATCTATCAGCAAATTTGTTAATAGGAACTTGATTTCACGTAAATTTAGGCATCCTCAGTCCTAAATCTGCAAGCAATGCTTACGGGTGAAACGCTAAAGGGCTAAAGCAAGCAGAAACTCCAGAATAAAATGAATAAATCAAAACACANGATGCGCGGCAAGTAAAAAACTGGAAAATACGCTNTTTCAAATAATTTTTTCACTAAAACTGGAAAACTGCGCTTACCCGTCAAAGCGCTTCACTGCAGCCGCATAAGCTACCATGGAAAGTAGAACAAGAAATTTCATTTTACTTCTTGCTGTATGACGCTAGAGAGAGTAATCGACTGTCTCATGTCACTTGAGCAGCGTTGATCGCCCTTTTTATATTCGAACAAGCTTTTAAAAATTTATTCCTGTCTGAGAAATTGTTGCCGTGTTAAAGAGGCAAACAGTACCGTGTGCAAGAGCTAACAGTTCAAAGTATTTTAGGAACAAAAAGAACCGTCACACTTGGTGTGACGCCATGCAGACCAAATGCTGTTTCCCACAAGCATTCCTTTGGTTGTGCTTTGGGCTCGAAACCGTACTTCGGGAATTTTAAAAGCTTGCTTCCAACACCAGACAGCTGACTTGAAACTAAACAGAGTCGTAACTTCGAATACGTTGGTAAAACTTCGCAATGCGGTGTCTTTCAAAGTACGACGTGAGTCTGCCAAGTATTTGGTTCCTAGTGTTGTTTTTCCGCAACCTCAGCGAAAAAAGTGCAATTATCTGGAGAATTATTAAATCATTTCAGCATTTCGGAGAAACATAGCATCAACTTAGGCTCTTAGCAACGCACCCGTAGCAACGTTTTCTCCACATAGTTTCTCCTGCTACCAACATTGTTGCACAACTCTAGCAATTTTTGTTTCTCCGATAAAACGTAAGCAATTCTTTTCGTGCTGTGTCAGGCCGTGGACTAATTTCTCTGTCAAAAATCCTTTTTACTACTCAAGTTTCATCATCAAAGTTAAAAACGCTCAATACTCCCCTTACTGGAGCCAATTTATAAACTGAGTGTTGGTTTTACTGTAATTCGTATCAACTTCTATAGTGATTGAGGAGTCCAGGGGCACAGCACCACACTTTCTCGAAATCAACTGAGTTCAATCTATCGTCTCAGGATTAAGAATGGCTGATGCAGACAATTTGGAGCACACACACAAACCATATTTACCATCTTGTACCATTCGCTGCACAAGTTTCCAAGGACCACGAAGAGTTTTAAAGAAGGGCATGTCCATAACCTAATCAGTGGCACTTAACTTTTTTCCTTNTATAACCCACAATCGCACCGAGTGATGGCACCATGACGCACGAAAACTTTCTCATATAAACGATAATACTATATTCATAGAATANACAGTATCTAATTTGACCTAATATGTTAATTTGTTTTGCCGGGTCTAGTTACTGTGACCCACCTCGTGGGTCATGTCACCCAGAAACTAAATGGAGATTCCCCCCAACCAGCAATCCACGCGTTAGTCTTACAATGCATTTGGTTGGGTAGGACCTACAGGTGAATGGCGACAGCTTAAAATGCTGCTGCTGTGGTAGATGCCATATACAAGCCTGAAGAGCAACCCTGTGGTTATTGCAAATTGAAGCATTACGCGATTCAAAAAAGCATGCGGTTTGGCCAAGGAGACCAAGTGACACAGTTTAAAATTTGTTGGCATTTCCCGGGCCAACAAATGTGATAAAATACGTAAACGAACGGTATGTGATAAAATACGTATTACGGCGTTGTGACCACATTAGGTCACAATTAGGTCCGAGCCAGGAACCGTTAACCATCTCATGGATTAGGAATGCAACAGGGGTCCCTTGGCGATGGCAGTCTATGCAATATGGTTCGTTTTGACCAGGGTTTCCCACCCTGTCGTACGCGTACCACTATTGGTTCACAAAGGTGTTTCCAGGTCGTATGTGAGTAACTTCAATTTTTTCACAAAAACCTGGATTCACAGCTTTCTAGTTTACGTATAGGGCTTTGTTCCAATAAAATTTTTTTTTCTATTCCTATTGCATCGTAGCATTTTGACTTTCAATGCGCTGATAGCAAATCTACGCCATGCATCGACCAATTGGTTGAAGGCAAACAAAAATCTCCTTAAATGTGGGTGTGATATTTCATTCTTATTTTAATGCATGCTATTCTTCTAAATCAACTGAGATTCGATCAAATTAGTTGTTCTGGAAGAAGTGGTACGCGTTGACAATATGGGGTGCTCAAGTGGTACGAGATCGTAAAAACGTTGGGAACCCGTGGTTTTGACAGTATATAAATATAATGTTTGTATGCGCTTTCGAGTTTTGAATTGTTAGCTGTATGTGCATTCAACCACGACCGTCACAACAGCGTTGGGAACTCTGTGTAGTTTTCATCACAGCTGAGCAAATTTTCACTTATCCGCAAGTACTCGAGAAAGCCCAGACATAATCAAAGGATGTCTTGCTTCATCTACTTCGAAATGTGATGTGATAAAATTTTCACAAGAATTTTAGACATGTGGCTATCATGTGTATGCTTGAGCTAAATGTTGTGTTCACGCAAAAAAATATTGATTCAAAACAGTTTGTCGTAGGAGCCTGGCTTCGGTGAAAGTGTATTCAGTCATGTCGCCTTCCTCACCAAAAACTGAAAAAAACACTGCCGCTGTGTCGATTAGTTACCATGGAAAGCTCAAGGTCAACCGTTGGCTTCTGCTGATGCATCGTTGTTTTTTTTCTCCGAACAAGGTTTTAAGCCCATACCTGTTGGATCTGCAGTTGGGTGCAGTGAATTTCAATTTAAATCAGAACAAACAGCAAAGTATTTTTCCATTTAAGAAATTGATCTTAATATGAACTGAATGATAAGTGAGCAAACGTATGTACTTGAAACAGACTTCCTAGAAAGAAAATAGTGACCCCAATGGTGACGCAGTACTAACAGAGCTCGCGTTGTTTCAGGAGCAGTGGCGTACCTAAGGTTTCCCGCGCCCGGGGACAAAGTCAGTTTGGGCGGTCCCACCCATGCAGGGTCGGATTAAGGGGGGGACAACGGGGACAATTGCCCCGGGCCACCGCTGCAAGGGGGCCCCGTGATGAAATTTATTTGTTTCAAATAAAATACTCGTTTGAAAAATTTTTGTGATTCAGAAGCGATACAAGGACACAACTCTATTGTATTACATTCCTATGTTTTATTTCCTATGAAGAGCACCCAACAACAACTGATTTCTTTCCATCAAGGGTGGGGAACCTAATTGCTATCCCGGACCCCATATCGCTGGCGGGTCGCAAAATCAATAGATTTTATCCTAAAATTCCACCTTTATCTAACCATGAGGAAGAGCGGCTGCTTTAGAATTACTATCTAAGTACCTGCTTATCATGCTCCGTCTTGACAAGATGTTGTACGATGACTTGGGTAACGAAAGTTTGGATCGGGCCATATCAAATGTTCACGCGGGTCGCAGGTTCCACACCCCTGCTCTACATGTTTAATTCTCTGCCAGTTTTAGTAATCGCTACTGCAAGGCTGGCGCAGTCTATTCTTCCGGTACAGACATGGCCGTACCGGTTTTCTTACTCAACAATTGGTTTCAGTTTCAAGAAACTTTGTCGCAAAACTGCTGATAGGAATTGGAAACCCAAAAAACTGCTCTACTGTACTCCGCCAATTCACTACGCACTGAAATCATCTTTCATGCGCAGGTGTGTAGCGGCAATTTTATAGATTCCGGAACTCTTACAGGTGTCGGAACGTACAGGCAGAGACTGCCTGCTTATTACTTAAATTTGTAAGCAACGACTAATACACTGGTAGAGGTGGCGGAGATGAGCTCCGGCAGCACTATACCGCTGATCATGCATCGATATTTGATACTATTGAATATAAACAGGGTTGGAAATTTAAAAGACGATCTTTCGAAACTTGAACTCAAAGTAAGTTACTAGTTCCCGCTTCTCAAACCCCTCTGTAGATGTTTACAAGGAGTTGGCTACTAATTTCTTTATTCACAATGCCATAAAAATTTTGTCAAAACTGTCAATCTCTGAGAGCATTGCATTTTCCTGTGTCTGGAAAGTTTTGGGTTTGCTTTTGGTTTTAGCTGACACG